>OGWU01001898.1_pt1 | contig 11289 bp, 9 predicted proteins | sample 1576071 | NCBI WGS metagenome assembly OGWU01 (sample SAMEA3541582, study PRJEB24748) | human gut metagenome | biome: human gut; feature: human-associated habitat; material: faeces | place: China | collected 2012
GGTGCCATAAGGCTTCGTGCGGCCTTCCGGAACGGCGAACCAATCCGGCAGCGCGTCAAAGCTCTGGAAGGCGTAATCCACGTGCGCCTTTCCTTCGAGCCGCTCGCCGCACACGGTGCGGAAGTCTTCCAGCATCTGCGGCTGGAGAATGATGACGAACCGGTCAAAGCCGGCGCGCTGCGCGTCGTGAATGGTGTACTCCATGAGGATCTCTCCGCCGGGGCCGACCTTTTCGATCTGCTTTGCCCCGCCGTAGCGCGAGGCGAGCCCTGCGGCCATGATAACGAGTGTTGCGGACATGAAAGTTCTCCTTTCGCTGCAAAAACGGATGAGGATATCAATAAGCGCTTATTTCAAGACTTGCGTCGTCCTGACCTTTTTCGATGGACCGGATCTCGGCGTAATACCCGTAATCGTCGTTCACGCGGACGTATACGCGCTCGCCGGCCTTGTGGCCGATCACCGCCGCGCCGAGCGGGGATTCCTTGCTGATGAGCCCTTCGAGAGCGTTCTGCCGGAGCGTCGTCACGAACCGGACGGTCATCTCCTCGTCGTCATCCTCGAGATACAGCACGACGCGGTCAAAGAGACCGACCTCATCGGCGCCGGACTTTGCGTCGATCACAACGGCGGAGGCGAGCATCTGCTTGAGATAGCGGATGCGGCTCATGTTCTTGCGCTGCTCGGCCTTGGCAGCCTTATACTCAAAATTTTCACTCAGATCGCCGAACGAGCGGGCGACCTTCACATCCTCGAGGATCTTCGGCATGAGCACTTCCTCGCGCTCGCGGAGCTCCTCGCGCATTTTCTGCATATCAACGGCAGTCAGTTCGTCATGCATGGTGTTTATTTGGCCTTCTTTCCGTTAAAGCACCGCCGGATGCTCTCCTTCGTGGGGAAGAGGAACGGCGTGGTGTCCTTGTAGGCGTTGTACCCGCGCATGAGCACCGGGAAAACATTGACGTCCTCATACATTGCCAGCAGCAGACCGCACACGCTGAAAATGGTGGCGCACCACGGATCAAAGTTCGCCGCCGGGATGAGCAGCAGACAGAAAAAGAGCATCGCCCAAACACTCGGATGGCGGCAGAGAGCGTAGGCTCCCGTCGTCACGAGATCCTTTTCCCACCAGCGTTTTTTGGGGTCCTTGCGCTTCCAGTTCGTGCGCCCGCCGGCGATGAGGGTGAGGTATATGAGCAGCGCGAAAAAGCCGAGCGCCAGTACACCGGCGATGATGCGTACCGCTGCGGGCAGGGAATTGGCCTCCGAAAGGCCGGGCAGGACGGTGGCCCCAGCTTTCTGCGGCGGAAGAAGCCTCACCGGAGGATGCGGCAGAATCGGCCTGAGATGCGGCAGAGGACGCAGCAGAGGACGCAGCAGAGGAAGATGCAGCACCACCGCAGGCGGTCAGCATAGCGGCCGCCGTCACGGTGCTCACAGCAGCAAGAGCGTTATGACGGGAAATCCATTTTTTCATGATCGAGTTCTCCTTCATTTCTGATTATGGAAGTGGTATGTTGCCAAAAGTTGCGCACTTATGTTGCGCATATTTGAGCAACCCTCTCGTTACAAACATAGAATACTCTCTTTTCAAGCCTCCGTCAATGGGTGATATTCACGGTATTGCAGCCCGAAAACTGGAAATTCTGACGGAAAAACCCGTGACGCAGCCCATTTTACGCGCAACTTTTGCGCAACACGCGTGTATTCCCCCAAAAAAAGCCCCCGGTTTTGGTGTAAAACCGGGGGCCGGAAGCGCTATATATTTTCAGAAAGATTACAGGACAGCATACCTCCCCTGCTGCACAATCTGCGGGGTATCCCATAGAGGGACGCGGGCTATCGTCCATCGTGGGTACGGCTATTCCATTTGGTGGACTCACGCAAAATAACCTGATACCCCTCAATTTGGCGCTGCACCATTTCCTTGCCAAGCAGGCGGTCAAGCAGCATACGGCAGGCTGTGCGCCCCAGCTGCTCGGCATCGTACTGCACCGCAGACACCGAGGGCGTGATACTGGCCAGCATCGAGCTGTCATACAGGCTGGCAACGCGCAGATCGTGCGGCACCAGAATATGCCGGTTGCGCAACTCTCGCATGACCTCATAGGCAATCTCATCGTCACCGCAGAGCAGGCAGTCCGCCTTTTGCTCAAGCGCTGCCTCCAGCGCATCAATGGTCTGCCCTGTTGATTCAATGCCGGAATGAACAAGGCGCTGATCCACCGGCACGCAGGATTCCGCAAAGCCGCGCAGGTACCCGCGCGTGCGGTCGGTGTTGACGGCGTAAATCGTGCTGCCGACCAGCAGTGCGATTCGCTTGGCACCCATCTGCAGCAGAATACGGGTCATCTCGCAGGCGGCGGTAACCTGATCATTATCCGCCTGCGGTATCGTCTTATCCTCACTGCGGCCAATCAGCACAAACGGCACATCATACTGCCGCAGCAGGTCAACGCAGGGATCGTCTGCCATGGCGTAGGTCAGAATAACACCATCCACCTTATGGCTCGCCAGCTGACGCTGCAGCTGGGTATACTCTGTGCTGGAGGCGTAGCACAGCAGCATGTCATAGCCGCGCTGATCAGCCATGGTGCAGATGCCGCCCATACATTTGCGCAAAAACGGCAGATCCAGTGTAATAAAGCGCTGCGGCACAACCATGGCAATGTTGTTAGTGCGCACCTTTGGGTCTTTTTGCGCAGACGCAGGCTCTGTGCGGGCATGCCCCATATAGGCGAACACCTTGGCGCGGGTTTTCTCGCTGATGCGCCCTTTCCCGGAAAGTGCGCGTGACACCGTTGTTTTTGAAACACCCAGCGCCTCCGCCACCTGCTCGATAGTCATTTTTTCGTTTTCTTTTGCAGCCATTGGGGGAACCTTCTCCTTTGCATTGCACAACAAATCTCATATCAGCATAACGGGATATTCTTTCGTTGTCAATGTCCGAAAGCAACAAAAAGCGTTCTGCTTTTTAGCAGAACGCTAAAACAGGCCGATTTTGTCAAAAAATACGGTCCATGTCCTTCCAAACTGCAGTCCGGTAGCGGTCAAGCACAGTGTTTCCCACCGTGGCAGGCTGTTCCGTGCAGTTCTGCACAAACACAAAGCTGCCGCGCCGCACCGCCAAGACTCCTTCCGGCAGAGCCTCCGGCCAAGCCGGGCTCAAGCCAATTTCCTTTGCCGTATCGTGATAAAACGCCCGATAAAAAGCCTCGTCAAAGCGGCTGGCGAGATAGTAAGCGCGGCCCTTACCGTATCGGTGGACCGCCGCAGCCGGGTGCCCGGCAAAATAGTCCTCGGCATACAGGCTGAGCGGCTCTGCCGGATCTTTCTCATCAAGGGCCGCCACCTCACACAGGGTGGATGCCTGTGCCGCTGGCAGCGTGCAGCCAGCTACCGACACGCAGCGGCGGGTTTCCCCGTCATACATGCCGTCAATCTCGGTGCGGCGCAGCCCCAACAGTTCAGTCAGACCGTAGGGCGTGTCCCCCAGGCGGCAGAGATCACTCTCATCGACCACGCCCGACCAGTAGGTGACGATGACTGTGCCGCCGTTTTGCGCAAATGCGCAAAGCTTTTTCGCAAAAGCATCGGTCAGCAGGTAGAGCATCGGCACCACAACCAAGCCATAGCCTGTCAGGTCGGCGTTCTGGTCAACAAACTCCACGGCAATGCCCTCCCGTGCAAGGGCATTATAGTGCCGCTTCAGCTCATCCCAATAGCCCATACCGGCATTGCGCGGGCCGCAGGAGCCTTCCAGCGCCCATTTATTCTGCCAATCATGGACTATCGCAGCCTGTTTTTCGCGTTTTACCGCTGTAATTTCGGCCAAAGCTTCCAGCCTTTGCCCCACCTGCACAGTCTCCGTAAAAGAACGGGCATCCTCCCGCCCATCGTGGCCGATGACTGCGCCATGGAGCTTTTCCTCCGCACCGCGGCTGGCGCGCCACTGGAAATATAGCACACTGTCTGCGCCGTGCGCCACCGTCTGCAGCGCGGCAAGCTCTGCAATGCCGGGCTTTTTCTGCTTGGAAACAGGCTGCCAGTTGGTAAAGCTGGGGCTGGACTCCATCAGCAGGAAAGGCTTGTCCTTCATTGAATAGAACAGGTCGTGCATCATGGCGGTGTCCAGCGCCGTTTCCTCTACCGTTTCACTGGGCTTGTGCCAGGTCGGGTAGTTGTCCCAGCTGGCAACATCGATCTCCTTTGCCATCTTAAAATAGTCGATGCCGTCAAACCGATACATCATATTGACGGTAAATTTGGCATTGGGGGCAATTTCTTTGACGGTATCCCGCTCAAATTTCAAGAAATCGATATGTCGGTCGCTGACAAAACGCTTCCAGTCAAGCGCAAGCGCCTGTACGGCGTTTTCACCATGCGGGGCAGGGCTTTCGATTTGTTCCCAATCGGTGTAGTCATGGCTCCAGAAGCGGGCGTTCCATGCCTTGCTCAGTGCCTCCAGCGTCCCGTACCGTGCCTGCAGCCAGCGGCGGAACTCCGCCTGACACAATGCGCAGTGGCAGTCCCCGCCCATCTCGTTGGAGATGTGCCAAAGGATGACAGCCGGATCATCCCCAAATCGCTGCGCCAGCTTTTGGTCGATGGCGCGCACCTTCTCACGATAAATCGACGATGTATAGCAGTAATTCTGACGCCGGTTGTACAGCTCCCGCACGCGGTCAGCCCGCACACGGCGCACCTCCGGGTACTTGTGTGCCAGCCATGCGGGGCGTGCAGCGCTGGGTGTAGCCAGAATCGTGCAGATCCCGTTGGCGTAAAGGTTATGGATGATGTCCGCCAGCCAGTCCAGATTGAACACGCCCTCCTCAGGCTCCAGCACCGACCATGAAAACACCCCCAGCGTCACGGTATTGACACGGGCTTTTTTCATCAATTCAATATCCTGTTCCAGAATATCCGGCCTGTCGAGCCACTGCTCCGGGTTATAGTCCCCACCGTGAAGTAATTTGCGCCCCTGCATGGCAGATCCTCCTTTGGCTGCGCAACATGCGCAACCAATATTTAAGTAATCGTTGCGTTTTATACTGAGTATAGCAAGAACCCCCGTAAGATGCAAGACGCTTTTATGGAGTATCGTACCATTCATCTGGATATTTCATGTATCCAGCCTTTTTCGTCCGTGCCTCTATCGGGAGGTTTCACAACTTTGCAGCGGTTCATTTAGGCATAGTGCCAAATGCCCGAGTTTCCCACTGTATGCAGTATTTCTCCGCCGCTCGCCTTCCTACGTGATGAACAAGCCTCTTGGCCCTCGCAGCCTGTCCAACTCCAGCTTGGCATGGCGTTGGTCATCTTCCATGCGCTGGGGCTGTGCCGGTCACCCGTATGGTTGACCGGACAGACGGCAATGTACGGTCCGTTGTCCTTTTCGAGCGCCACGCGGGTATATAGGGCTTCGCCCAGCGGCTTACCGGTCAGATCAATGCGGCCCGATCCTGCCGAAACCCAGCCAAGGCCGCCGTCAAAGTTTTTGGCATAGTCCTCATACTCCCACGAGCCGACCATGACCTCGCCCAGATAATCCATGCCCGCCCAGACAAAATCACCGACCAGACGCGGCTCAGCCTTCGCCAGCTCGCGGAACTTATAGGCATCATTACAGAAGGTCTCGCTGCCCAAAATCAGCCGCTGCGGGTACTTTTTCAGGTCGTGCTTGTAGCGATAAATGCCGTAGTTATAGCCCGCAATATCCATATTCGCAAAGGCATCGCGGGTTTTGACATCACAGCCATGCAGCGTCGCGCCGCGCTTCATGAATTCATCACCCAAAAGCCCTGCCAGATCGTTGAAGAACTTGCTGCCCACCGACTTTTTCTTGACGGCTTTTCCCTTAGCCTTGGCTTTTTCTGCTTTTTCAGCCTCCTTTTTGGCCTTTTCATCGCTGTACACGCCGAAGCCGATGGAGCTTAAAAAGTTGAAGAAGATATTCACACCGCAAGTCACCGGGCGGGAATTGTCCAGCCCGTGCAGGAAGTCGGTCATCTCCTTCGTCAGGGCGATGCCGCGCTTTTGGGCAGTCTCGCTGACCTCGTTTCCGGTGGAGTAGAGAACCACGCAGGGGTGGTTGTAGTCCTTCTCGACCATATCGGTCAGGTCCTGCCGCCACCACTCCGCAAAATACGGTACATAATCGTATTCGGTCTTGTGGATGTACCAGTGGTCGATGTATTCATCCATGACGAGCATGCCCTGGCGGTCACACTCTGCCAGCAAAGCCTTGGAGCAGGGATTATGCGCCGAGCGGATGGCGTTGTAGCCCGTTTCTTTCAGCAGGCGCACCTTGCGGGCCACGGCATCGGGGTCGCAGACAGCGCCCAGCAAGCCGTTATCGTGGTGGATGCAGGCCCCCTGAATGATGACCCGCTCGCCGTTTAAAGTGAAGCCGTTTTTGCCCCAACTCACCGTGCGCACGCCGAAGGTCTCGACCGCCTCATCATCTGCAAATTGTACGCGGCATCGGTACAAATTCGGCGTTTCCGGTGTCCAAAGACGGGCATTGTCGATGGTAAGCGTAAAAACTGCTTCCCCATCAGATTCCTTCCGAACAGTGGGGAGTCCCTCAACCATCAGCTGAACCGTGCCGGGCGCACTGGTCCTGACACGGATTTCCACCACAGCCGGCTCCAGCGACACTGTACGGATGCGCACACCGTTGAGCAATATGTGCTTATCCCCTGCCGTCCACAGCTGAACGGGACGATACAGTCCCGCGCCGGAATACCACCGGCTGTTGGGCTGGTCGGCGTTGCGGGCAATCACTCGCAGTTCGTTATCCCCTGCGCGCAAAAATGGCGCACAGTCTACATAAAAATTGGTATACCCATAGGGGCGGAACGCCGCCTTTTGGCCGTTCAGCCAGACCTCAGCGTTGTGATAAACACCCTCAAATTCCAGAATGTGGGTGTCCGACAGCTCGTTTTCGGGCACCGTCAGGGTTCGCTGATACTCATAGTCATAACCCTCATACCAGCCGGTGTTGACGCCGCCCGCGCTCAGGGCCGTGCGCGGCTCCGCCAGCATGGCGTCATGGGGCAGGGTCACGGGCCGACCGGGTGCGGTATCGCCCAAGTGACGGCAAGTCCAGCCGGTGAGAAGGGGTGTTGCTTTCATAGATCAGTACTCACTTTCCGCTGCTTTGTATAGAAATCTGAAATGCGCGCTTTTTGCAGGGTTGCCGCATTTTTGTTCTTCTGCCTGTACTATACCACATCTGAAACAAAATAGGTGCGCCTTTTCACAAACCGTTTGAATTCACGCAGCACACTGCTATTAGAAATCTTGTACAAAAATCGGATTCAATTTTTGTTATAGATTATGCGTTTAACCATTGAGAATCTTTCTCTTGTGTTGTACCATGGAATAAGAGCGAATAAAAAGAAGGTATTGCACTGTCATTTTCGCAGCATAAAACCGCGCTGGCCTGTCTTGAGGCGATGCGCAGCGGCAGGGATTGCGAAGCGCAAATCGTTCTGCCGGTCACACTCATACCCAGAGAAAGTACGAGGAAGATGCCATGTCGGACTTTATGAAATCGCTGAGCAAAATTGCCATTCCTGTTACCCTGCAAAGTATGCTGCAGGCCTCCTTTTCCATAATAGACCAGATTATGATCGGGCAGTTGGGCGAGGTCAATATTGCAGCTGTGGGATTGTACGGGAATTTTTCGCTGGTTTTTTCCGTGGTGATCGGCTCAGTCGGCACTGTTGCCGGGATCCTGATCGCCCAGTTCACCGGCGCAGACAACGAGCGTGAGACATGGTGCAGCCTGAATGTCAGCCTGCTTTGCGGGGCCTTGCTGTCGGTGCTGTTTTTACTGGCTGCCGGGGGCTTTCCGGCACAGATTTTACAGCTTTACACCGCCGATGGGCGTATTCAGCAAGCCGGTGCCGTGTATTTTAAAACGGTAGCACTCGCCTATCTGCCGATGGCGCTCAGCACGGTCCTGTCTGCGTGGCTGCGCTGTAAGGAGCATGCTGCCATTCCCTTTTGGGCCAGCCTCGGCGCGGTGGCTGCCAACACCGGGCTGAACTACCTGCTGATATTCGGCAAGCTCGGGTTTGCCCCCATGGGGGTGCAGGGCGCAGCGATTGCCACGCTCGTTTCGCAGCTGCTGAATTTCCTGCTGATTTTACTGGGCTTTGTGGTCTGCCTCAGAAGGGATGGCAGTCATCCTCTGTGGACGCTGCATTTTGAAAGAATCACCCTGCGGGCGTACGGCGGCATGATCCTGCCGATTTTGCTCAGTGAGTTTTTGTGGAGCTTGGGGCAGAATGTCGAGTCTGCAGTGTACGGGCATCTCGGCACAGCCAACCTTGCCGCTTACACCCTCACCTGCCCGATTCAGTCGCTGATCGTAGGTGCATTGAGCGGGTTATCGGCGGCAGCCGGTGTGATGGTCGGCAAGCATCTGGGAAAGAAAACCTACGACGCCGCCTACGGGGATGCCAGACGCATTATGCTGACCGGGCTGGTCGGTGCCATAGGCGTAGCCTCGCTGCTGGTACTGTTTGCAGGCGCATACACCAATCTGTACCGCGTGGACGCTGATGTACAGACGCTGGGCAAAGCATTGCTGGTCGTGTTTGCCCTGTATGCACCCGTCAAGGTAGAAAACATGATTTTGAGCGGTGGTATTTTGAGGAGCGGCGGCAATACCAGAGTAATCATGATCATTGACACCATCGGCACATGGGGCATCGGCATCCCGCTGTGCCTGCTGGCCGCATTTGGTTTGCACTGGGGCATTGTCGGTGTGTATGCCTTGCTTACAACGGAGGAGATTTTCCGCCTGGCCGTCTCGCTTGTCATCTTCAAAAAGCGCAGCTGGATGATCAGCCTGTGACCGGAAATTTCAGCGTACATATCTGCCCGCAAAGCAGGGTCCTCACGCCCAAAACTACCGTTCAACTTGTACTGTTTTCTGCCTGGTCATCTCCCCAATATCAACCCTTGCCAATCATTCTATCTTTATAGGATGTACTCCATCTGCCGTTCCTTTGTTTTCATACCCATCTTCTCATAGAAGCTTTCAGCCGATGTGTTACCCGCCCAGACATTCAAGGTCACCTCATAGCAGCCAAGCTTTTTTGCCTGCTGCTTCACATATTCAAACAGGCTTTCCCCGATATGTTGTCCGCGTGTCTGCTTGTCAACGCACAGATCATCAATAAACAGTGCCTTAAACGGTACCATATTGGTAGAAAATGGTTGCTCCTTCAACTGGCAGAAAGCATAGCCTATGCACACATCATCCTCACCGGCTGCAACATAGATGGGCTTATCCTCCTGCTCCAGCAGTTCTTTCAGTTCGCTGACAGTGTATTTTGTGGTGCCGGGGATAAACACATCCGGGCGTATCTCTGCATGGATCTGCAGCACCTGACCCAGCAGCTCCATAATTCTTGGGATGTCCTTTTCTTCTGCCTTACGAATTTTCATCACAACACAACTCCATTCCACCGTTTGCCTGCGGGGTACGCTATGCCAACCTGCCCGCGAGTTCATTTCTTATCCCCTGCAGCCCCGTATTTTCTTTATAGTACCACAAACTCACGCCAAGTAAATTGCTTGTTGCGAAATTTCATGAAATATTTGCGGTTCGTGCGGTCTGCAGATCCCGCCGCTTCTCTGTCAGGCATGTGCCGCCTTGCACAGGATGTTCTTTGTGCTTGCAGCAATGTCCACTGTCATCATACTTTGTAACGCAGTTTTTAACGCTCTATTGACAATACGAGCTGTTTGGCATATAGTAATTCGTATAAACACTATTTCACCAGACGCTCAAGACGCAGTGTGCCCCAGATGCGGGGGCATGCTGCGCCTTTTCTGCAAGGAGGCCACCTGTGGACTACATCCAAATCACCAAAGAGAACATCGACAAGGAGCATATCTGCTGCGCGATGTCCGGCAAGCAGAGCCTTGCCAAAAAAGAATGGCTCAAGCAGCGCTTTGCTGAGGGGCTTGTTTTCTACCGCAGTGTTGAGCGCGGCAAGTGCTTTATCGAGTACATCCCGGCAGAAAACGCATGGGTGCCCATTACAGCGGACGGCTGGCTGTATATCAACTGCCTGTGGGTCTCCGGTTCCATGAAAGGGCACAGCTGCTCAAATGACCTGCTGGAAAAATGCCTCAGCGATGCAAGAGCGCAGGGCAAAAAGGGCATCTGCATTTTGTGCGCCGAGGGACGCAAGCGGGAATTTCTCGCCGACCCCAAGTTTTTGTCCCACAAGGGATTTGAAGTCGCAGATGTCTCGGACTGTGGAATCACCCTCATGTGCCTCCCGCTCAACGCCGATACAGCACTGCCGAAATTCAAGAACTGCGCTAAGCACCCTAAAGCTGATGGAGAAGGCTTCGTCCTCTACTACACCGATCAGTGTCCCTTTACCTATTACTGGGTGCCGAAGGTGCAGCAGGCCGCGCAGCAGCATAACATCCCGTTCCGGGCCATCCACATCACCGACAAAGAAGCCGCGCAGAATGTATCCGCACCCGTCACGACCTACGCACTGTTCCGGGACGGCGTATTCCTGACGCAGGGTATCCAGTCCGACAAAAAGTTTCTGGCATTGGCCGGTGTACAGATATGAAAGAACGAATCGTTGATGAGCAAATCAGACTGATTCCCTACTATCAAAACGATGCCGTGTCGTTTTGCCGGTATCAGGATGCAGATGTATGCAAGCAGGTCGATAACAGGGATACGCCCCATGATTTAGCGCTTCTGCATCGCATGTAATGAGGCCCGGGATATTCGTTTTCATGATATACTAGTGTTGTGTTTATCAGGCCAGGCAGAACCATCTATTCAGTCAATGTTCCCTGTCTCGCGGTAGCTGCGCCAGACGTTTTCAAAAAAGTCGTCATCCCCGGGGATGGGGCGCGGGGCGCGCCAAGCGGTGCGGCAGGTACCATCCTCGAACCACAGCTCCTGAATCAGCGGGGATTCGGTCTCGTCAAAGGCAAAGGTGAAGGTGTCAGGGAGCTGTCCAAACGGCTTGACCCCTCCCGTCAGATCGGTATACAGTGCGCTGCCGCGGCTTTTGCCGCCGTGGGCGGTGTAGTCAGTCATGGCAGTCAGGTAGGCTCGCTGACTTAGCAGCATATCTCGCAGGCGGTAGAGCATGGCAAGCTCGGTGCGGCTGCCCGCCTTAACCGTTTGGGCAAAGTCGGCAAGCTGCGCTTCCACCTGTTTGCCGTAGGCGCGTATCCGCGCGGGGTCGCGTATGGCGGCACCGCAGCGGCTCATTTCCTCGGTGGCGT
>OGWU01001899.1_pt1 | contig 11287 bp, 10 predicted proteins | sample 1576071 | NCBI WGS metagenome assembly OGWU01 (sample SAMEA3541582, study PRJEB24748) | human gut metagenome | biome: human gut; feature: human-associated habitat; material: faeces | place: China | collected 2012
GAAACTAAGAGATCTAATACCTTAAACAAAAAACAACAAACTAATTGACAGTCCCCTAAATCAATTCTTTGTAAAGTTTTATATAGGATATTCAATAAATTAAACTTTTATGGAACTTAATAATATCATTTATATAATTGTTGCTATTGTAATAGCTTGGATAATATTCAGTCTTTTCATGTGGTTATGGCCTCTTATTGTAATTTTATTGCTAGCCTTTTTTATTTACATGGCTCTTACAGGGTCTGACAGATATTAACCTTCAATATCTCTATATGCGGAAGTTGCAGCTAATGCACCTTCCCCACATGCTACTACCCACTGCTTGAGACCTCCACAAACGTCTCCGGCAGAGTAGACATGTTTTTTATTTGTTTTTTGCCATTTGTCAGTTATGATGTGGTTTGTTTCATCAAGTTCAACACCTAATTCCTCAGCTATTTTTGTATGTGGCTTGTATCCGATACTTATGAAAACGGCGTCAGTAGGCTCTTCAAAGATATCTCCTGTTTTGACATTTTTAAGAGTGACGCTTTCAACGACCTGTTTTCCGTTAATGGATTCAACTACAGTGTCAGTTAAAGTTTTGATTCCTTTTTCCTTGATTTTGTCCTGTAATATCTTCTGTGCTCTGAATTCGTCTCTTCTATGTACTATTGTTACTTTGCAGCCGAGATTGCTTAGAAATATTGCTTCTTGAAGTGCAGTGTTTCCGCCGCCGACCATTATGATATCTTTGTTTTGAAAGAACAGTCCGTCACATGTTGCGCAGTAGCTGACTCCTAGTCCTTTAAAGTTTTCTTCTCCAGGTACGTTTAAATGCTGATGTTCGCTTCCTGTAGCTATGATTACAGTTTTTGTAATATAAGCGTCTTTTTCAGTTTCTACTTTAAACTTGTCTTCATCTTCTAGAACTGAGTTTACTCCTTCGAATTCATGGATTTCAACATTCTTTTCGCATTGTGCTTTCATTTTTTCAATTAATGCCAATCCGGAAATAAGGTCGAAGCCAGGATAATTTTCCATTTCAGGAACTTCACGACCAACGCCACCTGCAAGTCCTTTATCTAGAATAAGTGTTTTTGTTCCTTGTCTTCCAGCATAGATTCCAGCTGTTAATCCTCCAGGTCCTGCTCCGATTATAATGATATCATATTCTTCCATTTTTCCACCTTCTTTAGTCTAACATATTTTATTCTATATTTTATTAATAAAGGTTGTTATTGTTATTTAGTCATTTCATTAGGGAATTTTGATTATTCATAATGGTTCTCCGTGTATTTTTCAATTAAAAAAATTTATATATTAAACAAAACAGATTTTAGTTTACAAGTATACTATTTGATTTACTAGTATACTAGTTTTTTAAAAAGAAGGTGGAAAAAATGACCATTAAAAAAGTTGTTGTAGCAGGAGGAGGAGTATTGGGAAGTCAAATTGCACTGCAATCTGCATACTGCGGATTTGACGTGACAATATGGCTTAGAAGCGAAGGCTCAATAGAAAGAGCAAAACCGAAGCTTGAAAGATTAAGAAATGTTTACATTGAAGATCTTGAAGCTATGAAAACAGATGAAAATGCATACTGCAGAGGTCTGATTAAAAAGAAAGACATTTCAGATGAGAAAATCGATGAACTAAAAGGGCAGGTTCAGAAAGCCTATGACAGCATAACTTTAACAACAAGCTATGAGGAAGCAACTGAAGATGCAGATTTGATAATTGAAGCCATTGCTGAAATTCCTGAAGAAAAAATTGCTTTCTATCAGGAACTGGCCAAGCATATGCCTGAAAAAACTATTCTTGTAACAAACTCTTCAACATTTCTTCCATCAACATTTGCAGAGTTTACAGGAAGGCCTGAGAAATATCTATGTCTCCACTTTGCAAATTCAATCTGGAAAAACAACACTGCAGAGATAATGGGACATCCAGGAACAGAACAGAAATACTATGATGAAGTGGTTAAATTCGCTGAAGACATTAACATGATTCCGTTGCTTGTTAAAAAGGAACAACCAGGATACATCTTAAACTCATTGTTGGTCCCTTTCCTAAAAGCGGCATCAGAATTATGGGCTAATGATGTTGCAGACCCTGAAACAATAGATAAAACTTGGATGTTGGCAACAGGCTCTCCTAGAGGCCCATTCCATATAATGGATATTGTTGGTCTCACAACATTCTATAATGTCGCATCTATGCATCCCGATGCAAAAGATCCTGAGTCAACTCAATCTAAAGTTATTAAATTGCTTAAGGAGAAAATTGACAAAGGTGAACTTGGCATTAATGCCAAAAAAGGATTTTACGAATATTAAATCCTTTTTTCTTATTTTTTTAGCTAATGGATAAACTGATTCAGAGAATATCATTTTCATAAACTGATTAATGAATTTTTAATCATGATTTCTATATTCTTAAGGGTTAAATATTAATATCTAGTTATATATAAAACTGATTTAGGTGTTAAAGTGGATTCTGAAGATATTGATTTTTATAACCCAGATAGACTAGGGGATTTATTGTTTATTTTTCATACAAACCATAAGAAATATTTAAATGACTTACTTTCACAATATGACTTGAATCTAGTTCAGGTATTATGCCTGTTGCGCTTATGTGAAGAAGATGATTTATGTCAAAGAGATCTTTCTGACGGATTTTATCTAACTAAAGGAGCAATTACAAAATCTGTGAAGAAACTGGAAGAAAACGGATTCATCACTCGTGAAAAATCACTAAAAGATAAACGACAGCATATCCTAAAATTAACACCAAAAGGAAGAAACATTATTCCAGTTATAGAGAAAATAAATGAACAGTGGGAGAATGAAATAGGTTTAAAGAATCTTCCAAAAGAATTCTATGAAACATTTAAAAAAATAACATTCAATGCTGTTGAATTGAATTCATGATTTGTATAACTAAAAAAAGATTAAAGTTAAAGAAGTTTTTGTATTTCTTCTTTAACTATTTTATTTACTATACTTCCATCTGCTTTTCCTTTTAGCTGTTTCATACTCATCCCCATTAGGGGCCCCATAGCTCCCATTTGACGCTCTTTTACCATAGCTTCGTTTTTAGATACAATGTCAGCTATAATTTCCTGAACCTTTTCAGTACTTAAAAGTGTCAAGTTTTCCTTTTCAGCTATTGCTTCTATTTCTCCTTCAGGGTCTTCAATAATAGCTAATGTAAGTTTTGACAGGCTGTCTTTTGCTATCTTTTCATCTTCTAATAGTTTAAAAATAGCTATTAAGTGCTCATCTGTTAGTACATCGATATTTGCACCTTCTCTTCTTAAATCTTTAAGGTCATATGCAAGTAGTGATGCTACTGGTGTGCTTTCAACGTTTACTGATTGGATGATAGCTTCGAACCGGTCTGCTTCAAGGTTTTTAACTAGCTGTGTTGCAAGGTCTTCGCTTAATGAGTATTCCTTGATTATTCTTGCTTTTTTCTCGTCTGGAAGTTCCGGGAGATTGTTTTTTATAGCTTTCACTTTTTCTTTTGAAATCTTGAATAGTGGTATGTCTGTTTCAAGGTACATTCTATTTGCTGTAGGGAGTGGACGCATGTATTCTGTGTTTCCGTCGTCTAAGGATTTACGTGTTTCTTCAATAACTCCTTCGAATCCTAGGTTGGCTCTTCGTTTTACTTCTTCAAGTGCGCTAACTGCTATATCTTCATCATGTGCAACTATAATGAACGCATCTTCTTCGCCAATTTCTAAGAATTTCTCTACTTTTTCAACTTCCTCTTTGGTTATTCCATATGCTGGAAGTTCATCGCTGTGGAATATTCCTGAAACTCCTCTTTTTTTAGCATAGCTAGCTATTTCTGTTCCGAACCTTCTTCCAGGTTGAACTTCACGACCAATAAGACCATTAAAACCTTTCAAGACCACTGCTTTTATTGTTTCTGCATTTTTAAGAATTTTTGATTCTGTGTTTTCAAATATCTCCTCAAGGTCGTGAATCTCTTCTAGCACTTCTGCCTTTCTTGACTTCAATTCATTTCTGATATCAATTAATGAGAGTTGTCTTTTGACTTCGTTTTCAACGATTTCGCTCATAAGATCAAGGTTCTGGACTCCCTTGATTTCTACACGTGCTCCTTCAGCTATTGAAATGTTCAAATCTTGCCTGATGGTTCCAAGTCCACGTTTCACGTTTGTGCTTCTAAGGACCTGGCCTATCATGTATGCCACTTCACGTACCTGGTCTGGATGGTGCATTGAAGGGTCAGTTGTTATTTCTGCAAGAGGTATTCCGAGCCTGTCGAGCCTGAACTCTGTAAACTCATCTGTAGTCTCTATTCTTCTTGCGGCGTCCTCTTCAAGGCCAAGGCTTTCAATTGTTACCTTGCCGTATGGTGTGTCAAGGTATCCGTCTGTAGCTACAAGACCTGTTCTTTGAAATCCTCCAGTGTTACTTCCGTCAATTACCTGCTTTCTCATTGTGTGGAATTCGTCAACCACTCTCATGTTCATAAGGGCGGCTATTATGATTGATATTTCAAGTGCTTCCTCATTTAGGCTATGTGGAGGTTCGTCGTCAGTTTCTACAAGACAGGTGTGATGGTTGTATGCTTCATATTTGAAGTTAAGCTTTCTAAGTGATTCCTGAAGTGCCGCTCTATCGATTTGACCTAATTCACTTTGTGTTGGTCTTAGGTTTCTAAATATAAGCTCATCATATTCATCATCTGTAAGCTCTGTTTTACAAGGGCAGAACAGCTTATGTGCAGTGTTCAGTTGCTGGTGAATCTCAAGTCCCATTTTAAGTCCTAATTTTTCAAAATCCATTTTCTATTCTCCTTTAGTTTAAGAAATATTTTATTGAAGATTTTTCGCTAAATTCTCCAGCAATATTTGTGTTGATTATATCTTCAACTTCTGCTTTCTTGTCGCTTTGGCCTAATGCCCAGCATAGCTTGACGTAGGCAGTTTCCGGTGTCATGTCACGGCCTGATATCACTCCTGCATCAATTATTTGACGGCCTGTACTGTAGACGTTCATGTTCACCTTACCGTAAAGGCACTGTGATGTCATGATTACTGGAATGTTTTCGTCATTGGCTCTTTTTAGACTGCTGATTAAATTGTCCGGCACATGTCCAAGGCCAGTTCCCTCAATGACAAGACCTCTGTATCCTTTATCGATATGGTAGTCAATAAATTCGCTGCTGATTCCAGGAAAGCTTTTGATAAATCCTACTTTCTCTTCAATAGCGCTGTTTACTCTTAGCTCGTTCTGGTTCCTTTTGGTGTAGGAGTAATGTGGATTTATATCCATCTTGTCATTTTCTATTTTGGCTATAGGCTCAAAGTTAACGCTTCTAAAGGTGTCCCTTCTTGAGGTATGCATCTTACGGACCTTGGTTCCCTTATGAAGATAAGTGTAGGTGTCGTTTAAGCTTCCGTGCATGCAGACGCTTACTTCTGCTAAATCAGATTTTGCACCTATTACAGAGTGTATCAGGTTCATGTGAGCGTCACTTGAAGGCCTGTCTGAACTTCTCTGAGCGCCGGTAATAATAACCGGAACTGGTGTTTTTAGCATAAAACTAAGAGCAGCTGCTGTATAGTGTAAGGTGTCTGTACCGTGAGCTACAACAACCCCTTCTGAGCCATCTGAAATGTCATCAGCTATTGATTCTGCTGCTTCAACCCAGTATTTCGGCTTCATGTTTTCACTTAGGATATTGTACAATGCTTTCACGTTGTAGTTTGCATATTCAAGAAGTTCTGGATTTGCCCTTAAAAGGTCTTCAGCAGTAAAAGCTGGATGCACTGCTCCTGTTTTATAGTCAATGATTGAAGATACTGTACCACCAGTTGAGATGATTGAAATGTCCATTTTATTTGGATCTTTATCTATCTTATCACCAGAATAGCCGATGTTAGGTTTATCTCCGGTTTCTATAAGTTCAGCAGTAGAGTCTTCAATAGCCACACCTATGTTGTAGCCGCTTGAAAGCTTCAATACGAGGTATCCGTCTTCGCTGTCTTCAGACCTGTCAAGCAATATCCCTTCGTAGGAGATGTCTTCCTTGTTTATTCTGACTGTATCTCCAATGCTTATTCCGTTGTCATCTAAGTAAATTTTGGCAATTTGTTTATATGTCATATAACCACGTTAGGAGTTGTTTTTAAGCCATTCTGCACCTGCTCTTAAAACATCAATATTCACGTCGATGACTTTCGGTTTGGAGGCAAACATGTTTCTAATGGCTTCCTCATATGATTCCTGTTTTAAGACATCACTAAGGCCCATCAAAACACCTATAAGGGCAGTGTTTGCAGTTCTTGCATTTCCATGCTCTTCAGCTATCTCAACGGAAGGTACAGCAATTACACGAACGTTGCGGTCAGTTGAAAATTCGCCGATATTGTCAGCATAGATAATGGTTCCGCCTTCTTTCACTTCAGGTGCGAACTTTTCAAGTGAAGGCTTGTTTAAAGCGATTAACACATCCATCTCATCGACTACAGGTGTTCCAATAGTTTCGCCGGAAATTACAATAGAGCAGTTTGAGTTTCCACCTCTCTGTTCTGGTCCGTAACTTGGATACCATGAAACGTGCTTTCCTTCACTGCATGCTGCTTCAGCTATTGTAAGTCCTGCACTTAAAACGCCTTGACCGCCGAAACCGCTGATTTTAATGGAAACGGGTTCCAAATCAGGGTTGTCCTCATAGCCGCTGTCTTCGCTTCTGCTTACATTAAACAGTTCATCTAGCTTTTCTCTTGTAAAGTCGCTTTCAGGTCTTACTATTGTGCTAACTTCACCATATCTGTCCCTGAAGTTTTTAACCTCAAACTCTTTTTCCATCTGCTCTTCAATGAATTTCTGTGCAGATACTGCATCCTGCTTAAGGTTTGTAGGGCAAGGTGAGAGAACTTCAACGAAAGCATAACCTTTTCCTTCTTTTTGAATTGTTAAAGCGTTTTTAACAGCTACTTTTGCACGTTTGATCTTTTCAGGGTTCGCTAGTGAAACACGTTCAATGTAAACAGGTGCTTTTAGGGAGTCTATTAGCTCGCACATGTGAATAGGATAACCAGCGTAGGCAGGGTCTCTTCCTTCCTGACATGTAATTGTCTTTTCACCGACAAGTGTAGTTGGAGCCATCTGTCCTCCGGTCATTCCATAAACGGTATTGTTTACAAAGAAGACAACAATCTTTTCTCCTCTGTTTGCTGCCTGCAATGTTTCGTTTAATCCGATTGAAGCTAAGTCCCCGTCTCCCTGATAGCTCATGACAATTGCATCGTCTTCTGCTCTTGAGATTCCGGTCGCTACTGCAGGAGCTCTTCCATGAGCGGTCTGAACGTTTCCACAGTCAAAATAGTAGTATGCAAATACAGAGCATCCTACAGGTGAAATCATAACGCATCTGTCCTGTATTTCAAGCTCGTCCATAGCTTCTCCAATCAGCTTATGCAAAATGCCGTGACCGCAGCCGGCGCAGTAATGTGTTGATGTCTGATTGTTTTCTCCTTTTCTTGGATAATGGTCATAAAGGGAATCAGGATGCTTTAATATTCTTAAATCTAAGTCTTTTGGATTTGTACTTTTCTTACTCATCATATCACATCCTTAATTTACAAGTCCCGGATCTAATTCTACAGGTTTCTTGTCTTCTTTTCTAGCTACTGTGTCATCTTCTACTCCAGCTATTTCATAGATTTTGGAAAGAACATCTCTAAGTTCTAGAAGATTTCCGCCCATTCTGTTTACGATATAGGTGTTTTCAGTTCTCTCGATAATGCGCTGAACGTCTTCTAACAGCTGACCGTTACTCATCTCAACGCTTATGATGTTTGCTCCGGTATTGGCTAGTTCTTTAAGTCTATCTTCAGCCATCGGGAACAATGTGATAGGTCTGAAAAGCCCTACTTTAAGTCCTTTTTCTCTTGACTTGTCAACAGCTGTTCTTGCAATCCTGCTGCTTATACCATATGAGACAAGAATGATGTCAGCGTCTTCAGTCATGTATTCATCGACGACAGGTTCTCTTCTAGCTATTTCAGCGTACTTTTCTTGTAGCTCAAAATTGAAATCTTCAAGCTGGTCGAAGTTAAGGAAAATTGAAGTTACAAGGTTTTCCATTGTCTCAGCGTTTCCACGTACTGCCCAGCTGTCGTCTATTTCAGGTTCAACAGCCTCTTCAGGAAACTGCAATGGTTCTGCCATCTGTCCTAATGTTCCGTCAGCCAATACGACAACAGGATTTCTGTACTTGTCAGCTAGTTCAAATGCTTTTATTGTTAAGTCGCACATTTCCTGAACGCTGTTTGGAGCAAGAACAATGTTTTTATAGCTTCCATGACCTCCTCCTTTAACAATCTGATTATAATCAGCTTGCTCAGGACCGATATTTCCAAGTCCAGGTCCTGCTCTCATGATGTCTACAATAACTGCAGGTAGCTCTGCTCCAGCAAGGTAAGTAAACCCTTCCTGCATTAAGCTGATTCCAGGTCCAGATGATGCAGTCATAACTCTGTGCCCTGTTGACGCTCCTCCATAAACCATGTTGATTGATGCTTCCTCACTTTCGGCCTGTACAAAATTCCTGCCAGCTTTCGGGAAGTATTTTGATGCTTCATGAAGAATTTCACTTGCAGGTGTTATTGGATATCCAAAAAAACAGTCGCATCCAGCATACATCGCTCCAATAATCACTGCAGTATTTCCTTTTACCATTTGATTACTCATTTGTTCTGCCTCCTTACTTTTGATTTTATAAATACGCTCATAGGATTGCTTTTTCTTTTAAAAGTATGAATCTCCATAGCTATTGGTTCAGGACATGTATAATAACAGTCTCTGCATCCTACACATCCTTCACCTAGATAATATGCATATTGATATCCTGCGTCATTAAATTCACTGCTAAGAGCTATGCAATTTTGAGGACATGCTATGATACAGCGTCCGCATCCTTTACATTCAGTTTCAGAAATTGCAGGGTAAGGATTTCCGTCGTTATTTGTTGTCATTTTCTCTAATTTCCACTCTTCTGATTTTTCCACTAATTGTCTCTGGAATCTCATCTACAAATTCAACTATTCTAGGGTACTTATAAGGTGCTGTTGTATGTTTTACGTGGTTTTGAATATCCTTTTTAATTTCTTCAGATGGTTCAAATCCAGGTTGAAGAATAATGGTTGCTTTTACAACCTGACCTCTGATTTCATCAGGATATGCTGTAATTGCACAGTTTAGAACAGCTTCGTGAGAGAGCACCGCACTTTCAACTTCAAATGGTCCGATACGGTATCCTGAACTTTTGATGATATCGTCATTTCTTCCGATGAAGTGGATATATCCGTCTTCATCTTTCCATGCAGTATCTCCACAGTGGTAGTATCCGTCGTGCCATGCAGATTTCTGTTTTTCAGGATCCTTGTAATATTCCTTAAATAATCCAGGTTGAGGTCCTTCACTTAAATCTACACATATTTCCCCTTCCTCTCCAATATCTACTTCGTTGTCATTTTCATCAAGTAGTTTGACCTTAAATAGTGGGCTTGGTTTTCCAATAGAGCCAAGTTTAGGTTCAATCCATTGGTAGGTTCCGATAGCTAGTGTTGTTTCGGTCTGTCCGAATGCTTCATGAATCCTTAACCCTGTTGTGTCATAGAACTTGTTTGATACTTCAGGAGGCAATGGCTCTCCAGCAGTTGTGACGTGAGTCAGGTTTGAGAAGTCATATCCTTCAATGTTTCCTTTAATAAGGAATCTGTAGATGGTCGGTGGAGCGCAGAAAGTGTTTACTTTATTTTCAATAATCTTTTCAAGTAACTTGATTCCGTCAAAGCGGTCATAGTCATAGATAAATATTCCTGTACCTGCAATCCACTGTCCGTAGAAATTACCCCAGACAGCTTTTCCCCAACCGGTATCTGCTGAAGTATGATGAATTCCGTCATCTATTACCTGATGCCAGTATTTAGCTGTTGGAATATGTCCAAGGCCATAAGTATGTTTGTGAGCTACCATTTTTGGAAGTCCACTTGTTCCTGAAGTGAAGTATATTAAACAGACATCGTCAGCCATTGGTTTATCTTCTCCAGTCGGTCTTTCAAAGATGTCACTTTCTTCATCAATAGCTTTGTTAAAGTTAGTCCAGCCATCTATGTCTCTTTCAATAATGAGCTTTTTAAGATCGTAGTCTAGTTTGGAAGCTGCTTTTTCATAATCTGGAATAAGGTCATCTTCTTCAACACTAACAATTAATTTGACATTAGCTTTCTCCAGTCTGAAGATTATGTCTTTGTATTTTAACATGTGTGTTGCAGGAATTGCTACTGCTCCGATTTTGTGAAGTGCAATCATCACAATCCAGAATTCGTACCTGTTTTTCAATGTAAGCATTACGCTGTCGCCTTTTTTGATTCCCATTTTCTTAAACAGGTTAGCTGTTTTATTACTTAACTTTTTTAAATCTTCAAATGTGAATGTATGCTTTTCATCTTCATCATTTGTCCAGATTAAAGCTACTTTTTCAGGATCAATTTCAGCGTATTTGTCAACTACATCAAATCCAAAATTATAATCATCATTATATTTCAATTTAAAATTTTCATAAAAGTCTTCATATGAGTCGAAATCTACTTTTTCAACAAAATCACTTATTAATGATGTCATCTGTTTCCTCCTAAACAATTACTGCTAAAAACTTTGCTTTTTGCCCATTGAGTGCAGACATTGCATGTCTGTGGCTAGCATCAAAAATTACGGAATCTCCCTTATTAAGGATAATTTCATTATTATGAATGTATAATTTCATAGAACCTTCAAGAATATAATTGAATTCTTGCCCATTATGGGTGTTTAATGAAGGCACACTATCTTCTTCAGGGTCTACTGTAACAATAAACATTTCAGCTTTCTTATTCATGAATTTATCACATAAATTCTCATAAGAATATTCTTTTCTTCTAGAAATAGTAACTCCTTTATCAGCACGGGTAACATCAAAAATACTCATTCTGGTTTCAACACCAGTTAAAAGCAATCCTAAATCTACTCCGAATCTGTTTGCAATTTCATTTACGAAACTTGCAGGAATATCAATCTCTCCAACTTCGTATTTTTCATATATTTCTTTTTCAACACCCATTTCCTCTGCAAAATCGGCAATGGTGATGTCGGAAAGTTCTCTAAGTTCTTTAATCCTATTTCCAATATCTTTATTATAATTGCTCAAAACAAACACCTTTGAAAAAGTTAGTATAATAAAATTGAATGTTATTTTTATAACATAATAAAAT
>OGWU01001903.1_pt1 | contig 11263 bp, 10 predicted proteins | sample 1576071 | NCBI WGS metagenome assembly OGWU01 (sample SAMEA3541582, study PRJEB24748) | human gut metagenome | biome: human gut; feature: human-associated habitat; material: faeces | place: China | collected 2012
CACGCCGGCCGACATTGCGCGTGCGGTAAGCTTTCTGGCCGACCGGGCGTCCGGATGGATCATGCCGGGAAAACGGACCTTTCTTTCCCCAGCCTCAAGGCAGTCCGGGGGGCGGAGAATGAGGAAGTGAAAAGCCGCATGAAGGCCCTAAAGGAGCGCTTTGGCAAAGAACTGAAGGAGGTTATGGAGCCGTTTTCTACCTCCCAGGCAGAGCATTTAATGGACCTGCACGTCATGGCTCCGGCCATGCTGGCGCTGCTGGATCTGACGGCGGAGTTTATCCGTGCCCTGCAGCAGGAGAAGGTGCGCCGCAACGTAGCGGATTTCTCCGACCAGGAGCACTACGCCGTGGAGCTGCTCCTGACCGCCGACGGCAGCCCCACGGAGTTGGCCCGGCAAATCGCAGAGAGCTATGTGGAGATCATGGTGGACGAGTACCAGGACACCAACGAGGTGCAGAACTGCATTTTTTCCGCTATTTCCCGTAAAGGGGGGAACCTTTTTACTGTGGGCGACGTCAAGCAGAGCATCTATCGCTTCCGCCTGGCACAGCCAGAGATATTCCTGGAGAAATACCAGAGCTATTGCCACGCGGATACTGCTGCCCCAGGCCAGGCCCGCAAGATACTGCTCACCCGCAATTTTCGGTCCCGGCCGGAGGTGCTGGAAGCTACGAACTTCATTTTTCGCCATATTCTCTCCCGGCAGATGGGGGAGATGGATTACGGCCCGGAGGAGCAGCTCTATCCCGGCGCCCGATTTACCGCCGCGCCGAACCGGGAGACAGAGCTGCATCTTGTCAGCGTGGAGAACACTGAGGACGAGGACTTTGACCGCACCCGGGTGGAGGCTGACTTTGTGGCGGGCATGGTGCGCAGGATGCTGGACGATGGCTATCCCGTGCAGGGGGAGGACGGCGCGCTGCGGCCTGTGGAGCCGGAGGATATTGTGATTCTCATGCGCTCACCCAGGAGCCGCATGGCGGACTTCGGGGCGGCTATGAGCCGCTGTGGCATTCCGTATTCCGGCGGCGAAAGGGAGAGCTTTTTCGAGACCTTGGAGATTTCCACGGTCTATTCACTTTTGCAGATTATCGACAATCCACGGCAGGATGTGCCCCTCATTGCCGTGCTGCGCTCACCGCTGCTGGGCTTTACGCCGGATCTGCTGGCCGCTATTCGCAGCTGTGGCAAAGGAGATTTCTATGACGCCTGCTGTGCCTGCCCGGAGGAGCCGGTGCAGGATTTCCTGGCGCAGCTGCAGCAGCTGCGGGACCTTGCAGCGGAGCTGCCAGCCGACCAGCTGCTCTGGCAGATTTATGACAGACTGCATCTTTTGGGTATCTTTGGCGCTATGGAGGACGGCGAGCTGCGGCGCAGCCGCCTGCTGAACCTGTGCCGGTACGCATCGGATCTGGCCGGGCAGGGGAAAATCACGGTTTTTGAGCTGACGGACTATCTCCGCAGCCTCATGACCCGGGAAAAGGAGCCGCAGATCGCCTCAGAGCAGAACGCTGGGGGCGTGCAGATCATGAGCATCCATCGGTCCAAGGGCTTGGAGTTTCCGGTAGTGATCCTATGTGACCTGAATCATAGGTTTAACGGCGCAGATCAGACCAGCCCTGTGCTGGTGCATCCCCGGCTGGGCTTGGGCACGGAACGGGTGGACACGGCCCGGCGGGTGCGCTACCCCACCATTTCAAAGATCGCGCTGGCGCAGGAGATGGAAAAGGAAATGCTCTCCGAGGAGATGCGCCTGCTCTATGTGGCTATGACCCGCGCCAAGGAAAAACTGATTTTAGTGGATTGCCTGAAGAATGCCCGCTCCCATGTGCAGAAGCTCTCAGCCCTCACGGAGCTGCCGGTGCCGCCCCAGGTAGTACGCAGTGCCAAGACCATGGGCGATTGGGTACTACAGGTGCTTTTGTGCAGCACCGAGGCCGGGGCGATCCATGCTTGGGCCGGTATTGCGCCTCCTGTGCGGGAGAGCGCTGCGGGCTGGCGGGTTTATCTCCACGAAAACCCTGCCACGCCCGCAGCCGCTCGGGTGCAGAAAGGGGAGGGCGCCCGGGAACCGGCCTTTTATCCCCAGCTGTTGCAGGGAGAATATACCCATTTGGAGGCTGCCCGTATCCCCACTAAGATTACAGCTACCCAGCTCAAGGGTCGGGAGCTGGATCAGCAGATCGCCGAGGGAGCTGCACAGCGCCTGCCGGTACAGACGGAATTTGCCGCGCCAAAATTTATGCAGGAGCAGCAGGGCCTCACCCCGGCGGAGCGAGGTACCGCCATGCACCTGGTGATGCAGTATCTGCCCTTTGACACACCGGCCCGGGCCGATGCGGTGAAGGAATATGTGCAATCGCTGGTGCAGCGTCGACTTCTGACCATGGAGCAGGGAGAAAGCATAAATGCTTCACAGATTGCAAAATTTCTGGCATCCGACCTCTGCCGGCAGATGCGCGGGGCTGTACAGGTCTGGCGAGAGTTCCGCTTTGCGCTGCTGGTGCCGGCATCTATATATGATCCTCGGGTCCAGGGGGAGGAGATGATGCTGCAGGGCGTGGCGGATGCATGCTTCCGCACGGCAGAGGGCCTTGTGGTGGCAGACTTCAAGACGGACCGTTTGCAGCCCGGTGAGGAAATAGAACGAGCGGAGCGATATCGGCCGCAATTGGAGGCTTACAGCCTGGCATTGAGCCGGGTGCTGGAGGAGCCGATATGCCGCCGGGTGCTGTATTTCTTCTCCACTGGAGTTCAGTTGGATCTGTGAGTGAAAACAGAGAAACTTCCACAAAAAAATGCTTGCATTATGCGGTTATATGTGCTATCATGTAATCTGCCTTTGGGATTTCAGAGGACTTGTGTACCGGAAAGGGGTGAACCAGAGCAATGAAGGAAGGAATCCATCCCAATTATCAGCAGACTACTATTAAATGCGCCTGCGGTAATGTAATTGAGACAGGTTCTACGAAGAAGGATATTCGCGTAGAAGTCTGCTCTAAGTGTCACCCGTTCTTTACGGGCAGACAAAAGCTGGTGGACACCGGCGGCCGTGTGGCCAAGTTCAACAAGCGCTTCGGCCTGGACAAGTAATTTGTCAGAACACCAAGCCCTGCACCCTTTCGGTGCAGGGCTTTTTTCAAGGAGATTATAGTCTGCTGCGCACACAATTTTATCGTTAGCGCCTTGCGCCGAATTTCCACTACTGCTTATTTGCATATTTTTCTCAAGCATATGTTGCAAGAGAAAATGACCTCAGTGATTTGTCGCCGGGCAGCAGTTTCTGCCAGGACTTTTGCTGGAATATAAGGCAGTTAATTTTTGAAAAAGAGCTTATTAAGAGTCGGAATCCATTATGCACTGATTTACAAAGCTAATCGAACAGAAATAAAAGCCGGGCTGTATTTCACAGCCTGGCTTTTACAGTTTTACGGAGACCCACAGATAAACCTGTGGAGCTTTTACTTGAAAGGATAGAAAGGCGGATAGGTGAAAAAATCTGTTAGGCGGCAGTGCTGCGCTGGCCAAAATACAGTGCGCCGTACACCAGGCACAGAATCAGCACCAGTGCTGCCAGCGCCACGGTCCCAATGGCACATACCGTTCCGATGCCATGAGGCAGGAAGAAGGCAATAACTGCCAAACCGAAGCAAATAGCTGTCAGCAGTACGATCAGGCTGCGAATGGTTTTCATCTGTTTCATGTTACATTCCTCCTGTTCTTATTTTATGTACTTAGTATAGCATACGCAAGGAGATCATTCATTACAGCACCGCTACAATACTATAATGATTCGACTACAAAACAGTAACATTTATGGGTTAAAAAGTATAAAATGTAACCTTTCCCCTCAGAACCTGTTTTACGCTTGAATTGACCCTGTTTTTTTGGTATAATCCATATATTATAAAAGAGTGAAGATGGGGGAGTATCGACTTGCACTATTTGAGCAACTTATGGTCGGCGCTGGACTTTGGGTCAATGCTTGATATGGTACTGCGTTTGGCAGCGGTTCTGCTGTGCCTGACGGTGCATGAGACCTGCCACGGTCTGGCGGCCTATGCCTTGGGCGACCCCACGGCACGGCGGGCCCATAGGCTGAGTCTGAACCCCCTGCGGCATATTGATTGGTTCGGATTGCTGATGATGTTTGCGGCGGGCTTCGGCTGGGCTAAGCCTGTGCCGGTGAATCCAAACTACTTCAAAAAACCCAAGCAGGGAATGGCCCTTACGGCGCTGGCGGGGCCCGTGAGCAATTTTTTGCTGGCGCTGCTCACGCTGCTTGCTGCCAGGATATTTTGCGACGTGGCGGCCTATTCGGAGACGAACCAAAGAATTTTGGATTTTCTGCTGATGGTGGTGGTGCTGTCCATCGGCCTGGGCCTTTTTAACCTGGTGCCTATCCCGCCGCTGGACGGGTCGAAGGTGCTGTTTGCGGTGCTGCCGGACCGGGCCTATGATTGGCTTATGCGCAATGAACGGTACGGCATGCTGCTGCTTTTTGCGTTGGTTTTCTTCGATGTGGGCAGCAACGCCCTTTCTAAGACTATCCAGTGGGTATTTGATTTATTCTGCCGCATGGTCGGCCTATAAGGGAGATAGCATTTTGGATAATCCCATTTTTAAATTGGAAAAGGTGGTGCAGACCAGGGCGGCGGAGTCAATGGAGGATTTCGAGGGGCCGCTGGATCTGATCCTGTTCCTGCTGAGTAAAAATAAAATTGAGATCCAGGACATCCCTATTGCACTGATTCTGGATCAATATTTGGAATATCTGGAAAAGCGGCAGCAGATGGATCTGGAGGTAGCCAGCGAATTTGTAACCATGGCTTCCCACCTTATGTACATTAAGACGAGGATGCTCCTATCCATTGAGGACGAGGAGGCCCAGAGCGAGATGGACGCCCTCATTCAGTCCCTGCAGGATCGGCAGCGGGGCGAATGCTACCAAAAGATCCGCAAGCTGACGGAAAAGCTGGGCCCTATGAGCGAATTCGGGCGCAACATCTTCACCAAAAATCCGGAGCCCGTGAAGCGGGGCAAGGTGTTTGAATACGACCACGAGCCGGGAGAGCTGGCCATCGCCATGCAGGAGCTGCTGGACCGGCGGGATATGGCGCTGAATCCGCAGCTGACGGTGTTTGAGGACATCGTGAAGCGGGAGCCGTACTCTGTGGAGGAGAAAGCGGAAGAGATCGTGCAGCGTGTAAAGCTGGCGGGCATTACTCGTTTTCTGCTCCTGTTCAAGGGCAGCCGCAGCCGCAGCGAGCTGGTGGCTACCTTTATGGCGGTGCTGGAGCTGTGTAAAAAGCATGTGCTGCGCCTGGCCGGCGGGCCGGAGGATTGCATGGTGTCCTGCAGTAAGGAAAACGAGGTGTAATCGGAGAGAATATGGAAATACTGGAAATGAAAGAGATCGAGGCGGCCCTGGAGGGCATCCTTTTTGCCTCCGGCGAGCCGGTGCACATCGACCGCATCTGCCTGGCCCTGGATCTGGACAGGCCCACGGCGGAGCTGGTGCTGCAGAAGCTGGGAGACTATTACAGCTTTGAGCGGCGGGGCATACGCCTGGTGCGTATGGCGGACACCTGGCAGCTGTGCTCAGCACCGGAATATGCGGAATATATCCGCAAAGCCTTTGAGATACGCAAGCCGGCCAAGCTCTCCCAGCCGGCGCTGGAGGTGCTGGCTATCATTGCCTACTACCAGCCCACTACCCGGGCCTATATCGATCAGATTCGGGGCGTGGACAGCTCGTATACTGTGGGGCTGCTGCTGGATCGGCATATGATCGAGGAGTGCGGTACATTACAGGTGCCGGGACGGCCCAGGCTGTACCGCACTACCAAGGAATTCCTCCGGGCATTCCATCTGAACACTCTGGAGGATCTGCCGGAAATGCCGGGGCTGGAGAACGATGGGCAGCTGCGGCTGGAAAACGACGGGACCATCAGCGAGGACATGAACACCTGACAGAAGCATCTGAGAGGAGGCGGACACGGCTTGACGGCACTGTGGATAGTGGGAATATTGCTGGCAATCTTTTTGGTTGTGCAGCTGAGCCGTGTGGGCGTGTGTCTTGCCTTCGGCGAGGAGTGCAGAGTAATGCTGCGGCTGGGGCCCATACGCATGCAGGTGGTGCCAAAGAAGGAATCGGCAAAGAAAAAGCCGAAAAAAGATAAAGCAACCAAGAAGAAAAAGGAAAAACCCAAAAAGGAGATGCCGAAGATCACGGCCCGGGCGGTGCTGGATAGCCTGCCGGAGCTGTGGCAGATTCTGAAAAAGGGATTGCGGATGACCTTTCACCGGGTTCGTGTTGCGCCCATGGATATCTCGGCGGTCATAGGAGGGGACGACCCGGCGGACACGGCGCTGCTCTACGGCCGGCTCAGTGCGGCCATGTATGCGGCGATGCCGATGCTGCAGGAGCTGGTGCATATGCCGGACCCGCATATCCACCTGGAGCCGGAGCTGCAGGGAGGGGAGACGAGGATTTCGGGAGAAGTGGGCGTGTCCTTTTTAATCTGGGACCTGACGGTCATCGGCTTTGCCTGCGGCGTGCCGCTCATTCACTGGCTCCTACGACTTCGCAAACAGCCGCCTAAGGCGGAAAACGATACAAAAACGCAATCTGGAAAGGATGAACAATATGGAAAACAAGGAAAAGACCAGCCTCAGCGAAATGATGGAGACCTCCATGAGCAAGGTACGGGAGATGGTCAGCAGTGACACAGTCATCGGTCAGCCCATTACCACGCCGGACGGTGTAACATTGGTACCGGTATCCCGGCTGAGCTTTGGCTTTACCTGCGGCGGCAGCGACTTCGGCAAGCAGGTGGACGGCAAGAACTTTGCCGGCGGCACCGCCTCTGCCGTGAAGGTGGATCCAGTGGCGTTTCTGGTGGTGAAGGATGGCGTGACACGGGTGATGCCGGTGGCGATCCCTGCTATGGGAACAGCGGACCGCATCATCGAAATGGTGCCCCAGGTCATGGACCGGGTGGAGAGCTTCCTGGATAAAAAGAAGGAAACTACCGAATTCTAACTGCGTATACTGTTACCATCAACTGTAAAAAAGGTGATGGGGAGTGAAATTTGCGCAGGTGATTGCCGCCGCGCTGGCGGTATTGCTGCTGCTGACACAGCAGGTGTGGGCCGTGGACTTGTCGGCCACGGCGGCGGTGCTCATGGATTGCGATACGGGGCAGATCCTCTACCAGAAGAATGCTGACAAACGGATGCGGATTGCCAGCACCACCAAAATCCTTACGGCCCTGGTGGTGCTGGAGGAGTGCGGGCTGCGGCAGGAGGTCACCGTGATGCAGCGGCATATGGCCGAGGGCTCCTCCATGTATCTAAAGCCCGGGGAAAGGGTGACGGTGGAGACCCTGCTATACGGCCTGCTGCTATGCTCCGGCAACGATGCGGCCCTGGCGCTGGCGGACGCCTGCGGCGGCGAAAAGCAGTGCATCCGGCGGATGAACGACCTGGCCGGACGGATCGGCATGAACAGCAGCCACTTTGAAAACCCCAATGGGCTGGACGGAGAGACACACTACTCCACGGCCCGGGACATGGCGAAGCTGGCGGCTTATGGGGCTAAAAACCCTACGCTGATGCGCATATGCTCCACCATTGCCGCCCAAACCGGCGGACGCAGCATGAAAAACCACAACCGGATGCTGCGGGAGCTGGTGGGCTGCGTGGGGATGAAAACGGGCTATACCAAGGCAGCTGGGCGGACGCTGGTATCCTGCGTGGAGCGGGAAGGGCGGATGCTGGTGGCTGTGACGCTGCAGGATGGCAACGATTGGGCCGACCATGCGGCACTGTATGCATATGGATTTGGTCGGGAAATCGGCGCGGAAACGGCGATTGCACCCGGAGAGAAAAAATATTTATAAAAAAGGCGGGTGACACCGGTGCGTCAGCGTGTACAGAAGATCATTGCCCAGGCGGGGTTATGCTCCAGGCGGACGGCGGAGGAATGGATGCTCTGTGGCCGGGTCACGGTGAACGGCGATACAGCCCGGCCTGGAGATCAGGCGGATCCGGATACGGATTGCATCGCTGTGGACGGAAAGCCATTATCCGGCAGTAAAGAGATGGTCTATCTGATGCTGCACAAGCCGAGAGGCTATGTGACAACCCTTTCAGACGAGTTTGGGCGCAGGACAGCTGCAGAGCTAATAGAGAGCTGCGGCGTGCGGGTATTTCCTGTGGGACGACTTGATATGGATTCTGAGGGACTACTGCTGTTTACCAATGATGGCGAGCTTATGCAGCAGCTTATTCACCCCAAATATGAGGTGGACAAGCTGTATCGGGTGACGGTGCGTGGGAATTGGAATAAGGGCGTGGAGCTGCTGCAGCAAATGCGCCTGCTGGAGGGAGAGCCCATTGCCCCGGCACGGGTGGAGGTGCTGTCCGGCCAGGGGGAAAAGGCTGTTCTGCAGGTGACCATCCACCAGGGGAAGAACCGGCAGATCCGGCGCATGTGCCGGCAGGCGGGGTTGACCGTTCTGCGACTGGAGCGTATAGCGGAACACGGAATTTTATTAGGAAATTTGCCGTGTGGCAAGTGGAGAGCCTTAACAGAAGATGAAGTCAAAACGCTGAAGGGAAGCGATGAATTATGAGCCATAATGTGCTCTATCTGATCCGCACCGGGATGGATGATTTTTCCAAGGGACAGAAGCGGATTGCCAACTACATACTGTCTAACTACGACAAAGCTGCCTTTATGACGGCCTGCCGCCTGGGACAGATTGCCCAGGTCAGTGAGTCCACGGTGGTGCGCTTTGCCTCTCAACTGGGGTATGACGGCTATCCGGCCATGCAGAAGGCGCTGCAGGAGCTGATCCGGGGCAAGCTCACCAGTATTCAGCGCATTGAGGCATCCGGAAAGCAGATCAACGGCGGCGACATCGCCGGCAGCGTTATGCAGCGAGATATGGAGACCATCCGCAGCACCATCGAATGCATAGACCGGACGGAGTTCGACCTGGCAGTGGAGAAGCTGGTGGATGCCAAGCACATCTATCTGCTGGGTGTGCGGTCATCGGCTTTTTTGGCGGGCTATCTGAATTTTTATTTTCATCTTATCTTTAAGAATGTGACCCTGGTGCAGAGCGCGGCAGGGGAGATATTCGACCAGATGCTGCGCATCGGCCCGGGGGATGTGCTGGTGGGCATCAGCTTCCCCAGGTACTCCCAAATTGCGGTGAATGCCGTGCGCTTCGCCAGGGACAGAGGGGCGGATGTGATTGCCGTGACGGACAGCAAAATGTCGCCTATTTACAAGATGGCCAGCGCTTCCCTGCTGGTGAGCAGCGATATGATCTCGTTTGTGGATTCTATGGCAGCGCCTGTGAGCCTGCTGAACGCACTCATTATGGCGGTGGGACAGCAGAAAAGTGAGGAGACCGCCGAGTCGTTCTCGGAGCTGGAGCGTGTGTGGTCCCAGTATGGGGTTTTTGGGGATGCAGAAGATGAATAAGGAGATCGTGGTTATCGGTGGTGGTGCGGCCGGCATGATGGCAGCCATTGCTGCGGCAGAGCGGGGGGCTGCCGTGCGTCTGCTGGAGCCAAACGAGCGGCTTGGCAAAAAATTGAATATCACCGGCAAGGGCCGGTGCAACGTGACCAACAACTGCACCGTGGAGGAGCTGCTGGCGCATATTCCCCGTAATGGCAAGTTCCTTTACAGCGCTTTAGTTCGCTTCACAAGCGCCGATGCTATGGCGTTTTTGGAGGGGATCGGCGTACCGCTGAAAACGGAAAGAGGAAACCGGGTGTTTCCTGTGTCAGACTGCGCGTTCGACGTATCCGGGGCGCTGAAGAAGCGGATGGAGAAGCTGGGCGTCCGCTGGGAGCATGACCGGGCGGTGTCTCTATTGGTGGAGGAGGGCGCAATCAGTGCCGTACAGGGGGAAAAGAAGGAGTACCCGGCTGCAGCGGTGATTTTAGCCACGGGGGGCGTGTCCTATCCCGGGACGGGCTCTACCGGTGACGGCTACCGGATGGCCGCCCAGCAGGGCCACACCATTGTGGAGCCCCACGGCTCCCTGGTGCCGCTGGTGAGCGATGATCCCTGCTGCGAACAGATGCAGGGGCTGGCGCTAAAAAACGTGCTGCTTTCCGCCCAAAATGAAAAGGGGAAAACTGTGTTCAGCGAGTTTGGCGAGATGCTGTTCACCCATTTCGGTGTATCGGGGCCGCTGGTGCTGTCGGCCAGTGCGCACCTGCGGGATTGGGACAAGCATACCTATAGGCTTTCCATCGACCTGAAGCCGGCTCTTTCAGAGGAAAAGCTGGAGGAGCGGCTGCTGCGGGAGCTGCGGGAGCAGAGCAACCGGAACATGGAAAACGTGCTATCCTCGCTGCTGCCCCACAGCATGGTGCCGGTGATGTGCCGGCGGCTGGGGCTTTCCCCGGAGCTGAAGGCCAACTCACTGAAGAAGGAGCAGCGCCGGGCGCTGCTGCAGGAGCTGAAGCATTTTAAGCTGTCCATTACCGGCCCCCGGCCGGTGGCGGAGGCCATCGTCACCTCCGGCGGCGTTAAGGTGGGAGAGGTAAACCCCAACAGCATGGAATCCAAAAAGGTCCGCGGCCTTTTCTTCGCGGGAGAGATTTTGGATGTGGATGCTTACACGGGCGGGTTCAACCTGCAGATCGCCTGGTCTACGGGCCGGGCGGCAGGGATCGCCGCCGCAGAAATAAAAGGAGAGGGAGAACTATGAGCGTATATTCCGTGGCCGTGGACGGCCCGTCCGGAGCAGGCAAAAGCACGCTGAGCAAGGCTGTGGCCAAGGAGCTGGGCATTGTATATGTGGACACCGGCGCCATTTACCGCAGCATTGGCTACTATATTTACAAAAACGGCATGGATCCCAAAGACGCCGCGGCGGTGGTGGCCGTGCTGCCGCAGATCCGGGTGGACATGCGCTACAGCGATGATGGATTGCAGCATATGCTCCTCAATGGAGAGGATGTAACGGAGCAGATCCGGCTGCCGGAGATCTCCATGTATGCCTCCGCTGTATCCGCTATCCCGGAGGTGCGTACTTTTTTACTGGAAATGCAGCGGGATATGGCCCGGCGCAGCAGCGTCATTATGGATGGCCGGGATATCGGCACCGTGGTGCTGCCTCAGGCCCAGGTGAAGATATTCCTCAGCGCCGACGTGGAGGTGCGGGCCCGCCGCCGGACTATGGAGCTGGAGCGGCGGGGGACGCCAAAGCCCTATGAGCAGGTGCTGG
>OGWU01001905.1_pt1 | contig 11258 bp, 19 predicted proteins | sample 1576071 | NCBI WGS metagenome assembly OGWU01 (sample SAMEA3541582, study PRJEB24748) | human gut metagenome | biome: human gut; feature: human-associated habitat; material: faeces | place: China | collected 2012
AGCTGATGATGCACCTTTTGGGCGGCCAGTGCCGCAAGGCCATTACCCGGGAATATCGTCGAGGTCACGCTCCAGATAGAAGGCCAGCATTGCGGCGTATTGCCTGCACCTGAGCGCCTCCAGCACGTCCCTTGCTATTTTTCCGTCGGGGAAGTAGTGCCTCGCGTCTATTTTGAGGGTGTAGAGCCCCTCTGTGTTATTTTCTTCTTTCACGCTTTGCCCTCCTTCGCTGCGCGCGGTTTGGGCCTTCCTTTCGGAACGGTGACAGAAGCCCGGCTTTGATCGCGCACTCAGTACAGAGCATTTTCGCGCCCTGTTCTTTGGCGAGGCGGTCAGCTTCCGGGTGTTTCCAGCATTTCCGGCCGCATGTCGGGCACTCGACTGGCTCCCAGTCCGGGTGCTTGGCCTGCACGTCGCCGTTCAGGTTCTTGTCCAGTGGTAGGCAGATGATCCCGCCCCTGTCAGTCTGCTTTCTCGGTGTCAGATCGAAGCCGTGAGCCCGGAGCTGTTCGCGGGTGTTGTTGGTGCTTTCTTCCTGCTTCACCTCCAGCACTTCCACCTTGTCCAATGGCAGGCAGAACGAGCCCTGCGGTTCCCATTTCTTCGCCTTCCAGTTCTCTGCGAACTTCTCCAGCGTATCGAACAGGCAGAGGCCCGCCTCGGTTTCGGTCTGGAATACGGTCTGCATGACTGCCTCGTCCTCTGAGTCCTCCCAGCCGTAGAGGTGCCAGCTCTCGCGGTTGTCGTAGTCCCACTGTGAGAACCAGAGCACATGGCCGTCGATCGGCCAGCCGGTGCCGGTTACTTTTCCGGTGATAACTTTCGGTTTATATTCCATGGTTTTGTCCTCCCTTAGAAAAATCTATTTAATGAGATAATGAGCACGATCACGGCCACGAAGGCGATCGTGATGTTCTGCTGTCTAAGCCCGTCCTTTTCTCCAATAACTCCAAAAAGCAGGAGAGCAGCCACGAGGGCCAGCACTATGTTTATGATTAGCATGTTCTTGTCCTCCTTTGGTTTGCCGGGAGAGCTTGGCCCTCCCGGTATGTTCCCGACATTTATGTCGGCCACATTATGCAATGATCGTGATTTTTTCGCGATCCGGAACGTCTGCCAGTGCTTCGGTGAGGTAGTTCTTTACATTGTCCACCGCCTGAGACTTCCAGAGGCCGCCGTCGGCAGCCACCAACTTGAAGGCAGGGGCTCCGCCGCGTCCCTCGCTGATTCTGAACACGAAGTCGCTCGCAGGCTGCGGAACTTCCAAAAATGTGCGGTACGGGATCAGGCTCACCGGGTTAGGAACGAAGGCGGCGTCCTTTGTGGTCACTCCTGTTTTGATGATCGCCTGCTGGCTTACGCCGTCGTCTGAGAAGGTTCCCTGCTGTGTGTTCACGATATTGCTCGCCATAATGGTGACGGCTTCACGGTCGTCTGTTTTCTGGAAGCATGACTGCATGGCCACGAGGAAGCTCTCCTGATCATATTCGCGACCGTATTCAAACTGTGGCAGCAGGGCGTTGACCTCGAACAGAGTCTCGCGGTCACGCTCGGCCAGCAGCCCGGAGTAGAGCAGCACCTTTGTGGCGCTTACCACCTGAATGATCATTCTGTCGCGGAGTTCCTCGCGGCTTTCCTTGATGTAGTCCACCAGAGAGGTGAGAGTGGTCGCCTTGATTGGCTCGGCCTTGTCGGCTGCGTCATAGCGTCTGAGATCCTTCGTGCAGTATGTCCGGCCGTTGATCTCGATTGTTTCCGGCTTCTCAGCCTTTACGGCCAGCCCTGTGATATATGCGATTGCTTCTTTGATTCCTTCCATTTTCTTGCCCTCCTTATGCTTCTTTTGCTGGTGCGATTTTTACCACCTTCATGTTATTGCGTCCGCCGGTTGTCTGGCGGTCGTCCGTAGGCTGCCCGGCGGTTTCGTATACCTCGCCGGTGTCCGGATCATAGTCGCGGCCCGGAACTAACTCAGCAGCGGCAGCAGGCGCCTGTTTTCCTCTGTTTTTCAGATCCAGAGGTTTGCCGGTTGGATTCTGTACCGGTGTAGGAGCTGCAGCCTGCGTTTCCTCTGGTTCCGGATCCTGATCGGCGTCCGTGAAGTCGGAGAGATCCATCTGTCCGCGGATCTGCCCGTCGTATTCGGCGATCTCGATCTGGCCGGTTCTCATATTGACGCCCATTACCATTTGCGTGTCGATTGCTTCGGTAGCTGCGAGCTTGGTCGTGACAGCAATCTGGGTTCCTACCATTTGGCGGGTTTTGTTCGGCGTAAATTTAATATTTACCGTGATCTGGCGCTTAGTGGTTGCTTCTGTGTTCGGATTCTGAATATTTTCAGCCACCTGCATGAGTGCCTCGTTGAGTTTCTCGGCGAAGGCTCCGCCTGCGAGAGCTTCGAGGTTGATCTTTGCCTGTACTTTCTGCTTTTTCATGTGCTTACCTCCTTACCGCAGCCCATACGGCTGTATTTTTTCCGGTTCTTTTGCTCGGTTTCTTCCCGACGACTTCCAGAACTCCGGCGCCTTTCAGCTCTGTGAGTCTCGGCGCCACGAAGTTGCGGTCGTAGTATTTCAGGTGGCCAGCAGCCACCAGCTCGTCGGTGATTTCTTCCACGGTCATTGACCGGTTTCCGAGAGTTTCCAGTATTAGCTTGCAGCGCTCGCCGCTGCGTGTTCGTATGCCGTCGTAACTTTGGCGGCGCGTCTGTTTAGTAATCCCGTTCATGGTTTCCTCCTTATCTGAACCGGCGGAGCAGTGGCCCCGCTGGCTCTGGTGCTTTTATATGTGCCATGTGGCAAACTCGCGCCCGGTGCTTTCCGGACTCCGCCACACTATGACGGCAGAAGGAAACGGAGCTGCGTCCTCGCCGTTTCCGTCCTCGTCGGTGAATTTCAGGCGGCCGCGGAGGAATCTCACCTCGCTGGCCTTGCCGAAGATCCAGTCATGAAAATATGCCGTGTCAGTCCGCGAAGGAATGAGCATAACCACGGTGGTGCCGGGCTTCCGGCTTTCTTCGTAGCCTTTGCGTACCCAGTCTGCGATCGCTCGGCCGTATGGCGGATTGCAGAACACGCGATACCCCCCCAGTCTTGCTTTAGGCCGTCGTCGTCCGGCGTGAAGTGTTTCGCGCACTTGGCGCTTTTGTCGGTGCTGGCCGGATCCAGTTCAAAATGAAACTCGCGATCCAGTTCCGCGAAAAAATCCGGCGGAGTGCACCAGCACATGTTTTTACTGCTCAGCAGTGCGTTGTTCATTGGCTTGATCTCCTTTCTGTGATTTGTAGAGCCCGCAGCCGTTCCCGTTGTTCATACACGGATCCGGGTAGGCCATGTGGTGCATACAAATTTTTAACGGTTCGCCCGTCTGTTTGTTTATGATCTTTCCGCTCAGCATGGTGCAGGCTTTTGAAATTACAAAAGGCCCGACTCTGCGAAGCTCGCAGTATTCGCATTTCATGGCGTGCCTCCTTCCTCGGTGTAGTCGATCTCCACACCTTCCAGCAGTTTGAGGATCCCGGCGATATATTGCACGCGGTACGGTTCCAGATCTTCGAGTTTCATGTGCTTGCGTCCGTAGATCTGTTTCATGTCTCGCCATACTTCCCACGGTACCCGGTAGAAGTTTTCCAGCCCCACGCTCACCATGATGAAGGCAGCAGCTCCGAGCTTGTGGTGGAGCGTCAGGCTTTCCACCTGCTCAGGGGTGAGGCGGCTCTGGTCGATCTTGTCGCTGTCGGTGTGCTTTGCCTCAAATACCACGGCCCGGCCGCCTGCGAGCGTTCCCTTGAAGTCAGGCTGCCCGGCTTTGGTGTAGCAAGCAAGGAACCGGCCCTGTCGGTCTGGCTTCCTGAGTGGCTTCATGGGCTCCGGAGTTTTTTCAACGAAGGCCACGCCCTTGTCGCAGTACCAGTTCAGGCTTGCGGTGATCATATTCTCGAAGTGTTCACCGGCTCGCTTGCTCTGGAGCCCTTTCTGGCTATGCTGCACCCGTGCAAGGGCGGTGCTGGCTGTCGGATCCGGGTAGCCTTCGCCATTTCTTCCCGGAACCGTGTCCCAACTCATTGATCTACCTCCGAACCTGCGCCTTTGTCGGCCTCCAGTGTGATGTCGTGGCCGGGGTGTCGTCTGAGCTCGATCGCAAGGTCTAAGATCATTTCGCCATTGATCCGCACGGTGGTGGATTCGATCGCGGCGACTCCGTTCAGGTTCCCGACGTGAGAGGGGAGGACGATCAGAGCGTCACCGATCGGAAGTGCCTCGACTTCGCGGTTTCTGTAAAGCTCGGCAGCGTCCCGGATCGGGATTTGGTGCTGCTTCGCGTATTCGATCTCGTTTCTCATGCCTTCGCTCGGATTCTCGATCCCGTAAACCCAGAGCTCGTCGCACATGGTCAGAAGTGAGAGGCCCATGTCCATGCCCGCGGCGCGTTCCTCTTGCTTGGTGTCGTCAAGAAACTGGGTAAAATATACATGAGGCGCGATCGGGATCACGTCGTCCCAGAGTTCGACGGCTTCGCGGCAGTAGCGCTGGGCCTTTTCTATGTTCTTCTCAATGTCCCCGCGGCACGGGGAGCAGATGTAAACCAGTCTTTTTCTCATGCGCTTGCTCCTTTCATGGTTTTGCTCAGCAGCTCATTGTATAAATTCCGGTAGAGATCGCGCTCGGTTTCGAGCTTGATCTTTTCAATGTCTGGATCCTGCTGGACGATCTGGAGTGGCTGCTTGCTTATTTCTTTCAGTAAATGTTCCGCTTCTTTGGCTGCGGGCTTCGGATCCATGAAGTCGATCCCCAGAGAGATTGCCAGAGCAGAGTCCACGGCTGTGAGCTCGCTCTTTGTCAATTTTCCGATCAGCGTCCCGATCCTTTTCACGCTTACGCTGTTTACCTGTTCGCATAAGACGGTAGAAGGGGAGAGTGCGCTCCGGATAAATACATGAGTGGGGAGGTCATTCTTTGGTTTGGTGGTCATGTATACCACTTCCACAACCTCGCTGTTTTCGTTGTTCTTGTCATTGGAGACGATCACCGCAGGACGGCCGCCTCTCTGCTCGCTTCCGGTTTCCCGGTATGTGCTTTCGATATAATAAATTTCACCGCGTTTCATGGTTTGGCTCCTTCCTGAGCAGCCTCAGTGAGTCGCTGCTCTTGTATTTTGCAGGTGTCAGGGTTAATCTCTATCCCGATATAGTTCCGCCCTTCTTTGAGGGCTGCGGCTCCTGTGGTTCCACTTCCTGAGAATGGATCCAGAACCGTGTCGCCCGGTTTACTCCCGGCCAGTATGCAGATCTTGGCCAGTTCCTCTGGGAACGTGGAGAGGTGGGCGCCTTTATATGGCCGTGTGGCGATTGTCCAGACGTCCCGGCGGTTTCGTTTGCCGGTTTCATTTCTCTGGAGCCCGTGGCTGCCTCGATCCACTTCGGCGCTGTTGGCTTTGGCCTGATCGTGAGTGTAGGCAGTGCCGCCGCGGAAGGTTTTCGCGTTGCCGCGCTTCCGGCCGGGCTTTTTCGGATCGTACCCGACGGCCAGCTCCTTGACGGCCTCGGCGTCGTAGTAATAGGCGGCCGCTTTACTGAGCAAAAAAACATACTCGTGAGATCTTGCTGGTCTGTCTTTGGCGCTTTCCGGCATGGCGTTGGGCTTGTTCCAGATAATGTCCGCCCGGAGGTACCAGCCGTCACTTCTGAGAGCCAGAGCCAGCAGCCACGGGATCCCGATCAGATCCTTGCGCTTGATCCCTCCGTCCTCGTTATGTCTCGCGTAGCTGTCGCCGATATTCAGCCAGAGAGTGCCGTCGTCTTTCAGAACTCTGGCGACTTCCCGGAAGATTTCCACCAGCTTGCGGGTGTATTCCTCCGGAGAGCTTTCGGTTCCGAGCTGATCGGCCACGCCGTAGTCTCTGGCGTTGTAGTAGGGCGGAGAAGTTACGCAGACGCTGCAGCATTTGTCTGGCAGTTTTCTGAGCTCCTCCAGTGCGTCGCCTTGTAGGATCATTCCGGCACCTCCCCTCTGAGTTCGAGCTTCGTTTTTTCGACGATCTGACTATCCAGCCGGAGGGCTCCGCGGGTGAGTGCTTCCATTTCCTGCTCTTTCCTGCGGCGTTCGCTTTCTCGGTACCCGATCAGGCGTTGGCCTTTGTCCGGAAGGGATCCGGCTGCGTTGTCGATCTTCTCGGTTAATTGTGCTGGTGTCATGCTGCGAGACTTTTCCCGTTCGTACATTGGCGTGTACTGTTGCATGAAGGCTACCCGATCCATGCCGGGCTTGCCGCCTATGTATGCGCTGCGGTGCATTTCCCAGAGGGAAGTCCAGCCGATTGACTCAACGGCCCGCGCCACCAGAGGCGGGAGCTGGTGAGAGAGATCTCCGTGGTTGAATTGTCCGGCGCTGTACATGAGGTCGCTCACGGCCAGCCATGCCTTGTCCGGCTCTATGAGCTCCGGGTGCTGGATCTCCAGCATGATCTCCCGGATTTCGGCCACGCTCGGCGGCCATTTGTTTGTTGCAATGTGTTTTTTGACCGCCAGCGCTACGATCCCGGATTCGTCTTGTTCAAACATCATAGCCCAGAGGTTCACCGTGGCCTCGATTGCTTTCGCGTCCTTGAACTTGTCAAAATTCGGGTAGGCGGTGACGACGATCGCCACCAGTCGAGCCGCGTCTGCTTTTGTCATATCTCGAAGCCTCCTTCCTCGTCTGCGATTATCCCCGCGAGTACGTCCATGGTGTCAGGTTTTCCACAATTTCCGCCCGGTCGTTGTTGATAGCTTCCGGATCCGGCAGGTGGGAGAGGTTCGTCGTCCCATCGCCCCTGATTGATCCACGTTGACGGGTTGGGAATGAAGCGGCCACCTTCTCGCAGCCATTGTTCAGAGGTTTTAGCTGTTGCCACTGCCTGCATGATCTTCTCGAACAGTTCGGCGTCAGGCTTTGCCTTTTCCCATGCCTTCTGTGCGGCTTTCTTGCCGACTTTCTTCGGGTATGCAGTCCAGAACTCTGCGAAACGTCGCTCCTGAGCGCTTGGCTGCTTCTCGGTCGCGGGGGTTATGGGGGTATCCCCCTTATTTTCTGGTCTACTCTGGTTTACTCTGGTCTGGTCTACTCTACCTGCGGTCTTTTTCTGGTCGCTCTTGCTTGCGTCCGCAGACTGTCCGGCGGTCGTCCTCCGGTCGTTTGACTTAGCAGCAGCGCGGCGGGCTCTCGAACGGTTTTTCTCATTTTCTCGCTGTTCGATCAGCTTTCCGGTGTACTCGCTCCAGTCGTGGATCTCCAGAACGCCGTCCTCTGTTGCGTCCAGCAGGGACGCAGAGGTCAGGGCGGCCACAAATTCCTCCGGATCTTTGTCCCACTGGGCCGCTCTTGCGATCATTCTGTCGGATATTCCAGCGAGGGATCCGTCCGGTGCGTTATCAATGGCCCAGAGCCAGAACGAGATCAGCAGGCCGAGCATGTGAGCCGGTTCAATGTCGAGCTCGTCAGCAGCAGCCAGTACCTTGCGGTGGTCTTTCAGTTGTTGGTGAATTTGGATCCATGCCACTGTCGGCACCTCCTTTCTGGCTCTGCTGAGGGGGCTCGCTGCTGTGGTCGCTCATGTCTGGATCGTCGTCGCCCTGATCAATGCCGAACTTCTCGAACAGGTAGTATTTGAGGCAGTACGTCCACGCGGAGCCTTTGGCCTTGTCCGGCCCTCCGTCATTCGTTCCGATCGCGTGGAGGGTAACTTCCAGAGTCTCGTCCGGGTTGTCTGCGTTCGTCCAGCGGATCGTGAGGTCGGCCTCGTACACCCAGACAATGCGGTCGCCGTTTCTGGTGTGCTGCGTGAAGTTGGAGTAGTAGATCGGATCCCCGTTTTCACTGTGCCGGGTTGCCTGCTCGCCTACAATGTCAAAATTGACGCCGAACTCATTCATGGCCGGAGTGAGAAGCTGGTACACGTCGAAGATCTTCGCGAACTTGTACTTTACGCCGTCGCTGTGGGCCTTCTGGGTGATAGAGGGAACGGCTTCGCGCAGCTTGATGAATTTTTGCTGCAGCGTCAGCGGTACCGGTGGGGTTGTGGCCGTTTTAGCTGCTGTTGTGTCCTTGGTTGTTGCCATGCGCTACCTCCTTACACGTCCACCGTGAAGGTGTCCGGCTTTTCAATGATCTGCACGCCCTCCACCAGCTCGCCGGTGGTTTTGTCTACGATCTGGCCTCCTACGATTTCGAGCCGCTTCTTGAACTCGCCCCACTTTGGTTTCTCTGTGGTCTGGATCATGTCCTCGTTGTCTGAGGCTTTCGGGTAGGCCAGCAGTGCGTCGTCGTCCTGTTTCATGGTGCGGCCGCCGATTTTCTTCACCAGAGTGCCGGAGAGAAGGCGGTAGCTGTGCTTTGTCTTGGTTGTCTTGTGTGGAACTGTCTCGAAGTATTCCGCGAGCTTTCCGGTGAGAAAACGGGTGCCGTTTTCATATCTGCGCTGAGCGGCGTCAATTCTCTGCTGGATCTTCTCGATCTGGTTTTCGCCCAGCGCGGTGATTCGGTCGAGTTCTGTCTTTTCTTCTGCGATTTTTCGGCAGGCCCAGTCGGCGCAGCCGTCGTCAGTGATACGCCATACCGGACGCGGAGCGCTTTCGGTTTCCTCTGTGTCGAACATGTTCATATCCATACTTTCCAGCTCGTCCAGTGTTACGGCCGGAGTTTCCGACTCTGTGGTGGATGCTGCGGTTGCTTCTTTGATTTCTGCGGCCTGATCGGCCTCAGCTATCGCTTTCTTTGTCGTTGCCATGGTTCTGTTCTCCTTCCTTTACTTCCAGAGCTTCGCGGGCTTTCTGGAGTTCTGCCTGCGTGTCTCTCAGTTCCTTGTCCTTGCTGGTGAAAAACTGGTACCACTCGCCTGAGCTTTTCTTGTACTGCTCGGCTTCGGCCTCAGCAGCGGCGGCGCGTTCCGCCATGCTGGCAAGTGCAGCCGTGAGCTCTGCGATCACGCTTGGCTTGTTTTCGTTATTCATTCGGTTGCCTCCTTAAAAAATCGGTGTCCGTTAATGGTCATTACATAGATCTGGGACTCGTGCCACTCGCTGTCCGTGAGAGCGGGAGCGTAAAAGTATTTGATCGGCTCGGTCGTTGCCACGATCCCGAAGTCGAACACGTCCTGCACGGCTTCGAGGGCTTCCTGAGTCGGTTCCGGGCGGCGCTTGCTATATGCGTACACGCGCAGCACTTCGTCCGGTCGGATCCCTTCGTCCTCGCAGGTCTGGAGAATACACTGAGCTACTGCGATCTTTCCGGCGAAGGGTTCGCCTCCAGCTTCGGCCGTGAGCACCTGAGCGATCTCCAGTCGCTCGGCGTCAGTGAGAGCGTAGCGCTTCTGGATCCCTGTCTCTGCGGCCCATGCGTCTGTGACGTCCTCCCAGCTTACGGCTTGCCCGTCCTTGTAGTAAAAAACGTAGGGCTGAGATTCCTCGGCCGCCGGGCTGCTGGTTGTGATCGGGGCTGTTTTTGTTTGGGTGTGTTCTGAGAACATACCCACGACGCCGCGCACTGCGAACACGATCACCACTGTGGTGACTGCCAGCCCGCCGATCCCTTTCCAGTTCAGGCGCTTGCAAAAACGGCGCAGTCGGTATAAAATAGGCTTAGGCTTTCGCGTGGTTTTTCGATTGCCTGTGCGGCTTCCCGGTTCCGACGGGTGGCCGCTTCTTTTTTCTTTGTACCCGGTGTATTCCACCGGGCTGTATACTTTCAGCGAGCTGCTTCGCATTTCTGTTACCTCCTTCTTTGTCTGAGTTTGGCCGGGAGCGTATAGCTCGGAGCCTGCATGTATTTGTTGAAATTCTGTGGCCAGTAGGCCACCTTTTCGATCCGTTTCCCACTTACTCCATACTTCGGGTTATATCCGAACACGTTCACATAGCTGAGAAGATCAGAGCGTTCCGCGTCCATGGCCTTGCACACCTCAAACAGTGCTGCCACGTCGTCGATCGCTCTGTGGGAGTTCTGAACCTTGTCCTCCAGCTTATAGGTGAGGATCGCGTTCGCCAGCTTGTGAGGATATGCCCGGCGGTCTTTGTAAACGGTTAGGCTGTCCAGATAGTCGGCAGCTTTCAGGGCTTCCGGGCCACCGTTTCCGTGTCTCCGGAGCATTTCAGCAGTAAACAGGAGATCAAATTGTGCATTGTGGGCTACCAGAAGGACGCGGCCGCCGCCGATCAACTCAGTGAAGCGAGCGGCAGCCTCAGCCTCGGTGATTCCTTCGTTTTCGAGCTGCTCGTCTGTGATTCCTGTTAGCTCGACGATCTTCTGAGGGATCCGCTCACCTTCCGGCAGCTTCACGAACACGTCGGCGCTGTCGGCCATGCGGAGGGTGCCCCGTTCGGTTTTCTCGACTCTGATCGCTGCCAGTTCAATGATCTGGCAGCTTTCAGCTTCGAGCCCGGTTGTCTCAGTGTCAAAAAATACGACTGCTTTGTATTTCGTGAATACGTCCCGGAGCTCATTCATGGTCGTTCACCTCCGTTTTAATCGTGATCAAGGTCGTGGCTGCGAGCTTTAACTGCTTAGAGGTCAGCTCGTACATGTCCACGGCTGCGTTCACCTGAGCCAGTGTAGCGCTGAGCCTTGCGGCCTTGGCGAGTTCTTCGTCTGTTGCCTTCTCGGCCAGTTCAGCGAAGCCTTCCGGATCCTCGCCGTGCGCGGCTTCGTAGAGCTTCTGAAACTGCCGGGCGAGTGCCTGCTTGATTCGTCCGATAAAGTCCGGAGCTAAAATGCTACGCTTTTTCGGTTCTGGCTGCTTCTTGTCAGAGTCCAGATCGTCCAGAGTGTCAGAGTCGCAGATAAACCGAACGCAAGCGGCACGGAAGCCGAGGATCGTGTTCGCATTGCCGCGGGAGTTGTTGCCGCTGAGGGAGAACACACCAGCGTTCGAACCGTAGAGCCAGAGGCCCCCGCGATAAATAACCCGCTCGCCGTTAGAGTCGAGCCAGAAGTATTCGTCGCTTTCGTAGTCGTCGGCAGGATAGAGGCCGAGTTTTTTCAGCTTGTCCGGTGCGTCCATGTCGCTGCGAACTTCCAGATCCGTGAACTTTACGCCGTCGTAATCGGTGCCGTCCGGGTGTACCGGCTGGAGAGTGACGCACAGCGTTTCGGGCTTTGTTACTCACTGCCCGGCAACGGCATCTGCCACAGTCTGTATTTAAACCGTTTCGGTCGCCCCGGCTGGTTACTTGTGGGCGCCGATAGCCATACGGCGACGGCTGGTGCGCTCGGCATGATTGGTATAGG
>OGWU01001908.1_pt1 | contig 11248 bp, 6 predicted proteins | sample 1576071 | NCBI WGS metagenome assembly OGWU01 (sample SAMEA3541582, study PRJEB24748) | human gut metagenome | biome: human gut; feature: human-associated habitat; material: faeces | place: China | collected 2012
TAAGGAAAATGAAAAGAAAATTGAGGACAATCTGACAAAAAAAGCAGAAAAAGCGGCTGCATCTGCACCTAAGATTTCTCAAGAAGAACGTAAGAAACAATCTGCGGTTGCTGCCGGAAATCGTCAGAAGTCTGAAGCGGAAACTCGCTATCTTATTGACGAGCAACTCCGTAAAGTCGGTTGGGAAGCTGATACAGAACAGCTTAGATATTCTAAAGGAACAAGACCTGAAAAGGGTCGAAATATGGCAATTGCAGAATGGCCTACCGATTCTCAGGTTGGTAATAAAGGTTATGCTGATTATGCATTGTTTGTTGAAACAAAGTTGGTTGCCATAATTGAAGCGAAAGCAATCCATAAGGATATTCCTTCGGTTATTGATTATCAGTGTAAAGAATATCCTCAAAATATTCGTGAGGTGGACAGTCAGTATCAGATTGGCACTTGGGGCAAATATAGGGTTCCGTTTACTTTTGCTACGAACGGCAGACCATATTTGGAACAGTATAAGACGAAATCAGGTATTTGGTTCTTAGATTTACGTAATTCTTGTAATTTGCCAAGAGCATTACGTGGATGGATGAGCCCTGATGGAATCAAAGCACTTTTGGTACAGGATACAGAAAGTAAGAATCAAAATCTAAAACAGATGCCGTTTGACTTTTTGACAGATAAAGAAGGTTTGAATTTAAGACCTTACCAGCTCAATGCTATTAAGGTAGCAGAAAACGCTGTTGTTGACGGTAAACAAAGTGTTTTGCTTGCTATGGCAACAGGAACAGGCAAGACGAGAACTGTACTTGGAATGATATATCGTTTTTTAAAAACAGAACGATTTCGCAGAATTCTGTTTCTTGTCGATAGAACATCACTCGGCGAACAGGCTCAGGATGTCTTTGAAGAAGTTAAGCTTGAAAATCTTATGACTCTTGATGAGATTTATAATATTAAAGGTCTTGAAGATAAGGAAATTGATAAAGAAACTCGTATTCATGTTGCAACTGTTCAAAGTATGATAAAGCGGATTCTGTACAATACAGAAGATACAAAGCCGGCTGTTTCTGATTATGACCTGATTATAGTAGATGAAGCACATCGTGGTTATATCCTTGATAAAGAGATGGGCGAGGATGAGGTGCTTTATCGTGACCAGACAGATTATCAGAGTAAATACTGTTATGTTATTGAATATTTTGATGCTGTAAAGATTGCACTTACCGCAACTCCGGCGTTACAGACTACCAAGATTTTTGGAGAACCAATATTTAAGTATACATATCGTGAAGCTGTTATCGAAGGTTATCTTGTAGATCATGATGCACCTCACGAATTGAAAACAAAACTCAGCACTGAAGGAATACACTATAAATCCGGCGATACGGTAACTATCTATGATCCAGTAACAGGAGAGGTTACTAACAGTGAACTTCTGGATGATGAGTTGGATTTTGATATTGAATCTTTTAATAGAAAAGTGATTACAGAACCTTTTAACAGAACAGTACTTGAAGAAATCGCACATGATATTGACCCTGAATCTCATGAAGAACAGGGAAAAACGCTTATCTATGCCGTAAACGACCAGCATGCGGATATGATTGTATCTATCCTTAAAGAAATCTATTCCGAGACAGGTGTAGATAATGATGCAATCATGAAAATCACAGGAAGTGTTGGTGGCGGAAATAAGAAAAAGGTTCAGGAGGCTATTAAGCGTTTTAAGAATGAACGCTATCCAAGCATAGCTGTTACTGTTGATTTGCTTACAACAGGAATAGATGTGCCTGAAATCACTACATTGGTATTTATGCGTCGAGTGAAGTCTCGTATTCTTTTTGAGCAGATGCTCGGTCGTGCAACAAGACTTTGCCCTGATATACATAAGACACACTTTGAAATCTATGACCCTGTTGGTGTCTATGATTCCCTTGACCCGGTTAATACCATGAAGTCAGTTGTAACTAATCCAAACACTACATTTACGCAGCTTATCGAAGGATTAGAGGTTCTTGATAACGGGGGAAAGGTTAAAAATCAAATCAACCAGATTATTGCCAAGCTACAGCGTAAAAAGAGAAAAATGAGTAGTGAGACGGTAACTCATTTTATTGATATGTCTGGTGGTATGGATCCTACTCAGTTCATAGAAAAACTGGAAAATGAGCCTAACGATGTGGCAAAGGATAGAATTCTCGCAAACAAGGAACTTTTCAGATTGCTTGATGAAAAGAAAGGTCATAGCGGTGGACCTATTGTAATCTCCGATAAGGAAGATGAGTTGATTAGTCATACCCGTGGTTATGGCAACGGCGAAAAACCTGAAGATTATCTTGATGCATTCTCGGCATATGTTAATACTAATATGAATGAAATTGCGGCTTTAAATATTGTTTGCACAAGACCTAAAGACCTCACTCGTGAAGACCTGAAATCTCTGCGATTAATATTGGACAGGGAGGGATTTACACAACAGCAGCTTAATACTGCTATTTCTCAGATGACTAACGAGGAGATTGCGGCAGACATTATCAGTTTAATTCGCCGCTATGCTATTGGCTCAGTACTTATCAGTCATGAAGCACGAATTCGTAAGGCCGTTGAAAAGCTTGTAAAGGCTCATAGATTCTCGAAACAGGAAATGAACTGGATTAAGCGAATGGAAACCTATCTAATGAATGAATCTGTTTTGAATGTCAAAATCTTTGATGAAGATGTTCGATTTAAAGAACAAGGCGGCTTCAAAAAAATTGATAGAGTATTCCAAAATCAGCTTGAGAGCATTGTTTTGGAATTAAATACATATCTCTATGATGACGGAGGAAAAACTGCATGAATACACAGGAAATCGTATCTAAACTCTGGAAGCTCTGCAATGTGCTGAGAGACGACGGTATCACTTATCACGAGTATGTTACAGAGCTTACATATATTTTGTTTTTAAAAATGGCAAAAGAAACCAACGCAGAGGGTAGATTTGCCGAAGGTGTTACTATTGAACAAGGGGATAACCTTACACCTGAAGAAGAAACGCAGAACAGCGAAAAGAAAATAGTTCAGGCATATAGCTGGGATAATTTTGTCAGTAAGTCAGGCTTAGAGCTTCATAACTATTACAAAACTATACTTCGCTTGTTCGGAACTTACTGTACCGGTCGTGTGCGTGAAATTTATCAGGGTGCGGCTACTAAAATTGATGAACCGAAGAACCTTGAAAAGATTATCAATACTATAGATGGTCTGGATTGGTTTTCTGCCCGTGAAGAGGGATTGGGCAATCTATACGAGGGACTTTTGGAGAAGAATGCTAACGAAAAGAAGTCGGGAGCCGGTCAGTATTTCACTCCTCGTGTACTGATTGATGTTATGACATATCTTATGAAGCCGCAGCCGGGTGAGCGTTGTAACGACCCTGCTTGCGGTACTTTTGGATTTATGATTTCTGCGAGCCAATATGTCAGAGATAACACAGATGATTTCTTCTCACTTGATGCTGATATGGCAAAATTTGAGAAAGAAGAAGCGTTTACCGGTTGCGAGCTTGTACATGATACGCACCGCCTGGCTTTGATGAATGCTATGCTTCACGATATTGACGGTCAGATTATTTTGGGTGATACTCTCTCAAATGTCGGAAAATCAATGAAAGGATATAACCTAATTTTAACGAATCCTCCATTTGGAACAAAGAAAGGCGGAGAGCGTGCAACACGCGATGACTTCACATTCCCGACAAGCAACAAACAGCTTAACTTTCTTCAACACATCTATCGTAGCTTAAAAACTGACGGTAAATCCCGTGCGGCAGTTATTTTGCCTGATAATGTTCTTTTTGCTGATGGCGATGGAGAGCGTATCCGTAAGGACTTGATGGACAAGTGCAATCTCCATACGATTCTTCGTTTGCCTACGGGTATTTTCTATGCACAGGGTGTAAAGACTAATGTTTTATTTTTCACAAGAGGTAAGATCGATAAGAATAATACAAAAGAAGTTTGGATTTATGATTTGCGTTCCGATATGCCTTCTTTCGGTAAGACAAATCCGCTTAAGAGAGAACATTTTGATGAGTTTATCGAATGCTATGCCGATGGAGATTTAAGCAAGCGTAAGGAAACATACAGTGAAGAAAACCCTAACGGCAGATGGCGTAAATTTACTATTGATGAGATTATGGCTCGTGATAAGACAAGCCTTGATATTACATGGATGAAGAGTAATGACAGCACAGATGACCGCACCCTTGTGGAACTGCTTCAGGAAATTAAAGAGAAGTCATCAAATATCGCAAATGCTGTTGCTGAACTGGAAAAAATAATAGGTGAGGTGGACGAGTGATGGATACCAAAGCATTAAGACAAAAAATCTTGGATTTGGCTATCCGCGGTAAACTTGTGCCTCAAGACCCAAATGACGAACCTGCTTCTGCTTTGTTAGAACGTATCCGTGTCGAAAAACAGCAAATGGTTAAGGAAGGAAAGCTAAAGCCTAAGGATATAAAAAACGATACAGTGATCTTTAAATCTGATGATAATTTGCATTATGAGAAATTCTCCGATGGCACGGTAAAATGTATCGAAGATGAAATACCGTTTGAACTGCCAGAAGGCTGGGAATGGACAAGATTAGGATGTATTATTGATGTTATTCAGTATGGTTTAAGTAATTCCGCTGAGTCAACTGGCGATTATCGATTGTTAAGAATCACAGACATTCAGAATGGTTGTGTGAATTGGGATACTGTCCCATTTACAAGTACTGATGAACCAGAAAAATATTTGCTCCATAAAGATGATATTGTATTTGCTCGTACAGGAGCTACTGTGGGTAAATCCTTTTTAATTACTGATTTGCCATATGCTTCTGTATACGCATCGTATCTCATTAGAATTAGGCTTATCAATGGTATTTCAGCAAATTATATTTATCATTTTTTTAATAGTTATTGCTATTGGGAGCAAGTTACTGATAAGGCAGTAGGAGTTGGACAGCCAAACTGTAACGGAACTGCATTGAGAGAACTGTTTATTCCATTGCCTTCTCAAGCTGAACAGAACAGAATTGTTCCTGTTGCTGATAATCTTTTAAAAATTGTGGATACCATTACTTCTGAACAAGAAAGTTTATCCGAACTTATACAGACTACAAAGTCTAAAATCCTCGACCTTGCAATCCGTGGTAAACTTGTACCGCAAGACACGAATGATGAGCCGGCTTCCGTTCTTCTTGAACGCATACGAGCCGAAAAAGAAGGACTGATTAAGCAAGGTAAAATTAAGCGTGATAAGAAGGACTCTGTTATCTTCAAAGGTGATGATAACTCTTATTATCTGAGGACTGGAAAACTTGAAGAATCTTTTGATGCTTGGCAATTTGATAATCTCCCTGAAACATGGGAAATATGTCGCCTTGGTGAAGTATGTAATTATGGTGACTGCATAAATGTTGATACTGCTGATATAGCAGATGATGCTTGGATTCTTGACCTTGATGATATAGAAAAAGATACAGGTAGAATTTTCAAGAAAATTAAAAAATTTCAAAGGAATTCCATCAGTACAAAACATCAATTTCATTCTGGGCAAGTATTATATAGTAAGCTGCGTCCCTATCTGAATAAAGTTGTTTTATCAGATGACGATGGATACTGTACATCTGAAATTCTCCCGTTAGAATTTGCAAATTGTATAATTCCTGAGTACGCACGTTATTATATCATGTCAAAAACATTTCTTGCATATGCTGACCGTTGTTCATATGGTGTAAAAATGCCACGATTAGGAACGGCAGATGGTAAAAAAGCAATTTTTCCGTTGCCTCCATTAGCGGAGCAAGAAAGAATAGTTAAGCGAATCACTAACGTATATAAACAACTTGATTTAATTTCAAATGCATTACTTTAGCAAACAGCCGCCATCAAATTGAAGGCGGCTATCTTTTTACCAAGTAACAATTTTATCTACAAGAGCCTGTTGTTCGCTTGCAGTACGAGGAAGATAAATACGAGTTGTTTCAATACTTTCGTGTCCCATAAGGTCGGCAAGTAGTGCAATATCATTGTGTTTTTCAAGAAAGTTCTTTGCATATCTGTGGCGGAATGAATGAGGATAAACCACCTTTTTATCAAGGCCGTATTTATCTGCATAATTTTTAAGCTGTTGTGAAATACCACGGGTAGTAATTCTGTCGCCGTAACGATTTAGAAACAGATAGCCAGAAGAACGGTTTGTTTTCTCCAGCCATTCAAGAGTTTCTTTCCTTAATTTTTTTGGTATGTAAAGTCGTCGTAATTTTCCACCTTTCGTGTACAAATCAAAATAGCCGATTTCGATATGTTCAATTTTGATTTGTATCAATTCACTTACTCTTGCTCCGGTAGCAGCCAAATACCAAACAACAAAATACCATTCCATATTGCCATCTTTTTTTAGTTGCTTTTTCAAAAAATTATAATCTGCATTACTGATAACATTTTCCAAAAAGTTTTTTTGCTGTACCTTTACAGCCTTTAATGCTATTTTTTCTTTTCCTAAATATTCAAGATATTTGTTTATTGCCTGTATGCGTAAGTTTACAGTCTTGGGCTTGAAGAATTCCATTAAGTAGCCTTTATAAGCGAGTAAATTTTCTTTATTTACTGTATCGTAATGCTCAGTAAAATAATTCACTGTCCACAGATACGATGTAATTGTATTTTCGGACAGATTACCCTTTCTCAAATATTCTTCAAATGTTTGTTTTGCCTTCATAAAAAGACACCTCCGTTATATTATTTTTGCGAGAATATCGCTCTAATATTATATCGAAGATGTATACACTTCTCTTATTATGAGAAGGTTGGCAATAAATTAAATTGCATTGATGAAGAAATTTCGTTTAAATTGCCGGAAGGTTGGGCTTTTATTCGTCTAAAGACTGCATGGGAGCTCATATCTGGACGAGATTTGTCACCATCAGATTATAACGATAAAAATGACGGGATTCCATATATCACGGGTGCAAGTAATTTCAAAAATGGTCATGTCAGCTTAGTTCGTTGGACTCCTGTACCGCAAGTTATTACTCAAAAGGGAGACTTGCTTCTGACTTGCAAAGGAACTATCGGGGAAATCGCATATAATAACTTTGGGAAAGCTCACATTGCACGACAAATTATGGCTATTCGCAATAATTACAGCCTCAATGTTGATTTTCTTGCATTATGTATTGAATATTCAATGACGAAAATCAAACAAGCCGCCAAAGGACTTATTCCTGGAATATCTCGTGAAGATATTCTTAATTTGGTTATACCTATTCCACCAACCAAAGAGCAAGAAAAAATTTGCGACAAGCTCAAAGTAACTTTTTCAGCAATAAAGCATATCGAGAAAGCGTCTTAATTGAGACTCTCTTCGATTACAGCAAAGTGGCTTAATGCAATATTTATAGATTTATCAATGCGTTTCTGTTCAGATAAAGGAGGAATTGCAATGAGCATTTCCTTCAACGTAAGCGGCTTCAATTCCTTTTGGTTTGTTGAACCTTCACCCTTCTTTTCAAGTACGCTTTGATGGGCTTTCATAAACGCATATAGGTAATGTGAGTTAATGCAACTAAAACTACGAATTACCGTAACATGAGAATCAGGAACAATTGAAAGACCTTTAGTATTGTCAGTATTCCTATAAATCCCCACTCGACCAAGAGTGCCGGTTCCGGTAGAATTGATTACCGTATCACCATCTTGCATGTATTCATCATCTGGGGAACGTTTCAATGCAGTTTCGTCAAGATACTGTGCTAAGCTTACATCAATGCTGTTGTGCTTTGTGTTACATTTTTGAGCAAATACAAGCACATTACTATTTTCTGTATATTTTGGAGATTTTCCACGGCGAATTTCTTTAACACAGCAGTTTTCTAATCGCATCCAAGTCCAAGTATCAGGAATATTATATGGTATTTCTTCGTCAATACAGAATACCTCTTCACCAATCTTCTCATAATAAGAGTTATCATCACCTTTGAAGATAACAGAGTCCTTCTTATCACGCTTAATTTTACCTTGCTTAATCAGTCCTTCTTTTTCGGCTCGTATGCGTTCAAGAAGAACGGAAGCCGGCTCATCATTCGGGTCTTGCGGTACAAGTTTACCACGAATAGCAAGATCAAGAATTTTTGATTTAGCATTTGTAATAGTTGCTTGTAAGACATCTTTATTAGATTGAATCTGAATTACTTTTACAAGCGCTCGTTGCGCTGCATCAACTATACGTAATTGTTCATTCTTTGGTGGAACAATGCATAAATAATTCGTTGCTGCAGAAATTGTAATTGTGTCAACCGTTGTACCTTTAGAGTTATCTCTCATTTGTGATTGAACAAAGCTTGACTCCAATAAGATTTTAGCGAATTGAGAAACAAGTAGTTTGTTTTTGTTTTCAAAACAAAGTACACTTGCATCCTTATAGTAAAATAGGTCTTCGGGCTTTACGATATAGACTTTTCCTATTGTACCTACACTAGAAACCATCAGATCACCCGATTGAGGTACACCATAATTTTTCTTCAATTCAAGATAATGTTCTTCTGAAATAAATAGTTCATTATCAATAAAATCATTCTCAGATAGTTTTACAATTTCTCGTGCTCTATAAAATGGAATTCCCTCATTTTTCCAATCGGATTGAAGAACTCGTTTACTTGAACATACATTCAATAAATCCTTCAACCTTGCCCATTCCCACCCCTCAGGTAGCTCAAAAGGAATCTCATCCTCAATACATTTTACAGTTCCATCCTGAAACTTCTCATAATGCAAATTATGACTTAGAAAATTATGCGGAATTAAATCCTTTTTTCTCATCCGATATATTACATTTCCGTTTCAATCAACCATGCTTAAATCAAATAAAATCACCCAAATTTACGTCAAAATGCAACAGTTAGGATGACCATATTTGAGAGCGAATGTGTCAGCTGAAAGTGGATTAGGATTAACGGACACGCGGAATAACAGTAAAAAATTATTGAAAATTAGCCAAATGAATTTATCTAACAGAAAATGCATAAAATAGTTTGACTATATATAATATTGTGTTAAAATTATGCGAAAAGGAGGGTGACAGTTCTATGGAGCAATATATGCCGATAGTGTGGATAGGCTTTGCAATATTTATGTTGCTTTGCGAAGGCTTTACAACACAGCTTGTATCAATATGGTTCGTTCTCGGCTCGGTTTGTGCCGCAATAACAACTATATTCACAAGCGACATAACAATCCAGTCGGCGGTGTTCCTTGTTGTGTCACTTGTTTCGCTGATTGTGACACGACCGCTTGTAAAACGCTTTAAAAGGCGTAACAAAACAACGGGAACAAACGCAGACTGTCACATCGGTCAAGTCGGTTTTATGCTCACAGATTTATTAGAAAATTTATAATAATCAATAACAATTACTTATTTAATATTTTTAACATCTGAGCTATAGGGCTCTTTTTTTATGCCTAAAATTTGGCGGCAGGGTAGTTGCAACAGGCAATATATATAAATATCGGAGGTTGGTGTTGGTGAAACTTACAAAAATAAAATAACTCATAAAAATATATCTACAACTTTGCACAATGTGATATATAATAACAATAACATACAAAATGTAGTGAAGTAGTGCTTGAAAACAGTGAACAATTACCAAATAATTTATAAATGAAAGGAGGATAGTTTAAAGCTAAAAAAGCAACCACAGTGGAAACTTTTATTAAACTTATCAACAAATCAAAAAACAGGAGGCTAGAGTATGAACGGAAAAATAAAGAAAATGTTATCGGCAGTTTCAATAACATTATGTGCAACGGTTGGATTGTCGTTGCCTGTTGATGTTGTAGCGGCTACACTGCCAAAGTCGGAAACTCAATATTCATCATTCGATAATGTTGTCGGAGAAAATCCCGAAGAGAGCAAAATTGACAAAGAACTAACAGGCGAAAGAACGGAAAATTCAAAAGAATTTTTGCTTGAAGACGGAACAAAGATGATTGCTCAGTACAACGAACCTGTCCACTACAAGGACAGCAAGGGCAAATGGGTTGAATATAACAACACTTTATCTGAAGATAAGACTGCATCTCCCGATGAAGCAGGTGATTCTTCATATACAAACAAAAGCAGTGATATTTCGGTCAATCTTTCAAATAAAGCTAAGTCAAAAAATATGATTTCACTGCAATCAAACGGATATAAAATCAGCTGGGGTTACGATAATGCAGGCAAGAGCAAAGCTGATGTAAAGAAAAATAACGAAAAAACAAGCGGTAATGATAAATTTACTACGCTTAAAAATATAACAACAGAAACTTTGTATAAGGGTGTTTTCAACGATGTTGACTTGCAGTATTTTGTCACTACAACAGGCATTAAAGAAAATATAATTTTAAAGAGTTCAAAGGCTCAGAATGAATTTACATTGAATTACAAAATTCCGAACCTTACCGCAAAGCAGAAAGATGATAAAACAATCACGCTTTCAGACAAGGACGGAAAGGAAATATATACAATCTCAGCACCGTATATGTATGATGCAAACGGCAGTTCAAGCACACAGATGAAAATTGAGATTGTAAAGCAGAAAGGCTCAAATCTTCAAGTTAAGCTGACTGCTGATTATGCTTTCATTCATACAATCGGCAGAGCATTTCCTGTTACGATTGATCCTGAAATCACAACTACTCTCAAAAGTGATCTTACATTTTATGAGAATGCTAACGGCTCTGTAAACAGTTACGGACCGTACTATACATCTAAAAATTCATATGCAATTTGTACTGTAAATAATCTTCCGAAGCTTGAAAACGGAGAAGAGGTTATAAGTGCCAAATATAGTTTTGAAACAGAAAACGGCAGTAAGCTGTTTGCTGATGAGGGTGAAAACCCTATCATTGTGAATGCTCATAAGCTTACATCTGCTTCAAATGGGAATGTAAAATACGATTCAAAAGTGCTTGATTATGATTCTCTTACATATGAAGATAATCGGTATTTGACATTTGACCTTACAAGCACCTTCAAAGGCTGGTATAGCGATACCAATACCAAAGGTTTTGTCATAGAGGCACTTGATACAGTCGGTTCAAAAAAAGTTGTATTTAAGTCTTATACAAAAACATCTACAAAACCTGCCTTAACGCTTATCTACAAAGATTTCACCGGAACAGAGAGCAATCTTTCATACCACACAATCAATGTCGGCACTAACGCACAGGCGGCTGTATCGA
>OGWU01001912.1_pt1 | contig 11240 bp, 11 predicted proteins | sample 1576071 | NCBI WGS metagenome assembly OGWU01 (sample SAMEA3541582, study PRJEB24748) | human gut metagenome | biome: human gut; feature: human-associated habitat; material: faeces | place: China | collected 2012
AAGCGCGAAGCCGGCGGTGAGACGATGCACCTGCGGTTTGGTGGGCGTGGTGCCGTCGGGCGCGGTCATCGGATCGCGCAGGTCAAGGAACGACGATTCGAGGTTCGGCACAGCGGCGTCGAGATGGGCGAACGCGGTCAGCGGGGAGCCGCCTTCCGTGTTGATGAGGGTCTGCTGCACTTCCGGACGCTCGTTGGAAGCCTCGGGCACGCGCGGATTCTGCTGTACGGCCAAGCGCTTCAGGGCCGCTTTGGTCTCTTCGGTCAGCGTTTTTTCGTAATCGGGACGGTCATCGATGCCGGGGCGTACGAACACCTGGCCCGGCAGCGGTTGCGGCTGCATTGGAGTCTGCTGCTCACCTGCATTATGTTGATTATCTTCAGTCATCTCTTGTTTCTATTCCTGCTTTTCCTGTTTTGTATTGTCGCTTCTCGTTCTTGCTTCTATTTCGTCGCTCGTTTCGAAATGTCACACGATATTCAGCACATATGAAAATCGCCCGGACACACTGCACCAGTGCATTCGAGCGATTCTTTCGGCGAAATCAACCATATCAATACGTCCTGTCAGACAGCAGAAACATGCGAGGCAATCTCAATATCGATATCGCATAAGAATCGATATCGCATAAGAAAAGCCCGGATGCGATTATCGCTTCGCATCCGGACCGGTTGTGTGAGTCTGTTCAGTTATGATTGCGGATTCCGTACCGTTCGATCAGCCCTTGACTGCGCCGGAGGTCACGCCTTCGACGATGTAGCGCTGCAGGAACAGGTACAGGATGAGGATCGGCAGCATGGCCAGCAGCAGGGCCGCCATGATCAGGCCGATATCGTTGGAGTAGGTGCCGTAGAAGATCTGGGTTGCGATCGGGATGGTGTACAGCTCGCGGCGACCCAGCACCAGGGACGGCAGCAGGTAGTCGTTCCAGAACGCCATGGCGTCGATGATGGCCACGGTGGCCACGGTCGGCTTGAGCAGCGGGAACACGATCGTCCAGAAGGTGCGCCACTTGGAACAGCCGTCGATGCTGGCGGCTTCCTCAAGTTCGTTCGGAATGTTCGTCTTGATCGCGCCGTGGAACATGAACACCGCCAGGGAGACCGAGAAGCCGGTGTGCATGAGGATCAGCGTGATACGGCTGTTCAACACGTCAAGCAGGCCGCCGTAGACGGACACGAGCGGGACCATGAGCACCTGGAACGGAATGACCATGGAGGCCACCATAAGCGCGAACACCATGCCGCCGAACTTCCACGAGGGGTTGCGCACGATCACGTATGCGCACATCGCGGAGAACAGGATGGTCAGTATGGTTGCGCTGATGGTGATGACCGCGGAGTTGCCGAACACGGTGACGAAGTTCATCTTGTCCATTGCCCTGGGGAAGTTCTCCAGGGTGAACCCGTGCTTGCCGATCAGTGCCAGCGGAGCGGTGTTGATGTCCGCCTTGGTCTTGAAGACGTTGATCACGACCAGAATGAACGGTGCGATGAACAGCAGCAGCAGAATCGTCAGAACGACGATCATCAGTGCATGCAGAACCTTGGTGCGAGTGCTGGTTTGACCCTTCATTATGCTGCCACCTCACCCTTCTTGCCGAAGTACACCTGCAGCATGCCGATCACTGCGCAGACGATGAAGAGGACCAACGCCTCCGCCTGACCGGTGCCATAGTTCTTGTAAACGAATGCCTGGTTGTAGACGTGCATTGCTGCGAGCACCGACTGGTTGAACGGTTCGCCCTTGGTAAGCGAAAGGTTCAGGTCGTACACCATGAAGCAACGGGTGGTGCTCAGGAAGATGCACTGAACGAAGGAGGAGCGCATCAGCGGGATGACCACGTGCCACATGGCCTTGCCCTTGTTGCAGCCATCGATCATGGCCGCTTCCTTCAGGCTCTGGTCAACGCTCATGAAGCCTGCCACGTAAATCAGCATCATGTAGCCTGCGTACTGCCAGACCGAAACGAGGATCAAGCAGAACATTGCGCCGTTTGGCGTGGAGAGCAGCGATGCGTGGTCTGTTTGCGTCGCTGCTTCGGCGATAGCCACGAAGGCGCGGTTGAAGACGAACTTCCACACGTAGCCCAGAACGATGCCGCCGATGAGGTTCGGAATGAAGAAGCCCGCACGGAAGAAGTTCTGCCCCTTGATGCCGCTGGTCACGAGGTAGGCCAGCAGAAAGGCGACGATGTTGGTGAGGATGACGGCGATGACGGAGTAGATGAAGGTGCGTCCAAGCGACTGCCAATATGCGGTGTCGGCAAGAGCCGCCTTGTAGTTTTCGAGACCGACGAACGGCTTCGTTGTCGAAACGCCGTCCCAGCTGGTGAATGTCAGATAGAGGCCATAGAAGAACGGCAGGATCACCACGGCGAAGAAAAGAATCGTCGCCGGGCCACCGAACATCAGAAACTGGCCGATTTTATAGGAAAGCTTATTCTGTTTCATGATGGATCCCATACGTGCCGGGGATGTAAGGTCCGCCGCAGGAAGGAAGCGGCGGACCCTGCATCATGGTGCATTATTTGGAAATTCAGGCGGTTGCGCCGGTGAACTTAGCGGTCTTCCAGTAGTCCTGGATGTCCTGGGCGAGGCCTGCACGGTCCTCTTCACCTGCGAGCCACTTCTGGAAGGCGGCGCCGAGCACAGAGAAGTGGTCGTCAGGCAGGTAGTTGTAGTTGTCGATCAGCTTGCCGGCGTCGGCATAGGACTTCACGGACTTACCCAGCGGATCGGCCGCTTCGATACTGTTGTTCTTGAACGGGGAGATCAGAGCGGCATCCTTGGAGATGAACTCCTGACCTTCCTTGTCTTCGGCAAGCCAGTTCAGGAAGTCCTTGGCGGCCTTACGCTGCTCGTCGGAGGTGTTGTCGGAGGAGTCGATGAAGAAGTACTTGGAGCCGCCGCCGACGAGCTTCTCATTGGAGCCGTCATCGGTGTTCTGCGGAACCGGCATGAGACCCATGTTCTCGGTGTAATCGTACTGGTTCAGCACGGACCAATCCCAGTTGCCGCCGAACATGAAAGCAATCTCACCCTCGGCCAGCTTCTGCTCAGTCACCTCACGCTCGGCGGAGATGGCGGAGGACTTGGCGTAGTTGTTGTCTTTCATCACGTCGAAGAAGTCCATCAGGGAGTTCCACTTGGCGTTGGAGCTGAGGTCAACCTTGCCGTCCTTGAGCTCATGGCAGAAGGCGTCCGGATCTTCCTGCTCCTCGTAGACTTCCGGCAGGAAGTGCGCGGCGAGGGACCAGTCTTCCTTCATGACACCGGTCGGGGATTCCATGCCGCCGGCCTTGAGCTCGTCGATGAGATCCTTGAACTCGTCAAGGGTCTTGTAGTTCTCAGGCTTGAATTCCTTACCGGTAACCTTCTTGATGGCGTCAGCATTGTAGATCAGGCCACGGGCTTCGACGGAAACCGGGAAGCCGTAGGTCTTGCCGTCAATGCTGATGGCGTAGTCGGTGTCTTTGACCCAATCCTGGTCGGACAGATCGACGGCGTGCTCTTCAGCCAAGGAGTAGATGTCCTTGGCGTCGACCATGGAGATGGTGTACGGATCCTTGGATGCGTACTTGGTGGCGAGATGCGCTGCGACGGTGTCGTTGGAGTAGTAGACCTCAACGTCTACGCCCTTTTCCTTGGAGTACTTCGCAGCCATGTCTTCCATTTGGCTTTCGATTTCAACCTTGGAGTTGAAGATGGTGATCTTGGTGCCGCTGGAGCTGGATGACGATCCGCATGCTCCCAGCATACCAACGGTCATCAGCGTTGCAACAATAGCGGTGCCAGCCTTCTTCCAAGAAGAGAACTTGCTCATTTTCCAATCCCTTTCTATCCACTATTCACCGAGCAGCCCTGCCCAATGAGGTGATAAAGGAAGGTGAATCCCCGACTCGCGTTGTCGGAATCTCTCCGTCCTTGGTATACAGGATATCAAACCGGTTCGAGAGTTGTCAAACCGGTTCGAGAAACCTTGTGCACAGTGCCATCCGTCGGCGTGTCGCGTCAATCGATTGACGTATTGCAAACATTGGCATTCCATACACCCCTAAAAAGTGTCTTCACGGGCTATAATGACGGAAAAGCAGTGACCGACGTTTCCAACGTTGCGATACATCGGTAGACCAACAGCAAAGACGCGAAAACAGGAGGATTTATGGCAAGCTGGCTCAACAACGCAATCTTTTATGAAATCTATCCGCAATCATTCAACGACTCGAACGGCGACGGTATCGGTGACTTCCAAGGCATCATCGACAAACTGCAATACGTGCGCGATCTGGGGTGCAATGCGATCTGGATCAACCCATGCTTCGACTCGTCGTTCTACGATGCCGGCTACGACGTGCGCGACTACTACACAGCCGCGGAACGCTACGGCAGCAACGCGGACCTGCAGCGGCTCTTCGAGCGCGCGCACGAACTAGGCATGCACGTACTGCTCGACCTCGTACCCGGGCATTCCGCGGTCGACAATCCATGGTTTCTTGAATCCGGCAAGGACGAACGCAACGCATGGACCGACCGCTACATCTGGCGACCGATGACGCAATCGCCGAATCTGAACTCGCCATACGAATCAATCCGCGGATTCCTCGGAGGCATTGCGGAACGTCCCGACGCGGCGGCCGTGAACTGCTTCTCCACGCAGGCATGCCTCAACTACGGATTCGGCACCGTCACCGAAGACTGGCAGTTCGCCGCCGACTCCCCCGAAGCGGTGCAGGGCCGGCTGCTCATCCAAGACATCATGGACTTCTGGCTCGGGTTGGGGGCGGACGGCTTCCGCGTGGACATGGCAGGCAGCCTCGTCAAGGAAGACCCCGACCACTATTGGACGAAACTCTTGTGGCAGCAAGTGCGAGCGCATCTGGACGAAACCTACCCGGAAGCGGTGCTCGTATCGGAATGGGGTGACCCCGAAGAGGCGCTGCACGCCGGATTCGACATGGACTTCCTGCTGCATTTCGGGCCGTCGCATTATCTTGACCTGTTCCGCGAGAATCCGTATTTTTCGGCCGGATCTTCCGAAGCTACGGGCAGCGCCGAAACTGCCGAAACGAAACACGACGGCGAACGCAGCGAATGCGACGGCGCGGGCAGCAGCGGGTGCGACAGCAACGGCAATTCAGTCGTCGACGGAGACAATCCAAATTGCAATAACGACAATGTCGGCAATGCGAGCGGCGACATCAAGGCGTTTGTGGACACATATACGGCCATGCTTGCCAGCACCGCCGGAACGCCTGGATACATCTGCATTCCGTCGGGCAATCACGACATGATCCGCATGCGCGACACCTTGACCACCGATGAAATGAAGCTCGCGTTCACATTCCTGCTGACCATGCCCGGCTGCCCGTTCATCTACTACGGCGACGAAATCGGCATGCGCTACATGCACGGGCTCAAATCCAAGGAAGGCGGATACGAGCGCACCGGATCGCGCACACCAATGCAATGGAGCTGCGCAACCAACGCAGGATTCTCCGCAGCCCGGCCCGATGATCTGTATCTGCCGATCGATGCCGACAGCGAGCGCCCGAACGTGGCTTCGCAGACCGGACGCAGCGACTCGCTGCTGGAAACCGTACGCGCACTGAACACGCTACGCCTGGCACATCCCGCACTGCAGGCCGACGGAGGCATCGAGTTCCTCTACGCGGAAGATCACGCGTATCCGCTGGTGTATGCGAGAAGCTCCGAGGCCGGCGAAGCCGAACGCGACGCAACTGACGGCGAACGCAGCGAAACAGCACACGAAACCAGCTGTGAAACACCTTGTGAAACATGCAGCAAGATTAATCGCGAAGCAGGTGGCGAGCGCATCGTCGTCGCCATCAATCCGTCAAACACCGACGCAAGCTGCACACTGCCGAGCGACTATGTGAAACTGCTGTCTGGCGGCTTAGCGCAGGAAATATCGCAAGAACCAGCGGAGAAAACAGTACTGCTAAGCATCGGCAACCCCGCACGCTTCGACGGCACCCAACTGCACGTCCCAGCCCGCAGCGCCACCATCCTCCCCTGCTAATCCTGCCCCCAGCGTGTCCGATTCTCCAGAATCGGACACTCAAGGCGACGAAAACGCGTAAAGGCCGTTCCGCGGAACTTGCAATCTGCGGAACGGCCTTTACGAGCAAACAATTTCAGGACTGCGCTACCTTGCGCCCCTTGGCGTCGATCTCACCGTCGATACGGCGGAAAATCCAGTTGTAGATCCACGCGCAACAGTATTGCGGCAACGTGACGCCCATCAAAATCAGCAGCGGAATCATATATATGAAAAACTGCGCATACAGCACGGCGAACGCGGCCAAAATCACCAGCATGCACAAGGTGCGCGGGAAAAAGCCGAGCGCAAGTTTCGTCGCATTCTTCAACGTTTCGGAAGTCGGATTCTCATAGCGAGAAAGCAGCGGGAAGAAGTACTGCGCAATCGCAATAATCACCAATCCCATGAACGCGACGCACGCCATCAGCGGCCCGCGCATCGACCCCATGGACCGGGCGAGCATGCCGTCGACCACCAGCACAATCGCCGCCAGCAGGAACGCAAGCCACGGCAGCAGCGACTGCTTGAGATTGCGCTTGAACGAGTCGAAAAACTGGCGCGCCACATACGTTTCCTCATGGCGGACCATGCGCCAGAGCACACTGTGCATCGCAGTGAACGATGCGCCGGCCGTGACGACCGGCAGGCAGCACAACAGCGTGAGCACGTTGAGAATAATCAGATCGAACAGCACGCCCATAATGGCGAAAAACATGTTGTCTTGATCGAAAAGCTTTGACATCTTTGACATAAGCTCACCTTACCCGTTTTTGCTGGGATTTCAGCTGATTCCCGGGAAAATTGTTTTCCCGATAAGACGATTGCTCGAAAAAACGAAAATGCGAATCGTCCTTCCTGAAGGAGAGGTGACAGGAAGGACGATTACAGATTTATGGATTTATGCGCGGTCAGGCAGCGACCGGATCAGGCGAGGCTGAATCAGGCCACGACCGGCGGATTGGCGATCAGATCGTCCGTGCGGTGCTCACCGGCGGCATCACGCCATTCGAGCGTGGCGACGGACGCGGTGTTCTCCACACCAAGACCACGGCCCGGCTCAAACGTGAGCGTGGCCTGAGTGGTCGTGCCCTCCCACGTGAAGCTGATGGACGTATCGCCGTCGGCGCCGTACGAGAAGGTGCCATCGAACGCATCAAGCTCGTTGCGGAACTTGGCAAGCGCGTTCAGTGCCTTCACCACCGGACGCTGCAGATTCTCGTCGATCTCAGCCGTGGAATAGTAATGGCGATTGATATCGCGGCCATTGTTGGTCTTGCGCAGCAGCTCCATGTCGTTCTTGCCGGCAAGCGCGCCGACATAGTAGACCTGCGGAACGCCCGGCAGGAAGAACTGCACCGCGCGAGCCGCAATATAGTGCTGATCGTTGCATCCCAGCGCCGAATAGTAGGTGCTGTTGACCTGATACAGGTCAAGATTGGATGCGGCGGCACCGGTAGCGGCCTGCGATTCGCCGTGAGTGTTCGCATGAATGGCGTTGACGAGATTGTCGACATCCTCATCCGGCACGAGCCCCTTGAGCGAACGGTCCAGCTGATCGGAACCGATGTCGATCACGCCGATGCCATCATGCGTGTCAAGTACGGTGACGGCATTGTTCGGACGGATGTCGGTCCAATGCGCGACCGGCTCGACATGACCGGTATTCAGCGAATGCAGCAGCAGCGGCGGAAGGGCGAAATCGTAGACGCGATCGACCTTCGACGCGATCTCGACCTGCTTCTTGTAGTAGGAATGCACTTCGATGAGGATTTCCAAGCCGCGCTTGACGCCCTCCTCGCGCAGGCGGGAGATGAGCTTGAACGTTTTCGGCGTCATGAAGCAGCTGGTACCGGCTTCCTTGGCACCGTAGCCGACGGCGTCAAGACGAATGTAGCTGACGTGGGATGCGGCCATCTGGTCGAAAATCGACATCAGGTATTCCCAGCCTTTGTCGGAATCCGTGTCGATATCGACCTGCTGCGGGGTGAAGCTGACCCAGACCAGGCGAGTCTTGCCCGCGAACTTGTAGTGGGTGAACGGCAGACCCGGGCGCGGACGGTAGATGCCGGCCAGATCCTCTTCGGTCGCGCCGTTCGGAAAGACGGAACTCATGGTCAGGAACATCGGGTAATACTCGGATTCCTCGCCCTTTTCAAGCACGTCTTGGAACTGCTTGGATTCCCAGCTCATGTGGTTGACGATGGCGTCGACCATGATGCCGTGGGTCTTGGAAAGTTCGGCGACATCGTCCCAGCCGCCGAGGCGCGGGTCGACCTTGGTGTGGTCGATGGGGTCGAAGCCTGCATCCGCGCCGTCGAATGGAGTGAAGAACGGCAGGATATGCACGCCGTCATACACGCCGTCGAAACGGGTGCGCAGGATGTCGGTCATCGAGCTGAGGGTGCCGTCGCCGAGGCGATCGGCGTAGGTGATGAGCTGCACTTTGTTTTTCATGGGACCTCCCTTGGTTCATGGGTGCGGGTGCAATGTGTGCGCGTCTGCCTGTTTGTTGTTTACGTATTTGCATACTCACGTATGTATCGAACCGGTTCGATATTACCTCGAGAGGGGCGTCAATGTCCAGTCACACAGCGGAATGCGCGTGTCGAACCGGTTTGATGCGGTGTTCTATGCAGCCCAGACTGTCCGACCCCAACCCAGCGTTCCAACGCGCAGCATCAACGCGTGGTATCGCCTGGCACCAGCGTCATGGGAATAAGCACGTTCGGCTCGAACGGCTTGGGGATGTTCTTGCGCGAGGCGTTGGCCGCAGCCGCCTCTTCATTGGCGATCGCCTGCACCATATGGTCGGCCGCCGACTGCGCGATCGCCGAGAAATCCTGTGCGACCGCGGTCAGCTTCATACCGGCCAAATCGGTCAAATACGTGCCATCATAGGCGACGACCTGCAGCTCGTCGGGAATGGAAATTCCGCGGCTCAACGCTTCGCGCACGCAGAACGCCGCGCCAATATCGGAGCTGACCACGGCATCGACGCCGTCGGTCGCCACCCCATCAAGCGCACGGCTGACCGCACGATGATAGCCGGCGAAATCCATCACCTCACCGGCCTCGATATACTCATACTTCACGCCCGCAGAGGTCAATTCCTGTTCCAACGTGAGGTAGTAGCGCACCGTCGGGAACGTGGTCTTTCCCAAATCGAACGACCCCTCCTCGACTTCGCCGCGGACCGCCAGATCGAAGAACTGATCGCGCGGACCGCCAATCATCACCACATGGCGCGCGCCATTGCGAATCAGCATCTGCGCAATCAGTCGCCCACCCTGCTCGTGGTCAGATCCGATCGACGAAATACCATTTCCAAGCACACGGTCGAATGCGACGATCGGGCGGTGGATGGACGTCCAATAATCGCCGGGATGCGAGGTGTGAGCGCACATGACGATGCCGTCCATCATGTGCCTGCGCAGCATATCGACGTATTGGATTTCGCCGTCCGTCTCGTCGGTGGTGGAGCACAGCATGGTGCGCAGCCCCTGCGCGGCGAGCGCATGCTGCAGGTGCGCGGTAAACGTTGCAAAGAACGGGTGACGAATGGTGGGCACGATGACGCCGACCAGATTCGTGCGATCGTGGTACAGGTTGCGGGCAAGCTCGTTTGGCACGTAATTGAGGGCTTGCATGGCCTTACGCACGCGGTCGCGCATGTCGTTGGATACATACCCGTTGCCGTTCACCACCAGTGAGACGGTGCTCAGAGACACCCCGGCCTTCTTCGCCACATCGCGCATGCCGACCATGATCGCACCTTCCCCGTTATCACTGTTCCATCGTTGTATTCTCACGTGCTTGCCGCGCGCTTTCCGTGCGCTTCTCGCGAGATATTACATTCATTTACATTCTCTCGAACCTGTTCGACAGTCCGGCGTGTATATCGCTTAACGGGGTTACCCCTTTACTTGATTTTCAATATTGATTTTCGTATGCTGCCCACGACACGGAAAACGGCAGCACAGCACAACAAAAGAAACGGCGCAAAGCTTGCGATATCCACACTCACTTTGCGCCGTCTTCTTGTATTGATGATGACCTACATTGCGATCAGTCGGTCGGCACGTCGCCGGACTGGGTGTGGTCGAAGACCGGCTTGTTGTCTTTGTCGAAGGTGTAGACGCCGATGTTCGCGGAGCTCGGATCATTGTTCTTATTGAACGGTCCGATACCGGTCTGGCCCTGGTACTGGATATCCTTGCCATCCTTCAGCAGCGGCTTGGCCTGGTCGAATGCAATCACCAGCGTCGCATCCGGGCTGGCGGCCTTGATGGCGGTTGCGCTCAGATTTCTTTCATGTTACTCAGCGACCGTCCGCGTAACGTGAAAATTACGCCGGATTGGCGAGCAGCGCAATGCCGAAACCGGTGGCCACGCAAATGAGAGGCACCGCGACGGTTGCTATTCCATAGCCCAGAGCCAGCGTAAAACGACGCTGGCGAATCAATGAAACCACTTCGTTGAGCGCCGTGGAGAATGTTGAGAAACCACCGAGAAATCCGACAACGAACATCATGACCGTGTCCATATCCACCGATTGCGAATAGTAGGACATCATGGCGATGCCCGCGCATAGCGAGGCGACGCCGTTGATGACGAGCGTGGATAGCGGGAAGTTGCGGTTCGTTCTCCGATTCTCGCGATTCCAGCCTCGTTGAATTGACACGTCGAGCACGTAACGGGCCATGGCGCCAAGACCGCCGAACAGACAGATCATCCACATCATCAGCGCACCTCCCCGGTAGCCGGGTCGGCGATAAGCGAAATCTCCGCAGTGATCGGTTTGGGCTCGAAGCTGGGCGGAAGCGGGTTAGCCGGCTGCTGGATCGGCTGCGACTGCTGCTGGGGCTGCTGGATTGGTTGCGACTGCTGAATCGGCTCGGGCAGCTGCCCCAAGTCTGAAGTATGTTCACCGAAGGCCTGCCCCTGTTCCGGCATGTGAGCCCGCTGGACTTTTTGCTGGGCGACCTCTGGTACCCCACGGAAGATCCCGGCCTGTTCGGCATTTTCCCGTTGCTGGTGGGTTCCGTGGCCGTCACCGTGCTTTCCTCGCTGCTGGCCGTGCCTCTGGGCGTCATGACGGCCGTGTACCTGGCCGATGCATTTCTTTCTCTCTTAATTTGAGTTCTGTGTCCTCTTGCCATGGATAAAACCTCCTTTCA
>OGWU01001917.1_pt1 | contig 11225 bp, 9 predicted proteins | sample 1576071 | NCBI WGS metagenome assembly OGWU01 (sample SAMEA3541582, study PRJEB24748) | human gut metagenome | biome: human gut; feature: human-associated habitat; material: faeces | place: China | collected 2012
GGAGCGGTAAACGCCCCGGTTCTCTCTGGCACCGTAGCTTGCATACGGGTCGTACGGCGTGCCCTGATAATGGCTGGACAGCACATATTTCACGTCCTCGGGGGTGATCTTCTTCTCAGGCACCATGCACCAGGGCAGGTCATCGGAAGCCGGGGTATAGTCGGCATCGGGGCCATCCCAGACCCAGGTGGTGGGGTTCAGGGTGCGCAGCATGTACCAGGCGCGGGGCGTGTTGTAAACGTGGTCGGAATCGGTGTGGCTGCCAAAGGCGGCACGAGGGTCGAACACGCCGTCCTGTGCCAGGTCGAGGTGATACTTTGCAATGAACTCCCTCAGGTCAGCCGAGCAGAGATGGTTTTCCTGCGCGCCAAAGGCATCGTCCAGATCAAAGGCATCAATGCCCAGCTGGTTCGGCATCACCACATAACTGTCATCGGGCACGCGGCGTGCCATCCAGTGATGGCCGCCGATGGTCTCCAGCCACCAGATCTCGTTCACGTCCTGGAATGCAATGCCGTTCATCTCGTAAGTACCGTATTTTTCCAACAAACTTCCCAATCTCGAGACACCTTCTCTGGCACTGCGAATATAAGGGAGCACCACAGATACAATGTCCTCCTCACCGATACCTCCGGGAATCTCTTCTGCACCGTCCTTCGCCGGAACATATTCCACCAACGGATCTGCTCCCAGGACTCTGGCATTGGAAGTGATAGTCTCCGTGGCAGTCATGCCCACACCTGCCGCATTGATACCGTGTGCCGCCCAGATACCTTCTCCCTTCAGCGCATTGGGCACTGCGGTATAACGCAAAGCCTCCTCGGGCAGATCGATCTCCACATGAGAAAGCACAGATTTATATTTTCTCGGCTGTTCTTCCGGATGCACCACCACAAATTTCTTCGGGGTAAACTGTCCGGAGGGGGAATCATCGTTCCGGGCGATCATGGTAGATCCGTCATAAGATGCTTTTTTTCCTACTAATATGGTTGTACATGGCATAATCATTACCTCCTGCTATTATGTTGCAAAAAATTTCCCGTGAGTAACGGAAATCTGTTTTCTGTCTGGAACCTTACACCAGCTTCTGTCCATTCACCACAACATTACGGATCGTCTCCGGTCTGCCCTGCAGAGGCTCAAGCTTCGTAAACTGTCTACAGCCGGTGACTTCGATATTTTCCATAGACAGATCTCTGAAATATGGGATGTCCTCCTCATTTTCCATGGCAATGGTCTCATTACGGTTCAGAGAATTCAGGACATAAGACATCGTAAGGATCACTGCCTCGCCCTTGATCTCGCTCATATGGATATTGCGGAGTGTGATGTTTTCCACCACGCCGCCGCGTCCCAGCGCACTCTTCATGCGGACACCCACATCGGTTCCCACGAAAGTACAGTTCTCCACCAGAATATCTTTTACCCCACGTGACATCTCGCTGCCGATGACAAAACCGCCATGGCCTTCATTCACCAGACAATCATGAATGTAGACATTGCTGCAGGGGCCTTCGATCCTGCGGGCAATGGCATTTTTGCCGGATTTCATGCAGATGGCATCGTCACCGGTCTCGAAGGTGCTGTGATGAATGTGCACATTGGTGCAGGATTCTACATCGATGCCGTCACCATTCTGTGCAAAGTACGGATTACGGATCTTCACACCGTCCACAGTAAGGTCCACGCAAAAATAGGGATGTATGTTCCATGCCGGAGAGTTCATAAACGTTGCGCCCTGTAATAATACCTTTTTACAATAACGCAGGCTGACCATTACCGGACGGTAAAAATCATAATAAGGTGCCGCAGCAGCCAGTGCCTCTTCGGTGGTTCCCTGGATGTTATGGCGATTGCCTTCCAGAATGGACTCAGTAGGCATCCAAATCTCCGTCTCTTTCGTCTCGATCACATAAGGACTGATCTGAAACAGCGCATCCCACTGTTTTGCCGTCATCTTGAATTTCTTGACCGGTCGCCATTTATCACCGTTTCCATCAATGATACCATCTCCGGTGATGGCGATATTTTCCGCATTTTCCGCTGTGACGGGAGACACGGTACGGATGCAGTCCTGCCCTTCATAACTGGTAATGCGCAGGGGATAATCCTCTTTTGATTTGATGAATTTTAACATAGCCTGACTGTCCAGATGCAGATTAACGCCACTTAACAGCCGGATCGGAGCTACTGCCCAGATTCCTGCGGGAACTCTTACCATACCACCGCCCTGCTCAGACACCTCGCAGATCGCGCGGTTAATGGCCTCCGCATTGTGTCTGCCGGTCTCGATCTGCAAATCGCCGCTCTTCGCGCCGTATTCTGCTATGGACACCTCCCGGTCCGGGAACTGGGGAAGTTCTACTTTATAATTCTGATTATACATGGTTATTGTTTTCTCCTTTGAATATTTTCATGGATACTTTCACATTTTCTACGTTTCTGATTCTAGCGTGTTCCGTTTCGGACTTCCACCCGATTTTTGCGTTTTTCCGAAGGGTTCTACTGCTTATTTGTGCCCTTCCGCGCAGATCCAGTCCTCGCCGTCTTTTAAGCGAATCCGTACCTCTTCAAATCCTGCATTTTCCAGCAGTTCCCGGAATTCTTCCGGTGTGGGATTAAACAGATGGAATCTTTGAATGTTTTCCCGCACCTGTTCCGGCAGATCCTCCTTCTGGTAAATGTCGGCCACCAGTAAAAAGGTTCCCTGCTCCTTCAATACCCGGTAGACTTCTTTCAGATTCTCCGCGGGATCCGGCCAGAAATAAAAGCTTTCCACCGTAATGATCTTGTCAAAAGCATTGTCCGCAAAGGGCAGTTTTTCCACTGAGGCTTCCACGAGATCCATTTTTCCCTGCTGCAGTGCTTCTGCATTGGTTTTTCCGGAAAGTTCCAGTGAAGTGGCGGAATAATCCACTCCGGTCAGATGTCCGTCACGCACCTCTTCACTCATGCGTTTCAGAGTTGCTCCTCCACCGCAGCCGATGTCCAGAATCCGGTCATTCTCCCGGATCTTCCAGTGTTCCAGCGCCCAGCCGGTCACTGCGTAGTGGCTTTCGTTCATGCGGCGCAGCATCTTCTCCCCATCCTCCCCGACCGGTTTCCCGGGGTTGCCGGAAATGGTGATCGCCTGCTGGGTGCGTTCGTTGGTGGTTAGGTTTATGGTATTATTTTCTGTTTTTTCAGTCATGATCTTTATTCCTTCTTCCAGCCGCTTTCTTTTTGGATCTTTGCGGTTTTCTTTGCAATTTTTACTATCTCTATTATAATAGTAACTGTTTATAATCATGTAAAGGGCAATCCCGTTATTGAGAATATCTCTGAATAAGGGATTTGGCAAAACACCCGATACAAAGTACAATCTGCGAAAGCATACGCCGGAAATGCAGTGGAACGCTTGCAGGTTACGGAAAGGCATACATTTTTTATGAAATATTATCTTGCCCCCATGGAGGGACTGACCACTTATAATTTTCGCACTAACTGGAACCGCTGTTACGGCGGCATGGACAAATATTTTACCCCTTTTATCTCCAATCGGCACATGAACAGCAGAGAACGCAACGATGTGCTTCCGGAACATAATGTGGGCATGTACACCGTACCGCAGATCCTGACCAATAAGGCGGAGGAATTTCTGTCGCTGGCAGAGCAGCTGGCCGGATATGGCTACCACGAGGTCAATCTGAATCTGGGCTGCCCTTCTGGAACAGTGGTAGCAAGAAACCGCGGTGCCGGATTCTTAGGTACGCCCCGGGAACTGGAGACTTTTCTGGACGAAATTTTTGAAAAATGCCCGTTGAAAATTTCCATTAAAACCCGCATCGGCATGGAATGTCCTGATGAGTGGGCTCCGTTACTGAAAATATATCAAAAATTTCCCATGAAGGAGCTGATCATTCACCCCAGACTGCAAAAGGAAGGTTACAAGGGGACACCCCATCTGGAAGCTTTCGCAGAGGCGGTGGAAGCCCTGCAATGTCCGCTGTGCTATAACGGGGATATTACCTCTCCGGAGTCGCTAACGCAGATTCTTACGAAGCTTCCCAGTATCGATACGGTCATGATCGGCCGGGGAATTTTGCAGAATCCGGGATTATTGCAGGAATTGAAGGCTGCCTCCACGGAGAGTGTTGCGCTGCCGTCTTGTGAAGAGCGTCTGGCTGTCCTGAAGGAATTCCACACTTCCCTCCTGACCGGTTATCAGGAGATCATGTCCGGCGATACCAATACGCTCTATAAGATGAAGGATCTCTGGACTTTCTTAAGCCACAGCTTCGAATCTCCGGACAAATACGTAAAAAAGATCCGCAAAGCCACAGATGCCAGCGACTATAAGCTGGCCGTCAATGCGTTATTCCGGGAGTGCGCATTGAAGTCGAAGAATTCTTGATCCTGACATCATCCCATACCTTTATTCCCCGGTGTCAAACTGTTCTCCTTCGTTGGCGTCTTCCATGACGACCTCCGGCTCCGGGATGCCTGCATTTTCCACATAGCTGAAATGAATGACCGCCTGTGGCCAGTTGAGACTGATCCGGGCGGTCTTCTGCCGCTCCTCGCCTGCCTTGCGGATCAGTTCCAACAGTTCCTGCAGGACTTCTCTGGTCAGATAGCCTCCCCGCCACTGGAACGTCATGGCCCGGCCTTTTTTCGCCATCTGCTGTGCTCTTTTATATACTTCTTCCGTTTTCGTAAAGGAAAGTTTTTTCTCCTTGTAATAAAAATGATCGTTGTCCGGACAGCCGGGTGCCGGGGCGATCAACGGTTCATGATCCCGGAACACTGCTTTATCTCCCAGATTGAAATAGTCGTAGCGGATCTCTCCGGGTGCTTCCGCATTGCCCTGATGTTTTCCCAATGTATTGTCAAATGTGGCATCCAGATGGTAATACTGCCCGCCGATCCGCACAATATTCCAGGTGTGACGGTACTTGATCCCTTTCTCCGGATTGTTGCCGCAGATAGCGATTACACACCACACACCCAGCGCATCACAAAGCACCTTCACCGATTTGGCAATGCCCTCGCAGACACCCACGCCCTGTCCCAGCGGTCCGATAATCTCATGGGAATAGGGCTTTTTCAACTTATCGTAGGTGATATTTTCGCAGATAAAGTCGTGAATGTACTTCTCTTTTTCCCACTCTGTGAACTTTGCGGCAGATCTTGCCAGCTTTTCCACCCGGGACTGCATGGCTTTCTGATGTTCTCTGATCTTATTTTTCTCAAACAGATACTCCGGCACGAAGATGATGTTGGGGGAGTCCTGATAATATCTATACCGATAACTCACCACCCAGAAGATCTCCGGATGATCCAGCCGCAGTCGGAAAAATACGTCATACAATTCTTCCGCCGGGATCCGCGGCAGCTGGATCTCGTCTGCCAGCGCCAGCACTCCCTGCTGCATAGCGTGATAGGCGGCCTGCTGGGGCTTGTTCATTTTCTGATAGTAATATGGTTCCATGGTAGTTTCCTATTCTATTGTTTTCATCTGTCTTATTTTTACATTTTAACAGAAGGTTTTTCTTTTGGGTGGATGTTTTTGATATTTTTAAAAAAATTTATTTCTTATGCAACTTTTCTGAAGACTGTACAGTCTAATCATCAGAGACCTGTAAAAAATGGTTTTATTACGAAAGGAGTTTTATTATGAAAAACAAATTTATCTGTGCACTTTTAACCACTGTTATGGTATTATCTTTTGCTGCCTGCGGCAATGAGGGAAACGGAGCTGCTGCCTCTGCGGAAAGCACCGTAGCTTCCGAAAGCCAGGTTACAGAAAGCAATACAGAAGCCAATACTGAAACCGCATCCACCGAAAGCACCTCTACGGCGGAAGGAGCCTATGAAGACAACTTTGCAGTTTCCACAGAGGATGCTACTGCTTTCGCTAAAAAGATCCAGGATGCCGTAGCCGCTGAAGACCTGAATGCTCTCGCTGATCTGGTCAATTATCCGGTCTATGTTGCTCTGGGCGATGGCAGTGTGATCGAAACCAGGGAAGATCTGATTGCCTTAGGTGCAGACAAAATCTTCACCCCTGAGCTGAAAGATTCTATGGCTAATGCTGATCTGTCCGAATTAAGCCCCAGTATGGCAGGCTTCACCCTCTACAGCACCGGCGACGGTCCTAACATCACCTTCAATGTCCAGAACGGAGTACTCGGCATCAGCGGTATCAATTACTAATCATTCTCATACAAATCGGGGGAGCCTTTCATCAGGCTCCCCTTACTCGTGTCGAAACAACCGTTGTCAACGGTACCATAGTGATATCTATGTTCCCGTCTGTCTTACGCGTGATCAGCGTGGCTCCCCGCTGGATATATTGCTTCGCAATGCCGGAATATCCCAGATAATCAATAGACATTCCGTAGGTCATGCGGATGCCCTGATATATCAGGGATAATGTATTTAGGTGATCGTGTCCACAGAAGATCCATTTCAGCCAGCCGTTATCCACCGCTTTTTCGAAAAAATGTGGCGGTTGATTCGATATTCCGAAGTACTCGTCCTTTTCTCCGATACTGCCGTGTTCATAAATCACGCTGTGATCGCCCAATTTCATTTTCTCATAAGCTTCCTTAAATTCTGCGGGCGGCATGTGGAAAAATGCCATGGCAGGCACTTTTCTCTCGCTCAGTTTTTCCATGCACCAGTCCGTCTGATCCTCATGGATCCGGTCGAAACCGCTGAAAAACCAGCCGTCGCCGTACATGTTGGAATCCAGCAGAATCAGCGGAAGTAACAGTTTTCCCTGATCATCTGTGAGGTCTACTACAAAATTCCCGACGCCGGTAATGGGATTCTGAGGACTGTGCTCATATCTTCCTTTGGTAAAAACGGCATATTTTCCCGTTACAAAAATCTCCACCAGTTGCTCTTTATTGCATGCAGCCCCCATCTCACAGTCATGATTGCCGAAGACAAACGTATAGGGAATCTGAAAACCATCCAGAAATGCCAGCAGTTTTTCTGCCTGCTTTCGGTTGTTCATGGTACCGCTTTTCGGGAAAAACGGGAAAACAGAATCTCCGGTCAGGACGATCAGATCCGGTCCCGTCCGGCGGATCAGCTCCGTCACCGCTGCCAGCGCCAGTCTGTCCTTTTTCCCGGAAAACATGCCGAAACCAAGGTGCAGGTCTGTCAGCTGTAATATTTTATAATCTCTGTCCGTCGGGATGCAAAGGGAAAAAGTCTCTTCGTCCCGAATTTGAAAATTTTGAGAGGTATACATAGTAATCTCTTTTCTGTCACTTAATCTGTTTCACTATTGTATTTGAGTTTTTTGAAATCAGCTCAACGGGATCAACGCACCGATTGCAGACAGTAGCGTAGACAGCACCATCAGCACCTGAAACGGCACTGTGCCGATCACGCCGTAGATAGGACTGCTGCCGGCTTTTTTCCTGGACTTTCCATAGGTCAGCACCAGCATGATGCTCACCAGTACCACAACGCCACTCATGATCCGGGTCAGAACGATAAAGCTGTTCACTCCAAACACAGCAAACAGGATGCAGGGGACTGTGGCGATCAGCCAGCTGATGCGGTTGCCGCTGCCGGTCTGCTCATGAACCACATCGCGGAGGGCGAGAGTATTGCTCCAGAACGTGGTAAGTAAAGCAAACAGGGAAAATACGCCTGCCAGGATCATTGCCCAGGTACCGATGCTCTCTCCCAACTGCATGTATGCCAGTTCTTTTTCCAGTGCTCCCTTGGTTCCCAGGAGAACCGTGCCCGTCACGATCAGAACAAACACTGAGGAAAGCCCAAAACCGATGAAGATGGAGCGGCGGATCTGTTTCGCGTTGCCATCCAGACCTTTCACCACCTGGATCACTGCCTGATTGGCAGATGTGGCGAATACCACCATACTGTACAGCGCCAGCAGATTATTCCAGTGGAACTGTGCCCGTTGCAAAGAATTCAGCGGATGCATAAATGTGCCTACCGTCATCACTGCCACAATGCCCATGAGGACAATGACTGCGTATTTCTGCGCGATGCCCACGGCTTTCATGCCGATAAACACCACAACTCCGGCGATCACATAGTACAAAACCTGCGCCGCCACAAAAGGCATTCCGAACCAGTTCACAAAAATCTGCGCTCCGCCGTTGATGTTGCCGCTGACACCGATCATAATTGCCAGTCCATAGACAATAAATACACTCCAGCTGAAGATCTGCTTCATTTTCCCATGAAACAGCTCTCCTTCAAAGCTTTTCACCAGCTGGACACCACCGTTATTGTAAGACAGCTCGGCAATGATCAGATGCAGGATCACGTTCACGCAATAGGCGATTAATACCATCCACACGACATCCAGCATGCTGTTCTTCGTGGCAAGATACGGAACGGCGATGATGCCGGTACCGATGCTGTTGCCGACGATCATGCTGATGGCTTCAAAGGTCGTGAGATGGGCTTCGGATTGGATAGATTGGGACATAGGGAGGCCTCCTTGGTAAAAAATAAGGTGTTTAATCAACACTGTATGGTGCTTTTTCTTCCGCCACCTTCGACAGTTCTCTTTCTGGCATAAATTGATAAAGTTTTTCCTCTTTACGAGGTTCCACATTATCTGTCCATAGTTCGCACTGGCTAATTACTGTGTTGATAGCGTAATCATAGTCTTCCGGCGGATATTTATACTTTTTCAGAAGTCGCTTAACCATCTTTCGCATCTGTGCTCTGGCAGTTTCCTTTTTCTGCCAATCAATAGTACGGTTCTTGCGAAGCATTTCGGTAAGTTCTTTTGTAAGAGCAATCAATTCGTCGTTCTTGTAAAAATCTTTGATATGCTCAGGTTTTGTAATTGCATCATAGAATGCAAGTTCTTCTTGCGACAGTCCCAGTTTTTCTCCATTTTTATAAAGTTCAGCAATCTCCTGTGCAGTCTTCAGCAATTCTTTAATAACTTCTTCATTTGTAATTAAGCCATTATAGTAAGAATTCATTAATTGTGCTATCTTTTCTGAGAATTTCTGCGATTGTACCACATTAGTTCTCTTATATAAAGATACCTGTTCAGCCATCAGTTTCTTCAAAATCTCAACAGCAATATTCTTTTCTTTCATTTTGGATATCTCATCCAAAACTGCAGGATCAAACAAGCTAAACTGTTCACCACCGGTTTTGCTACTATCAAAAAGGTTTATAACTCCTTCACTTTGTACTGCCGCTTTCAACAATTCATTAATCTGGTCATTGATTTCTTTAAGCGACAGATTCTTCCCCGCGGTTCCTCCGTAGGTAATCTTAATAATCGTTGAACGGACAGCTTCCATATAAGCCGCTTCATGTCTTTCTTGTTCAGTTGTCATGCTGGAGCAAAGGGAATGTGACTGTTTTAACAGCATAGCTTCCTTCAAGAACATATCTTTTCTTTCAGGTACTCTTGCATCCAAAATAAAATTTGTGCCACCGGTAATAAGTTGAGCCATCATAAGTGGTGAGCCGCCAATAAATCCACTAAAATCAAATCCATGCAGTATATCTTTACAGACTTGCAGCTTTTCCTGAAACTTTGGATATGCCATTTTGGTAATATTCATATCACCATATTTGGATTGATCACGCTTCGTATATTCTTTCATTGCAGCTTTCAATGCAGAAGCAATTCCAACATAATCGACAATTAATCCACCTTCTTTGTCCTTGAATACACGGTTCACACGTGCAATTGCCTGCATCAAATTATATCCATGCATTGGCTTATATATATACATTGTGGCTAGGGAAGGAACATCAAAACCTGTAAGCCACATATCAACGACAATCGCAATCTTCATTGGATCATTATTGTCTTTGAACTTTCTAGCCAGTTCCTCTTTGTGCGCTTTTGTTCCAATGATTTCCTTCCATTCCTCCGGATCATTGTTGCTGCCTGTCATAACTACACCAATTTTTTCTGTCCAGTCTGGACGTTGAAGGTGATATTCATTCTGTAATTGGTGATATTCGCAATCGTGAGTCATTAATGGCTGCATTCAATGAGGCTCAACCAGAGATCGTTCTTCACCTTGCTGCGCAGCCAATCGTTCGTGACTCTTACAAGGATCCTGCTTATACATACGAAACCAATGTTATTGGTACTGTAAATATCTTGGAGTGTGTTCGCCAAAGTAATTGCGTAAAGTCATTCCTTAATGTGACTACCGATAAAGTTTATTTAAATAAAGAATGGAATTGGGGCTATCGTGAAAATGAGGAGTTAGATGGCTATGATCCATATAGCAACTCTAAGTCTTGCTCTGAGCTGGTAACTCATAGTTATAAGCATTCATTCTTTACAGATAAGGAAGGACAGCCTATTATCCCTATTTCAACAGCTCGTGCAGGTAATGTAATCGGTGGTGGCGATTTTGCTAATGATCGTATTATCCCTGATAGTGTACGTGCAGCTGAAAAACATGAGGATATCGTAGTTCGCAATCCATCCTCAACACGTCCTTATCAGCATGTTCTCGAACCACTTTATGCTTACCTCTTGATTGCCATGAAGCAATATCAGGATAGTAAGTATGCTGATTACTACAATGTAGGTCCTGATGATGTAGATTGTTTCCAAACAGGTGCTCTTGTAGATCTTTTTGTGAGCAAATGGGGCGAGGGGTTGAAGTGGATCAATAAGTACGATGGAGGTCCTCATGAGGCTAACTTCTTGAAGCTTGATTGCTCAAAACTCAAATCCACTTTTGGATGGGCCCCACGTTGGAATTTGGATGAAGCCATGGAGAAGATTGTAGAATGGAGCAAATGCTGGCTTGCAGGTGGCGATGTTCGTGCTTGCATGGACAAGCAGATCAATAAATTCCTCGGACGTTAATTAACTTAACTAGAATGAAAAATGTAATTGTAACAGGTGCTAACGGTTTTATCGGTAACTCTCTGATCAAGAAACTGATTGAAAATAATGTAAAGGTTGTAGCAGTTGATATCAGCTTTGCTGCACCTAGATTGCCAGAAACTGATCTTATCACAAAGATTGAGGCAACGGTTTACGCATTGATGCGTCACTTGCCGATAAGATACCTGCTGGTGAATATGATGCTTTCTATCATCTAGCATGGAGAGGTGTGAATGGAGCAGAAAAGGCAGATCCAACCATTCAGCTTGCCAATATTCAGATGGCTATTGATTGTGCAAATATCTGCAAGAAACTGTCTGTGAAAAAATATCTGTGTGCAGGCACTGTTGCTGAGAATGCTACC
>OGWU01001918.1_pt1 | contig 11223 bp, 10 predicted proteins | sample 1576071 | NCBI WGS metagenome assembly OGWU01 (sample SAMEA3541582, study PRJEB24748) | human gut metagenome | biome: human gut; feature: human-associated habitat; material: faeces | place: China | collected 2012
AGCGGGCCAGTTCCCGCGCTACCGCGGCAACGCTGCGGCGTCCCTGGCGGGCAACCTCGGCACAGCACAGCAAAATGACGTCGGGTTGCCAGCCTTCGTTCAGATACAGCGATACCAGCCGCTGCATCTCGCTGCGGCTCAGGGCCTTGCCGAAAGCGGTCTGGGCCTCCTCACACAGCACCGATACATACGGGTCGTTGAGATTGGCCAGGTCGATCTTGGCGGCATTCACCTCGGCCGGTACGGCGGGCGGTGCAGCCTTTGTGTTTTCCAAAAGCCCGGCACCGGCCCAGTATTGCAGCGCGCGCCGGGCGGCTTCCACACTGGTCAGACCCAGGGCACGGGCGATGGTCCGCGGGTCGGTATCGCTGGTCTGCAGCACATACAGCGCGGTGCGCACGGTATCGCCGTCCGCCTGGGCCAAGTGCGTCAGCACAATCTGCGGCACTGCCAGCGTGTCGCCGTTGTATGGTGCCAGCTTATACGGCATATCGCAAACCTCCCCACTTTAAAAAGTAATTTCATTATAACAGTTTGGCTGCAAGGTGTAAAGTCAGGGCTGCAAAACTGCCCAAAAAGCTTTGCTTTATTTTGGGCAATGCGTTTCTTGCAATCAATCGGGAAATTCTTTACAATATAAGGTATAAAGTTCAAGGGAGGGACTTCCAATGGCTATGAATCTTGTCAAGCTGCCTACGGGTAAGACCAATCTGATGCTTCGCGTCTGCAAGGGACATTTCGCCACCAGCCACAGTCATATCAACTACTATATCGACGTGACGCTGACAAAATCCCGTTTGTCCGAAGCCCGTGCCGTGGCAGCGGAACTTGTAAAGGAGTATACCCTCAATACCATCGTGGACACCATCCTCTGCCTCGACGGTACCGAGGTGATCGGCGCCTGTATGGCCAGTGAACTGACCAAATCCGGCTACGCCAATATGAACGCTCACCAGACCATCTACGTTGTCACGCCGGAACATACGGTGGGCAGCCAGCTGCTGTTCCGCGAAAATACCGCACCGATGATTGCCGGCAAGCATGTGCTGGTTTTGGCGGCATCCGTCACGACCGGCTATACCGTGCAGGGAGCCGTGGAAGCCATTAACTATTATGGCGGTATCCCGGTGGGTATTGCGGCCATCTTTGCCACCCAGCAGGAGTGCGCAGGCTTCCCGATCACCAGCATCTTTGATCCCAACGATCTGCCGGATTACGAAAGCTATGACTCCCATGCTTGCCCGTGGTGCAAAGCCGGGCAGAAAATCGACGCTTTGGTCAACAGCTTCGGATATTCCAGCCTGTAAGGGCAAAATACATCAGAAAAAACAGATCCCCCTGGAAACAGGGGGATTTTTTGCGCAAGAGGGACTGCTCGTAACACCGTCATTTTTGTACAAAAAGCCCATGACATTTTTGTGAAAAAAATACTATACTATATAGTAGAAGAAATAGTACCTCAGGTTGAAACATTGAAAAAAGGAGGATGCGACATGTTTCAGGTTGGAGATGCGGTAAGTTACGGGACAAGCGGTGTGTGCACGATTGCGGAAAAGAAGCGGATGAAGCTGGCGGGGCAGCCGTGCGAATGCTATATTTTGCAGCCGGTGTATGACAGCACCATGAAAATTTGTGTGCCGTGCAACAGTCAGGTATTGCTGGACCGTATGCGGGCGCTGCCCAGCAAGCAGGAACTGCTGGACCTGCTGCAGGAACCGGCACCGGAACATGACCCCAACCCGGAAGTGCGCAAAGAGCGCTACCGGCAGACATTGCAAAGCGGTGACCGCCATGCGCTGCTGCGGATGATCCGGGATATCTATACCGAGCGCCGCCATCGCCATGCCATGGGCAAGCAGCTCTCCAGCTATGAGGACAGCGCCCTGCGGGAAGCGCAGAACATCCTGCACAGCGAATTTGCCTATACCATGGGCATCGATCCTCAGGAAGTGCCGGAGTTCATTGCCGGGGTACTGGATAACGCCGCCAATCAATAACCAATAAGCGGGCCGCCCTTTTGAGGCGACCCGCTTTTCGTTTATTTCATTTTGCCGATGTATACAAGGTAGGAGTACACATAAATCCAGACCGTGCCGCCCAGTGTGCTTCCCAGAAGAAAAATCAGCATACCGGTTTCTCCCAAAACGTTGGAGAAGGGCATAGCCACCAGAAACACAATGCCGATGAGTACAAAGACGATGCCGCCCATGCGCTGGGTACGGTTCCAGTTGTGTTCATTGTTCAGGGCCCAGGGTGTTTTGCAGCCGAAGGTGTAGTTCTGTTTGACGCGGGGCATATAGTTGCCCAGCAGGATGAAGAGCACGCCGCAGCCTCCGAACACCAGAACGGAAACCAGATTGCCGCTGTTGGGCAGCACGTTGTAAACGGTCAGCTCGGTCAGCCAGGTGATGACGCAGAGAAAGACCGTGATGCCGATGGTGAACCCACGGTAGATGGAACCGAACTTTTCAAAGTTCTGGGCGCGGGGATCAATTTTGGGAATCACCGCCATCATGATCAGAATGATGAGGGGCAGCGCGCAGAGAATAAGGATGGTGGATTTGGGGCCCCAGCCGTCGGCCTGGCCGTTGAAGCCCCAGTGCGTGGGGACGGTATCCGGCAGAGCAGGGTAGAAGTAAAGGTGGGCTGCAAAGTTGACAAGGCAGAGCAAAAGCAGCCCGATAAACATTTTTTTATTTTTCATGGTCGGGGTCTCCCTTCACAAGATCGACATCGTAAAACCATTTGACCAGTTCCTGAAACACGGTCAGGTTTACGCTGTACACAATGTTTTGGCCGCTGCGCTGGTCGCAGACCAGGCCGGCGGTTTTCAGAATGCTGAGGTGGTGGCTGACCGAAGGTTTGGTCATGGAAAAGTGGGCTGCGATCTCTCCGGCGGTCATTTCGCCCTGAGCCAGTAATTCCAGAATCCGCCGCCGTGTAGGATCGGCCAGCGCCTTAAAGGCATCTCCCATAAGAATGCTCCTTTCCAAATAGATATTTAGAAAAACATCTAATTGTCTTTGCTGCCACTATAGCACGTCGGGCAGACTTTGTCAATAAAAAAACAAGGGCTTTACAAAAAAATCCCGGTGCGGGGGATACCGCACCGGGAATAGAAAGCGTCAGATGGATTATTCGTATTTTACGTTATCAATCAGGCCCTGCATCACAAGGCTGTCCAGCAGCTGGCATTTGACGTAGTTCTCGCCGTAAACCTGGGTGAAGGTGCTGGGGTCCTTCACGCCGTACTGGTTCACGAACTCGGTGTTCAGCGTGTCGGTGTCGCACTTCAGGCCCTGCTTTTCAGCCACAGCCTGCAGCAGCAGCGTCTGCTGAACCTGGGCGTTGATGCTGTCCTCCATGTCCGCAATGAAGGCATCCACGGTATCGTAGCTGGTGCCCAGGGCGCCGGAAGAAACGATGGTGGTCATATCGGTGCCGTAGTTCTGAGCGTAGTTGTACAGGCCGTACAGCAGCACATTCCGGAAGTACTCCTTGGCGGATTCGGGCAGCTCCTCAGCAAAGGTGACCTTTTCCTGCAGGGCGGAGTAGACGTCGTTGTACTGGTTGTTGAAAGAGATCTGGCCCTTTACGAAATCATTCAGGCTGGTCACATCAGCCACGCCCATCGTCTCGGAAAGGTTCTCCTGTACCCAGGCATCGGTCAGCTCGGGGGTGACGGTCTCGCTGATGTAGTTCAGCGTGGTGTTGAAAACCGCTTCCTTGCCGGCCAGGTCGGTGCTGCCGTAGTCCTCGGGGAAGGTGACGGTCACATCAAAGGTTTCGCCGGGGGTGTGGCCTGCGATCTGATCCTCAAAGTCGTCGATGTAGCTGCCGCTGCCCAGCTCCAGGTCGGTGCCCTGGCCGTTGGTGCTGCCGCCATCGAACTCCACGCCGTCGATGCTGCCCACATAGTCGATGTTGACGGTGTCGCCCATGGCGGCGGCACTGTCGGTGACCTGGTTGGTGGTAGCAAAGCTGGAGAGGATGTTGCTGTTGATGTAATCGGAAATATCCTGATCGGTCACTTCGCCCAGCGAGGCGTCGATGGTGATATCGGCGTAGTCATCCGGCAGGGTGACATAGTCGGCGGCGGTAACGTCCTTCAGGTAGCCGTTCTCGTCGAAGCCGTCGGAGTAGCTGAAATCAGCCAGATACTCGTAAGCGGATTCGTCGGCGGCAGTTTCGGTAGTAGCGGTTTCGGGGGTGGCGGTTTCGGCAGTGGACTCACTGTCGGCGGAACTGCCGCAGGCAGCCAGCGTGGCGGTCATGCCAAGGGCCAGCGCACAGGCAGTGGTACGGTACAAAGTTTTCTTTTTCATGGGTTTCTCCTGTGTATTAAAATTGCATACGCAAGTTCTATTATACACGTTTTTCTAAAAAAGTACAGTAAAAAATTCAAAAGCACCTGAGGGGGAAGGCTTGACTTCAAGCGTACTTTAAGATGTATAATACGGGTACAACCAAACGGCAGGAGGAACCTGCCGCCCGAATGAACGGAGGAACCGAACGATGGATATCTTCAACAATGCCAAAAAACTGGGCTTCGGTCTGATGCGTCTGCCGCTGACTGATCCCAACGAAGCGGGCAGCATCGATGTTGAGCAGACCAAACAGATGGTGGACGCCTTTCTGGAGCGCGGCTTCACCTACTTTGATACCGCCTGGATGTACTGTGCCTTCCAGAGCGAAAACGCCGTGAAAACCTGCCTGACCAGCCGTCATCCGCGGGAATCTTTCACGCTGGCGGATAAACTGCATGCAGGTTTTATCCACAATCTGGAGGACCGGGACAAGGTGTTCAACACCCAGCTGGAAAAGACTGGCGCCGGGTATTTTGACTACTACCTGCTCCACGATATCGGCACCGAGCACTACGAAATTTACAAAAAGCTGGATTGCTTTACCTGGCTGCGGGACAAAAAGAAACAGGGACTGGTAAAGCATATCGGTTTCTCTTTCCACGATCATGCCGACCTGCTGGATAAAGTATTGACCGAGCACCCGGAAGTGGAATTTGTCCAGCTGCAGCTGAACTATCTGGACTGGGACAGCGAGGGTGTGCAGTCCCGCAAATGCTACGAGGTAGCCGAGAAGCACGGCAAGCCGGTGATCGTTATGGAGCCTGTTAAAGGCGGCACCCTGGCCAATGTGCCCGCGGGCGTGGAAAAGCTCTTTACAGAGTACGCTCCCGAAGCCTCCATTCCGTCCTGGGCGATCCGGTTCGCAGCCAGCAAACCCAACGTGAAAATGGTGCTTTCCGGCATGAGCAATATGGCTCAGCTGCTGGATAACACCGGGTACATGCAGGAGTTGCAGCCTCTCAACGGGGAAGAGGAAGCCCGTATTCAGCAGGCGGTGTCCATCATCAATTCCAGCATTGCCATTCCCTGCACGGGGTGCTCCTACTGTACCGATGGCTGCCCCATGCACATTGCCATCCCCAAGTATTTCTCGCTGTATAACGCCGATCTGCAGGAGGTGGAAGGCAAGGGCTGGACGCCTCAGGGCGAGTATTATGACAACCTGACAAATACTTTCGGCAAGGCCAGCGACTGCATTGGCTGCGGCCAGTGCGAGGGCGTCTGCCCCCAGCACCTGCCCATCATCGAGAATCTGAAGCAGGTCGCCAAACATTTTGAAAAGTAAGCATACCTGAAAAAAGCCGCTCCGGCCAATTGGCCGGGGCGGTTTTGCGTTTATGTAGTATATTCGCCCACTTCGGTGTAGTTGGGCACACCGTTCAGAAAATCTTCGGCGGAGATCAGGCCCAGGTACTTGTGTTCGGTGTCTACGGTATAGGGCGTGCCGTCGGAGCCGATGGTGGTGCGGGTATAAGGCTCATACCGGCAGTCCACCAGCAGCGTGTCGCCCAGGTTCAGGTAGATGTTGGGCTGATGAGATGAACCGTTCCAGTAGTTTTCGGGCAAGCTGGGCTTTTGACGGATTTCGCCGGTTTCCAGATTTACCATGGGAGACTCATAGAAGAGCAGCCAGTCCTGTACTTTGTCCTGAATGATCAGGTGACTTTGCAGCTGGTCGACGGGGTACTGGTCGGTGATAAGCTTAGCCTCACCGGTATCGGGGGCCACTACAGAGACGGAGCCGACTTCGCGATCAATCTGGTAGTACAGCCCGTCTATGATGATGCTGTACATCCTGTCCAGACTGCCGTCGTCGGAGGAGTAGGTCTGGAACATCTTCCATTCATCGGTGTAAGGATTGAAAAGCCAATGGGTGGTGGTACCGGTAGCGATGACCTCCGTGCCGGTGGCGGTTGGGTCGGTCACAGGGTCGGTATAAGTTACATCGCTTTGGAAGAAAACAAAGTATTGGTCTAAGGCGCCCATAAGAAGCAAGCCCTGTACCGGTGCGTTTTCCAGCAAATCGGTCACCTCGCCGTTCGCTGTGTCGATGCGGAACAAGGCACTCTGCTCTCCAAATCCGTTCTTATAGCCGAAACAGTACAGATATTGCCCGTCGGTGTAAGGAAAACCACCCGCTTCACCACCAAGGGCGACAAAAGCTGCATTTTCTACATTGGCAACGGTGCGTCGGTTCTGGCAATCACGGTCCAACAGTACTACTTGGGTGTCTTCTTCTGAGGGGAAACCATTGTTGGTAAAGGCTACCAGAGTGTTGTCATCCAGCACAAATACTAGATCGCATTCACCTCGGCGGAAAACAGCCGGGCAGCTCTCACAGTCGTGGGTACAGCCTTCTACATCACAGGGAACATCGGTCTCGTGGTTGACCAGATCGGCCACCCGGTAACGGATGAGCTCGTCGGAGACAATCTCGTACATATAGTATTGTTTCTCGTCGCCTGCATACAGCGGGCGCAGTGTTTTGCCACCGCTGTCGGAAGTGGTGTCGGCAACAGGCGTTTCTGCTGTAGTGGAAGTGCTGGTCACTTCGCTTTGGTCGGATGCAGGCGCAGCCGTGCAGCCTGCCAGCAACAAGGCGGCCAACGCCAGAGAAAAAACTCGTTTCATACAAACTCCTTTTTGCTTTTTGGAAGAAAGACTATCCCGTGATGGCACCGACTTCGGTGTAGTTGGGCACACCATTGAGGAAATCTTCGGCGGAGATCAGGCCCAAATATCCGCGGTTGGTATCTACGGTGGCAGGGGTGCCGTCCGGGCCTATGTCGGTGCGGGTATAGGGCTCGTACCGGCAATCCACCAGCAAGGTGTCGCCCAGGTTCAGGTGGATGGAGGGCTGATGGGCACCGCTGTTCCAGTAATTGTCGGGCAGGGCGGGGCGCTGGCGCACTTCGCCCGTCTTGACGTTGATCATAACCATGGGGTAGGAAAAGACCAGCCAATCTCCCACTTTGTCATCCACCCAGTGATTTTCCTCCCGGTACTCGGCGGGGATGTTTTCTGCAAAGAGGTGCGCCTCGCCGGTTTCCGGGTCAAGTGTGCTGGCGGTGCCCGCGGCCCAGTCTATTTGATAATAGGTTCCATCCAGGATTTCGGCGGTATAGCTGTCCAAAACGCCTCGCGGTGTATCGTAGGAAGCCAACTGCTGCAGCGTGCCGGTGGCGGGATCAAACAGCCAGTGCACGATCCGCTGGAGGGCGGCACTGGTGAACTCTTCACTGTTATCCGGCGGGGGTTCCTGTTCAAACTGGATCAGAACAAATTTTGAGCCGACGGCCCCCAACAGCAGATCAATGGGAACGTCCACATTCTCCAGCAGATCCACGGTTTCGCCGGTGTTGGGATCAATGCGGAACAGCGCTGTCTGGCCGCCATATCCGCCGTGGTATCCCAGACAGTAAAGATACGTTCCATCGGTATAGGGGGATGTGGAATTGTCATACCCCAGCGCACTAAAGGTGGCGCCTTGTATGGTGGCGACGGTGCGGGGGTTCTGGCACTGGCGGTCCACAAAAACCACCGGGCTGTCGGACGTTTCGGGGAAAGCGTTGTTGCCGAAATAGACCAGGGTATCCTCATCCAGTACAAAGACACGGTCCATATCGCCCCGGGCGAACACAGCAGGGCAGTCCAGGGTGTCGTTGGTGCAGCCTTCTACGCCGCACAGCACATGAGATTGATGCTCCTTCAGGTCGGCGGCCCAGCAGCGGATCAGGCCGCCAACGAGCATGTCGGTCATGTAATATTGCCGTTCATCCCCGATACGCAGCGGCTCCAACGGCTGTGCAGGGGCGGGCGTGGGGGAGGTGCTTTCGACCTCTTGTGTGGTGGAAGTTTCGGCAGTTACGGTGGAGGAAGTGGTGCTGCCAGAAGGAGCAACTGTGCAGCCTGCCAGCAACAGGGCAGCCAACGCCAGAGAAAAAACTCGTTTCATACAAACTCCTTTTTGCCAAAATCAGTAAGGCGCTTTGCAGACTTCGGTGTAGTTGGGAACGCCGTTGAGGAAATCGTCAATAGAAATCAGACCAAGATAGATTTGTTCGCATTCAATGTTGTATGGCTTGCCGTCGGTGCCAATGCCAGTTCGGGTATAGGGTTCATAGCGGCAGTCCACCAGCAGACGGTCTTGGAGTTGAAGATAGATAGAAGGCTGATGACCGTAGCCATTCCAGTAGTTTTCCGGCAGGTCGGTCCGCTGGCGGACTTCACCGGTCTCTGCATTGACAATGATGGGCTGATTGTAGAACACCAGCCAGCCGTTGAGATTGGCTTCAATCTGATAACACATGGGGTGTTGAGCTATATCATCTTTTGGCATTTGGTCGGTGATTTTATACTCCTCCCCGGTATCTGCATCCACAGAAGATAACGTGCCATTGCTGCCATTAATCATATAATACACGCCGTCCACAACATGGGCCTCTGTTTGGTTCAAAGAACCGTCCTCTGTGGAATAAGTTCGCAGTACACTTGTTTCGCCGGTATCTACATTCAGTAGAACGTGGCTCCGGGTGCCGGTGGGCTGGGCCAGTGCATCTGTTGCTAAGTCACCGGAGGAATCAGGGTAGGCTAAATCGGACTGGGTTAGTACGAAACTGCGTCCAATCACGCCCAGAATTGGTAAACTGTATGTAGAGAATCGGCATACTTCGCTGATACTTCCGCTTTCCAGATCAACGCGGTAGATTCCGTCTTGGTTACTTTGATTTCCGTAACAGTACAGGGCATCTCCGTCGGTGTAGGCGTGATCGGAAGAACTGAACAGGTCATAACCATCCAGCGTAGTAAGAACGCGACGGTCGTGGCACTCCCGGTCCATTAGAGTGAGGGTGGTGGAAAAATCCTCATAAGAATATTGCATGGCAAGCAAGATGTCATCATTCAGTACCCACAGCCGATTGCCGAAAGCACGTTTGATAACCGCGGGACAATTTTCTGTGTCGTGGGTGCATCCCTCTATATCGCAGGGAATAAAATCGGTGCATTGGGTCAGGTCGGCGATACGGTAGCGCAGGAGTGTTTCACTGTTGTCCACATCTTCTGAAATGTAGAATTGCTTTTCATCTCCATGTTGTAAAAGCCGCAGCGGTTCACCGTTCCCGACGGACGCTTCCGTAGTTGCTGTTTCAGCGGTAACGGTTGTGTTGGTCGTGCTGCTTGCGGCCGGGGTGCTGCCGCAGCCTGCCAGCAGCAGGGCAGCCAAAGCCAGAGAAAAAACTCGTTTCATCCAAACATCCTCCTTTTATAATGTACAATCACAATCCGGCGTAAGCTTCGGGTGACATGGAAGTGACACTCATACTGAAATAACCGCGGTCCATGTTGGCAATCAGATACAGCTGCGCCTCGGTACTGTAGCAGGGGGCAGGGGAACCATAGCCAAGCGGTTCGGCAGCCTCCCAGTCAGTAAAGCTGTCCAGCCCCAGCATGGTGCGATAAGCGCTGGCGACGTCGGCGGAGTCAAACCCGTCAGCAAGCCCCAGCTTTCCGCTCAGGCCGGTCAGGGTGCCGTATTTGCTGACGGTCAGTCGCAGATAATTCCCCATTTCGTCGGCCTGAAAGTCATAGGTGGTCATTCCGCTGGCTTCGCTGTACGTGCTGCACTGCAGGTTCGGGTCCTGCATCAGGTTGTCCATGGCGTCCAGATAGGCTTGCGGCAAGACTTTGGCAGTGTGCAGCCCATCCAGACAGGGCTGCACAGTCTCCAGTGCCGGCGTGGCACTGGTCGGTTCGCTGTGAGCGGAAGAATAGGTGGAAGGCTGCTGCCGCCAGTAGTACAGCTCCCGGGCTACAGCATTTTCCTGTCCCGCAGCGCTGAGGAAGTCGCTGTCGGCTGGGTTTGTCCACACGGTCGTGTCCAACTGGCGGTCCCGGGCGGCAAACCATAAAAAGGGAAGAGCAGTGCAGACGACTACCAGAAAAACGGTCCCCAACAGGGGCAGCCATCGCTCACGCAGTTTCATGGTCGTCCTCCTTTGCTTTGGTCAGGGTAAGGGTGACGGCGGTCCCGGCACCGGGCGTGCTCTCAAAAATCAGGTGGGTGCCATGCAGCACGGCAATGCGTTCGCACAGGGCCAGCCCCATGCCGCTGCCACCCTGCTGTCGGGCGCGGGATTTGTCCACCATATAAAACGGTTCGGTAATGCGGGGCAGGTCCCCGGCGGGAATACCACAGCCGGTGTCCCGTACCGTAAGGGCGACGGTTTCGTCCTGCTCGGAAACTTCCAGCGTGATGCTTCCCTCCGGCGGGGTGGCATGGCGGGCGTTCTGCACCAGATTGTACAGCAGATCGCACAACAGTTCCGGTTGGGCCAGCACTGTCAAAGAACATTCCGGCACCGACAGCGGCGGCTCCCCGGCGGGCAGGGCACGGGTCAGCTGGCGGAATATGGTGTTCAGCCGCACAGGCTCCAAGGTGGGCGGCTCGCCGTCGTTCAACTGCATCAGCTCCATCAGGCGGCCGCTCAGCGCTTCCAGACGTTTGCTCTCATGGTAGATGAAGTCAGCAGCTTTTTGCCGGGTGGCGGGCGGTACTTCGGTGCCCCGCAGCAGGTCGGCGTAACCCAGCATGCTGGTCATGGGGGTTTTCAACTCATGGGTGAAGGCGGCAATAAAATCTTCCCGCTCCTGTAAATGATTTTGCAGGGCGTTGACCTTGTCCTCCACGGCGGCGGCCATCTCATCAAAACTGCGGCTTAACCCGGCAATCTCGTCGCTGCCGGGCAGGGAGGTGCGCTGCCCGTAAGCCCCGGCGGCAATTTCCCGGCTGGCTTTGTTCAACTGCTCCAGCGGGTACACCATCCGGCGGCAAAGCAGCAGCGTCAGTACTGCGGCC
>OGWU01001920.1_pt1 | contig 11202 bp, 9 predicted proteins | sample 1576071 | NCBI WGS metagenome assembly OGWU01 (sample SAMEA3541582, study PRJEB24748) | human gut metagenome | biome: human gut; feature: human-associated habitat; material: faeces | place: China | collected 2012
TGCAGCACGGTGCCGAGGGCCAGCAGACCGTGACCACCCGCGACCGCTATGTGGACGGTGAGCTGGAGAACAGCATCGTGGTGGATTCCACCACCACCGTGCAGCCCACGAACCATGTCATCAAGACCTACGGCGCGGGCGCACCCGTCTCGCCCTTGACCGGCCCGGACGGCACCACCAATGCCCCTGCTTCCTACAGCAAGGTGCTCACCGGCAAGGCCACCGGTTATTATTCTAAAACCGGCAAGGGCTCTTCCGGCCTTGGCCTTGGCTACGGCACCGTGGCCGTGGACCCGGATGTGATCCCCTACGGTACCAAGCTGTACATCACTTCTACGGACGGAAAGTTCGTGTACGGCTACGCGGTGGCCACCGACACCGGCATCGCGGTGCAGAAGGGCCAGATCCTGGTGGACCTGTTCTATGAGACCTACGCAGAGTCGGTCATCAACGGAGCCATTCAGGTCAACGTTTACGTTGTAGGCTGAACCGCATAGCACACGGAAAAATTTGAAAAAGCACCCGCTTCAGTTTCCTGGATTTGCAGGAAAAATGAGGCGGGTCTTTCTTTTTGCCCTATATTCTGTAAGGTTTGCCGAGAATTCTTGTGTAAAATTAGATAAGTTGACCACAATGGAAAAATATTGACGAAAAGATTATGGTAGATTTTGACGGAAAGCCCTTGAAAAATCGGACAAAATTCTTTAATATAAGAGAGTACAAAGGTATAGGCTCACTGTGGCCTGTACGGGGAGGAGCTGTTTATGAGACCGACGGAAGAAAAGATCCAGAAAGATCCCTCGGATCTGCCGATTTATCTGTTCAAGCAGGGCAACAACTGCGAAGCATACCGTTACTTTGGTGCACACCTTGAGACCCGCGCCGGAGAGTCCGGTGTGGTGTTCCGTGTTTGGGCACCCCATGCAACCGCCATCAGTGTGGTGGGCGATTTCAACAGCTGGAAGCCGGGCAGCCACCCGATGCGCAAAGTGGATGGGGATTCTGTCTGGGAGCTGTTCATCCCCGGCGTAAAGGAATACGATGTCTACAAGTACTGTGTGACCACCCGGGGCGGCGACCTGATCTACAAGGCCGACCCCTATGCGTTCCACGCGGAGACCCGGCCCTCCAACGGCAGCAAGGTCTACGATATCACCGGCTTTGCCTGGCACGATGATGCCTGGCAGACTGCTCAGAAAAAGGCGGACGTGATCAACGGCCCGATGAACATCTACGAGATGCACGCGGGCAGCTGGAAGCTGAAGGACGAGAAGGTTCCCTATAACTATTCCGAGCTGGCCGACGAGCTGATCCCCTATATCCGGGAGATGGGCTACACCCATGTGGAGCTGCTGCCCGTGATGGAGTATCCCTTCGACGGCAGCTGGGGCTACCAGGTCACGGGCTATTTTGCCCCCACCAGCCGCTACGGCACTCCCAAGGACTTCATGGCCTTTGTGGACAAGATGCATGAGGCCGGCATCGGTGTCATCATGGACTGGGTGCCCGCCCACTTCCCGAAGGATGGCTTCGGCCTGTACAACTTTGATGGAGAGGCCTGCTACGAGGACCCCAACCCCAAGCGCGGCGAGCACAAGGAGTGGGGCACCATGGTGTTCGACTTCGGCCGCAGCGAGGTGCAGAGCTTCCTGATCTCCAGTGCCCTGTACTGGCTGGAGCAGTATCACATCGATGGTCTGCGCGTGGATGCCGTGGCCTCCATGCTGTATCTGGATTACAACCGCAAGCAGGGCGAATGGGAGCCCAATAAGAATGGCGGCAAGGAGAACCTGGAAGCAGTTGCTTTCCTGCGCAAGCTGAACGATACGGTTCTGGGCCGCCACCCCCACAAGTGCATGATCGCGGAGGAGTCCACCGCATGGCCCATGGTCACCAAACCGGCCAGCGACGGCGGCCTTGGCTTCAACTTCAAGTGGAACATGGGCTGGATGAACGACATGCTCAGCTACATGAAGACCGACCCGCTCTTCCGCGCCGGTAACCACGGCAAGGTTACCTTCAGCTTCTTCTATGCTTTCAGCGAAAACTTCGTGCTGCCTATCAGCCATGATGAGGTCGTGCACGGTAAGTGCAGCCTGATCAATAAGATGCCCGGCGACTACGAAGAAAAGTTCGCCAATCTGCGCACCTTCTACGGCTATATGATGGCCCATCCCGGCAAGAAGCTGCTCTTCATGGGGCAGGAGTTCGGCCAGTTCATCGAATGGGATGAGAAGAAGCAGCTGGACTGGATGCTGCTCGGTTACGACAAACACCGTCAGCTGCAAAGCTATGTCAAGGACCTGAACCATCTGTACCGCGACACGCCCGCTCTGTGGCAGGTGGACTACAGCTGGGAAGGTTTCCAGTGGATCGTTCCCGACGACAACCAGCAGAGCGTCATCGCCTTCCTGCGCCGGGACGCTGCCGGTAAGATGCTGATGATCGTCTGCAACTTCAACCCGGTGCTGCGCCAGAACTACGAGATGGGCGTGCCCAATCCCGGCAGCTACAAGGAGATCCTCAACTCCGATGATCCCAAGTACGGCGGTTCCGGCGTGACCAACGGCACGGTACGCAGCAAGAAGGGTGAAATGCACGGCTTTGAACAGCATGTTTCGCTGACGTTGCCGCCGCTGTCCACCCTGTATTTCCAGGTACCGGCCGCCCGCAAGCCTCGTGCCAAGAAGGAAGAGGCACCCGCAGCCAAAACCACGGCCAAGTCCAAAAAGACGACGGCTGTAAAGAAAGAAACGGCGCCCAAGCGCAGCCGTTCCACCAAAGCCAAACCGCAGGCGTAAGCCCGCCTTGTTCCTGCGTGATGGATAGATCGTATACCCATATTCATCTAAAAATGGCGTAAGCCAGAATTTTAAGGGGAGAAATCTTATGGCAAAAGAAATGATCGCAATGATCCTGGCCGGCGGCCAGGGCTCGCGCCTTTATGCGCTGACCCAAAAGCTCGCCAAGCCTGCAGTTCCGTTCGGCGGAAAATATCGTATCATCGATTTCCCGCTTTCCAACTGTGTCAATTCCGACATTGATACGGTGGGCATCCTGACCCAGTACCAGCCGCTGGTCCTGAACGAGTACATCGGCAACGGTCAGCCCTGGGACCTGGACCGCCTGCATGGCGGTGTTCATGTCCTGCCCCCGTATCAGCAGGCCACCGGTTCTGACTGGTACAAAGGCACGGCCAATGCGATTTATCAGAATATCTCTTTCATCGATCGCTACGATCCCAAGTATGTCATCATCCTGTCCGGTGACCAGATCTGCAAGCAGGACTACTCTGACTTCCTGCGTTTCCACAAGGAAAAGAACGCAGAGTTCTCTGTCGCCGTTATGGAAGTGCCCTGGAGCGAAGCTTCCCGCTTCGGCCTGATGGTCACCGATGAAGACGACAAGATCAGCGAATTCCAGGAGAAGCCGAAGAACCCGAAGTCCAACCTGGCTTCCATGGGCATCTATATCTTCAACTGGGATATCCTGAAGAAGTACCTCACCGAGGACGAAGCCGATCCCAACTCCGAGAACGACTTCGGCAAGAACGTCATTCCCAACCTGCTCAAGGATGGCCGCCGTATGTACGCCTATCACTTCAGCGGCTACTGGAAGGACGTCGGCACCATCTCCAGCCTGTGGCAGGCCAACATGGAGGTTCTGGACCCCAGCCATTCCGGCATCAACTTGTTTGATGAAAACTGGAAGATCTACTCCCGCAACTCCGGCCAGCCCTGCCAGCGCATCGGCAACGATGCCACCATCGTGAACTCGATGGTTTCCGAAGGCTGCCGCGTGGATGGTACCGTCAACAACTCCATCCTGTTCCCCGGTGTTGTCGTCGAAAAGGGCGCCACTGTGGAAGCGGCCGTCGTCATGGGCGGTACCGTCATCAAGGCGGGTGCCAGCGTCAAGCACTGCATCGTGGCCGAGAATGTCACGGTGGAGGAAGGCGCTACCGTGGGTGCCATGCCCGAAGGCCCCCTGAACATCGCTGAACCCGGCGATGTCGCCACCGTGGGTTCCGGCGTCGTGATCGGCAAAGGTGCCACCGTCGGTCCCAAAGCAATGGTTTCCAGCGATGTAAAGGATGGTGAGGAACAATGGTAAACAGCAACGTAAACGCTCTCGGCGTCATTTTCGCCAACACCTATGATAATCTTGTTCCCGAACTGGTGGTGGAGCGCTCCATGGCCTCCATCCCGTTCGGCGGCCGCTATCGTCTGATCGACTTCACGCTGTCCAGCATGGTCAACGCCGGCATCGACAACGTTTCGGTCATTGTCCGTAAGAACTACCACTCCCTGATGGACCACCTCGGCGCAGGCCGTGAATGGGACCTGACCCGTAAGCGCGGCGGTCTGAACATCGTTCCGCCTTTTGCAGAGCGCAGCGTCAAGATGTACTCCGGCCGCGTGGACGCCATCGAGAGCATCCTCTCCTGGCTGGAAGCGCAGAAAGAGCGCTATGTTATCCTGTCCGACTCTTACATTGCCGTAAACTTCGACTTCGGCAAGCTGATCGATGCCCATGTGGCCAGCGGTGCCGATGTGACGATGGTTTATAACCGTGCGCCCATTCCTGAGGGTGCCCGCAGCGATAACTACACCATCCGCATCGATGAGGATGGCCGCGTGAGCGAGATCCTCTCCAACGATTACCGTCTGGGAGAGCAGAATCTCTCGATGAATATCTATGTCATCGACCGTGAGAGCCTGATTCATCTGGTTCATGACGCTGCCGTGCGCGGCCTGGTTTACTTTGAGCGTGACATCCTGGCCCGCAACCTCAAGCTGCTCAATGTCCATGCCTACGAGTTCAAGGGCTATGCGGCACGCATCTCGGATATGAAGAGCTACTTCGACGAGAATATGCGCCTGCTGGAGCCCGGCAGCATGGAAGCCCTGTTTGGCGGCGCACCCATTTACACCAAGATTCGTGACGATAACCCCACGCGCTATCTGGAAGGCAGCAGCGTCAAGAACAGCCTGCTGGCCGATGGCTGCGTGATCGAAGGTACGGTGGAGAACTGTGTGCTGTTCCGCGGCTGCCAGGTCAAGAAGGGCGCCGTTGTCAAGAACTGCGTGCTGATGCAGGATACGGTGGTGGAGCCGGACTGCGATGTTGAGTATGTGGTCACCGATAAGAATGTCCACATTACCGAGGGCAAGAAACTGACCGGTACCGATACCTTCCCGGTCTTTATCGCGAAGAACCACAGCGTATAATAGCTCATACAAGCTGTACTCCTTCTCCCCGGAGGCGGCTTAGATGAGGGGGACGGGGGAGACCGTTGGGCCTGCCCCGTCCTCCTGTTTTTTTTAAGAATCCACCATCTGTATGGAGGTGCTTATGAAAATTTTGTATGCGGCCAGTGAGGCTGCTCCGTTCGCCAAGTCCGGCGGCTTGGCCGACGTGGCAGGTGCATTGCCGAAAGCACTGGTCAAAGACGGGGTCGATTGCCGTGTGGTTATGCCTTTGTACGGTGATCTGAAGTTCAAAGATACGCTGACCTACGTCACCAATTTCAGCGTTCCGGTAGGCTGGCGCAGCCAGTACTGCGGCCTGTTCAAAGCCGAGCGTGACGGTGTGGTATTTTACTTCATCGACAACGAATATTACTTCAAGCGCAGCGGCCTGTATGGCTTCTATGATGACGGCGAGCGTTTCGCCTTCTTCTCCCGCGCCATTCTGGAAATGCTGTTCTATACCGATTTTGAGCCGGATATCATCAACTGCAACGACTGGCAGACCGCGCTGACCCCGGTATATCTGAACCTGTACTACCGTCACCTGGATAAGTTCAACCGCATCAAGACGGTGTTTACCATCCACAACATTGCCTACCAGGGCAAGTACGGTCTGGACATTCTGGAAGATACCTGCGGTATCGGTGCCCGCGACGCCCATGTGGTGGAGTACGACGGCTGCGCAAACTTCATGAAGGGCGCCATTGAAACCGCCGACAAGGTCACCACCGTCAGCCCCACCTATGCCCAGGAAATTCTCGATCCGTGGTTCAGCCACGGTCTGGACGGCCTGCTGCGTCAGAAACAGTACAAGACCTGCGGCATCCTGAACGGCATCGATGTGGATGTCTATAATCCGGAAACCGATCCCGACATTGCCAAAAACTACAATGCCGAGACCTTCCAGGATGGCAAGGCTGTCTGCAAGGCCGCGCTGCAGGATAAGATGGGACTGCACAAGGACGGCAGCCCGGTTATGGCGATGGTCACCCGTCTGGTGGGCCATAAGGGCGTGGATCTGGTGCGTGCCATTGCCGAAGGCCTGCTGCAGCAGAGCATCGAACTGGTCATCCTCGGCTCCGGTGAGGCCCAGTACGAGAACTTCTTCAATGAACTCTGTGCCCGCAATCCCGGCCGTGTAGGCGTGTACATTGGCTTCAATGCCAAGCTGGCCCAGGAAATCTATGCGGGTGCCGATATCTTCCTGATGCCCTCCCGCTCGGAACCCTGCGGCCTGGCCCAGATGGTGGCCTGCCGGTACGGCACCATTCCCGTGGTGCGTGAAACCGGCGGTCTGCGCGACTCCATCCATGACTCTGGCGATGGCTACGGCAATGGATTCACCTTTGCCAACTACAACGCCCATGAGCTGTACGAGGCTTGCTGGCGCGCCAAGGAAGGCTACTGGCAGAAGGATGGCTGGCCGATTCTGGTCCGCCGTGCCATGGAATGTGACTTCAGCTGGGCGAACTCTGCCAAGAGCTATGAAGGCCTGTACAATGAGGTCGTAAACCTCTGGTAAGGCATTTTCCGGCCAGATTTCACAAATGTTTCAAACCCGGCGGGGAGACCCGCCGGGTTTTTTCTTGCGTTTTTCACATAATTGTTTTATCTTAAAAATATAAGAAGTTGTGCGGGTGAAGGGAAAGTTGAGTGAAAGACGCGTGACAAAAAAAGTAGGGGCGTGCATTTGCCTGCTGCTCGCGGGGGTGCTGGTACTTTCCGGCTGCGGCGCCACCGTGGTTATACCGGACAATGCAGCAACGGGGGAAACCGCAACGGCAGAGTCTGCCGGAAGTCGGCTGGGCTATCTTGTGGCGGATGACTCCCAGGAAGAAGAGGTCTGGCCGGTGCTGGCCATGCTGCAGGGAACAGCGGAAACGGCGGTTTGGCTCCCATTTACGGCAAGGCTGGATGTGGAAAACATTGACCAGAATCCCGAACTGCCCAACGGCTGCGAAATCACCTCGGCGGCGATTGCGCTGAATTATCTGGGCTTTTCCATTGATAAACTTACCCTGGCGCAGGAATATCTTCCCACCTGCGAGCCCTATTGGGAGGCCGACCCGGAAGTGGAATTCATGGGCAATCCCCAGGATGAACTGGCATTTTACTGTATGCCGGGGGCCATTGTCACGGCGGTCAACGCCTATCTCGAAGATGTGGGCAGTGACTATGTGGCGCAGGATATCAGCGGTGCCCCTGTGGAGGATTTGTACCGATGGGTTGCCAACGGCACGCCTGTGCTTGTCTGGGCGACCCGCGCCTTCACCGATCCGTTGTACAATACAACCTTTCAGCTGCCGGATGGTAGCTGGCCTTACAGCAATTCCCACTGTCTGGTGCTGACGGGGTACGATATCGACACCTGCTACCTGGCGGACCCCATGCTGGAAGTGGAATCTGTGGACAGGGAAACCTTTGCCGATGTCTACACCCAGCGGGGGCAGTACGCCCTGGTGATTACCGAGGCAGCTGCGGCACAGGACTAAACAAAAAAGCGGACTCTTACAAGAGTCCGCTTTTGCTTTATTCGGGATTTCCCTCATTGACGCGCAGGTGATCGGCCACCCATTTGATCAGCAGCTCCAGCGCCACCAGATTGTGGCCGCCTTCCGGCACGATCAGATCGGCCTTACGCTTGCTGGGTTCCACAAACTGCTCGTGCATCGGTTTAACGGTGGTCAGGTATTGGGTCACCACGCTGTCCAGCGTGCGGCCGCGCTCCTTGACATCGCGCACGATGCGGCGCAGGATGCGCACGTCGGCGTCGGTATCCACAAAGACCTTCATATCCATCAACTCACACAGCTCCGGGGAATCAAAGATCAGAATTCCCTCCACAATGATGACCGGGGCCGGTTTCACAAGAATGGTCTCGTTGCTGCGGTTGTGGATGGTGTAATCGTACACCGGCACCTGCACCGGGTGGCCGGCGCGCAGCTCCCGCAGATGGGCCACCATCAGCGGCGTGTCGAAACTGTCAGGATGGTCATAGTTGAGTTTGCAGCGCTCCTCGTAGGGCAATTCGTCGTGACGCTTGTAGTAGCTGTCATGGTTGATGACGCTGACCTCGTTGGCGCCGAAATGGTCACGCAGACGCTCGGTCAGGGTGGTTTTGCCGCTGCCCGTGCCGCCTGCAATGCCGATGATGATGGTGTTCATGCCTGCTCCTCTCACGGTTTAGACTTCCAGCCGGATTTCCCGCCCGGTGGGCTCATAGGCGCGGTACTTCACGCCGGTCATGTTGAACATCCGACGGCTGGCGATGCTGGCGTGGGTATCATGGTACTTGTCGGAAAGATAGATCAGTTCCTTGATACCGCTCTGGATGATCGCCTTGGCACATTCGTTGCAGGGGAAAAGCGTTACATACATCCGTGCGCCCGACAGATCGTTGTGCGGGCTGTTGAGGATGGCGTTCAGCTCAGAATGGCAGACATACATGTATTTGGTTTCCAGTTCGTCCCCTTCGCGTTCCCAGGGCATTTCGTCGTCGTTGCAGCCGATGGGCATGCCGTTGTACCCCAGCGAGAGAATCTTGTTCTCGGGGCTGACGATGCAGGCGCCTACCTGGCTGTTGTTGTCTTTAGAACGCATAGCGGAAAGCAGGGCAATGCCCATAAAATACTCGTCCCAACTGATATAATCCGTTCGTTTCATGGCGTTCCTTTCCTTTGTTATTTTTATCCTTATTATACTGTGCGCCGTGCCCTGGCGCAAGCTTCTTGACGTAAATATTTGCGGCGTGTGGCCTCGCCGCCGCGCAGGTGGCGCTCGGCTTTGTTGCGCTGTACCACCGTCTGTACCTCGGCCCACAGACCGGGATGGGTATGACGCAGGCGGCTCTGGTCTTTCCAGATGGTGCTTTTGCTCACCCCAAACACCGCAGCCGCCGCGCGCACGGTGGCGCCGCTGCGCACAATATACCGCCCTACCGCCACGGCCCGCTCCTCCGGGTCACCTTTCATACCGTTACCCCCTCACATGGAATTTCTGTCAAATCCTATGTGAAAAAGGGCACGGATATGTCCTGAAAAGAAAAATCCCTGCCTCATCGGGCAGGGAAAACGGGTTAACTCATATAATCGGTACAGGCCCAGCCGAACTGGCCTTCGTAACAGACGAGAATCCAGTTGTCGGCAGCATCACTGCGGCCCAGGCAATCCACCGTAGAAGAAGGGGAAATCGTACCTACCTTGTCGTAGTCGGTGCCGGGCCCGGCGCGCAGCGTCAGGTTGCCGTCGGCGGTGGTGTTGTAGTGGAATTGTTCTTCCTCTCCGCAGGCGCGGTCCGGCGGGGTGATGGTATCCGGCATACCGGCCAGCGGGTCAGGCGTGGGGGACGGTGTAGGCTTTGCCACACCGGGAATGGTGTAGGCATGCCAGCCGTCTGCCTGCCGCAGCCAGAGGATACCTCCATCCCAGGCAGCGCCCTCATAGGCACAGGGCACAAACTCGGCGCCGGTGCTGTCCAGCAAACCCCACTGCCCGTCCCGGCAGACCGGGGCGTACCCGTTCAGCAGGGGAGAGGCGTAGGCGCCCTTGTCATCGCCGTAGGTGGCATCGTAGACAGCCTCTGTCACTGCGGCACCGCTCTGGTCCAGATACAGCCATTTGCCGTTCTGGCAGCCCGCGGCCTCATAGGTCTGGTCGTTCAGCAGCGCGCCGTCCGCATTGGCATAGACAATGGTAATGGGGTCAGTCGCTTCATAGTAGTTGGGATCGCCCTGGCCGTCCACAAAGGCGCCCATGCGGCAGGGCAGATAGGCGCCAAACTGTGTATCGTAGTCTTCCAGGTCATGCACGGTGCCGCCGAACAATCCGCCGTCCACCTGGACTTTGTGGGTGTCGGTATCGTAGTACCAGTAATGGTAACTGCCGTCATGCTCGCCGGAACACATTTTCCCGTCGCCGGTCGCTTGCAGCTGGGCCGTCAGATCCTCCAGCTGCTCCCATTCCAGAGCGGAATGCCAGCGAAGATCAGCGGAGGCACAACCGGTCAAAGGTACTGAAGACAGACACGCCAGCACCTCGGTGCCGTCGGTGCGCATCAGGCCCCACAAACCGTCCCGGCTCATGGTGTAGTAGCCGTCCATCTGTTCTAGATAGGGCGCGGAGTCCCGGCGGATGGCTCGGATTTCATCATAATCCAAAACGCCGAGCCCGGCATCTTCCAGCCCGGCGGGAACGGCAGCACTGTCCGGGGCAGGGGTGCTGCTCTCGGCGGTGGCGCTGCCGGCAGTACTCTGTGGTACCGATTCCGGCAGCACATCTTTCGGCGCGCGGGTACAACCGCACAGCAAAAGCGCTGCCGTCAGCGGCAGCAACACACAACGGGTTTTCACAGCCATCCCTCCCTGGAAAGATTATTCGTACATTTTCCGTCCCGCAAACACACAAAGCGGACGTTTGGCCTTGCCGGTGCCCATCAGCTGTACGGCAGCCGCCAGGGTGGCCCCGGCGCTGGTGCAGGCAGGGATGCCGTCAAAGAACAGTACTTCCCGCGCTGCCCGTTCGGCGTCCGCCGTGGTAACGGTCAGGACGGTATCTACCACATAGGGATTGTAGTTCTCCGGCACAAAACCGGGGCCGATGCCCGCAATGCCGTGCTGCCCGATGAATCCGCCGGAAATAGCGGCACATTCGGCAGGTTCCACCGCCACAATGCGGATCATGCTGTTCCAGGCCTTGATGTATTCAGCTACGCCGGTGACGGTGCCGCCGCTGCCCACACCGATGACGATGGCGTCGATGGCTTCCCCGGCGGTTTTCAGAATCTGCGGCCCGGTCACCCGGCGGTGATATTCCGGGTTATCGTCATTGGCAAAATAGTGGGTAAAGTAACCGCCGTATCGCTGGGCGGTTTCCTCGGCAATACGGTCCATGGCGCGGCGGCCGCCGCTGCTGCACACCACGATTTTGGCCCCCAGGTCCTGCAGGCGCTTGCG
>OGWU01001925.1_pt1 | contig 11181 bp, 9 predicted proteins | sample 1576071 | NCBI WGS metagenome assembly OGWU01 (sample SAMEA3541582, study PRJEB24748) | human gut metagenome | biome: human gut; feature: human-associated habitat; material: faeces | place: China | collected 2012
GTCTCCTTGTACAGCACGTCCATGATGGCCAGGCAGATGTCCAGGCCGATGAAGTCGCCCAGCTCCAGGGGTCCCATGGGGTGGTTGGCACCCAGCTTCATAGCGGTATCGATGCCTGCGATATCGGAAACGCCCTCCATCTTGATGAAGGCAGCCTCGTTGATCATGGGGATCAGGATGCGGTTGACCACAAAGCCAGCAGCCTCGTTGACCTGAACAGGGCTCTTGCCGATGGCAACGGAGATCTCCTTGATCTTCTCAACGGTCTCAGCGGGGGTGTTGCAGCCGGCGATGACCTCGATCAGCTTCATGCGGTCAGCAGGGTTGAAGAAGTGCATACCGATCAGAGGACGGGTCAGGCCCTTGCCGATCTCGGTGATGGACAGAGAGGAGGTGTTGGAAGCGAAGATGCACTCGGGCTTGCAGATCTTATCCAGCTCGCCGAAAGTGGTCTGCTTGACCTTCATATCCTCAAAAGCAGCCTCAACGATCAGGTCGCAGTCTGCGCACAGATCTTCCTTCAGGCCCGGAGTGATGGCAGCAACGATCGCGTCAGCCTTTTCCTGGGGGATCTTGCCCTTAGCAACCAGCTTCTCGTAGCCCTTCTTGATCTTTGCCAGGCCGTTCTCAGCCCACTCCTGCTTGATGTCGCACAGAGCAACGGTGTTGCCCTCAACCTGTGCAAATGCCTTAGCGATGCCCTGGCCCATAGTGCCAGCGCCGATAACACCGATCTTCATAGGAAATCTCTCCTTTAATATCAAAAATTGTATAGTTGATTAGTTGTTGGTGAACACTGCCTTGGGCTTCGGTTTCTCACGGCTCAGGAAGCAGGCCATGCCTTCCTTCTGGTCGTGGGTCTCGAAGCAATCGCCGAACAGCTTCTCTTCAACTTCCACAGCCTTCTCAATGGGCAGGCTGATGCCATCGTTGATGGCCTTCTTGCAGTTGCGCACTGCAATGGGAGCGTTCTTTGCGATCTTGCCGGCCAGCTTCAGCACGTTCTCCATCAGCTCAGCCTGCGGATACACGGCGTTGACCAGACCAATGCGCAGGGCCTCGTCTGCCTTGATGTTCAGGGCAGAGTAGACGAGCTGCTTGGCCATGCCCATGCCGACAAGGCGTGCCAGACGCTGGGTGCCGCCGAAGCCCGGCGTGATACCTAAGCCCACTTCCGGCTGACCAAAGACGGCATTGTCGGAGCAGAGGCGGATGTCGCAGCTCATGGCCAGCTCATTGCCGCCGCCCAGCGCGAAGCCGTTGACAGCAGCGATGACGGGCAGCGGGAAGCTCTCGATCATCAGGAAAACGTCGTTGCCCAGCTTGCCGAAAGCCTCGCCCTCGGCCTTGGTCATCGTGGACATAGAGCCAATGTCGGCACCGGCCACGAAGCTCTTGTCACCGGCACCGGTCAGGACGACGCAGCGGACGGCGTTCTGATCGATGGCCTCAAAGGCGGCCTTCAAATCAGCCAGAACCTCCGGGTTCAGCGCGTTCAGCGCCTTCGGGCGGTCAATGGTCAGGACGGCAACGGCGTCCTGAATCTCAGTAGTAACAAAGGACATTATGTATTCCTCCGGTAATTACATTTCAACGATGGTGGCGCAGCCCATACCGCCGCCGATGCACAGGGTAGCCAGACCCTTATGCGCACCGCGATGCTTCATGGCGTACAGCAGGGTGACGAGGATACGGGCACCGGAAGCGCCGACGGGATGGCCCAGAGCGATGGCACCGCCGTTGACGTTGACCTTGTCCATGTCGAACTTCAGGTCATGAGCAACAGCCAGGCTCTGCGCAGCGAAAGCCTCGTTGGCTTCGATGAGGTCCATATCGGCAACGGTCAGGCCGGTCTTCTCCATGACCTTGTTGGTAGCGGCGATGGGGCCGACACCCATAATGGAGGGATCAACGCCGCCCAGAGCGCCGCCAACCCAGGTAGCCATGGGGGTGATGCCCAGTTCCTTGGCCTTGTCCTCGCTCATGATGACGAGAGCAGCAGCGCCGTCGTTGATGGCGGAGGAGTTGCCGGCGGTGACGATGCCGTTCTTCTTGAAAGCGGGCTTCAGCTTGGCCAGCACTTCGGGAGCGCTGAGACGGGGGCCTTCATCGGTATCGAAGACGATGTCGCCCTTCTTGTTCTTGATGACAACGGGGACGATCTCATCCTTGAAGGCGCCGGCCTTGATGGCGGCGTCGGCCTTGACCTGGCTGCTGTAAGCGAAGTTGTCCAGATCCTCACGGGTCAGACCCCACTGCTCAGCCACGTTCTCGGCGGTGATGCCCATGTGGTAGTTGTTGAAAGCGTCCCACAGAGCGTCGTTGACCATGGTGTCAACCAGTTCGCTCTTGCCCATGGGGTAGCCCATGCGGTAGCCGTAACGGCCCTTCATCATGGCAAAGGGAGCCATATCCATGTTCTCAGTACCACCGGCGACGACGATGTCAGCATCACCAGCCTCGATCATCTGAGCAGCCATGTTGACGCAGTTCAGACCGGAGCCGCAGACCACGTTGACGGTGACAGCCGGGGTGGTGACGGGCAGACCGGCCTTGAGGCTGGCCTGACGGGCAACGTTCTGGCCCAGGCCTGCCTGGATGACACAGCCCATGTAGACATGGTCAACCTGCTCAGGCTTGATGCCGGCGCGGTTGATGGCTTCCTTGATGACAATGGAGCCCAGTTCCGCAGCGGGGACGTTGGACAGCGTGCCGCCGAACTTGCCGATGGCAGTACGGCAGGCGCTTGCAATGACGATCTTCTTCATAAGTAGCCTCCTGAAAACATTTTTTGTGGATAGACTTCTTTGTAAACCGTTGTATCTTCAAACCGCCGAAGCGGTGTGAATTCTGTTGCTCAGAGCTCCCCCGCCTGCCGTTTGGCAAGCAGTTCTTTCTCGACGTTGGGCGGTACGAACCGCGAAACATCCTGCCCGTAGTGGGCAGCCTCCCGCACGATGGTGGAGGACAGATAGCTCCATTTGATGGCCGTGGCCAGAAAGACCGTTTCGATCTCCGGCATCATGGCGTAGTTGGTGTGGGCCAGCTGGATCTCGTTTTCAAAATCCGTTACCGCCCGCAGACCGCGCACCATCACGGTGGCGTTTTTCTGCTTGGCAAAGCTGACCGTCAGCCCGTTGAAGGAATCCACCTCCACATTGGGCATATCCTTGCAGCATTCCCGAAGCATGGCAACGCGCTCCTCGACCGTAAACAGCGGCGTCTTGGCACTGTTGACCAGCACTGCAACGATCAGCTTGTCAAACATACGGCTGGAGCGCTTGATGATATCCAGATGCCCGCGGGTAACGGGATCGAAGCTGCCGGGGTACATGGCAATGGGCATGGTGAACAAAACCTTTCCGGTCCCGCCCAAAGTGTTAAAAATTAAACAACCATGGGTGGAAATGTAGGCACCGGCGCCGTGGCTGGCTCGTGGGATCATATGGAAACCATCTCGGTCAGGTGCGCGGCGGCTGGTGTCGCAGGGCTTCTGGCGCATTTCCAGAAACTCTACTATAGTTTTACCATCTTGTTAAGGTTTTGTCAATTACTTTACCGTTAAAATTCTGTTGAAATCGGCGGTTTGTTTTCATCATTCCGCACAATTCGCCTCCCCCGACCAGACCGGCGCAGGGGGCTGCCTACCTATTTTATAGAGGCCGCGGTGCGCAGTTCTTGACAGGAAGCTGCGTTTTGCCTCTTGACCCGCAGGCTGTACCGTGTTATTATTTTAACATGTGAGGGTGTGTCCCTCTGTTTTTGCTGTGAGGATAGAATAAACGAGGTGCTGTACCATGAATTTTGAGGACCTGATTGCAAAAGTAAAAACCTGTGGCAAGCAGAAGCTGGCCGTGGCCGCCGCCGAGGACGACGCCGTTCTGGAAGCCGTTGACGCTGCCCACAAGCAGGGCATTGCCGACGCCATTCTGGTGGGCGACGAAGCCGCCATCCGCAAGATCGCTGCGGAGCTGAACATCGACCTGAGCGACTACGAGATCATCAACGAGCCGGACAAGGTCCAGGCTTCGCTGAAGGCCGTCAAGCTGGCCCACGACGGTGTGGCCAACATGTACATGAAGGGCCTGCTGGACACCAAGACCTTCCTGAAGAGCGTGCTGGACAAGGAAGTCGGCCTGCGCACCGGCAACACGCTGTCCCACGTGGCTGTGTTCGAAGTCAAGGGCATTGAGCAGCTGCTGTTCCTGACCGACGTCGCCTTCATGACCTACCCCACCCTGGAGGACAAGGTCCACATCATCGAGAACACCGTCGCCGTGGCCCATGCCTGCGGCGTTGAGTGCCCGAAGGTTGCGCCTCTGGCCGCCGTCGAAGTCGTCAACCCCAAGATGCCCTGCACCGTGGATGCTGATGAGCTGCGCAAGATGAACGAAGAAGGCAAGATCACCGGCTGCGTGGTGGATGGTCCCCTGTCCATGGATATCGCCATTGATCCCGAAGCTGCCGCCCACAAGGGTGCCCAGGACCGCCCGGCTGCCGGCCATGCCGACATCCTGCTGTTCCCTGACATCCAGGCAGGCAACCTCGTCTACAAGACGCTGGTCCACACCGCCGAGTGCAAGAACGGCTGCATCCTGACCGGCACCAAGGTGCCCGCCATCCTGACCAGCCGCTCCGACTCCTTCCAGACCAAGGTGAACTCCATCGCGCTGGCCGCTGTTGTGGCTGCCGGCCTGAAAGCGGAATAAGAAAAGCGAAGAAAAAGGAGACGATATCATGTCGATCAAAACGTTGGTCATTAACCCCGGCTCCACCTCCACCAAGGTTGGCGTGTTCGAGGATGAGACCCTGCTGTTCGAGGAAACGCTGCGCCATCCCACCGAGGAGATCGCCAAGTACGCCAGCGTCATTGACCAGAAAGACTTCCGCAAGGAGATCATTCTGGACTTCCTGAAAGAGAAGAACTGCGACCCCAAGAGCCTGAACGTCATCGTGGGCCGCGGCGGTCTGCTGAAGCCCATTCCCGGCGGCACCTACGCCGTCAGCGAGGCCCTGCTGGCCGACCTGAAGGCCGGTGTCCAAGGTCAGCACGCCTCCAACCTGGGCGGCATCCTGGCCCGTGAGATCGGCGACGCCTTGGGCATTCCCAGCTACATCGTAGACCCCGTGGTCGTGGATGAGCTGACCGACAAGGCCCGTCTGTCCGGTATGCCGGAACTGCCCCGCCGCTCCATCTTCCACGCCCTGAACCAGAAGGCCGTGGCCCGCCGCTTCGCCAAGGAGAACGGCAAGCGCTATGAGGATCTGAACCTCATCGTCATCCACATGGGCGGCGGCGTTTCCGTCGGTGCCCATGACCACGGCAAGGTCGTGGATGTCAACAACATTCTGGACGGCGAAGGCTGCTTCAGCCCCGAACGCAGCGGCACCGTGCCTGTGGGCGACCTGGTGAAGATGTGCTTCAGCGGCAAGTACACCCAGCAGGAAATCTACAAGAAGATCTGCGGCAACGGCGGCTTCAACGCCTACCTGCACACCAACGATGCCCGCATCGTGGAGAAGATGGCCCAGGAAGGCAACGCCGAGGCCAAGCTGGTGCAGGATGCCTTCTACTACCAGATCGCCAAGGACGCCGGTGCCATGGCAGCCGTGCTTTGCGGCAAGGTGGATCAGATCATTCTGACCGGCGGCATCGCCTATAACCCCCATACCCGCGAGATCCTGGAGAAGCACCTGGGCTTCATTGCTCCCATCACGGTTTACCCCGGCGAGGACGAGCTGCTGGCCCTGTGCCAGGGCGCGCTGCGCGTGGTCAACGGCGAAGAGGAAGCCAAGAAATATTGATGGCCCGGCAGGGACCCTCTCCCCTGCCTACAAACAAAAAGCAGGAAAGGCTGATGCCTTTCCTGCTTTTTCTTTATTCTTGCGCACCGTCGGTATCGGCCAGCAGCGTTTCCAGAATCGCGTCGTTCTGGTCCTTGTACTGGGCCGCCACGGCATCATCGATGACATAGACCGTCACCGAAATGACCGCGCTTTCCACCGATTCGTCGTAGGTTTCGTAGTAGAGGTCCACAAAGGCATGGCCTTCCATCATGGCGGTGCCGGTATCCGCCGCATAGGCGTAGCCGTACACAAACTTACCGTCATCACTGGTGATGTACAGCAGCGTGCCATAGGGAATGACCGACGGATTCACCGCCACCGTTCCGTAGGTCAGGCGGCGGCCGCTGGCGCCCTTGGCCGTGGCGGAAGCCGAGTACCCTGTGGAGCGCTGGCTGGTGTAGGTAGCCGTCACCCCCTCAGAGGGAACACCGTCCACGATCTCCGGGCCCACAAACTCCGAGACGGGGGCCTGTTCCCCGTATACCTTGACGATGGTGGGTACCATCCCCACCTGGGTCACACGTTCCAGTTCCTGCTTTTCCGTCCACTGGCCGTCGATGTAAACATCCCGCCAGGTCACCGTGTCCAGGCCATCGCTGCCCTCCTGCAGAACCACCGTTTCGTCCTGGTCCCGGTAAAACAGGCTGGTGGGAATTTCCTGCCGCTCCGAGGGAATCACAACATCTTCGGTATAATCCACATATTCCACGCGCTGCAGGGTCAGGCTCTCGCCTTCCGTGACTACCTCATCCGCCGCCGGGGTCAGCCGGTCATCCTCATCGTAGCTGATGCCCAGCTCCGCCAGAAGTTCCTCCGAGGTCGCCCCGGTGGTGATGACGTCGCGGGTTTCACCGTCGGCTGTCACCTGCACCGTGTAGGCACGGCGCACTTCCATCAGTTCGCCGTCGGCGATCTGGGACCAGACCACCTCGTCATTTTCGCCCAGCGGCGGCGTATTGCTCTGCTCCAGCAGGTCCTCGACACTGTTGGACGCCGTAAAGATACGCACGCTGTCGCCGTGGGTATCGCTGACCACCACAAAGTGCAGCGACTGCGATGTAAAGGCAATGCACAGGCCCAGCGCCAGCGCACCGCCCGCCAGTGCCCCCCACTTGGGGATTTCCAGTGTAAGGCGGCGGCGGATATGCTCTTTGGTTTTTACGGATAACGGCATAGGGATGTCTCCTCACAAAGAAAGTGCCGGCCCCGTGAAGGACCGGCACCACAGGATGCTTTGGGGTAAATATGAAACCCTGACCGAAGGCAGCGATTGCTGCGATTCACGGCACAGGCAAATGTATGATTTACATTTCGATTCTTGCGATTTGAAATAATAACACAAAATCGAAGAATTTGCAAGTCTTTTGACAAAACAACCGCAGTTGTAACCAAATTCCACAGTGTATCCTGCTTCTTTTGTGCTTCTTGCCCACGCCAGCGCAGAATGGTACCAAAATCTGTTTTCCACCATTTTTTGTGCCGCCTCAGGAACGTTCCGCAAGAAGTTTTTCACGCCCTGCCTGACAGAAAAAAGCCCGGAACCAAAAGGTTCCGGGCTTTGCTTTGGAACTGTTATACGCGGTGCAAAAAGCGTACAGGCATTTTTCCGCGCAGCTTACAGCAGGACGTACTTCAGGATGAACAGCACCGTCAGCACGTACATCAGCGGGCTGATCTTCTTTTCACGGGCCTTGCCGGTGATGAGGTTCAGCAGAGTCCAGGAGATGACGCCGATGGCAATACCCTCGGAGATGCTGTAGGCCAGAGGCATGGCGATGATGGTCAGAAAAGCCGGGATGGCGTCGGACAGATCATCGAAGTCAATCTTCGCGACAGCGCCCAGCATGTAGAAGCCGACAACGATCAGCGCCGGAGCGGTGGCGAAGGAAGGAATGGTCAGGAACAGCGGGCTGAAGATGACCGCCAGCAGGAAGAGGACGCCGGTGGTCATGGCAGTAAGGCCGGTACGACCGCCCTCGGTGACGCCGGAAGCGCTCTCGACATAGGTGGTGGTAGTGGAGGTACCCAGCACAGCGCCCACGCTGGTGGCGACGGCGTCCGCCAGCAGCGCACCCTTAATGCGGGGCAGGCGGCCGTTCTCATCCAGCATATCGGCCTTGGAGGAAACGCCGATCAGGGTGCCCAGCGTATCGAACAGGTCGACGAAGAGGAAGGCAAACATGACGGCGAAGAAGTCCAGGATATTCAGGCCGGAGAAATCCACCTGGAACACCTGGCCGAAGGTCTTGCCCAGAGCGGAGAAGTCAAAGCTGACGAAAGAAGTGGGGATGACGGAATACATGCCGGCTTCCGGATCGGGGATATACAGGCCGCACAGCTCGCAGAGGATGCCGAGGACCCAGGTGATCAGGATGCCGTACAGAATGGCGCCCTTGACCTTTTTGACAAGCATAACCGCAATGATCAGCACGCCGATCAGCGCCAGGATCGCGCCGATGCCCACGCTGTGGAAGGTTTCACCCTTGAAGCTCTGGTAGGTCAGCAGCGTAGAATCGCTGTTGACGATGAGCTTGGCATTCTGCAGGCCCACAAAAGCGATGAACAGACCGATACCCACGCTGACAGCGGATTTAAGGGTAGACGGAATGGCGTTGAAGATGGCTTCCCGGATGCTGGTAAGGGACAGCACGATGAAGATGATGCCTTCCGCAAAGACAGCCATCAGCGCCAGCTGCCAGGAGTAGCCCATTTTCAGGACGACCGTGTAGGCAAAGTAGGCATTCAGGCCCATGCCGGGGGCAAGGGCAAAGGGATAGTTGGCCAGCAAAGCCATCAGAGCCGTGCCGATGAAAGCGGACAACGAGGTAGCGATCAGGATCGCGTTGGCGTCCATGCCGGTAGCCGAAAGGATGCTGGGGTTGACTGCAAGGATATACGCCATGGTCATGAAGGTGGTAATACCTGCCATGATCTCAGTTTTGACGTTGGTATGATTTTCCCGCAGTTTAAAAACTTTTTCTAACATGAAATTCCTCCTGTCTTGATGGATGGTTTTTCTCCCCCATCCCATGGGACACAGGGACCGCAGAGAAAAAACCACGAAAGACATTCTACCATTTTAGACATAGTTTGTCCATATTTTCAAAGGGAATATTTTTCGTTCTCATGCGCAATAGTCATACTTTTCCCGTTTCCAATGTCACATATGCTGCCTTTTCTCCCTCAACCCCTGGCAAGAAAAGTGCACGCCGCAAAAAAAGGCCCGTACCGGCAACGAAATATATCCCGTGCCGGTACAAGCCTTTATTGTGTCTCCCTTGCAGAAAGCTTATTTTTTGCTAAGACGGTAATAGTGTGCAGCACCGTCCGCCCCTACCTGCAGAAGTCCATACCCCTGATAAAAGCGAAGGGAATGAACCCCCTGGGGCAAACTTTCAAAGCAAAGGAAACAATCGGATTGTGTATCAAACAGAAAAACAGAAGCATCGGCGTAACTTGCCCATACAAGATATCCTTCTTCCAGCCTAAGATCATCGATACTCAGCTGCGTGGTCATGATCGGCTGATTGCTTTGCGCCTCCACCAATTCTGAGGTTGCCAATTCATCGTTTTCCAATGTGCCCCGATTCAACTTGAAGAAGATGGAATCGCCAATCGCAATTTCAGCAACGTCATTGGGTACCGGAATCTTTTCAGAACTTTCTGTATTCACCAAAACACAGGCGTTCCCCTCTTTTGCAATCACCCACAGTTCTTTGCCATCAAACACAGGATGTTGTACGTCTTCCCTGTAAGGCGCTACATCCAGGGTTGACAAATCGGTACAATACACTGCCGTTTTCAATTCTCCATCAGAATCATGGACAGTATCGAAGTAGAGTGTATTTTCTGCCAGCGCTACGCCATCCTCATAAGAGATGGAACTTCCGATATACTCTTCCGGATACTCATAGACCGTACAGGTTTCTTTGGAATTTCGATCATAAACACACAATCTGGCACTCGGGGGAACTTCGGATTCCAAGAAATTGGAGGTATACCGGATGGAATTTTCCCGATACACAAGATACCGCTCATTGATTGCCTGGATGGTATATCCAAATTCATTGTTGGCGGAAATCCATGTTTCATATTCGCCGGTTTTTATGTTATAACAGCCAATCGTTTCAAGATTTTCATCGGAAGTATTCGTGTTGGCTTTATACATATAAATCAACACAGATTCTTCATCCAGAAATGTTACAGGTAAAATTGGTTTATCAGCAACCGTTTGCGGCAGAGGGATTTCTTCGATGGCAAACACATCTTCCGCCGGTTTGCAATCCCGGTATAAGTTATACTGCATATCCCCATCGCCCGCAGCCGGAATGATGTATGCAGGGGTTATGGTATGCTCCGGGCTCTCCGGCGTGGCCACCGACGAAGTTTCCAACGAGGAGGCCGGTTCTTCTTGCGTGCCGGTGGTAACCGCTGTACAAGCGCACAAGGAAATACAGGCAGCAGATAAAATAATGGCAACGGCTTTTTGCATACAGACATCCCCTCTCTTCTGGTCAGAACACCATACCCCTTGGCACCGGCAAAAGCGGCTGATTTTTCTGTGGAAACAGTTTCTCTCCAATCAAAATGTACCATATCCATCATTTACTGTAAATATTTGCAGGTAAATCGTGTTGAAAATGCACATTTCCTGCCCTTGCAAATCGTGAAAATTGCCATACGCAGAGAATAACAAAAAGCGCCCCGCAGAAAATGCGGAGCACTTGCCGAACTGCGGGGTGCGATGAGCAGCCTTAAAAGCCATTCCTAAGGGTGTGATGCGGCGTATCAGCCGCCGTTTTGGCCATGGGTTTCCCGATAGACGGAAGCACTGACGCCGGTGTATTCCTTGAAGATGCGGCTGAAATAGGTCAAATCTCCATATCCCGTCAGCTGCGCGATAGCTTTGATCTGCAGATCGGTCCCTGACAGCAGCTCCTTCGCCTTTTCCATTCGCAACTGAATCACTTGTTTTTTCGGTGAAATTCCCTTTTGTTTGGAGTACTTGCCCATAAGGTAGCCGGGGTGGTAGCCATGTTGCCCGGCAAAGGCCGCAAAGTCGATTTCCCCGCAGTAATCCTCCAGATACAATGTAGGGGAAAGGCATTGCCCACCCCAAACAGTTAAAGCGAAAAGGCCATGGCCTTTTCTGTTGGTAACTACCAACAGAATTTTAGCCGATTGAGAACGAACACACACCTACACCCCCACCGGGGTACCCAAAGGAGGCAATTCATGCGGCGATTTACCCACACATTCCCCCAGCGTATCAGCGCATTCCTCTTGTGCCTGGCCCTCTGCCTGAGCCTGCTGCCCTCGGCGGCATTTGCGGCA
>OGWU01001933.1_pt1 | contig 11149 bp, 11 predicted proteins | sample 1576071 | NCBI WGS metagenome assembly OGWU01 (sample SAMEA3541582, study PRJEB24748) | human gut metagenome | biome: human gut; feature: human-associated habitat; material: faeces | place: China | collected 2012
TTCCACAAGGGCTGTCTGCCGGTCCAGGGAAACCAGACGGCGGGATTCGTTTTTCATATATTGAACCAGCCTTGCATCCCAGGGATGAAGCCCACTTGATCATGGTGGATAAGCTTTTTGATGTGCTGCTGGATTCGGTTTGCCAGTATTTTATTGAGGATTTTCTCATTGATGTTCATCAGGGATATTGCAAGATGGCCAAAAGCAGGTGCCCCGTATCAGCGGCTGAGCACCCCTGCTGGCCCGCCAGCATCACCGCCGTATACAGCGTATGGGCCGCCTGGCCGGAAAATCCTTTATAAGAATGAAACAGCATCCTTGTGCCTCCCAATTTGGTCTTATAGCAAGTATAGGCGCTGCGGGCGCAAATAATCCTCGAATCGGGGCAAATCCTGCAATGACAAACGAGTCCGGCTGTGCTATACTAAAAAGCATGACGCAAAATGTTGAACAAATGGGGTGGTTTTACCAATGCACAAATTGTTGCGCTACATCAGGGGTTATGAAAAACAGGCCCTGCTGGCGCCGCTGTTCAAGATGCTGGAAGCCTGCTTTGAGCTGTTTGTACCGCTTGTGGTGGCCAGCATCATCGATACCGGCATCAAAAATGCCGATTTCGTCTTTATCTGGCAGCGCTGCGGCCTGCTGGTATTGCTGGCGGTCATCGGTCTGACCTGCAGCCTGACGGCCCAGTATTTTTCCGCCAAAGCGGCCCTGGGCTTTGGCACGGCGCTGCGCAAGGATCTGTTCCGCCATATTGATACGCTGAGCTACAGCGAGCTGGACAGCATCGGTACGCCGACGCTGGTCACCCGCATGACCAGTGACATCAATCAGGTCCAGAACGGCGTCAACCTGACGCTGCGCCTGCTGCTGCGCTCCCCTTTTATTGTGTTGGGCGCACTCATCATGGCGTTTTCCATCAGCCCGCGGCTGACGCTGCTGTTTGTGCTGGCAACGGTGCTGATCTCCCTGATTATCTGGCTGATCATGCGCGCTACCGTGCCCATCTATCATCAGGCACAGAACGGTCTGGACCGGGTCACGCTATTGACCCGCGAAAACTATGTGGGCGCCCGCGTCGTGCGCGCCTTTGCCCGGCAGGCAGACGAGCTGGCCGCCTTTGTGGAAACTAATGACCACCTGAAAGCCATTCAATGGAAAGCTGGCCGCATCTCAGCCATGATGAACCCGCTGACCTATTTGGTGGTCAACCTGACGGTCATTGCGCTGCTGCTGCTTGGCGGCCGCGAGGTCAACACCGGCAATCTGACTCAGGGTGAAGTCATCGCGCTCATCAATTATATGAGCCAGATTCTTCTGAATCTGCTGCGCGTGGCGGATCTGGTGATTTCGGTCACCCGTGCTCTGGCCAGTGGTATGCGTGTGAATGAGATTCTGAACACCAAAACCTCCATGCCGGACCCGGCCACGGCTGAACTGTCTGCACAGGCAGGCAGCCCGGCTGTGGATTTTGACCAGGTATCCTTCACCTATCGCGGCGCAGGCGGCCCCAGCCTGACCGGCATCGGCTTTGCTGCCCAGCCCGGCGAGACCATCGGCGTGATTGGCGGTACCGGTAGCGGCAAGACAACGCTGGTGAATCTGGTGGCCCGCTTCTACGATGCCAGCGAAGGCACGGTACAGCTATTCGGCCACAATGTAAAGGAATACAGTTTCGCGCAGCTGCGCCGCCTGATCGGCATCGTACCGCAACAGGCCATGTTGTTTACCGGCACCATCCGCGATAACATGCGCTGGGCTGCCCCCAACGCCACCGATGAGGAGATCTGGGCAGCACTGGAAATCGCCCAGGCAGCCGATTTTGTGCGCAGCAAGCCCGGCCAGCTGGATGAACCGGTGGAAACCGCCGGGCGCAACTTCTCCGGCGGGCAGCGTCAGCGCCTGACCATTGCCCGGGCGCTGGTTCCCAAACCGAAAATACTGATTCTTGACGACAGCGCTTCGGCCCTGGATTTTGCCACCGATGCAGCCCTGCGCAAAGCCCTGAAAGAGAAAACCCAGGGCATGACGGTCTTTATCGTATCCCAGCGCGCCGCCAGCGTACAGCGGGCCGACCATATTCTGGTGCTGGACGATGGTGCCCTGGTAGGCGATGCCCCCCACGCCCAGCTGCTGGCCACCTGCCCGGTGTACAAGGAGATCTGCCTGAGCCAGTTGAGCAAGGAGGAGGTGGCGAAGACGCTATGAGCAAAAAACACACCAAACTCAATCGCTCTACCATCCGGCGTGTGCTGGCGCTGATTCGCCCCTATGCGGGTTCGGTCATTCTCACGCTGACCCTTGCCGTAATTACCGTCTTTACTACCCTGCTGGCACCGGTGATTTCCGGTAAGGCTGTGGACCTGATTCTGGGCCCCGGCCAGGTAGATTTTGAGGGGCTGGCCAGGCTCGCCGTCGCCATGGGGATAACGATTCTGTGCACGGCCGTGGCACAGTGGCTGATGAACGTCGTCAACAACCGGATCACCTTCCAGGTGGTGCGCGATATTCGTATAAAAGCCTTTGAGCAGCTGGAAATCCTGCCGCTGAAATATATGGATGCTCACCGCCCCGGTGACGCCATCAGCCGCATCACCACCGACGTGGAGCAGTTCAGCGACGGCCTGTTGATGGGCTTTACCCAGCTGTTTACCGGTGTGCTAACGATTCTCGGCACGCTGGGCGTCATGATTTCCATCGACTGGCGCATTGCGCTGGTGGTGGTGGCGCTGACACCGCTTTCCATCTTTGTAGCCCGGTTCATTGCCACCCACACCTATTCCATGTTCAAAGTGCAGAGCGAAACCCGTGCGGAGATGACCAGCCTTGTGGAAGAACTGGTAGGCAACGCACATCTGGTACGTGCTTTCGGCTACGAGAGCCGCGCAGAGGCACGCTTTGAGCACATCAATCTGGACTTGCAGAAATGCGGCGTCCGGGCGGTTTTTTTCTCCTCCCTGACCAATCCCTGCACTCGTTTTGTCAACGCGCTGGTTTACGCCGCCGTCGGCGTGCTGGGCGCCTTTGCTGCCATTGCGGGCAGCCTGACGGTAGGCGAACTCTCGGTATTCCTCAACTACGCCAATCAGTACACCAAACCGTTCAACGACATCTCCGATGTCATGACCGAATTGCAGAACGCACTGGCCTGTGCACAGCGGGTTTTTGACCTGATCGACGAAGAGCCCATCGTACCCGATGCCCCCGATGCGACCGTGTTGCCCATGGGCGCCGGCAGTGTGGAATTTGAACACGTCAAATTCCGCTATGTGCCCGATGTTCCTCTGATTGAAGATATGAACCTGCGCGTCTGGCCCGGGCAGCGCATCGCCCTTGTCGGCCCCACCGGCTGCGGCAAAACAACACTGGTCAACCTGCTGATGCGCTTCTACGAGATCAACGGCGGCTGCCTGAAGGTAGACGGGCATTCCATTGATACCGTCACCCGGGACAGCCTACGCGCCAATCTGGGCATGGTACTGCAGGAGACCTGGCTGAAATCCGGCACCATTGCCGAGAACATTGCCTACGGCAAGCCGGATGCCACCCGCGAAGAAATCATCGAGGCTGCCAAGCGTGCCCGTGCCCACAGCTTTATCTGCCGCCTGCCCAACGGGTACGACACCGAAGTGGCCGAGGATGGCGGCAACATCAGCCAGGGTCAGCGCCAGCTGCTTTGCATTGCCCGCGTCATGCTGCGGCGTCCGCCCATCCTGATTCTGGATGAGGCAACTTCCAGCATTGATACCCGCACCGAGGTGCTGGTACAGGATGCCTTTGAAGAGCTGATGAAGGGCCGCACGAGTTTTATCGTAGCCCATCGACTTTCCACCATCAAAAACGCCGACCAGATTCTTGTGATGAAGGCCGGTAACATCATTGAGCGCGGCACCCACGACGAACTGCTGGCCAAAGGCGGTTTCTACGCGCAGCTGTACGAAAGCCAGTTTGCCAAAGCCTGAACCACCAAATTACTGTATAAGGAGTGTGTATTATCATGAGTTCCGTCAACATTCCCGCCAACTACAAAAGCCTTCTGGGGCTGTACGATACCCAGAAGGCCATCGGTCTGATCAAAACCATCTTTCAGGAAAAGCTGTGCCTGGCACTCCATCTGAAGCGTGTAACGGCCCCGCTGTTTGTTCTGCACGGAAGCGGCCTTAACGATGACCTGAACGGCGTAGAGCGCCCCGTTGCCTTTGATGTTCCCTGCCTGGACGAGAAGGCTGAGATTGTACACAGCCTTGCCAAATGGAAGCGTTACGCGCTGTACAAGTACGGCTTCCGCCCCGGGCAGGGTCTGGTGACGGATATGAACGCCGTGCGCCGTGACGAGGAGCTGGACAACCTGCACAGCATCTACGTGGACCAGTGGGACTGGGAGCGTGTGATCACCGCCCGCCAGCGCACCACTGCCTTTTTGCAGGATACCGTACGGGACATCGTGGATGCCGTGTGTGCCACCTCCGACGAGCTGCGCTGGAAGTTCCCTGCCCTGAAGAAGATTCATCTCACCCGAGAAGTCACCTTCATTACCACCCAGGAGTTGGAGGACCGTTACCCCGATCTGACCCCCAAAGAGCGGGAAAACGCCTTTGCCAAAGAACACGGCACCGTCTGCATCATGCAGATCGGCGGCAAGCTGAATAGCGGCAAACCGCACGATGGCCGCGCCCCCGACTACGATGACTGGACTTTGAACTGCGATATTCTGTTCTGGCACAAACCTCTTGGCTGTGCGCTGGAGCTTTCCAGTATGGGTATCCGCGTGGATGCCGATGCCATGCGCCGCCAGCTGGCGGAAGCCGGCTGCCCCGAGCGTGCCGAGCTGCCCTTCCACAAAATGCTGCTGGACAGCACGCTGCCCCTGACCATGGGCGGCGGTATCGGCCAGAGCCGCTTGTGCATGCTGCTGCTGGGCAAAGTCCATGTCGGCGAGGTACAGGTGAGCCTGTGGGATGAGGAAACGGTCAATGCCTGCCGCAATGCCGGTGTGGAGCTTCTGTAAATTCTTCCGCATAAATATCATATAGATAGCAAAACCCCGCCGCCCTTTGCAAGGGTGGCGGGGTTTATTTTTGGAGCTAGTAACAGGAATCGAACCTGCAACCTGCTGATTACAAATCAGCTGCACTGCCAATTGTGCTATACTAGCGGGACTAGATTATTGTAGCACATTTTAGGTACCGTTGTCAATGGCTGCCAGGGCGCTTTGCAGGGCGCAATAGTCCTGCAGCGTGAGCTGCTCCGGGCGTGCGCGCTGATCCAGTCCGGCATTTTCCAGCGCCTGCAGCACCTTGGCTTTAGGCAGCTTCAATCCGTTGGCAATCGCATTGGCGGCGGTTTTGCGGCGTTGAGAAAAGGCCGCACGAATCAAAGCGAAATAGGCAGCTTCCTGTTCGGCAGGCAGTTCCACCGGCGGATTCTGGCGCACATCCAAGCGAATCACCGCGCTGGTTACATTGGGTGCCGGGTAAAAACTGCCGGGCTGCACGCTGAACAACAGTTTCGGCTGCGCATAATAGGCCACCGCATAGCTGATGGCACCGGCCTCCCGCGTGCCAGGGGCCGCACAGAGGCGCTGTGCGGCTTCCTTCTGCACCATGACCGTAATGTTGCGGATGGGTAGTTTTTCCTCCAGAAGGCGCATCAGAATGGGGCTGGTGATGTAATACGGAAGATTGGCGCAGACCGCCACCGGTTTATCTCCGAATTCCTCGGCCAGCAGCGCCTTGAGATCCACTTTCAGCACATCGTTGAGAACCAGCTTGAAGTTGTCAAACCCAGCCATCGTTTCCGCCAGCAGCGGCGGCAGACGCTTGTCCACCTCGATGGAAACCACCTTGTCTGCACGGCGGCAAAGCTGCTCCGTCAGAACGCCAATACCGGGGCCAATTTCCAGCACACCCCAACCCGGGCCGATGCCGGCTGCCTCCGCAATACGCGGACAGATTCCGGGGTTGATGATAAAATTCTGCCCGAAGCCTTTGGAAAGAGCAAAATCATACCGTGCGCACAGATCGCGGATGGTGGAAAGATCGGTCAGATTGGGCACACTATCCATCCTTTCCGCATTAGTTCTGCCCCGTCATCGACATGGCGGTGTTGACCGCCTTGCTGATCTGCGGGTCAGTTTCAATGGTGAAATCGTAATAGGCACTCTGCTCATCGGCCGAGAGGGTTGCATCCACATCCGGGGTCAGGCCGGTATCGTTCCAGCTCTTGCCCTCGTTATCCAGCAGAAGGCCGATGGTAATGTAGGCAGCAGAACCGTCAGAGAAGCTCTGCGCATCGCTCATGACAACGCCCTTGCCCATGGTGGTGGAACCAACCAGCGTGGCGCCGCCCATCTTGCGCAGCGCGTTGGCGAACAATTCCGCGCCGGCTGCCGTGCTGCCGTTGACAAGGCACACCATGGGCATAGTCACTTCGTTTTCGTCGGACATGCGCAGGTCGGTGACGTTGCCGTCTTTATCCTCCTGCTGTGCAATCAGACCGGAAGGCACACAGTAATCCGCGGCTACCAGGGCTGCATTCAGGTTTTCACCGGCATTGTCGCGCAAATCGAACACATAGCAGGTAGCGCCCTGCTCCTTGAGATTATCCACGGCGGTTTTGAATTCGTTGGCCGTGGTGGTACCGAAGGAATCGATGCGAATATAGCCGCAGGTTCCTGCCGTCAGCTGATAGGACAGCGTCGGCGTGTTGTAGTTGGTATGCACGAGATCCAGCGTCTGCTCCTGACGGTCCGGCGTCAGATAGGTGATGGTGGTGGTGGTGCCTTCTTCACCCAGCAGCGCAGAGGTGATGGTGGAAGTATCTGCCATCGTCTTAGTGGACACATCATTGATGGCCGTGATGAAGCCCCGGACCTCCAGCCCGTTTTCGCTGGCGGGAGAATTATCATACACACGGATGATGCGGGCATAGCCGGAAGACGGGTCGTTGACCACCGCCACGCCGATGCCGGTCAGTTTGCCGGAGGCCACGGCCTGCATTTCGCTGTAGGTCTTGGCGCTGTAATATTTGGCGTACTTATCGTTGATACCCAGCACATAGCCGGCGGCAATGGTATCGTTAAGTGTATCTTCGTTGATGGTGAAATATTCGTTTGCACGCACAAAACGATCGATTTCCGAAAGTTTGTTATACTGCCGCTCCTTGTTTTTGACGCTGGACACAGTCGAATTGAACATATTCATGGAAACGACCATTGTAAGCGAGAAAGTAACGGCCATTGCAATCAACGTGATCGTGGCCGCAACGCCCAAACTGATTTTTTTGCTCATGGATCAGACGGCTCCTTATTGTTTGGTTGTCGCCTCAGGCGGCATAGGACAGAGAAAAGATCACAGTGCTGAACAGGCTTAAAACCATCATGGCAGCAAATACCAGGCAACAAATACGCACTGCGGTTTTATGCTTTTGCGGTTTCATAGGGCTCTCCTTCCCCGCGATCAATGCGGAATCCAGTTCGTCACGTCGGTCAGCACGCCGTTGACCTTCATTTCCAGATGCAGGTGGTTGCCGGTGGAATAGCCGGTAGATCCCACATAGCCAATGACCTGACCTTTGGTAACGGTCTGCCCGGCACTGACGATGGGCGTGCTGATCATATGGGCATACAAGGTAGAATAGGTGTTTCCCTGGTCGTCCTTGCCGTGATAGATCTGCACATAGTTACCCCAGCTGTAATGGTAGGTAGCATCGGTAACGATGCCGTCCGCTATGGCATAAATCTCGGTGCCGCCGGGCGCTGCAAAGTCGGTGCCGCGATGTCCGCCGGTGCCGAAAACGCAGGAAATATACTTATACGTCGGCAACGCGGGGCCAAAGTTCAGCGAACAGGTCAGCGCCGCATCGCTGTACTTGTCTACCTGAGAGTTCAGGTAGGCATCCAGTTCCGCCGCTGCCTTATCCAGGTTTTTACGGGCTTCCTCTTCCTCGGCGGCCAGCGCCGCAGCGGCCGCATCCGCAGCGGATATGGTTTGATCCTGCTGCTGGATACTGTTCTGCAATTCGACTTTTTTCCCATCCAGTTCGTCGTTCTGGCTTTGCAGTTCTGCCTGCTGGGATTCCAGTTCGGCTTTGGCATTTTCCAGCTCCGTGCGCTGTGCTTCCAGTTCCTGGCGTTCAGCTTCAATCTGCTGGCAGATTTCTTTATCCTTGCTGGAGATCTGTTCCAGAGACTCGGCGAACGTCAGCAGCTGATACAGGTTGCTGGCACTGGACAGTAACGCGATGGAACCGCCGTCGTTGAGCATCTGCATAGCACCCAGACGATCTTTGAAGCCCGCCCAGCGCTCATCATATTCAGCCTGCTTGATATCAACTTCCTTCTGCTTTTCCTCAATCTCCAGCTGCTTGGTGTTGATATCCTGTTCCACCTGGGCAATGGATTGCTGCAGCAGACCAATCTGGTTGGTAATCACTTCGGTCTGCTGCTGATACTGTTCTTTCAGTTCCTCGGCGTTGGCCTTGTTGGCCTCATTCTCTTTGATCTGCTGCTGGATCGCCTCCAGCTCCTGCTGCGCCTGCTCTTTCTGCGCCTGCAGTTCGGATTTCTTATCGTCCGCCAGGGTCATGGTATTGGTGGAAACCGTCAAGGCAACCACCATAGCCACAGACAATGCCAAAGACACGGCTTTTTTAATCATAGGCGAAATTTTCATGATACCTTTTCCTTGTTCCTGTTTGCTCAAACATTCAGATGCTTGCGGATGCTTGTGGCGGTTCCGATTCCGCACAGCACAAAGCCCAACAGGGCAAAACCGCCCACAATGTAATACCATACATCGGAAAGGGGCACCAGCTGACCGCCAAACATCTGGGAAAGTGTAGTGGGATTCTCGGCGTACCAGCGGCACAACCCATAGTAAGCGCCGCACACAACGCCGGAGGCAATCGCCGCCGAAATCAAGCCGGAGGTAACACCCTCCACAAAGAACGGAAAGCGGATAAAGCCGTTGGTGGCGCCCACCAGCTTCATGATGCCGATTTCTTTGCGGCGGTTAAAAACCGTGATCTTGATGGTATTGTTGATTACCACAATGCTGACGATGGCCAGCACCGCCACAACGGCATAACATGCATAGCTGATGGTCCGCTGCAGCGACACAAAGATGTTGGACAGATCCAGCGGAGCGTTGACACGGTAAACACCATCGATCTGCTCCAGCTGCTGTTTCACGGCAGGAATGTTATCGGGGCTGTCCACCACGACACGGTAGTTGGGATAAAACGGGTTATCGTTGGAAAAAGCAGATTCCAGGTCGATATATTCCGACAACATATCGCTGTAGATGGAAAGGACTTCCTGCGGCGATACGTAGGTCACCCCCACCACATGGGGCGTGCTGCGGATGGAAGAGTCTGCAGCGGCGATTTGATCTTCCGTTGCATCAAGATTCATGTACACAACCGTCTCATTCTGGTCACCGATGTACTCCACCATGGCGTCGATATTGACGCCCAGCAGATACGCGGCACCGATCAGCAGCATACAGACGGTCAGAACGCCCATGGAGGCAAAGGTCATCAGCCGGTTGGCCCGCAGGTTGTGCAGGCCCTGGCCGACCAGATAGGTAAAACTGGAAAAGCGCATATTGTTCCCCTCTTTGGTTGTGTCTCAGTTATTCCTCGTCATATTCGTCACGGCTGCGGGCGGCCACTTTGGCAGCGTAACGCCGCGCCACTTCGGGATGCGCCGTGTCCGACGCAACCATACCGTCGGCCAGCGTAATCACGCGGTTATTGTACTTGGTCGCCAGTTTTTGAACCAGCTCATGCTCGTGGGTAACAACGACAACCGTGATATTGACCTTGTTGATGGCCTCAAACAGCTGCATGATATCCATGGACATTTCCGGGTCGATATTACCCGTGGGCTCGTCCGCGATGATGATCTTGGGACCATGGGCCAGGGCGCGGGCTACCGCCACACGCTGCTGCTCGCCGCCGGAAAGTTCATCCGGCAGGCGGTCCATCTTGTCCTCCAGACCGACCAGCGAAAGCGCAAAGGGCACACGTGCCTTGATCTTCTTGGTGGAAATGTTGGTCACGCGCATGGCGAACGCCACGTTCTCGTACACCGTCATGGTGGGAATCAGGCGGAAATCCTGGAAGACAACGCCCATCTGGCGGCGCAGATACGGCACCTTGCGGCGCTTGATTTTGGTCAGGTCCTGCCCATTGATGAGCACACGGCCCTCGGTGGGCTTTTCTTCCATCTGAATGAGCTTGAGAAAAGTAGATTTGCCCGCGCCGGAATGACCCAGGATAAACACAAACTCGCCTTCATCGATATGGATATTGATATCTTCCAGCGCAACGTTTTCATCGTTGTGCGTCTCGTATGTTTTGGAAACGTGCTCAAATTCGATCATTGGTAAACTCCTGTTGACTTGCTGTGTCCTGTGAATGGTTACAGTCATACATTTATAAGGATACCATGCCGGGCACTTTCGGTCAAGGGGGCCTTCCCGGACAAAAAAGTGAAAATTGTGCGAAGGCCCGCTCATCCCCGCCCTATAAGGAAAAACAACCGCGGCCGGAAAATTCTTACAAAACAGGCCGCGGTATTTTTCTATTCTGTTGTCAGCCCAGGTTGCGCAGTCCCTTGGGATAGTGATTTTTGATGCGTCCGCCGCTGACCTTTCCGCCGCCCAGCGGGAAGCCGTCCACACAGACGGCACACCAGCCGTTCTGCGCTGTGGCTGCTTCGATCTCCTCGCCGCGGAGCCAAGCCGCGGTGCGCGGATCATCACGGGTCAGTTCTTCCCGGTTGGTGCACCGGGCGCCATAGGCCATAAAAAGCGCATGGGCGGGCTGGAACCGCTTTTTTACCACGCTGCCAGCCAGTACACCGCCGCGCACCAGACGCAACTTTGCGGCCGGTAAATTTTCACTGCCGGAGGGCGGCAAGAGCACCCACTCCCCTGCCAGAGAGACTGGCTGAGCAGCCAGTTCCGGGAAGTAGCTTTTGGCAAATTCGGTCCATTCCGCCGGGGTCTTTGCCGGGCGCGCCGGTTTGACGCGGCCCTGTCGGGTGGGCTCAGCCTCGCAAGACTTTTGCAGTTTGGCCATAAAATGCTTTTTCCGGAATTCAACCGGTATCGTAAAAACCGGGACGGGATGCGTCGGGAGC
>OGWU01001934.1_pt1 | contig 11146 bp, 9 predicted proteins | sample 1576071 | NCBI WGS metagenome assembly OGWU01 (sample SAMEA3541582, study PRJEB24748) | human gut metagenome | biome: human gut; feature: human-associated habitat; material: faeces | place: China | collected 2012
CATCAACACGCAAAAAAACAGGGCAGCTATGCTGCCCTGTTGATGTGTCTTGTTGTGTGATTCTTTCTGCTGTGGCAACTCAATCTTCGCAAGGCAGGCAGGACGCATCCATAACCTGCTCGTACAGTTTCTTGAATGCCCGGATGCGCAAGTCGTAATCATAATAGACAACTTTTGATTCCACGACATCCTCCCGCTCAACAGCTGGAAGAATCTTTATGACAACGGTATTTCTTTTTTTATTGATGGCCTCTCTGTCCTGTGTGAGGACTGTGATGGCGTAGATTTCCTTCGTTCTCGGATACAATTCCAGGATAAAAGAAACCTTGTTCACCATGTCCAGAATCTGAAAACGCTGCCGCTTTTCAACATAGTCGTAAGACTGGCGGCGAGAAGCACGGGACAGCACGATATCCTCGGAGACCTTATCGGCGAAGATGGCGTCTTCGAAAATGGTGCCAAGGATAATTCCAGCCTTCTCAACGGAGCATTTTCTTTCGGCGGAACGGTCCTCAAAATGTACGCTGTAAAACAGGTTCCACTCCCCATCCAGTCCGTTCGCGTGCCCCATGTAGATGGTTGTGGCATTCCGAAATGTGGCAATTTGGGGTTCTTTCTCCTTCATGTTTTTTCTCCTTAAATAAAGATTGTTACAAAGAAGGAGACACCGATTTCTCGGTGTCTCCTTGCTTTGTATGTGCCGAATCAGAACGGCAGCTCACCGTCATCATCAGAGATGTCGATAAAGCCGTCGTCGTTCATAGCGGGCGCTGCGGAAGCGTATGCGGCAGGACTACCGCCGGACGCCTGCGCGTTGCCGACGTTCTCCAGCATGACATTTGCGTTCTCCTTTTCCACCTTATCGGCTCCCACATGGTCCTTGGCAAACAGGGACACGCGGCCAAAAGCGGCACGCTTCTTCCCTTCCTTATCCGTATAGACGGACAGTTCGCCGGAGAGAACGATGTTCTGCTTGAAGGTCAAATTGGGGTCGCCCATGACCTGATACAGGCCCATCGTGCTGCGGTCCATGAACACGCCGGCATACAGCTTGCCATTGATAAGTTCGACGCCGGTGGTTTCCAGGAACTCCTTGAAGGTCAGGTACTTCCCATCGTAATAGACAGAAGAGAAAGGATTGCCGTTGTTGTTCTTGCGGTCATCCGGGGAGATAACAACAGTACAGGCAATCTGCTTGTACTGCTTGTTGTTCTTGGATGTGCGCTCGATGACCTTGAACGGCTTTGCCCCACTCTTGGGGAAGTGGATGCCGCACTGGAACGTGCCGGTGATGCTGACGCTCTTTTCGCCCTTATAGGTGGAGACGACGTTCAGGTTGTTGGTGTACTCAGACATGATTTTTTCTCCTTTTCGAAATAATTTTTGTGATTGTAGCTTGCACATTAAAAAAATGGGACAAGCGATTCTTCCCTGCGGACAGTTCCGAATGCGCTTGTCCCAGCGAAGTATCAAGTCAATTTCATGAGAGATACTTCTTTAATGTAACGCCATCATACCCTACGATTTTCAATTTTCAAAACCTGTCTGTCCGGAACCTGAGAACTCAAGAACCCCAGCGGTTCACTGGCCGAACATGGTGCAGAAGCGATAGAGCATGACAATGGTTTCAGCTCTCGTCATGTGGTACTGCGGACCAAGCGTTTGGTTCGACTGCCCCACGACAATGCCATTGGTCGCTGCCCAGCTCAGCGGGCGAACGGCGTAAGAAGAAACCGCGTAGAAATCAGCGTAAGCGTTCAGCACGCCAGTCTCCTGATAGTAAGCGAAGCCACGGCAGGTAGCGTAGCGGTACAGGATAGCGGCTGCCTGCTCACGAGTAACAGCGGCATACGGCTTAAAGGAGTTATCCCCATAGCCGGTGACAATGCCGTTCTCCGCAGCCCAGTAGATTGCATGAGCAAAGGGAGAGGAAGCAGTGACATCGTTGAAGTAGGCGTGACGTCCGGGATTCGGGCTTCCGCAGATACGGTACAGGAGCAGAACCAGCTCACCGCGAGAAACGGGCGTGTTCGGGGAGAATACGTCGTTGGACACACCGTTGACGATGCCGCGAGAAGTCATGTAGCACAGCTCATTGTAGTACCATGCAGAGTTGCTCACGTCATAGTATGGATTCTTCCAGCCCGGAGTCCAGTCATGGTTCGGTCCACCGGGATACCTGTTGCCGGCATTGTCCCAGTACCCGTTGATTCTGGTGAACTCCACGTCGAGGCGGTGGTCATCTCTGACGTTGGTGAAGGTGTACTGATTGTTGCGGGTGGAAACCAGAGAACCGTCCACATAAACGGCAGAAATCCGATAGCCTGCATCGGGTTCAAAGTAGAACGTGCGGCTATTTCCTCTGGCAACGGTGACACTGCCGCTGTCATTGGGCGTTACCGTACCGCCATAGCTGGAGCGAATGGTGATGTCATATCTGGAGTTAGAGGAATTACGCTTTGCGAACTCAACGTAAATCTCGTGGTCCTCGCTGACGTCGCGGAAGGTGTAGCTGCTCTTGGTTCCGACATACTCGTTATCGACATAGACGCCGATAATCTCATAGCCACTGTTCGCATAGAAGTTGAAAGTCTTATCCGCACCATCCCGCACGGTATTCGTGCCAGACGGAGAAATGCGGCCGCCGTCGGAAGCGGAAGCGTCGATGGTATACCGGTCATTCGTCGGTTTGGAGTGATTGGAAAGAATTTCGAAACGCTCCGTGGCATACGAGCCTCGGTAACTATTGATGCCGGTAACAAAGACAGTTGCCGTGCCGACCTGTCTGTTGTTGGAGAAGCTCAGAGTGTAGTCCTCGCCTTCCGTCAGACGGTTGTTATAGCGGTCATAGACCTTTACCGTCGGCTCCTGGTAGGTGCCGTCATAGTAGACATCATTGACAACCACGCGGAAGTCCGTGCTAATGACGTCATCATCGACCTTGACATCATAGTAGGTCATTGTTCCTTCACGAACCGTAATAGCATAATTCGGGTTCACGGGGAATTCCGCACGGATGCCAAAGTACGGGCCATAAGAGTAGCCCGTCTTGGAATAGACGGAATAACGAGGCGAACCGAGGCTGTCGCCGGGGGCGAGGCTGCCGCTGGTGATGTCATAGCGGAAGGTCGGGTCAGTATCTCGGATGCTGCAACGCACGTCGCGGATGCGCACCGTGATGGGAGCGGCCTGGATGGTGAACTCACGCACCTCGCTGACCTTGCTGTAGCTGCCGATTCCGTTGATGGTGACGCTGGCCTTGCCAGCATTGACGTTGTTGCGGTAAACGAGATTGTAGTCCCGTCCCTCTGTCAGCGTCTTTCCGGTGGAAGCGTCCTGAACGGTGGGCTTCGGCGTCTGAGCACTGCCGTTGTAGAAGACATTGGACGGGCCGCTGACAACGACGGTGCCGAGCGTCTGGACAATCGTCAGAGTACCGGGCAGAACCGTGATTTCGTAATCGGCGTTGTCCTGGAAGGTCGCGCTGACCGTCTTGGTGCTGTTCCCGTTATCCTTCACGGAATACTGCGGCTGTCCAAGCGAATCTCCGGAAGCAAGTGTCCCCTGAAGAATCGTGTAGGTGTAGGAGGCCGGGTCCTTGACATCCTGCACATCGTCCACCTTCACGACTAACTGAGCGGGGTGAATGGTGAACTCACAGCTGCCAACATACCCTGCATACTTCCCCATTCCGAGAATGTACGCAATTCCCGTGCCGGCGTGAACATTGTTGCTGTATTCCATCCGGAAGTCAGTGCCAGCAACCAGCTCCGTACCGCCCACTGTGATTTTTGGTGTCGGCGTCTGTGCTTTTCCGTTGTAGATGATGCCGCTGCTGTCGATTTCGCCGATACTGAGGCCGGACACGGCCTGCATTACGGCATAGCCCCCTTCTGTCCTCTCCGCCCCAGCAGTGTCGAGAGCTTGTGCCGGTGCTGTGACCAGCGTAAGCGTCAGAACTGCCGAGAGTGCGGCGGAACACACACGGTTTTTCCTATTCATGCAAAATTTCTCCTTTCAAAATTTTTGGGGTTCCGCTCTATATATTATCCCACATATACACTTATTAGTCAATTTATTTCTGACTGAATATCCAAAAAGGCCGAAAATATACAAAAAAACTGCGCGTCCTCCTTTTTCAGGAAGACGCGCAGCTTTTCAACTTTTCACCGTGAACGCAGCGTGAAGCCGGTCGCCCAAAAGGGTGTGCCGAACATCTGTCTGGTTGTTCAGTATGGCGGTGTTGAGCGCCTCTGTCTGACCAATCAACGCGACGTTCTGCTTGGCTCTCGTCACGCCCGTATAGATGATATTGCGCTTGAGCATAACTTTGTGTTCCTCGGATACCACCATGATGACGGTTTGGTACTCTGACCCTTGACTTTTATGCACGGTTGTGCAGTAAGCAAGGTCAAGGTCCTGCATCATCTCAGGCGTATAGTCATGGCGTTTGCCGTCCCCGTTGAATTCGATAGACGCGATGTAAGTCCATCTGTTCATATCGTCCGGGTCCGGCATTTTGCTGATTTCATGGATAACGCCAATATCGCCGTTCATAGCGATTTCCGTGTTTTTCGTCTGCATGACCAAATCACGCGGACGAAACTCCAGCTTTCGAATCTTGATGCTCTCCTCCCCTTCTATGGGCGGATTGATAAGATTCTGGAGCTGGCGGTTGAACTCGTTGACGGAGAGCAGGCCCTTGTTCCGGAACGGATTCAGCAGAATCACATTCTCCAGACCAAATTTCTTCACCGCTTTCACATAGAATGCGCAGGCGGTGCGGAGAATTTCTTCCGGTGCAGACCGCTCAATGAAACAGAATGTGTTAGTAAAAGTGAGGTTTGTGCAGCCCTGGTTGATTTTCAGGCTATTCCCAACAATGGGGTTATCCTGTGCCTGACGGAAAATGACGCTCAGTCTGGTTGTTGGAACAGCCTTGCTGCGAATCATTTCGCGAAGCACATTACCGGCACCGACAGATGGCAGCTGGTCAGGGTCGCCGACAAAGACGACCTTTGCTCCATCAGGAATCATGGACAGAAGTTTCGCAGCGATGAATTGGTCCATCATGGAGGACTCGTCAATAATAAACAAGTTTCCCTCCAGGAAACCCTCGTTGCGGTTGTCCAGCTCCGGTACTCCGGTATAACCGATAGCGGAATGAATGGTCTGTGCCGGAAAGCCAGTCGCCTCAGACATCCTTCTTGCGGCTCTTCCCGTCGGAGCCAGAAGCACAGCATTGGAATCTCCACCGAACACTTGCTGATGGACATAGAGAACAGCCTTTGTGACTGTTGTTTTGCCCGTGCCTGGTCCGCCAGTGATGATTTCGACCTGATGCTCAAAAACACCGTGTACGGCGTCTCGCTGGCTGTCGGCCAGCTTGAAGTTCGCATCTTCGTACTCTTCGATAAAGGTATCAATTTCTGTGATTTTAGAATCGGAAGCGCTCATAATGCGGCGAATATCTTTGACAATCCCCGTCTCCTCCTCAAAGGATTTGGTGGAATAGACCATGTTGGCTGTGACCTTGATGGCCTTCATCTTGTACGCAAGGTTCAGCGCCTCTTTGCAGCTGCCCTCGGACACTGCGTTATGGAAGCCAGCATTAAGCACCTTGGTCATCTCGCCGAGCAGTTCGTCCTTTGGAACGCACACATGGCCTTCCATAGATTTTTGCTCGAAAATATAAGCAAGGGATGCGATAAGGCGTGCCGACCTCGCGGGGTCAAAATCCGGCAGCGCACGCGCCAGCCTATCCACGGTTTCGAAGCCGAAGCCGCGCACCTGCATCAGGGAATAAGTATGATGCTCAACGGTATCCAGCGGGTCAAGCTCATTCTTGTTGCAGTAGCGTACCAAGTCGTTGAGCATCTTTGGCGTAATCGCCGCCGCTGCATCGCCGAGCTTTGCAATGATTTTCCGCTGAAACTCCGTCTCTTTCAGTCTGGTCATCAGCTTTGTTACTATTTTATCAGTAACGCCATTGACAGCCTTGAGTTGAGACGGGTCAGACTCCAGTACATTCCAGACGCCATCGCCCCATTTGGCGTAGATACGCCCGGAAACGACTTTCCCGATACCGCATTTCAAGCTGCAAAAATAAGAGACAATGGCCGCCTTACCTTTTGGCTGCTCCATATCGAAGTAGCTTACTTCGAATTGGCGTCCATACTTCCCATTCTTGCTCATTCCCCACTTTCCGTGAAGGGTGTAGATGATATCGCTTGCCGTCGGAAGGTTGTTTCCGCACGCGACGAGATACTCATCGGTATCCGCATCCTTATAGCGGACGACCATGAAGCCGTCCGCCGAATGGATGGTGAAGGAGTGTTTGCAGCGCACCCCCTCCTTCAGCGTCTGGTTGATATCGTTACACAAAGGCTGTCACCTCCTTCCGGAGGCACAGCGTCTGTGGCTGATGTGTCTCATTTTTTCATTTCTCCTCTCAATGAAGAAGCATCACTTTTTGCGAGTACGCACTTTTTTCCGTTTGATGCTGAAGACCCGTGAACTTTCCGGATTTACTGACACACACTGATTGTACGCATCAGGGAAGCGGATTTTCAGAGTTTCCATATCCACGTTCGTTCTCGAACGCGGACTCCATTTGACTTCCATAAACTCATTGTCGGGAAGATTGATGCGTCCCTCTACGGCGTCGTTCAGCTTGAGCATGAACAATTCAGAGATAGCATCCTGGCGCTCCTTGATGGCATCGACTTCCTTCTGCTTCGCGGCGCGGTTTTCACCAAGCGTGAGCCACTCATTTGCGGCGGCCAGCATATCCAAGTCGTGCGTCATATCGACAGCATCGGCGCTGGGGTCTGCATAGCCGCTGTGATAGGTTCGGATGACTTCGATATCCTTCTTCGGGATACCGGAAGCCTCCGGCTCCACATTCGGCTCCACATAGGTGTTCCACCACTCTTCTCCGTTTGCCAGCTGGTCGTCTTCCGCCAGCTTATCGCGCTCGACGCAGCGGGCGACGAACTGCTCGCCGCTGTACGCACTGCCGACGTAAAGTCCCCCAACGATAAGGTCAACAATGAACAGGCAACCAATGTATGTTCCCTGCACGCGGTCATCATCCAGCACTGCCGGATACTGGCGCGTCTGCGGGACATAAGAACGGGGAATCTTGCCGTCTTTCCATGCGTCCCAGTTTTCCGCGACGGTCGTTTTCGCCTCAAAGACAAAGATGCGGCCATCCGGCGAGATGACAATGCCATCAATGTTCGCCGTCTGATGCGGGTACTTCCGGGAACGGAACATCCGTGTTTCGGGAATCCGCTTGAAGCCAGTCAGCTTCAGAAAGGCGTCAATGACTCTATCTTCCATGATGTGTCCACGCTCGAAGACGGCCTGGGCATCATTAGACGGAATGAGTTCAGGGGTGCCCACCTTGTCGTGGTAGGTCTCCTGCGCCGTTTTGTACCGGCTCTCGCCACGGATGGCGGCGGCGTCAGAGCCGCCGATGCCGAAGTGACGAAGGGCCTCCCACTCTTTCGTCTGCACGAAAGCGCAGTCAACGACAACCTCCGCATTCGGCCACTCGAAGCGATGCTCGACAGGCTTCCCGTCGTAGCTGTTCTGCACCCACATGGCAAGTTCCATGCTGTCCATCCGCTCGAACAGGTCAAAGCTGTTGTCAAACAGGATTTTGGCCGTCTTCGCGAACGCCGCGCCGTCCATGCCGGACTTTGCGAGCGCGTCATCGAGTTTTGCCATACGGGCCTTAATGACCTTCACCGTGTCCTCGAAGTAGGACCGTTTTCCCGCACAGATGTGCGGGCAGGAATCAGGCAGATTGCATTCAAAATAACTCATTTCTCATTCTCCTTTTTGTACTTTTTCTTCGCGCATTCCGGGCAGAGGACGTTTTCGCCGCTCTGCATCATGGTCATGTAGATTTCCTGTCCAAACGCGCTGATGAAGCACTTGGAGCAAAAAACCTTTCCGCATCCTTCCGCCTCACACGACCACAGTTCCCCGTGGACGTCATCGGAGGCGTCCCACTTCGCGTTGTGGCCGCAGAAATCGCAGGTGTAGGTATCTGTCTTTTCGACATACATAAGCAGTTCTCCTTTCATGGGCGGCGGTGTGGGATTGCTCCGCACACCGCCGTAATCACTTACTTCCAAGCAACTGTTCCACCGATGTCATAATCGGACCAGTTGAGGTTCAGCGTCTTTCCGATAAGCTCTTCCAACTCCAGAACCTTCGCATCGCTCGCACCTGCGTGCTTGGCGTAGGTGGGGATTTGTGCCATGCTCAGGTAGATGTCCAGCGCAGACATACGCGGCGAGTTGATAACGAAGGTGTCAACCTCCTCACGCGCCGGGTCAGCGTACTTTCTGGGAATTTTCAGGTAGGAGCAGATACCGACGAGGCAGTTGACGGGATTGGAGATTTCCATGCTTCCCATCTTCTGCATCATGGCAGCGCCATCCTCAAACAGCGCGTACAGTCCGTCCGCTTCATCCTCGAACTTCTCCAGTCCGTACTTCCCTGCCGCCAGCTTCTTGTGCTCGACGCGAATGCCCTTTCCAATGGCGAAGGAGAAGGCCCCGCCTGGGGACATCAGCTTCGGCATCAGAATTGCCGAACTGGTCGCTGTGTCGCTGGTAGACAGTCGAACAACGGGCATCCAGTTGACAGCATGATTGCGGGAGACCGCGTTCGAAAGCGCCTTCTGGTACTTGTCAATGAGGTCGTCACGGACGTCGGGCAGCTCCCACACAGCGCTGGTATAGCTATGGGAATTGAACCCTTCCTTGAACTTCGGGACGCCGAATCGGTTGTTCAGCTTCTCCTTCGTGATACGGACCAACTCGCTGATGCGCATAATGGCGTAACCGTCGGATGCGCCGCTGTGCAGCGCGGACAGTTTGCCATAACGCAGCAGGAGAAGCCCGTTTCCCTTGGCATACCGCAGAGCGATATTCAAGCACTGCGCAAGGTCGGCAAACCCTTCCGCTTTCACCATGTTCGCATTGGCGGGGCCAATCAAACCGGCGGTGGTGTAGAGTGTCGCACGACCGGTATCACGCAGGCACCAGGTTGTGCCCTGATACTGAACCATGAGGTTCGTACCGTAACCACCATGCAAATCGTTGACGGCGGTATCATGTGCCGTATCATGGTCAACGCCATACTTTGCCACAGCGTCCGCTACGAACATCGGCCCATCCAGAGGAATGACCTGAAGCTCTTTGCGAGGGATTTCGGGGAGCCACTCGCTGTTGTTTTCCATGTCCCGGATAGAGTCGATAAATTCCGACTCGTCATGGAACATTTCTTGGAAATCGTCAAAAATCTTGCTGCTCATTTTTTCATTTCTCCTTTTCGTGAATTATTAGGTGATATATAAAAGCCAGTATCCGCAAGGGATACTGACTGAACTTTCTTTATGTATGTGATACTTCCTTTGTATGGTCTCAGCATACCGGCGGATGAAGAAAACGCCTTATTCTCCTTTCAAGAACCCAAGAACCGAGGAACTTTACGGCCCAGTAAGGCAACGAAGCCTTTCCTCCCGGAAAAACAGTGCAAATATGCCCTCTCATGGTGCATTTCTGCTCTTGCATGGACCTTTGGAATCCGGACAAAAGGTTTGCGGTTCGCTGAATGCGGATTCAGTTTTAGCCCCGAAGGGTGGCAAAAACTATTTATCGCATTGGCTCTCAAGATAATCCACATCATCCACATATCCGGATACGCGGATATGCAGAAAGTTTTCGTCAGGCTCTACACCAACGACATCGTAGCTGATTTCCGATAGGCAGCAATTCAGCCCGACGAGACGCTCGGTAAGAATATCATCGAATCCTTCCATGTCATTTTCAATGATGTCATCCAGCTCAAGGAACCTGAGAACCAAAGAATCACAAAGAAAAGCGCCGCCCGTGATGGGCGACGCTTCTGTTCCGGAAAGATAATTCAGGGGTTTGCGGCAAAAAGCAGGTTACTGATTTTTCCGCACACAGCGTAGATGCCGGCGGTATCTTTCTTTCCGCTGGCTCCGGAGGTAAGTACGACCACGCCGCAGCCCGTGTCAGGATTGTAGCACATGAGGTTGTACGCACCGTATGCGCTGCCGGTGTGATAGAACAATCTGCTCTGCCCATAGGTATTGGCTCGCAGACGCAGAGGCTGGCACTGGTAGAATCCGCCGGACACAGCCTTATCGCCGTGTGACTCCAATGTGGAGACGATGGACGGAGAAAGGTACTGTGCGCCCTCGTATTTGCCATCACCGGCAAGCAACGCCACAATTTTTCCAAGGTCGTAGGCGCTGATGGTGAGTCCGCCTGCGAATCCACTGCCGTCCGTACCGGGCAGTTCGTCATCAATAGCCTTGAGCATTTCCTGGTAGGACAGGCCCGTGCTGCCATCGGCACGGTAGAGCACCGCCAGTTTTTTCGTATCGGATACACTCCCTGTTCGGAATGCCGCGTCGATGGACAGTGGACGGTAGAGGTAATGTCCAAGCAGCTCGTCCATCGTGCAGCTGTTTGCTCGCTCGACCGCAAGCCCCAGTGCAGAGAAGGCGTAGTTGTTATACAGCCAGTTTTCCAAGTTGCCGGAACAGACCTCGCGTGTCGCAGACGAAGACATGAGTCGCGTCTTCATCCCCTCATAGCTTCTTGATACATCCTCCGGTGCCCTGAGAGAAGATGTATGTGTGAGAACGGAACGGACTGTAATGTGGTCTCCTTCCTGTGCTTTGTGGATGGGAAAACCGAGGTAGGTGTCCAGCTCTGTATCGAGAGTCATCGTTCCTTCTTCTGTGGAAAGGCTCGCTGCCATACCAACAAGCACTTTTGAGATGGATGCAGCCCGAACTTTCGTATCTGCTGTCATGGCTGATACTCCGCGAACCGCCTCTCCATACGCAAAGGTATCTGATACATGGCCGTCCTTAATGTACGCAATCGACAGACCGACCGCACCGTACTTTTTTGCAATCGCATTGATTCTGTTTTGCAACGCTGCGTGCTGTTCTGTGGCCTGCACCACGGCTGACGCCGGGATTGTCCGGACAACAGGTCCGTTATTCTGGAGCCAGCAGCCGAGTGCGAGAATCTGCTATAACGAGGAGGAGGTCCTGCCCGAGACCATGAAGCGGCTCGGAGAGAAG
>OGWU01001939.1_pt1 | contig 11121 bp, 7 predicted proteins | sample 1576071 | NCBI WGS metagenome assembly OGWU01 (sample SAMEA3541582, study PRJEB24748) | human gut metagenome | biome: human gut; feature: human-associated habitat; material: faeces | place: China | collected 2012
GCTTTGATAAGGGGACCTGTGCCAGAGCAGTTAAGAAGCTGGAGGAGCTTGGCTATCTGCGAAGGGAAACAAGAAGCAGTGATCGAAGAAGCGTGCAGCTGTATCTGACAACGCAGGGAGAACAGCTGGTACCGGTGATACAAGGCATGCTTGCTGAATGGAATGCAATTCTTTGCCATACCCTGCATGCGGATGAAAAAGAACAGGCAGAGAGACTGCTTGATGAAATTGCGGAAAATGCAACGGCGTATATGAAACGATGAGAGGGAGTGCAGAGCTATGGAACAGACTATGAAGGAAATAAAGACGAAAAACCCGCTGGGATATCAGCCGATTGGCAGGCTGCTGATGAAATTTGCCATCCCGTCTGTAATATCCATGCTGGTGAATGCGGTCTATAATATCGTAGATCAGATTTTTATCGGTCAGGGTGTCGGTATGCTTGGAAACGCTGCAACCAACATCGCATTTCCAGTCACAACGATTTCAACAGCCGCTGCACTGCTTCTCGGAATCGGCGGTGCATCCAATTACAATCTCGAAATGGGCGCTGGCAACGAACGAGAGGCAAGTGAAATTGCCGGAAGCGCACTTTCAACTTTAGTCATTACAGGCGTATCCATTGCCGCGATCATTTTGATCTTTTTGCATCCACTGCTTATTTTCTTTGGTGCAACAGACACCGTGATGCCTTATGCCACAGATTATGTAAGTATTATTGCGATCGGTCTTCCGTTCTTTACTTTATCCGTCGGCGGTAACCACCTGATCCGTGCCGACCGCAGTCCTACTTATTCTATGATGTGTACCCTGACCGGTGCGATCATCAATACGATTCTTGACCCACTGTTTATCTTTGGTTTCAAATGGGGAATCAAAGGTGGTGCATGGGCCACTGTGATCGGACAGATTATTTCTGCCATGCTGGTTGTACTTTATTTTGCAAAATTTCGCCATATGCATCTGGAAAGAAATATGTTTAAGCCTCAGCTGATCCACCTCAAAGCAATCTCTTCGCTTGGACTTGCTTCGTGCATCAACCAGATTGCAATTGGTGCTGTCCAGATTGTAATGAATAACACTCTTCGTTATTACGGAGCGTCTTCTGTTTATGGAAGTGATATCCCGATTGCATGCGTTGGGATTGTGTCAAAAGTAAATATGGTTTTTCTTGCGATCTGCATTGGAATTGCCCAGGGTGCTCAGCCAATCTGGGGATTCAATTACGGTGCCAGAAAATACGACCGTGTCCGACAGACATATCGTTATTCAGCCACTGCCTGTACCATCATTGCAGTTATCTTTTTCCTTTGCTTCCAGCTTTTCCCGCATCAGATTGTAGGTATGTTTGGAGAAGGAAGTGATCTTTACTTTAAATTTGCTGAAAACTACCTGCGGATTTTTATGCTTCTTACTTTCGCAAATGGTATCCAACCAATGTCTGCCGGATTTTTTACTTCTATAGGAAAAGCCGGACTTGGCATCATTATGTCATTGACACGACAGGTAATCTTTCTGTTACCACTGGTTGTCATCTTCCCAATATTCATGGGAATTGACGGCGTAATGTATGCCGGCCCGATTGCAGATACTGCAGCTTTTATCCTGGCAGTTGTTTTTGCCCGCAGAGAACTCGGCAAAATGAAAAAAGCATAACTTTCCATATTTTAAAAGAACAACAAAAGCTGTATTTCAGGTTTTCTCCTGCTAATACAGCTTTGGCTTTAAAAATCTATTATTCACAGATATATTCTTCTATTTCTGTTACTCGGTTCCCCTTCTGTTCCTTCCATATCATAAGATACAGTTTATAATTCAAAGAATCACGCGCAATCGTAAAAGGTTCTTCTCTCAGAAGATCTGCACGAATTCCCTGGCTCTTCAACTCCCTCTGACGCTGTTTTACTCTTTCCAATGCTTGCTGATACTTCCGTTCCACATCATCTCCAAAAACTTGTCTTGGATAATCTGCCGTTGCCTGCTGTAGTCTCTCGGACAACAGATCTACAATTCTGCTGTGCTTCGTCTGATGCAGCATAACTGCAAGTCTCTTCGCCCAGAATTTCGCAGGATGCTTTCTATAGAATTCTAACATTTTCAGTAAAGAAGTATCCTCACATTCCGCTGCCAGTTCTTTCATATAAACAATTGCTTTTTCAGAAGGTATCCAGGGATTTTCTCTGGGCACGATATATTTCTCCGGTACTGCCGGATAGCAGCAATAATTTAATGGTGGAAATTCTACAAGTGCCGCCAGTTTTATTTCTTCTTCCGTGCAATATGCCTCACCAAGATAATCATATTTATCCCTGAGAATCGCAAATCGATACTCCAATTGTCGCAAATATTCATAGTCTTTTACCCAGAAATGACCAGTATATGCATATTCATACAGATGGACTTCCAATTCCAGATCCTCAAAAAACAATGTCAGCACTGTATCATCCTGTTTTATGACAAGCACAAATCTGCCATCCTGCCTAGTCATGGATGCCTGCAGTTCTCCCTGATAATCGCTGTGATATTCCCCCGTCATACGAACATTTCGAAAAACCAGAAAGCTCTCGACCGCATCATTCATCAGATATACCAATGGAATATCCATGCTGGCTGATCCCTTATCCGATATTCTTCCCGATTCTGTCCGCATCTTCTCCGGAATGAGCAGTTCAAATTGATCCTGTTCCAGCAACTGTGCCAGTTTTTCCAAAGTTTCTTCTGTCATTTTTCTCCTAACATTCTCTAATACTTCTATTCCCTGCTTTTATATTTTACCAAAAATCAGCTGATCTGCCATTTCACATGGCTTCCATTCTCATCTTTGTTTACGAGCAACTGATCTTCAATCTCCTGCTTCAGTTCTGACACATGAGAAATAATTCCAATCAGTCTGGAACCTTCTGCCATTTCCTGCAACACACGAACCGCCTGATTGCGTGAATGTTCGTCCAGTGAACCAAAGCCCTCATCAATAAACATCATGTCCAGGTTGATTGCAGCTGAACTCTGCTGAATCTGATCCGCCATTCCAAGCGCAAGCGACAATGCCGCCATAAAGGATTCTCCACCGGAAAGAGTACGAACCTCCCGTTCTTTTCCTGTCACAGTAGAATAAACCATCAAATCAAGCCCTCTGTTCTTTCCTTCACCAGCTTTTTCCAGATCATACATCCGGAGCTCAAACTGTCCTGCAGACATTTCTTGAAAGCGTCGATTCGCCGCGTATAAAATATGTTCCAGATAATACCGCTGTACATAAGTTTCCAAATCCATACGTGAGCCACTGACGTTTCCGGAAGTCATGCGGTACAGTGTATCGATCCGCGCATGTTCTTCCACGATTGTTTTTCTCTCTTCCATCTCTCTGGAAAGTGCGTCAAAGACCTCTCTGTCATCCCTGTTATCCATTCGCAATTGGTTATAAATCTTTTCTTTTTCCTGATATTCTGTCTCTGCAGCTTCTCTCTCTTTCTGAATTTCTTCCAGAACAGGTTTCTGCTCTTCTCCAATCGCGCTCTCTGCAGAATCTTTCTGTGCCAGCGCTACTGACTTCTTTTCATAATAAGCATTAACCGTTTTCTGAAACTCTTCTGCCGCTTCACGGCTGTACGTCTCCACAAGCTCTTTCCATTCAGATTCTGTCATCTGCTTTATTTCCATTACTTCTGTATAAGAAGTTTTTCGATCTTCCACACACTTCTTCTGTTCCGGAATCTCCTGCTGGTAACGGCTGATCAGGGTTTCTGCCTGTTTCTGCGCATTTGCGGCTTTCTTCGCTTCTGACAGAACTTTCTGATACACTTCTTCTGCCTGGTTTTTACTGCTTTCAGCCTGAATCAGTGCCGCCCTTGCCTCTTCTTCGGTCTTAAATTCAACGGACCCTTTTACATTTTCCAGCGCGGCTTCACTTCCTGCCAGTTTTTCAACAGCAGCTTTTTCTTTCTCTGTACACTCATCATAAGTGTCCTGCAACTGTTTTTTCTGCTTTTCCATATTTTGAAGTGCTTCACGGATTTTTACCAGAAGGCGTGCACTCCTCTGTAAGTTGTTCAGTTCTTCTGCCAGCTCCTGCTTCCAGTTTTCCAGAGCATTGCTCATTTCCGTCACACTTGACTGCTCTGTTATAGAAGAAACACTTCTATGCAAACGTTCCTGGAGCTTTTGTACACTGGCAATATAAGTATCTTTTCGTGTATCGTATTCTGATCTGGCCGCCGCTGCATCCCCAGCAGCTTTTTCCTGATCTTTACGCAGTTTATCCACATTTGTCTGCATATTTTGCAGTTTTTCTTCGGAGATATCCACAGATTCCACATCTTTTTTCGCCGGGTGTGGATGTTCTATGGAACCACACACCGGACAGGGTTTTCCCGGTTCCAGTTCTGCTGCAAGAAAGCCGGCCTGTGCGTTTAGAAAATACAGTCTCACTTCTTCATATTCTGTATTTACCGCGTTATATTTTTCAGTTATTTTTGCATAATTTTCTCTTGTTTTAATCGCATTTTTACGGCATTGTTCTGCCTGATTTCCCAGTACCCTAACGTCTTTAATCTCCTGCAAAACAGCATCTGCTTCCTGCTTTTTATTCTCTGCGAGTACCAGCTTCTTATCCACTTCAGCCAGCTCTTCGCTCTGTTTTTTCCACTGTATTTCTTTCTGTTCCAAAGTCTCCTGCTGCTTACGTACTTTCTGTGTGTTTTCTGATGCCAAAGCACAGTTTTTCCTGTCTGCTTCTGCCTGCACACGCAGGTACATTTTCTGATTCAAAAGCTCCAGTGCCTTCTGCACTTTTTCTGCAATTTTGCTGTAACTCTGCAATTCCTGATCACGAATCAGCTTTTTCTGCTCCTCTGCTTTTTCCGCTGTTTTCCGCGTTTCTTCCAATATTGGCAACTGTTTTTCCTGAGTCTTTAATGATTGTTCCAGTTCTGCCAGCCGTCTCTCCGCATCATTTAAGAGAACACCGGTCTCTCTGATCTCATACGCATTTCTGATACGACTGATTAGGGCTGTTGTTTCCACTATTTTTGATTCATCATCTGCACATTCCTGCAGTTTCTGCTCTGCATCTTCCAGCTGTATAAACCATTTCAGAACCTCTTCTGCTCTCGTATATTCCTCTCTTTTTTCATCCCTGCTTTTCCCTGATTTCCGATAATCTTTTTCTGCCAGATCAGTATGTTTTTCCAGCCAGTCACACAGTTTTTCCACTTCTTCCAGAAAGTCAGTAAGGCGTGTCATCTCACCATCTTCCAGTTGTTTTTTCAACTGTTTCAGAGTCTCTGATTCATATGTTTCAGGTATACGGATCCTGCTCACTTCTCCCTGACATTGTGTTTTCAGAACTGCGATTTCTTACTCTTTTGCGCGCTTTCGATTCCCCAGTTCTGTCACAATATCCTGATACATTTCTGTATTAAAAAGCTTTCGAAAAATCACTTTTTTGTCATCTGATTTTGCACGGAGGAGATCCATAAATTCTCCCTGCGCAATCATAGCAACCTGCATAAACTGACTCTTTGTCAGGCCTACGATCTCCTGCAGTTTACGATCCGTTTCTTTTGATGGATATTCCATTCCATCCGGCATGATCAGACTTACCGAACCTGTATTTTCTTTTGGTTTACCCTTGTTTGCACCTCTTGTGATCGTTTTGAGATGTCTCGGAACACGGCGCACTGTATAGATTTCCCGTTTTTCATCACGGCCCTCCGAAAAGACAAGTTCGACATACGGTTCTGAATCAAAATCCACATACTGGCTCTGCAGAACTACGCCTTCTTTTTTGTTTAAAGAAGAGCTGGCTTCTCCATATAAAGCAAAAACGATCGCATCAAAGATCGTCGTTTTTCCCGCTCCGGTATCCCCGGTTATAAGAAAAAGATTCTGATTTGCGTTCTCAAAATCAATTGTAGTTTCTTTACCATATGAGCCAAATGCCTGCATTTTTAAACGTAAAGGTTTCATTTATTTCACCCCCTGAACCGTATGTAGTACATCCTGCAAAATCATCTTTTCTTCTTCGTCCAGATCTTTCAGGAAAGAGCAGCACAGCTCATACGGATCCAGCAATTCTTCTGTCTGTAACGTTCTGGTATAATCCGTTTTCCGCTGATTTTCCCTCCGGATCTCCAGCAGATTCGGAAATGCCAGACGGATACGTTCCTGCATATCGATCACATCCAGATCCACCTTATCTGTCAGGATCACAGTCACATAATCCTTACAGGATTCTTTCAAAACCTCCTCCAGAGTTCCTTTTACAACCTTCACCTGTCGCAACGGTTCAAGCGGTAAAATTGTTGTTTTTATCTCTCCTTTTACACCCATTTCTACCATAATAATGCCTTTTTGCTGCTGTGCTTCACTCACAGAGCAGGCAAGCGGAGTTCCGCAATAACGGTATAATTCACTGCCAACTTTCATTGGTTTATGGATATGTCCAAGAGCCACATAATCAAATTTTTCCAACACGTCTGCTGATACTTCATCGATATTTCCGACCGTACGCATCTCGGAATCCATACGTTCCACATCCTCTGCATTCTTACCGGAAGGAAGATAAAACTGGTGGCTGACAAGTACATTTCTCTCGTCTGAATTAATTTTTTCACGTCCGATCAGACGATGAAGTGTTTCATTATAAGAAAGATTGTTTCCATTCTCATCCACTCCCACAACCTGTTTCACCATGGATGGTTTCACAAACGGAAGGAGGTAAAAATTCACCTCTCCGTATGCATCATTCAGTGTTACTTTTTCGATATATTCCGACTCTGTACGCGGCGGCTGTCCCACCATATAGATGTTCTGCCCGGAAAGGACTTTGCGGAAACAGTTGACTCTGGGAGCACTGTCGTGGTTCCCACTGATCATCATAATAACTGCATCCGGCACTGCTTCGGTGAGTCCGACCAGAAAACGGTCAAAAACCTCCACCGCCTCCGCTGACGGAACTGCCTTATCGTAAATGTCACCCGCAATTACCACCGCATCCGGCCGTTCCCTGCGCGCCAGTTCTGTAATTTCATCCAATATATATTCCTGATCTTCCCGAAGATCACGGTTCATCAGTTTCAATCCTATATGCAGATCCGATAAATGAAAAAATTTCATACACAGCTCCTTTTCCAACAGAAGCAGCTCCATCTCAGCACTTCTGACCCATTATTTTCAATATGATGCCTCTGTAAACAGTTATCAATATCATACCATTTTCACAATTCAACTTCAATCTGGTTGGATTTTCTCTTTCAAACAGTTTTTATTCACTGTACGCAACAATCTGCAATATCTATTTTTAACTGTAAACTTTCTTTGTTCTCACAAAATCATATAACAAGGGGACTGCCTCGACAGTCCCCTTGTTTTTGTTTTATTTTCTTTTCTTCAAAATCCTTGTCTGAAGCGGTGCCATGACTTCGCTTTCAGTTCCGTAGAGCAGTTCATATTCTGCCGGGACAGCAACGGTCTGTGGCTTACGCGCGTAGTTCTGGATGAAGAGATATTCTGTGTCATCACTTTCTCTGACTGTTACTGAAACACCTTCCGGAATGAATTCGACCTGGGATTTCAGTCCGGCTTCTGCTGCTACTCTGCCGTAGAAATCCTGATAGAATCCAAGTTCCATATCAGCGCATACATAGTATACGTGACCTTTGCCGAATGTTTTGTGTGTCAGTACCGGATATCCCTGATAGAAATCTTCGCCGTAGCGCATCAACACTTCTGCATCAGAAACTTCAACCAGTTCACAGAGATTTTTGCAGGTATATACATTACTGATTCCGAGATGACTTCCCTTCTCCGGAATTGCATGGTTTTCTTCCCAGTCATACAGCGCATCTATCTCTGCGCTGCGAATTCCGGTTACGTCCATCAGACCATATGGAGTTCCGTCAAGGAAACATTTGTCTGTGCCGTCTACCAGTCCTGACCAGTAGGAAAGTACCAGCGTTCCGCCGTTTTCTACGTAAGTGCGCAGTTTTTCTTCGTATCCGTCTTTGAACATATATGCCATCGGAGCTGCCAGGACTTTGTAGTCTGCAAGGTCATGTTCCATCGCGATAATATCTACATTCAATCCCTGTTCTCTCAGCGCGCGGTAGTTCTTCTGCACATTTTCGCGATAGTGCATATCTACATTTCTCGGTCCCTGCACATCCGCAATTGCCCAGTCATTTTCACGATCATAGAGCACGGCTGCCTGTGATCTCATAGTTGTTCCAACCGTCTCCTGAATCTGTTCCAGAACTTCTCCAACCTCTGTCACTTCGCGGAAAACACGGGTATCATCTTTGCCGTAATGATCGATCACTGCACCGTGGAACTTTTCGGAAGCCCCCTGACTCTGGCGGAGCTGGAAGTACAGAACACTGTCAGAACCGTGAGCAACTGCCTGCAGCGATCCTGCCAGAAGCATTCCCGGTTTCTTAAGTTTATTGATCGGTTTCCAGTTGGTTGCAGACGGGCAGGATTCCATCAGAAGGAACGGTGCTTTCTTGATACTGCGCATCAGGTCATGCTGCATTGCCACATCAACAGCTGTAACATATTCTTCTTTTTTGTGCCATCCCGGGTAGTTATCCCATGACACAATATCAAGAACATCTTTGAATTTCTTGTAATCAAGACCGTCATAATCATACATCAGATTTGCGGTTACAGGCAGTTCAGAACCACCCTCACGGATTGCATCTACTTCATTTTTGATGAAGTCGATCGTCTGATCTGTAACAAAACGTTTCCAGTCAAGTTTCAGTGCGTGAAGTTCATTTTCACCCTTTGCGGACGGACTTTCAATCTGATCAAAGCTGTTGTAGATGTGACTCCAGAATGTGGTACACCAGCTCTTATTAAGGTTCTCGATCGTGCCGTATTTCTCTTTCAGCCACTCTCTGAATTTCGCCTGACACAGCGGGCAGTGGCATTCGCCGCCAAATTCATTGGAAATATGCCACAGCATAACTGCCGGATGTTTGCCGAATCTTTCGGCTAACTTCTTATCAATCGCATGAACCTTTTCTCTGTATACCGGAGAGGTGAAGCAGTGGTTATGTCTGCCGCCGAAGAATCTTCTTGTTCTGTCCGGGTCCATACGAAGGACTTCTTCGTATTTGTCTGCCATCCATTTCGGTCTTGCTCCTGACGGAGTTGCAAGAATGGTATGAATCCCCTCTTTATAGAGATTATTGATGATTTCTTCCAACCAGTCGAAGTTATATTTTCCTTCTTCAGGTTCAAGAACAGCCCAGGAAAAGATCCCTACTGATACAGTGTTAATATGAGCTTTTTTGAAATATTCAATGTCTTTCTGAAGAATATCCGGGCGATCAAGCCACTGCTCCGGATTATAATCTCCACCATGAAGATAACGTCCGTATTTAATCTGTTTAGCCATTTTTTCTCCTCTTAAAGTCCTTTAAATACAAAAGAAAATTCCATTTTTTTGTCGGTCTTCAGCAAATATTCTTCATGTGTACGAGCGCCCCAGCTGTCATCACCGCCGACACCCATCTGATCTTTTGCAACACGTACAACCGTATAATGAACTTCCGGAAGCTCATATGGATGCATTGCATTTTCCATCTCATGTGGAGTATATGGAAGTGCGGAGAACATCATCGGTCCGTTGTTTTCATCCATCTCAAAGAGCATTCCTCTGCCCTTGCGGTCAGTTACTTTTGCCCAGCGGACTTCTTCTTTTGCACCACATTCCTGCGGAACCATGTATCTTGCCATGTTATCTGCAACTTTGTTTGCATAGATACCAAGTTTTGCACCTTTTTTACGGTCAGAATAGGTTTCTGTCTCACCAAGTCCATACCATTCTACGCGGTCGTAATCTGCATTAAATTTGAAGATTACACCAAATTCCGGCATATCTCCGAGTTCTTTAACCGGCTCATAAATAAGCGTTGTTTTTACTCTTCCATCTCCGAACACTTCGTAGGAAAGTTTGCATTCACTGGTCGGTGTAGTCGGCATAAGGTATGTATAAGTTACTTTTACAGTCTTCTCATTCACTTCTACTTCCGGTACATTTCCCGGACCATACGGTCCCTGCCGAAAGTCCTTGTGACTTAAGTACATGCTGGCAATTTTCCACTGACCATAGCGCATTCCCATAAGATTTCCACAGTCGTTGTCAGTTGGTGCACGCCAGAAATTTGGTTTCGGAATCGCCTCGATCATCTCTTTTCCGGCATATTTATAAGATGTCAGTCCACCATTTAGTACGGAGAAAAGCACTTCAAAATGGGCACCTCTGACACCGATATTGTGTGTGCTGCAAATCACTTCCACCCCTTCAGGGCATGCCTTTTTCGGTACTTCTACCTTGTATACATACTGTCCGAAAGCAACTTCATGTCCTGCTTTTGCCCACACTTTATCCTCTTTCAGATGGAATGAAACGGTTACTGCATATTCGCCTGGTTTCTCTTCTTTTGCAAGAGGAAGTGCATAAACTTCTTCACTTAACGGAGCAACTGCTGTCGCAAGAGACGCTTTACGGATCACTTTACCATCCTTCGCAACCGTAACCTTGCAGTCACTCGCCACGCCGTGTAAAGCGGGCCGGATCGGGCCCGATGATCTGCATTTCCCTGTTTTGCCGCTGCACGTCCAAGGCTATGCGCATCTCCTGGGTGCAGCCGGTAGAAAAAGTGGCGTCCTTGCCGGACCAGATGGGCGGGACCTTGCGTCCCATGAGCCGGAAGCTTTCTTCGATATCAGCAAACGTCTGGAAACGCCAGACGTCGATGAAGCCGCTCCGCTGTACGCGCTCCCACATGAACATGAGGTCGTCCCCGTCCATGCCCTCCACGAAATGCTCGGCAGGATTCACGATCAGGACGTTGTCCAGACGCTTGCGCAGATCGCCCACAAAGGTCCGCGCCAATGAGATGGCGGTCTGAGTCTCGCCGGGGATGCTGCCTATGATGCAGCTGTAGAACATGACCGTACGGCCGTTCATGCGGGCCTCGCGCATGCGGGCGATGATGCCGTCCGCATGGGCCGCCACGTCCTGCTCGGTCAATTTCTTTACCCCGGGCGCATGCCGGCGCAGGGCCAGATGCATGTCCGCGCCGTCATGCCAGTAGCAAAGGATATCGCGGG
>OGWU01001941.1_pt1 | contig 11102 bp, 10 predicted proteins | sample 1576071 | NCBI WGS metagenome assembly OGWU01 (sample SAMEA3541582, study PRJEB24748) | human gut metagenome | biome: human gut; feature: human-associated habitat; material: faeces | place: China | collected 2012
CCGCCGCCCGCCATCGAGCAGAGTTTTACACCTAATTGGGGATAAAACAGCTCATGGCTGGCGGCGGTGTCGCCCTCATCGGCATTACCCTTGTACCTCTGCTCTCCGGCCTGTTCGGTTGATCGTCCGGCGGTGATCGCTTATGGGCGGCATACTCGACAAACTCGATGAATGGCTCCGAGGGCTACTCATCGAGGGGATCACGGGAAACCTGTCGGGCATGTTCGATACGGTCAATACCAAAGTAGGCGAGATCGCCGGTGAAGTGGGACAGACGCCGCTTAATTGGAACAGCGGCGTCTTTTCTATGATCCGAAACCTCTCTGAAACGGTGATCGTTCCAATCGCCGGGGTTATCCTGACATTCGTAATGTGTTATGAGCTGATCCAGCTTGTGACAGAGAAAAACAATCTGCACGATGTAGATACCTGGATGTTCTTCAAGTGGATTTTCAAGACCTTCTGTGCCGTTCTCATTGTGACGAACACATGGAATATCGTCATGGGTATCTTCGATGTCGGGCAAAGCGTTGTGAACAGCAGCGCAGGCGGCATCATCGGGAATACCTCCATTGATATCAGCAGCGTCATCACGGATATGGAGGCGCAGCTTGAAGCCCTGGGCACGGGAGAACTGTTCGGGCTGTGGTTCCAGTCCCTTTTTGTGGGACTTACCATGAACGCCCTTTCCATCTGTATCATGCTTGTCATCTACGGCCGCATGATCGAGGTGTATTTGACAACTTCCGTTGGACCGATTCCGCTTGCCACTATGACAAACCGGGATTGGAGCCATACGGGGCAAAACTACTTGAAATCCCTGTTTGCATTGGCGTTCCAGGCATTTCTAATCATGGTGTGCGTGGGAATCTACTCTGTTTTGGTACAGAGTATCGCCACGGACGGAAATATCTCAGGTGCGATATGGGCCTGCATGGGCTACACGGTCCTGCTGTGCTTCGCCCTGTTCAAGACCGGCAGCCTCTCTAAGAGCCTGTTCGGAGCGCATTAAGGAGGCTTGATAAATTGGCGTATGTAACCATTCCAAAGGATTTGACGAAAGTAAAATCCAAAGTGCTGTTTGGGCTTACCAAACGGCAGCTTATATGTTTCGGAGCGGCGGCACTCATCGGAGTACCGCTTTTCTTTTTGCTCAGACGCACGGCCAGCAACAGCGCCGCCGCGTTCTGCATGATTATCGTCATGCTCCCGTTCTTTCTGCTCGCCATGTATGAGCGGCACGGCCAACCCCTTGAGGTGGTGGCCGGACAGATCATCCGCTGTATGTTCCTGCGGATGAAAGAGCGACCTTACCAGACAAACAATTTCTACGCGGCCTTGGAGCGACAGTCCCAGGCGGAAAAGGAGGTGAAAGCCATTGTTCAGAAAGCGAAAGCCAGAGCCGCAGGCACGGCAGGCGGCAAAAGTCGCGGTAAAACTGACCGCCGCAGAAAAGCGTGAGATCAGCCGTATTCTGGAAACCACCAGAGGCGACGGCAAGGTACATTCCGCACAGGACACTTTACCGTTCCGCCAGATGTACCCGGACGGTCTGTGCAAGCTGGACGACCACACCTGGTCGAAGTGTATCGAGTTCGAGGATGTGAATTATCAGCTTGCAAAGCCTGACGACCAGACGGCGATTTTTGAAGCTCTCTGCGATATGTATAACGCCCATGACGCTTCTATCGGGATGCAGCTCTCCCTTGTGAGCCGCCGCATGAACCGGGAGGATTTTGTAAAGCGTATCGAGATCGCGGCACAGGGAGATCACTTCGACCATATCCGTGAGCTTTACACGCAAATGCTCCGCAAGCAGCTTGAACGGGGCAACAACGGTCTTATCAAAACAAAGTACCTGACCCTCACCATCGAGGCACGGGACAGCAAAACCGCAAGGGCACGGTTTTCCCGGATCGTCATGGATGCCCTTAACCATTTCAAGGTCATGGGCGCTCTGGCAAAAGAGCTTGGCGGCAAGGAGTGGCTGGAAATGCTCCACGGCATCCTGCACCCGGATGGGGAGCGGTTTGCCTTTGAATGGAACTGGCTTGCCCCTTCCGGTCTGTCGGTCCAGGATTTTATCGCACCATCTTCCTTCCGCTTTGGTGAAGCAAGGAAGTTCACGATGGCGGATAAATTCTGTGCCGTGTCCTTTCTGCAGATCAGCGCACCGGAAATGGATGACCGTATGCTTACCGAACTGCTGGATACGGACAGCGGGCTGCTTGTCAGCCTCCATATCCGCAGCATGGACCAGAACGAGGCGATCAAAACGGTCAAGCGGAAGATCACTGACATTGACAGTATGAAGATCGACGCACAGAAAAAGGCGGTGCGGGAAGGTTTCGATATGGATATCATCCCCACCGATCTTGCCACCTACGCAGGCGAGGCAAAGAACATCCTCCGTGACCTGCAAAGCAGAAATGAGCGAATGTTCCTGATGACCTTCCTGGTGGTAAATTTTGCAGACAGCAAGCAAAAGCTGGAGAATGACCTTCTCCGTGCGGCAAGCGTGGCGCAGAAATATAACTGCTCCCTGGTGCGGCTGGACTTTCAGCAGGAGGACGGCTTCGTGTCGGCTCTGCCCCTGGGCGTCAACCGCATTAAGATACAGCGTGGGCTTACCACTTCGGCGGTGGCGGTGTTCGTTCCCTTCACCACACAGGAGATTTTCCACGGCGGCGAAGCCCTCTACTATGGACTCAATGCCACTTCCGGCAATATGATCCTTGCTGACCGCAAAAAGCTGAAAACGCCCAACGGCATGATCTTAGGTACGCCCGGCAGCGGCAAGAGCTTTTCCGCAAAGCGTTCCATCGTGGGTGTGTTCCTGAACACAAAGGACGATATCCTGATCTGCGACCCGGAGGCGGAATATTTTCCGCTGGTGAATCGGCTGGAGGGCCAGGTCATCAAAATCTCACCTACCAGTACACAGTATGTGAACCCTATGGATATCAACCTCAATTACAGCGAGGATGATAACCCGCTGGCGTTGAAATCTGACTTTATCTTGTCGTTCTGTGAACTGGCGGCAGGCGGCCGGAACGGTCTGGAGCCAGTGGAAAAAACGGTCATTGACCGTGCTGTGCGGATCGTGTACCGCCCCTATATCGCAGACCCTCGCCCGGAGAATATGCCGCTGCTGGAAGATTTGTATGACGAGATCAAACGGCAGCCGGAGCCGGAGGCGCAGCGGATCGCGGCGGCACTGGAACTGTATGTGCATGGCAGTTTAAATGTTTTTAACCACCGCACCAATGTGGATATCAACAACCGCATTGTCTGCTTCGATATCAAGGAGCTGGGAAAGCAGCTCAAAAGCCTGGGTATGCTGGTGATCCAGGATCAGGTGTGGAACCGTGTTTCCCAAAACCGGGATCAGGGCAAATCCACCTGGTACTTCGTGGACGAGTTCCACCTTCTGCTGCGCGGCGAGGTCGGTACCTGGAGCGTGGAGATTTGGAAACGCTTTCGCAAATGGGGCGGTATCCCCACGGGGATCACGCAGAACATCAAGGACTTGCTTTCCTCCCCGGAGATCGAGAATATCTTTGAAAACAGCGATTTTGTGTACCTTCTGAACCAGGCCAGCGGAGACAGGAAAATCCTCTGCGAACGCCTGAATATCTCCAACCAGCAGGCGGCACATATCAGCAACGCAGGCCCCGGCGAGGGGCTGATCTTCTTCGGCAATGTGATCCTGCCTTTTGTGGATGATTTCCCGAAGGACAACGAACTTTACAGCATTATGACGACAAAACTTGGTGAAACCAGGAAAGGAGAAAACGAACATGAATGATCCCCGCTATTTGCATACGGAAGAAAAACGGGAGGGCGAAACCTTCTTTGATGTGATGAACCGGCTGATTGCCAGAAGCAAGGCGGTCACGGCGGATATGGAGGCGGTTCTTGCGGAGCTGGAAAGTGAGATCGAACCGTTCCGTGCGCCGAAAGACCATGAATAAATTGACCCATGTGAGCCTGTTTTCCGGCATTGGCGGTCTGGACCTGGCGGCGGAGGCTGCCGGGTTTGAAACCGTCTGCCAGTGCGAGTGGGCGGATTTTCCGCACGCTGTCCTCTCCGCACGATGGCCGGATGTTCCCAGGTTCCGGGATATTACTACTTTTACGAAGGAGGCGTTTTTTGAAAAAACAGGACTTGAAACAGTTACCGTCATCTCAGGCGGCTTTCCCTGTCAGCCCTTCTCCACCGCCGGAAAACGGAAGGGCTTTGCGGATGAACGCTACCTGTGGCCGGAAATGTGCCGCGTTATTACCGAGCTGCGGCCCCGTTGGGTGCTTGGGGAAAATGTTGCTGGCTTCATCAATATGGGGCTCGACAAAACGATTTTTGACCTGGCAAAAGCGGGATACGCTGTTCTCCCATTCGTATTTCCGGCTTGCGGCGTCGGCGCATGGCATGAGCGCCAGCGAACTTTTATCGTCGCGGCTGATGTTTCCCACACCCCTTGCCTCCGACAACAACACCGCCAGGGACGCGGCAAGCCTGGATGTGTTCCTGTCGGACAATGGGGTATTCCGCAAGCGGAACCGAAACGGGGCGATTTGGAGCCTCAGTCTGTCGGCGGCGGTATTCTATCTGACCCCGGTGGCGTCGGACGGTTTCCGCTCGACCTTGAAGCCGTCGGCCTTCGATCCGGCGAAGAAGGACGGGAACCTGTCGGCACAGATCATCTCCCAGGAGCGGCCGGTGTCCGAAACATCGGCGCTGAACCCGGATTGGGTGGAATGGCTCATGGGCTTCCCGAAAGGATGGACGGACGTATCCTCTGGGCCGCCGAACCGGAAGGAATCCCCCGCATGACTGAGCGCATGGATGACCGTGCACTGCGGCTGAAAACTTTGGGAAATGCGGTCTGCCCGCCCCAGGCCTATCCCATTTTCCGCTATATCGCCATGATCGAGAATGGCACCTGCGGCGACTTTTGCCCCTATGGAAAGGAAGGTGACTGCCTATGAGGGAACTGAAAGCAACCGATAAGATCACGCAGAAAATGACCCGTGACGGTGCGGTATCCGAAAACCTTGCCACGGGAGAGGTGGAACATATCAGCGGCCGGGAGCCGGAAACGGAACTGTCCGCTTCTTCGGAAGAATCCGCTGGCGCTGCGGCTGACCTTGCCCTGCGTGCGGCGGAACACCATGAGAAGAAAAGCGCACGAAAGGCGGAAAAGGCTGACACCCAGGCAGTGCGTGATGGTTCTGCCGCAAGGCAGCGCCCGTCCTCCCGTCTGCAATTCACCGAGGAAGAACGTGCCGATCCCGCACTTGGGAAGTACATTGACCGTTCCGACCGTGCGGCGGACAGGCTGGACGCGGCGAAAGCCGCCATCCCCGCAAAGAAAATTCTCCGTACCGAGCGTGTTTTTGACGAGGCAGCCGGAAAAGTCAAAACGCAGCTTCACTTTGACGAAGTGGAGAAACGCCCCAACGGACGCCTGCGGCACAATCCACTTTCCCGACCGGTCCATGAGATCGCCCACGCCGCCCATGCGAAGGTGCATGAGGTGGAACAGGAAAATGTGGGTGTTGAGGCTGGACACAAGGGCGAGGTGCTGACGGAACGCGGGCTTGCCTACGGAAAAGGCAAAGTCCGTGCCGCCGTCCACCATCACCGCACAAAGCCCTGGCGTGACGCGACGAAGGCAGAACAGGCTTCTTTTAAGGCAAACGCCGACTACCTTTACCAAAAGGCTCTGCATGATGATCCTGCATTGGCAGCTTCTAACCCGGTATCTCGTTTTCTGCAGAAACAGCGGATCAAGCGGAACTACGCAAAGGAACTGCGGCAGGCAGAGAAAACCGCAAAGAACACAGCGGCCACGGCGAAAAGTGCGGCGCAGAAAGCAAAGGACGCATTCAAGGAAACCTTTCTCTACATCAAGCACCATAGCCGAGCGGTGCTGTTGGTGATCGGTATTGGTACCTGTGTTGCTCTGCTGTTTGGCGGGGTATCTTCCTGTTCCATGATGGCAGGCTCCGGCGTGGGCGGTGTATTCACTTCTTCTTATCTCTCCGAGGACGCGGATATGCTGGCTGCGGAGGCGGCCTACTGCGAATTGGAGCAGGAGCTTCAATATGAGCTGGACCACTATGAGGCTCTGCACCCCGGATATGACGAATACCGTTTTGATCTGGACGAGATCGAGCATGACCCTTATGTGCTGATCTCCATTCTCACGGCGTTCCATGAAGGGGTGTTCACCATCGACGAGGTTCAGGCGGAGCTGCAAATGCTCTTTGAAAAGCAGTACATCCTGACGCAGACCGTGGAGGTGGAGGTACGCTATCGGACGGTGACCCGGACGGACAGTGAGGGAAATGACTATGACGTGGAAGTACCGTATAACTACTATATCTGCAATGTGAAGCTGGAAAACTTCGATCTTTCCCATGTGCCGGTCTACATCATGGGCGAAGAAACACTTTCCTTGTATGCGGTCTATATGGCAACGCTGGGAAACAGGGAAGATTTGTTCCCCGGCTCCGGCTATGTAGACAAGTACACCAAACCACCCACCACCTATGATATTCCGCCTTCCGCACTGGAAGATGAAACCTTTGCAGCGCTCATTACCGAGGCGGAGAAGTACATCGGCTATCCTTATGTCTGGGGCGGCAGCAATCCAAACACTTCTTTTGATTGCAGCGGTTTCGTGTCCTGGGTGCTGACGGAAAGCGGCGTCTGCAATACGGGCAGGCTGGGAGCTCAGGGGCTCTACAATATTTCTACCCCGGTATCCTCTGCCAACGCAAGACCCGGCGACCTGATCTTTTTCGTCGGCACTTACGATACACCGGGCGTTTCCCATGTGGGTATCTATGTGGGCGGCGGAAAAATGCTGCATTGCGGCGACCCCATTCAGTATGCAGATATCAACACAAGCTACTGGCAATCCCACTTTTACGCTTTCGGGCGACCGCCCTACAACTAAAAAACGATATGGAGGTAATTTGATTTATGGCAACGACACAGAAGATCCGCAATGACATTGCGAAAACCAAAGAAAAGATCGCGGAGCAGCAGAAACGCCTTCGTGCGCTGGAGGCCCAGCTTGCGGAGGAAGAAAATCTGGAGATCGTCCGCATGGTGAAAGCCGTGAAGATGGACAACAAGGAACTGACCGCCTTCCTGAAAGCCTATGCCAGCGGTATGATCTCCCTGCCGGAAGGTATGCTGCAGGAGGCCAGCACTGAGCATGAGGAAACGGAGGGATATGAGGATGAAGCATAACTTTATGACAAAAATGGTATCGGCTCTTTTGGCGGTGGTGCTCAGCACTGCCGCTTTTTCTGTCACCGCCTTTGCCAGCGGCGGCGAGGAAACCACGGAGCCCGTGGCTGAACAGGAAACGGCTGGGGATGTTTCTGATCTACTTTCCACTCTGGCAGGCAGCCAGGTCACGGTATCCGTCACCGAGAACGGTATCCAGTTCAGTTCCGGTGAAAATGACTCCGGGCAGACCGGTACTGTCACCACGGACGGCGGCAATCTGAATGTCCGCACGGGCGCTGGAATGGATTATACCGCCTTCACCCAGCTTCCCAATGGAACGACCGTGAAGGTGATCGGAACGGATGGAGACTGGCTGAAGGTCATCCTGCCGGAGAAAGTCGGCTATGTCTATTCCGGCTACATGACGGTAAGTGACGGCGAGGCTGGTTCCGGGGAAGGACCTTTCTCTCTGGACGCGGAAACATTGGAAAATCTGCTGGGTATGCTGGGCGGTGGTTTGAATGGCGGTGCCGCCTTGACGCCAGATGGGAACCTGTCGCTGATTGACGATATTGGCAGCCCGACAGCCAGTGGCAAACAGTTTATCACGGTGGAAACGAAGAACGGCAATGTGTTCTATCTCATTATCGACCGTGACGACGAGGGCGAGGAAACCGTGCATTTTCTGAACCAGGTGGATGAAGCCGACCTCATGGCGCTTACGGAGGATGGAGAAAAGGCGGAAACACCTATTGTCTGCACCTGTACGGAGAAGTGCCAGGCCGGAGCGGTCAATACCGCTTGCCCGGTCTGCGTAAAAAACCTTAGTGAATGTATTGGCACAGAACAGAAAGCTGCGGAGCCCACCGAACCGGAGAATCCGGAACCCGAAAAGAAAAGCAATACCGGGGCGATCCTGGCGGTGCTGCTGATCCTTGCAGCCGGAGGCGGCGCAGCGGTCTATTTCCTGGTGCTGAAACCGAAGCAGGGCAAGAAAGTGCCCGCTGTTCTGGATGATTTCGACCTGGAGGATGAAGAAGAATATCTAACCGAGGACGAGGAAACGGAGGAAAAGAATGAGTAAACTGATTATTGCGGAAAAACCGAGTGTGGCAAAGTCGATCGCATCGGCCCTGGGTGCTTCATCCAGGGCCGATGGCTTTTATGAAGGCAACGGCTTTCTCGTATCCTGGTGCGTGGGACATCTGGTATCCCCGATGGATGCTGGCGGCTATGACGAGCATTTCAAGAAATGGCGCTATGACGATCTTCCCATTCTGCCGGAGCCGTTCCGTTATGTACTGGCACCGGGCAAGGAGAACGCTTTTGAAAATCTCCGCACCCTGATGGACCGCCCCGATGTGGATACCATTGTCAATGCCTGTGACGCCGGGCGCGAAGGCGAGCTGATTTTCCGCTTGGTGTATGAAATGGCTGAATGCCGCAAGCCGGTTCTTCGTCTCTGGATTTCCTCGATGGAGGACAGCGCCATTCGGGAGGGATTTTCTGATCTGCGCCCCGGTGCCGACTATGAAGCCCTGTATCAATCAGCACTCTGCCGCCAGAAAGCGGATTGGCTGGTGGGGATCAACGCCACGCGGTTGTTTTCCGTTCTCTATCACCGTACCTTGAATGTGGGTCGTGTGCAGACGCCTACGCTGGCAATGCTGGCGGAGCGTGACGCAAAAATCACACTGTTCCACAAAGAGAAATATCATCTGCTGCGCCTGATGCTGGACGGAGCCGAAGCAGTGTCGGAGAAGTTCACCGATTCGGCGGAGGCGGAACAGGCAGCGGCGGCGTGCAAGGGTTCAGCCGTTACCTGTACTTCTGTCACGAAGGCGCAGAAGAAGGAACAACCGCCGAAGCTCTATGACCTCACCACCTTGCAGCGTGAGGCAAACCGGCTGCTTGGCTACACGGCGAAGCAGACCCTTGACTACGCCCAGAGCCTCTACGAAAAGAAGCTGCTGACCTATCCCCGCACGGACAGCCGTTATCTGACCTCCGACATGGCGGAAACGGTCTCCTGTGTGATTCATCTGACGGCGAAACTGCCGCCTTTTGATAGCTGCACAGACTTCTTTCCGCTGGTGGAGACCATGGTCTCCGATAAGGATGTATCCGACCACCACGCCATTATTCCCACGATGGAGATTGAAAAGGCAGATATCAAGGGTCTACCTTTGGGCGAGCGCAATTTGTTCCTCCTTGTCTGCTGCAAGCTGCTGTGTGCATCGGCGGAGCCGTATGTGTATGAGACGGTCACGGCCACATTTGACTGCTGCGGCCATTCCTTCACCGCAAAGGGCAAGCGCGTCATCTCCGAAGGCTGGCGGGAAATCGACCGCATTTTCCGTGCCTTCTTGAAGGAAAAGCCTGCGGATGGGGACGGCGATACGCTCCCGGACTTCACCGAAGGGCAAACTTTTGACGGTGCGGAGGTTGCTGTTACCGAGCATTTCACCCAGCCGCCGAAGCCCTACTCCGAAGATACCCTCCTGTCCGCTATGGAGAACGCAGGCAAGGATGATATTCCCGATGAGGCGGAGCGAAAAGGTCTTGGCACGCCCGCCACCAGGGCGGCTATCATCGAAAAGCTGGTGACAGCCGGATTTGTGGAGCGCAAGGGCAAAAACCTGATTCCCACGAAAGCAGGTATCAACCTTGTCACGGTCCTGCCGGAGCCGCTGACCTCTCCCATGCTGACAGCGGAATGGGAACAGAAATTGACGGAGATTGCAAAAGGCAGCACTGACCCGGATACCTTCATGGACGGTATCCGCACGATGGTTCAAGAGATCGTGTCCACCTATTCCTGCATTTCCGAGGATGGCAAAAAGCTGTTTGCCCCGGAGAAGGAGAGCATCGGCGCCTGCCCCCGCTGCGGCCAGCCGGTTTATGAGGGGAAGAAAAACTTCGCCTGTTCGGATCGATCCTGTGGTTTTGTCCTCTGGAAAAATGACCGCTTCTGGACGAGCCGCAAGAAGGAGCTGACAAAGAAGATGGCAACGGATCTTCTGAAAAAGGGCCGTACCAATGTCAAGGGAATGTGGTCTGAAAAGAAACAGGCTGCTTATGACGCTGCGGTGATCCTGAATGACACGGGTGGCAAGTACATCAATTTTAAGCTGGAATTTCCGAAAAGAAAGGAAGGTGTCAATGGCAGAAAATAAGGCTTTGGAACATTTACCCGAAGTGAGGGCGGCGGTGGCTGCCCTCTCCCCGGAAGACCGGAAACTGCTGGCGGCAGTGCAGGCATCGCCTTTCAAGCTGACAGCGCCGGAGCAGTTCAAGGAGTTTGCGGCAAACATCGACTATTTCGTATTTGAGCCCAATATCCACAATCTGAACGATCTGGGGTGGCGGTATCTGGCACAGCACATGGATATGCTGCTGCCCCCGGAACTTCTGAAAGCAATCGACCTTGTTCCGTTTGGCAAGTACGCCATGCAGGAGGAACAGGGCCATTTTACGGAACACGGATACATTTCTCTCTCCGGCGACGAGTGGAATCATGAACGCCCTGCGGAGCCGGAGAAAAAGCCCTCCATCCGGGAACGGCTGGAACAGGGCAAAAAGGAATGTGCGGAGAAAAACAAGGTGCAGCCCCATAAGGAAAAGTCTGCGCCGGAACTGTAAGGAGGTGCTGATATGCCATATTACGATCACGACAAGGATTATCCCTTTGCCGCCTTTATCACCAATCTTGGGAAGTACAATGAGGGCGAACTTGTGGGCGAGTGGGTGAAGTTTCCCACCACCGCCGAGGAATTGAAGGAAGTGTTTAAGCGGATCGGGATCGGCCAGAAGGATGACTTCGGCCAGCCCTATGAGGAATGGTTCATCACGGACT
>OGWU01001944.1_pt1 | contig 11086 bp, 10 predicted proteins | sample 1576071 | NCBI WGS metagenome assembly OGWU01 (sample SAMEA3541582, study PRJEB24748) | human gut metagenome | biome: human gut; feature: human-associated habitat; material: faeces | place: China | collected 2012
GCTCGCCAGCCTAGTCAAAATCCTCCTGATCGTCAAATCCCAGACCGCCGCCAACCGCCATCGCCAGCCACACCAGCGCCAGGCAGAGCACCCCAGTCGCCAGCGTGATCCCCACCGGCACCAGGATCATCAGAAAGTTTGACACCTGCAAACGTGTATGGATCTTCACCAGCCATCCCTCCTATTATCATTTCTGAACAAATTATACCACAGACCACCGCTCCATTCTTAAACGCCAGATAAACTTTGCATGAAAAAACCGCCGGACAAGATTGTCCGACGGCTGAGGCAGGCTAATTTTATTCTGCCAGAAAACGTTCGAGGATCGCAGCCAGCTGTGCGCGGGTCGCATCGCCCTGTGGCACGATGGTCTCAGCTGTCATGCCGGTGATGAGGCCTTTAGCGTTCGCCCAGGAGAGTGCGTCCGTCGCCCAGTCAGAAACGCTGGCGGCATCAGCATAAACGCCCAGATCCGCACGAGCGCTCACATCCTGGCCTTTGAACGCAGCGTAATTGCAGAGAATGGCAGCGAGCTGTTCGCGAGTGAGGGTGTCGTTTGCTCCGAAGGTATCTCCGTATCCGCTGACGATGCCGTTTGCAGCCGCCCAGTTCACAGCATCCGCATACCAGGCATCGGCATCCACATCCGTGAAGCCGGCATTCTCAGCAGCCGGACCACCTTCCAGGCGATAGAGGATGGAGACAAGCATGCCGCGGGTGGTGCTGGTGTTTGACGCGAAGGTATTGTCGGCGGTGCCGGTCATAAGGCCATTGTCATACACATACTGCACTGCGTCAGCGAACCAATCGTTGGCGTCCACATCGGTAAATGGCAGGCCGCTTTCAGCAGGTTCTTCGCCCAGCTCGTAAACCGCCATGGTGCCGGACACTTCGCAGGCTGCAAGCAGCAGCGCCTGGCCAGTCGCGCTGTCGACAGCCGGAACAAAGCTCATCCCTTCGACAGAAACGTCATCCTTGACATCTTCGCTGAAATCGCGGCTGTTGATGTAGTTCACATAGGTCGCATTGGCAGGATCGGTGATGTCGTAGACCATGATACCGCTCGTGCGCTCGAGGGTAACGAAGGCGTAGGTGCGGCCATCGACTTCGCCGGTGATGACGGATTCTGCTTCAGGCCCTTTTTTGCCGGAGCGATCATCGATGCTCTTATCGTCGTTGGAGCAATTGAAGTTGTCCGGAACATAGGCGCCGGTCTTGGCTTCGAAATCATTGCCGCTGGAATACACCTCGGTCATGCCTGTTTCGCTGACTTCAAAGATCGTGAAAGAGCGACCGCCAAAGAGATAATCGGTGTTGGCATCAAGGCCATCGTAATCGCTCGAATCAAAATACACGACCTTGCCGGCAACTTCGCCTTCCTTAATATTGCCAGCAGGGGAAGCCATGCCACCATCCACCTCAAGCTCATTGAGGTAGAAGCCTTCCGTGTCCTTCTCTCCCCATTCGCGGCTGTCGCCTTCGTTGGCAGTGAGGAGATAGGTCTTGCCATTCGCTTCATAGAGGCTGATGCCGTCTGGCATGCGGATGCTCTTTACACCAGGATAGGTGCGGGCAGCGTACTGCTCGTCGTCTTTGTTGATGTCAAACGCCGTTTCGCCGAGGTCCTCGAAGCCAGCAGAATAGATACCGTCGACGCGTTCCGCATCAAGATCGATCACAGCGATGGCGTTCGCTTCCTGCAGGGAAACATAGGCTTTGTCGTTCGAGGCTGCAATGTATTCCGGTTCCAGATCAACAGCTGGGGCAGTATTTTTCTTGAGGATGATGCCCATGCCAGCGAGGGTCTCATGGTCGAAGGCGTCAAAGCCGACATTCACCGCCGCACCAGACGTCGCATCAATGATGCTCACCGTACCGGCAGGATCGCTGCCATCCACATAGCCCAGGCGAGGTTCGCCTTCGTTGGCTGTGAGGATTTTCGTGCCATCAGGCGTGAAGGTGACCATGTCCGGCTGCACACCCACCTCGATCGCGCGCTGGAAGGTCAAGCCGCCATCAGCACCACAGCTGAAGAGCGCCACATACCCGTTTGCATCATACGCTTCTGCCTGGATCGCTGCAGCCAGCGTCTGCCCATCCGGAGAAACAGCGACCGACGTCATATCGCCGTAGGTGAAACCACTGACCAAATTTTTCACATCAATCTCCGTCGCCGACAGATCCTGCACACTGTTCGTCGACGCCAGGCCACTCAGAGACACACAATCCAGTGTTCCCTTGACCCCGTTAATCACATAGGCACAATCGTTCACATTATTGTAGACAACAATCTCTGCGCTGCCGCCGTCTGGATTCATCACGCCGGAATTATAGCGGCCAATCTGAGTCAGATCCAGCGCCGCATTGCCATTTTCATACCCCGTATACTGTTTGTCCGTGGTCACGACTGGCGTGTAGCCTTCGGCATCTGCCGCCAGTGCTGGAGCGATCGGCGCAGCCTGCGTCATCATCGCACAGGCAAGCACAAAGGCTGTCAAATGTTTGCTGCTTTTTCTCATGTTTTTTCTCCTTTGATCATTCAGTAATGGTTCGGAAAGTCACACACTTTCCCGCAATTGTTCCCATTATAAAAAAGCAACGTAAAAACACAAACAGCCCTCTCGAAAAATCTATGTAAACCTGCGCGCATAAAAAATGCCTGCTTCGCCAAATCGCGAAACAGGCATGGATCATTCACGCGCGAGCAAGGACGACCGTTTCACCGTCAGATAGAGAAAGAACAACCTGGTCATTCTCGACAGGCGTCACAAGCGGCTCCGCCTCTTCAGCGAGATCGAGCACACGGACACCATCGTCGGTATCTTCCAGCGGCAGTGCCAGGAAAACATCGCCACCCTGCGGCAATTCCAGCGTGAGCCGCGTTCCTCCAGCCTCATCCAGCGCCAGCGGCGCGATCGGAAGCACGAACGGTGCCATCTTAGCCGCTTCACACGCGCTCTGCGACAGGCTCACAGCGATACGCGTGCAGCCATTTTCGCTGGAAATCGTCGTGATGCTGCCATCTTCACACTCCACCGTGGTCGTTTCATTTCCTTCCGGTGTACGCACCGTCATCGTGCGCCGTGCGTCCGTCTCCACAAGCTCCGCCACGCCGCCATCGGCTCGCGTCACCGTTTCGTACATTGCCGCCGGCTCTTCCGCCTCCGCTGGTAAAGTGCCCCCAGCCAATTGCACCATTGCAAACACCGCCACGATCAGCGCCAGTCCTCGTTTGATCATTCTCTTACACCCTATTCCCTTTTGTAGTTTCATATAATATTATAGAAGCACCTTGTAAACGTCAGCACTTTGCTCAGGAAAAATGTTTGTAAACTGCTAAAAATGTCACGAAATGGCAACGATTGTTACGAAAATATCTTTATTAGCACTCTGCTATTGCGAGTGCTAATAAAACGTGCTATCATACAATTGTACCAAAAGAGAAGGACCTGAAAGGGGTTCCTCCCCATAGGGCATAAGCAAATATGAATATGTTCAAAGAAATGGAGGAATGACTTATGTTACCTAGAATTTTTGGTGAAGATTTATTTGACGATTTCTTTAATGATGATTTTATGATGCGTCCAATGCGCAACACAGTCCCTCAGATGATGAAGACCGACGTTCGCGAGCTCGACGGCGCATATGAACTCGATATGGATCTGCCAGGCTTTAAGAAGGAAGACATCAAAGTCGACCTGAAAGACGGCACCCTCACCATCAGCGCAGCGCGCAACGCCGAAACTAACGAAAAAGACGACAACGGCAAACTCATTCGCCAGGAACGCTACAGCGGCTCCTGCAAGCGCAGCTTCTATGTCGGCGACATCAAAGCCACCGATATCAGCGCCAAATATGAAGACGGCATCCTGAAACTCGTCGTCCCTAAATTTGACAAACAAGCCGTTCCAAGCGGCTCCACCATCGCCATCGAATAATCCCCCTTTGTACTGACAAACCAAGCATAAAAGATCATTGATTTTCCGCCAAACATTGACATACATACACCCCCCTTATCCAGCACCCCCTCGTCAGACGGCGAGGGGGTACTGTTTTTTCGACTTCACACACGACAGCCGCCCGGCGACATGATATAATTTTATCAAGGAAAATGCGCGGAGAGGTGATCGCCATGAAACTGGAAGAAATGAGATATTATGTGGAAATCGTCAACGCCGGTTCGATCAATCAGGCGTCAAAAACGCTTTATGTCGCACAGCCCGCATTAAGCCGCACCATCGCTTCGTTGGAAAAAGAACTCGGCTTTGCGCTCTTGGAGCGCTCAAAACACGGGGTCACACCAACGCAGGAAGGGAAACAGGTCTACGACGACTGCATCCAAATGCTCGGCCTCTACGCCGAATGTGAACATCATTGGGAAAACCTCGCATACCAAAATAAAGAAGACGATGAACCGGTAACAATCTCTATTTTTGCTTTACCAATGATAGCCGGCAACACAATGAACAAGGTGTTTTACGAAGTAACAAAGAATTATCCTCGCATTCGATTGCGTCTCTTTGAATATCAACTAGGAACTATCTTAGGTGAAGCAACCAAACAACCTTTTTCGCTCGCTGTAAGTCACTATAACGAAAAAACAAAGTCTACTATCTACTCTTTTGCTAAAGCTCACAATATGCAAATCATCCCTCTTTTTAATGATGAGTACCGCCTTTTCGCCAATCCTTGCAGTCCTATCTTCTCTATGGACCAGCTTAAAAAAAACGCTTTAAAAAACTATGCCCTGGCTTCCTATTCTGACGAGGACCTTGAACAAGATCCACGCTTTATTGATGCCGGTCTTACTGATATTCCTAAGTTCTTTGGAGAAATCTTTCGTTTAAGCAATCGCTATGATATGATGAATCTTGCTGTAAATAATCCACAAATTCTTACTCTTTCAGCTTATCGTATGACCAGCGATACGCCTTTTCGAACAGCAAATCTTTTAAAGCCTTTACCACATTCTCTGTATCACATTCCTATGACTTACTTTATTCTTTGTGCAAAAGAACCTTCCATAGAAGAAAAAATCACGCTAAATACTCTACTGACTTTCTTTAGTTCACTTGAAGCAATCCCTTTAGACAAAACCATGTAAACGCAAAATGGCACTTGGAAAACTCTCTCCAAGTGCCTGTTTATTTTACTCAGTCAAACCAAAGAACCGTGCAGCATTATTGTACATAATATCCTCTACAACTTCTTCTCTGAGATGTTCAAGATAATATTTAACGCTGCCTTCAATATCCACGCAAGGATAAGCAGAACCGTACAGGAATTTATCGCGCAACATATAATTGGCGGCTTCTATATAATCGTTCCCGCCCAAAGCATGCAGGCCGTAAATGTCCGGAGACAGATATACATTAGGTTCAGAAAAACATACACGAACCGCCTGACCCACTAATGGCCATCCTCCGTGGCAAAGCGCCATTTTTAAATTCGGAAAGGTGTGTGCAACATTGGCCGCACGTGTGGCATCACAATATTCAGCGGTCGGCCCATGAAAACCACCAAAAGAAATCAGCATTGGAATGTTGTTCTTCTCACAATACTCGTAAATTGGAAAAATAATCTCATCATCCATGAGATAGCCTTCCATGCCCGGCTCCATAAATGGCGCGATGCACGGACCATCAACAATATATTTTTTGATCAGCTCCACTGATGTCTCTCCGCCATTTGTTGGTATCCCGCAAGCCCCGAGAAAACGATCAGGGTATTGTGCTAAAAGGTCAACGAGTGCTTCATTTTCATAGCCACGACTGTTTTTACGAATAGACACCACACCTGTAAAGTCTCCACAACGATCCATTTCTTCAAAGAGCACATCCAGCGATTTTGTCTTGACCGATTCAGCCACGTTCATGCCAAATCGCATCGGAAACGAAAACGACGAAAATGGTGAGTGATCCTCAGAATTATACATCGTATCCAGATATGGCTGAAACGGTGGACGGCAACGCACGTCTAATATCTTCATAAAAAATCATCCTTTCTATCAGATCAGTCCAAAGAGATACCACCAAGGAATAACAAGTACCCAGAAAAGCACCAGAGTGATTACCATTTTAATAACGTTATACTTCATAAAGTCTTTCATCGTCATAACGCCAAACCCAAAGAGAATAAGCAAATACGCATTTTCATAAGGGAAGAACACCATGTCATTGGCAAAGAACATGGCCAAAAATGGCAAAAGTGGATAGGTAATACCGACACCTGTACCAAGTGCAGCCAGCGGACCAGGGAACATCCCTTGCATTGCAGATGGCGTCATAAGCAGATTCATGATGATACCAAAAATAATGCACAGGAACAGGAAAACAGGTTTTGGCACATCCGTTAAGAATGGCGTAATATAGATAGAAATTGCTTCACCAATACCAACGGCACCACCTACAGTACCAATGCCCATGCAAGAAGCAATAAAGATGATAAAGCCAACATTAATATTATCTAGTGATCCTTTTTGTGTAGCGACATTAATTCCAGGTAGGAAAAAAAGAATAGGAACAATAATAAATCCGTAATTAATATCTAAACCATGCCATGGTTGAGTGAAAATATACGCGAATAAAATAACTGTTAAAACAATGGCTTTCTTTTCTTTCGTTGTCATTGGTCCCAATTTTGCGTATTCTGTTTCGAAATATTCCTGACCACCTTTAAGAAATTTTTGCGGTTTATAAATCTTAAAAAAGATTGGAATACATAGTACGTTGATCACCAATAACGGAAAATTATATACAACAACGGCCCACCAATCCATCTGAAAATCTGGTACAGCCATGCGCACACCGTTCCCCCAAATCGCAACACCTGCTGGTGAATATACAAAATTAAGCGCAGCAGTTGATACAATTTGGCCGACAATCATGATCAAAACACCTTCTTTGGTATGCTCCAAATGGAGTGCCTTGACCACACCATAGCAAAGAACTAAAGTTGCCATCCAACCATTAGTAAATGTCACAAACATAACAGCCAATCCGGCAATAAGTAATGCAAAGAGCAGTTTCATCAGACTACCTTTACACTTAGTGCCCGCCCATAAAACCAGACAGTTCAATAAACCACTTTCATCTAGACAATTTGCAAAAATCATACCACCGACGATCATAAAGATCATAAAACTGGATGACCAAATATTCAGTGCAACATCGACAGTGCAAGCACCTAAAATGACATACATCATCGGCAGAAGCAGGCCGACCAAAAAGTTAGGCAACAATTCAAATGCTGCCAACAACAGTACAAAAACAGTTGCTACCAAAAAAGCACGCATCGGCGCTGTAAACACGTCATTGATCGGTATCATTTGACAAAGCACAGCTAACACAATCGCCGCAATCCACTTGATCGCAACAACATTTTTTGAATAAGCTTTCGATGACATAATATACACCCTTTCTTTTGCTGGTTTTAGAAAAGGTTCTGCGCAGTTCCTTTTATTGATTACATTTATAATATTAATACAATCAGGATGTTTTGTATAATGCCAGCGAAATATGCACGTTATGCCAAGCCGATATAACATCATTGACCAATTTCTATAAAAATATCCCTGTCCTATGACAATGCACAGAACAGGGAATATAATTATACTTCCGCCTTCTTCCCCATGACAGTCTTTACCGCATCGAGGATAAATTCGCGGCCGAGACGGGTGTCGATGCAGAGGTCGTAGTGGTCAGCGTAGCCCCAGGTTTGGTTGGTGTAGTAATCATAGTTGTCGGCGCGGCGGCGATCGGTGCGGGCGATGGCGGCGCGGGCCTGTGCTTCATCCATATTTTCTGTGCGGATGATGCGCGCTACACGGCGCTCGAGAGGCGCGTGCAGGAAGAGGCTGACGCAGCGGTCGTAATCGCGCAGGATATAATCGGAGCAGCGACCGACGATGACGCAGTTGCCGCCAGCGGCAAGATCGCGGATGACTTTTGTCTGGGCGCCGAAGATGACGTCCTTCGGTGCGTCGTCGCTGTTGGAATAGACATACATCTGATTGAAAAGATCGTGGATGAGGTGGCTGCCCATGCTTTCCTCGTTTTTCTGGATGTAGTCTTCGGAATAGCCGGTGATGCCGGCGGTCTCGGAGATGATCTCCTTGTCGTAGAAATCAAAGCCGAGCTTGAGGGCGAGATATTGACCAATGGCATGGCCGCCGCTGCCGTACTGACGGCCGATGGAGATCACCCAGCCGCCGTGCTGCATCTCTGCATAGGTTGGAACGACGTCGCTCTCGACTTCGGCGATGGTGCGGTCGAAAATGTGGATCTTGCGACCAAAGAGCCGCGCGATATAGCCGACGAGGAAGGCGGCGACGAGGGTACCTTCGCGAACGCCGTTGAGTCGGTGCGCAAAAACGAACGAAAGCACGACGGCGATGACGGTCATGGTGACGTCGTTGGCGATCTTGGTGTAGCCAAAATCGGTGTGCCAGGTGGTGCTGATGGCGCGCACGAGGGATTCGCCAGGAAGCATGGCGACGTTGGCGAGCATCTCAAGATACACGCCAAAGCCAAGGATGACGCAGCCTGCCAGCAGGAAAAGGATCTTTTCTATATACAGATCCAGGCTCACATTTTCTATAAAAATACCGGTGAGATCGATGGCGTAGCCAAAGACAACGCAGATCGGGATCTGTAGTGCATGCTCAAGCTTGAAATTGCGCCGGAGAATGACGAGCTGCGCAAGCACCATGAGCATATTCACGGCGATGGTAAATTCGCCGAGGCTGAAGGGAAAATTGAGGCTCAGCACATACGGCACGGAAGAGATCGGCGAGGTGCCGAGATCGGCTTTGGTGATGACGCTGATGCCGAACGAATTGATAAAGACACCGATGAAAAACAGAATGTAACGTTTTAATTTATTGGCGGTCACTACCGTCGCTCCTTTCTGTGAAAACATGAAAAAAATATCGGCCCCACTGAGGCCAACGTTTTCATTATAACGCAAAATTCCACGCTGCGCAAGACATCGCCCTTGACAGCGCGGGGCGGCGCCTGTTATAGTGAACGCACTATCTCGCAAAGGAGGCCACGCCCCATGACCCGCGACATGCGCCGCAAGCGCCAAGCGCTCGCGCCTGAAGCCTGCGCTGATATTCTCGCCCAGGAGAGCCACGGTGTGCTCGCTCTTGCTGGTGACGATTTTCCCTACGCTGTGCCGCTAAGCTATGTCTACACAGACGACGCACTCTATTTTCACTGCGCCAGAGAAGGGATGAAGCTGGAGCTCGCCCGCCGCGACAGCCGCGCAAGTTTTTGCGTTGTCGCAGAAGACCACATCGTGCCAGAAGCATACACAACCTACTACCGCAGCGTGATCTGTTTTGGCCAGCTGTCAGAGATCACGGACGACGACGAAAAGCGCGCCGCGATCGAAGCGCTTGGCCGCAAATACGCGCCCCACGAATCAAACGATCATCTCGCTGAAGAGATCCAGCGCCATTGGTCGGCGCTCTGCATCCTCAAGCTCACACCAGAACGCATCACCGGCAAAGAAGCGATCGAGCTTGTGCAGGCGCGCGAAAGCTGAGCGCAGATTTCGCAGCCAGCCAGGCAGCGTTTGTGCCAAAAGCTGGAAAAAGATGCCGCGATGGTCTAAAATAAAAGATTGCACAAAAAATGGAACCCTGCATGGGGTTCCATTTTTCGCTATCAGCGGCTGATGATATAGATGATGTTGCTGCCACAATCCCAGACCACATCGGCGAATGGCTCGATCAACGCGCGCACTGGCAGCATCAGGCGATCGCCAACGATCTGCACCGGCACGTTCATCGTTGCTTCTTTGTGCTGGGCGGGGTCATAATTATCCGCTGTGCCATAGTCAACGGTGTAAGATGGCAGGAGGCCGTCGTGTCCCTGCGAGAAGGTGAGCCAGTAATCCGGCTCTGTGCCCACAGGCTCGACGCTGATCTTCCACCACGGATCGCTCTGCAAGATATTCACGGTGTATTCCCCAGGCATAGCGGCAACGATCGGCCGCGATGGCGCCAGCGAAACGCCGTTTTGCACGACTGGCTGCTGATCAGGGAATTCGAGTTCGACGCCGTCCCAAACAATCGTTGGTGTTTCATAATCCCAGCGCTCGGTATAATCAATCTCAAAACCATCTGTTCCCATATCGATCAGAATCTGCTCTTCGCTTGGCACTGAACCATCGGTATCATCTTTATCCAAATTGACAAAGAACTCCGAAAGCGCCTCATCATGCAAATGCCCCACACCACTGATAAAGCGGGACACTTTCCAAGTGCCGTCCTGCTTCGTCAGGACCATGGCTTCGCCGCAAGTTGCAGAAGAATCGAAACTTCCGGTATGCTCACTATACATGGTCATCGCTGCGTAGTGCTGCAAAAATACTTTTATCGTGTGATCATCAATGAGATTATAGCCATCAATACGCGCTTCTCCTTCTTTATCAGAGATTTCATAGCCGGAGCAGCTGCGGCGTGCCACAGCATTGCGCGCTTCTACCTGCTTGCGCAGATAATCGCTGGCGAAATCATTTTCATCCAGAAAAACGAACTCGCCACAGTAGGACGCAATGTACGCATCGTCCACCCGCTGCACCACTTCAAGTGCAGCATTCACGTTTTCATCGTCCGTCACAAATCCTTCATGGTTAATATTTTCCACAACAGAAGTTTCCGTGGCTTCAGTCGCCGTGTTTTCATCAGCCAACGCTGGAAAAGCTGTGAACACGCTCAACATCAACATCATAACAAATAATTTCACTTTCAACATTCCAATCGCTCCTTTCTCGTCATCGTTCTTCAACAGTCCGATCCCTCCTTCCAGCGGCCGCAGCGTCCGTTTTCGAATGAGCATTCCCGCAGGCGAGTTTCTGCCCCACAGAGCAGTGCGAAGATCCTCGTTGAATCCTTCCGCCACAGCCGACTGAACGATCGGTCTGATTAAAGCCTACACCTTTGCAGCACCACTTTCAATGATTGTGAAGACGAATTAAGAAAAAATTAGGAATTCCTTCATTTTATGTTCATTTTTTATTCCGTAATCGAGTAGGAGGCCCCATTAGGGGCCGTCCTCTCACACCACCGTGCGTACCG
>OGWU01001947.1_pt1 | contig 11079 bp, 9 predicted proteins | sample 1576071 | NCBI WGS metagenome assembly OGWU01 (sample SAMEA3541582, study PRJEB24748) | human gut metagenome | biome: human gut; feature: human-associated habitat; material: faeces | place: China | collected 2012
GGCCGCCTCCGCGCACATCCAGTCCCGCCGGGGCGCCTTCGGGGCCCAGCAGCAAAACCGTGCAGCCGGTGCCTGCCTCTACGTTTTCTGCCTGGCCAATCTTCAAATGATCAAACTCCGTAATTGCAATTTCCCGCATGGCATCCTCCCTGTAAAGCCTTATTGCTTGTCATCGCTTCATGATTTTGTTTCCGCCTTATTTGGCTCTGGGTTTTGGATCGTGCAGCCGGCTGAGATCGACGCCCTCGTATTTCAAAAGCCGCCGCTTCATCGGCAAGCCGCCGCCATACCCCACAAGATTGCCATCGGCGCCCACCACCCGGTGGCAGGGAATGATCAGTGAAATCGGGTTATGCCCCACGGCGCCGCCTACCGCCTGTGCCGACATTTTGCCACCGCTTTTTTCGGCGATTTCCCGGGCAATCTGACCGTAGGTTTCCAGTTTTCCATAGGGGATCCGGCACAATCTCTGCCATACCATCCGGCGGAAGTCACTTCCCTGCGGTTCCAACGGCAATTCCTGCGGGGTGGGTTTCTCCCCGCGGAAATAGCGGTCCAGCCATCCGCACGCCTGCACCAGAAGCGCAGCACTTTGCCGCTTTTGCGCCTGTGCCGCCAGCGTTTGGTCGATCTGCTGCCCCGGCAGCCAGGCACCGACCAGTGCATGGTCGTTGGCAAGCAGAAAAATCTCCCCAAACGGCGACGGATACGTCGTGGAATACAGCATTTGCACAAGTCCCCTTTGGCCGATCCGATTTTCTACATTGTAGCAGATTTTTCCCCACGATTCCAGCCTGTTTGCGCTGAATTTACAGGATCTTCCGCGTTGGACCGGTTGGCTATTTACTCCATCTCTTCTTCCTGCGCGATCGTTGTTTCGGCAGCCAACATCAGCAAACGCTTGAACTCTGCCCGCTCCACATCGGTCATCTTTTGGGTCATGCGCTGAAAGCAAGCATCGATTTCCCGCTTGATGGCCGGATAAACGGCCCAGGCGCTTTCCGTCGGCCGGATATCATAGGTCCGCTTATCTTTGGCATTGGTGGTGCGGACCAGAAAACCGCTCTCTTCCAGCTTGTTCACCGTTTTGGCAATGACACTTTTGTCCAGCGACAGACGCTTGGTGATCTCATCCTGCGTCAGTGTTTCAAAATCGCAGACGATGAGGATCACCACCGCCTGCGCCGCTGTGAGCTGACACTGCGCGCAGCCGTTGTTGAGCCAAATGTGCGATTTGCGATAGAGGATGGAAATGGATTTGAACGGACTATCCATACTGTAGAGCATTGTACAAGCCCCCTTTTGCAACAGTATACTTCCTTTTCGTGGCATTTGCAACCAGATATTGACGAACGCGTTCCGGCGTGCTATGCTTATAGATAGTGGCAATTGCCACTATATTTTTTTGATATTTTTCTGTTGCAAAGGAGCTATATGTACATGGAAAACAATGAAAAAATTTGGAACCGAAGATTTATTCTTCTTTTTATCACCAACCTGCTGGTGCTGGCCGCGTTTTATGCGTCCATCCCCATCATCCCCATCTACTGCCAGGAAATCGGCATCACCGGTTCCCGGGTCGGCATCGTACTGACCGCCATGTCGGTTGCCACCATTTTGTTCCGCCCTGTGGCCGGTTATCTGCTGGATAACTTCAACCGTTACCGGGTATATCTGCTCTTTCTGGCCTTGTTCTGCCTGTCTTTTCCGGCCTTTATCGCCTTCCCGATTTTTGGTGTGCTGATCATCATCCGCCTGTACATGGGTGCGGTTTACTCGGTTTGCGGTTCTGCCACCATGACGCTGGCCGGTGATGTGCTGCCGGTCAAAAAAATCACCGAAGGCATCAGCCGTTTTGCTTTTACCGTTTCCATCGGCATGGCTGTAGGCCCCTATGTCGGCCTGCAGGTGCAAAGCCACATGAGCAGCAAGGCGTCTTTCCTGACGATCTTCGGTATCACCGTGGCGGCTTTACTTTGTGTTTCCTGCTGCCGCATCAAGTATCCGAAGGTAGAGCGCAAAAAGTTCTCCATCCGTGATTCCATCTATGGTCCCGCGCTGCCGTTCATGTTCAACATGATGTTCCTGATGATTCCCTACGGCGCTGTGATTGCCTATTCCTCTATTCTGGCGCAGGAAAAGGGGCTTTCCTCCTATCTGCCCTACTTCTACATTTTCCTGGTCGTCGGCATGCTGGCTTCCAAACTGTCCACCCAGAAGATGATCGATGCCGGCAAGCATCGCATTCTCGTCTATATCAGCCTCGTCATCCTGATTCTGACCATGATCAGCTATCTGTTCCTGTCCACCGGCGTGCATATGCTGGCGGCCGGTTTCTTCTTCGGCCTTGGCTATGGCATTCTGCAGCCGCTCTTCCAGTCCTTTGTCACCGGCACCACCCCGGCGCCCCAGCGCGGCGTTGCCAACGCCACCTACATGCTCTCCTACGACGTAGGCATCGGCATCGGTTCGCTGCTCATGGGCTTCATGCAGGAATCCCTGGGGCTGCCGGTCGGTTTTGCGCTGACCGCCATCGCCTATGTCATCGGCGCCATCGTGTACGTTGCGTATGTTGACCGCTACTATCGCAAACTGCGCCTGGCGTAAGAATCCGCCTACCTCTGTAATACGTTTAAAATGAGCGATGCCATTGAATGGCATCGCCCATTTTCTGCGTCCGCACCACCGGTGCATCCTTCCAAAACACTATTCGGCAAACCACGTGCCCCTTTTGGCCTGCATCCAGAATCGGTTGCATGAGAGACAATGGTTTTGCGATTAGGAAACCACGAAAAGAGGGCATATCACAGGAAAACCTGCGGTATGCCCTCTTTTTGTTTATACAATTTTCTATGCGGAATTACTCTACCCGCAGGCGTTCCACCACCGAGTAGCGCTGGGTGGCCCGGCAGGTTGCCACCGGGATTGCAATGCCCAGAAGGGCAAACAATGGCAAAACCACTGCGATCGGCCAGATGGTAAAGTGATAGGTGAAAAACCAAAACATCCCGTTAAGGCCGGGACCCACGACAGGCGCGGTGACCAGAATCAGGGCAAGGGCCAGCAAGGCTGAACCCAGGGTGTAGAGCAGCCCCTCCAGCGCCAGCATCGTCTGCAGCTGCCGGGTGGTCATGCCGATGGACTGGAGCACTGCCAGTTCCCGGCGGCGGGCCGTGATACCGGTTAGGATGGCATTGAAGAAGTTGAGGATTCCCACCAGCCCTACAATGAAACTCAGAGCACTGCCCAGCAGCAGGAACATACTTTTGATACTCTCGAATTCCCCGGCATAGGTCGCCTTACTTTCATAGTCAAACTGCGGGTTGACGTTCTCGGTGTAATCCCGGAGGAACGCTTCCATGGCGGCGTTGGTTTCCTCGGTGGTATCGAAAGCGTAGTACATGACAGAATCCGTGCCTGTATCCCGGATAAAAGTCTCGGCCCCCATGACGAATTCATCCCGACCGTAGTAGCGGTAACTCAAAGCAGAGGGCACCGCCACCAACGCAGCCACCGTGTAATCCACATCCCGGTATTGTACCGCCCGCTCGGCATAGGCAGCGCCTTCGGGCACATTTTCCCTGGCGCCGTAAACCTCGCTGGTGGTGGGATTGTAGTACTCGTACTCCTCCACGTAGCGGATGGTAACCGTATCTCCCAACCGCGCCCAATGACTGTCCATCACCGGGTCGTCATAATCGTCGGTGCTGTATACGGCGGCGATATAGTTTCCCTCCGGGTCATTCAACTTGGAGAGGTCCCCTTCCAGTACCGTCAGATGGTCCAGGGCAAAGGGTTCCATGCCGTAAAGCTGTACCCCATCCGCCAACAGGCCCTCCTTCGTGCGGTCCATGAAGGCAATTGCACTATCCAGCTGTTCCGGGGTGTTCCAGCGACTCCACATGGAGCGGTAGTATTCCTCAGTTACGAACTCCTCCGCCGGTGTCGTCTTGCCATAGACACGGCCGCTGTCTGTAATGCCGCCCTGGGCCTCCACGGCTTCGATGACTTCTTCCGGCACACCCATCTCGTCGTTAAAGACCTCCCCGCCGGTCTGGAACTGCCCTGCATCAGCCAGGATAAAGTCGCTGGCGGTGAAGTTGGATACATATTTGTCCATGTCAAAGCCACCGGTAAAGGTGACGGTAAAGGTCAGCAGCACCACGGCAAGGGTCAGGGACAGCACCGTAAGGAAGGTCTTGCCCCGGCTGCGGCCCAGGTTAGCCCAGGCCATGGACAGCAGAGATACCCCCTTGCCGTTTCGCTTTTCTTTCTGCTTCAGCGCCTTGCCCTCAGTGTAGCGTACTGCCTCTACCGGGGAGACCTTGCCCGCCAGGCGTCCCGGGCGACGGCAGGATATAAGTACCGTTACCAGGGCGAAAATCGCCGCGCCGGCAAACAAAAGGGGGCTGACGGAGACCACCGTAGTCACACCGTTGAGCCGTGCGGTGATCACAGGGGTGAGCACGCCCCCCAACAGCCAACCCAGCAACAGGCCCAAGGGGATTCCCACCAGGGAGAGCAGCAGCGCCTGGGTGCGGATGATCCGCCGCAGCTGCCGGGGTGTGGTGCCAATGGTTTTGAGCAGGCCGTAAAAGCGGATATCCCCCGCCACCGAAATCTGAAACACATTGTAGATGATAAGATACCCTGTCAGGAGGATCAGGGCCAGCATGCCCGCAATAATGGCTGCCACGGTGGGGTCCAGTTTATCCGAAAGCTGTGCCCCGGTGTAGCCCCAGTTGACGCCGATGGAGATATAGTTTTCTCCTGCAATTTCCGACTGGTAGCCGTGGTTTGCCAGAATTTGTTCCAGATCAGAAGCAATGGAGCGGGCACCGTGCTTGAGCATCACATCCAGGTTCCAGCTTCCGGTCATGCCATCGCTGCCCGGCGGGGTCACCCCCACTTCTGCCAGAACGGCATCCACCCTGCTTTCGGGAACAAGGATATGGTTGGCCACCACAGCCTCGTCGTATTCCCACCAACCGCACAGGATAAAGCTCTGGGTGGTTTCGTGGCCGTCCACGTCAAAGGTGACGGTAAATTCCGCGCCGATCTTCGGTTCCACGCCCAGCAGCTCCAGCACATGCGTATCGGTAGCCGCCTCGTTGGTCCCCTCCTGAGGCAAACGTCCCTCTATGGGCGTGCAATAGCCCCAGCGGGCCTCATTGGCGTCAGAGTAGCCGATCTCCACATGGGATTTGTTGAAGGGAACCTCCTTGGGCATCCCCAGAAAGCGGCGGATGCCATACGCTTGAATCAGGGGATCCCCCTGCAATTCCTCACACTGTTCTTCCGTCAGATACTTGAACGAGCCGTGGGAGCAGCCCCCTGCCTGGCGGAAATTGTTCTGCTGGATGCCCTCGTTGATGGACATGGCAATGGTAAAAAGCGAGGTAAACAGCATCGCCGTCAGGGCAATGGCCAGTACCGCCACAACATTGCGGGTTCGGTTGGCCAGCAAGGCCCGGATACTCAACCGGCGGATGCAGCTGCCATTGGAAACTTTCATTGCTGCCGCCCTCCCTTACCGCTCCACGATCCGCCCATCCTCAATACGGATGATGCGGTCGGCCATCTGGGCGATTTCCTCGTTATGGGTGATCATGACCATGGTCTGGCCGAATTTCTGCCCCGTCACCTTCATGAGACTGAGCACATCCTGGCTGGTCTTGCTGTCCAGATTGCCGGTAGGTTCATCAGCCAGAAGAATGGCCGGTTTGGTGGCCAGCGCCCGGGCAATGGCCACACGCTGCTGCTGGCCGCCGGAAAGCTGGTTGGGCAGGCTGCGCAGCTTCTTTTCCAGCCCCAGGGTGGCTACCACCGCCCCGACAAAGTCAGTATCCACCTTGTTCCCGTCCAGCTGGATGGGCAGAATAATGTTTTCCCACACGCTCAGAACGGGCACCAGGTTGTACGCCTGAAAAACGAAGCCGATCTTCCGGCGACGGAAAATCGTCAATTCCTCGTCCTTCAGCCCGAAGATATCCTTTCCATCCACGGCAACGGTGCCCGAAGTGGGACGGTCCAGCCCGCCCAGCATATGAAGCAGCGTAGACTTGCCAGAGCCGGAAGTTCCCACAATGGCTACAAATTCGCCCTGCTCGATGCGCAGATCCACGCCATCCAGCGCCTTGACCTGGGTATCCCCCGAACCGTAATACTTTTTCAAATCCTTGGTCTGCAGGATCGTCATTTTCTTTTCCTCCCAACGAAAAAGTCTGTATCGTCTTTTGACAATACAGACTTTACCATACAAATCTGTCCTGGCACTTTCGAGAATGTGACAGTTCTGACAGAAGTTTCTTACGGACGGGGAAGAAACAGCGAAAATGTACTTCCCTTTCCCGGCATGCTCTCCACCTTCACATAGCCGCCCTGCTTTTCGGCAATTTTGCGGGTTAGGTAAAGCCCAATGCCCACGCCTTCCTCCCGGTAGTTCCCCGCACCACGGTAAAACCGGCCAAAAATCTTAGCCTGCTCCGTTTCGGGAATACCCGGTCCGGTATCGCTGACTTGAATGGCGGAAAACAGTTCGTAGTTCTTCACCGCCACGGTCACCATACCGCCGGGAGGTGTATATTTTACCCCATTGTCCAGAAGGTTGCACAGTGCTTCTTCCGTCCATTTTGGGTCAAAAACAGCGTTGCCTTCGATCGGTGTTACCCTAAGCGTGATGCCTTTTTCTGATGCCCTGGGCGCATACTGTGCCGCCGCACGGTTTACCACAGGAGCCAGTTCCGATGGTTCCGGGTGTACCGCGAGAATCCCGTTTTCCAGCCGGGATGTCTTGACCAACGCTTCGATCAGGGTCTGGAGCTTGTCTGCCTGCGCAGAAATCGCCTGGACGCATTCCGTCCCCTGGGGCGTCAGGGACTGCTCGGCCAACAGCTGCGCGTAGAGCTGCAGATTGGCCACCGGCGTTTTGGTCTGATGAGAAATATCCGAGATCAGGGCACTGATCTGATCTTTCTGCTCCTGCACTTTTCGCGCAGAGAGCGCGCTGGCTGTCAGGTAACGGGCCAACCGGCTTTCCAGAGCAGAAAGTCGGCTCTCATCAAAAGTTTCCTCTGTAAAGCGGCCGTCGATAGCTGCCTCCAGCATCGCATCCAGGTGCTTTATGGTTCTCACCGTTTTCTGGCGGTCAACCGCCACGATCACCAGCGCTGCCAGCAGGGCGCCCCCTGCCACAATATACCCGATCATGGCTGCACCGCCCAGGTATAGCCGATGCCATACACCGTTTTCAGATACTGCGGTTTGGCGGGGTCCTTCTCCAGTTTGGTGCGAAGTCGTTTCACCGTGACGGAGAGGGCGTTTTCCTCCACAAATTCTGCGCCATCGGTCCACACCCGGTCCACCAGGGTGGCGCGGGGCACGGCATGACCTTGATTTTCCACCAGCACCCGCAGCAGTTTCTGCTCGGTTTTGGATAGTTCTACCGCGAAGCCGTCCCTGCGAAAGTTCATTCGCTCAAAATCAAAAAGAAACGGCCCCATCTCCATTTGGGTGGAGGGCCGCACACTGCCGCGGCGAAGCTGCGTATTCACCCGGGCCCGCAGAACGGCCAGCGAAAAAGGCTTTGTGATATAGTCATCGGCACCTGCTTCCAGACCGGTGACCTCATCCAGTTCCAGGTCGTTGGCGGTAAGCAGAATCACCGGTGTGGTGTTTCTCTGGGAGCGGAACGTGCGCAGAAGATCCAGGCCGCTGCCATCCGGAAGATTGATATCCAGGATCAGCAGATCGAATTGCGTTTCTGCAAGTTTACACCTTGCCTGCGCAATGCAGTCCGCCAAAACCACAGTCCGCCCGGTTCCGCAAAGAGCCATGCTGATGCCGCGGCTCAGTGTGGAATCATCCTCCAGAAGAAAAATTCGTTCCATCGTCCCAGCTCCTTGGAAAGGAAAGCAAAAATTTGCTGTTTATCGTTTTCGATGCTTAAGCAAGCTTCTCTTTGATTATAGCAGTACAAATCATTTTTGCAAACGCAGGAATGGTAAGCAGAGAAAGAATGGTACCTAATACGTTTTCCCGCTTCATACAAGCTCCTTCCTGCATTGTATCATATACTTTAATACCCGATCAGCTGTTTCACCAAAAAAGGCACCATTGCAACAGGCAAAAAGAGCCAACTGATCTGTAGAAATCAGTTGGCTCTTTTTTACAAATCATGGGAAAGTAATATCTGGTTGCTATCAAAAGGCCTTTTGTATTCCGAAATCCTGCACAGAAACGCGCTTTTCGAAATTCAGATATTACTCGAACTCGATGGTGGCCGGCGGCTTAGTGGTATAATCAAAGAGAACACGGTTGATGTTCTTGACCTCGTTGACGATCCGGTTGGCTGCCGTTGTGATCGTTTCGGTGGGCAACAAAGTCACTTCGGCCGTCATAAAATCGGTCGTAGTAACCGCACGCAAAGCAATGGCATAATCGTAGGTTCGCTCATCGCCCATAACGCCGACACTACGCATATTGGTCAGCGCCGCAAAATACTGGCTCGGGCGCTGCTCCATGGGGAGCTTGTCCACTTCTTCACGCCAGATGGCATCGGCGTCCTGCACGATGGCCACTTTTTCAGCCGTCACATCGCCGATGATACGGATGGCGAGGCCGGGGCCCGGGAACGGTTGGCGTGCCACCAGATACTCCGGCAGTCCCAGTTCGCGGCCCGCCTGACGAACCTCGTCCTTGAACAGGTCACGCAGAGGCTCCACAATCTCTTTAAAGTCCACGTAATCCGGCAGGCCGCCCACATTGTGATGGCTCTTGATGGTCGCAGACTCGCCGCCCAGGCCGCTCTCTACCACGTCAGGATAGATCGTTCCCTGTGCCAGGAAATCCACCGCGCCGATCTTCTTTGCCTCATCCTCAAAGACGCGGATGAACTCTTCGCCGATGATCTTGCGCTTGCGCTCGGGAGCCGTCTCCCCTGCCAATTTGCCGTAGAAACGGTCGCGGGCATCCACACAGACGAAATTGATGTCAAACTGGCCACCTTCACCAAAGACTTCGCAAACCTGCTCGCGCTCGTTTTTACGCAGCAGGCCATGGTCTACGAAGACGCAGGTCAGCTGCTTGCCGATGGCCTTGGCCAGCATGGCGGCGCAAACGCTGGAATCCACGCCGCCGGAAAGTGCGCAAAGCACCTTGCCATCACCGATCTTTTCGCGCAGAGCCTGAACGGAGTGTTCTACAAAAGAATCCATCTTCCAGGTACCCGCACAGCCGCAAACCTTATACACAAAGTTATGCAGAATCTGGGTACCATTCTCGGTGTGCAGAACCTCGGGGTGGAACTGTACGCAGTACAAACCGCGGGCAGCATCCTGGGCTGCTGCAACCGGGCAATTGGGCGTATGGGCCACAATCTGGAAGCCGGGAGCCGCCGTCTCAATATAATCGTTATGGCTCATCCAGCAGACATTCTGTGCCGGCAAACCGTCAAACAGCGGGCTCGTGGTATCAAGATCCACAAGCGTCTTGCCATACTCACGTTCCGGAGCTTTGGTGACCTTTCCGCCCAGCATATGCATCATGAGCTGGCTGCCGTAGCAGATGCCAAGAATCGGCACACCCCAGGTATAAATCTCCGGGTCAATGGTCGGAGAATCAGGCAGATAGGCGCTATTGGGGCCACCCGTGAAAATGATACCCTTTGGATTTTTGGCTTTGATTTTGGCGAGGTCCGTGCGGTACGAATAGATCTCGCAGTAAACGTTGCACTCACGCACGCGGCGCGCAATCAACTGATTGTACTGGCCGCCGAAGTCAAGAACAATAACGGTTTCCTGCTGCATGGAGTTACTCCCTTCTCGTTTTCTTTCCTATTATCAAATAATTATAGCATACTGTTTTCGGCTTGAACAGATGGCAGATCAAAAAATGTTTTGGCTTTTCTGCGTGCTGAAATTATACAAAAAGGCAGGTACCCGCCTTACGGTGAGTACCTGCCTGTATGCTGTTTTAGAGCGAAAAATTACTTCTCGATCTTGGAAACAACGCCGGAACCAACGGTGTGGCCGCCTTCACGGATAGCGAAGCGCATGCCTTCTTCCATGGCAACGGGGGTGATCAGCTCAACATGCATATCGACGTTGTCGCCGGGCATGCACATCTCGGTGCCCTCGGGCAGGGTGATGGTGCCGGTAACGTCGGTGGTGCGGAAGTAGAACTGAGGACGATAGTTGTTGAAGAACGGGGTATGACGGCCGCCCTCTTCCTTCTTCAGGACGTAAACGTGGCCGTCGAAGGTGGTGTGGGGATGAACAGAGCCGGGCTGGCACAGGCACTGGCCACGCTCGATCTGGTCACGGTCAACGCCACGCAGCAGGGCGCCGATGTTATCGCCAGCCTGAGCGAACTCCAGGCTCTTGCGGAACATCTCGAGGCCGGTGATGGTGGTGGTCATCTTCTCTTCCTTGATACCGACGATTTCCATCTGGTCGCCGACGTGGGCAGTACCACGCTCGACACGACCGGTGGCGACGGTGCCACGGCCAGAAATGGTCATGACGTCCTCAACGGGCATCAGGAAGGGCTTGTCAGCAGCACGATCAGGAGTGGGGATGTAGCTGTCAACAGCGTCCATCAGCTCCCAAATGCACTTGTACTCGGGGGCGTTGGGATCGGTGCTGGTGCACTCCAGAGCCTTCAGAGCAGAACCACGGATGATGGGGGTGTTATCGCCATCGAAGTCGTACTCGCTCAGCAGCTCACGGATCTCCATCTCGACCAGATCCAGCAGCTCCTCGTCGTCAACCATGTCGCACTTGTTCATGAAGACAACGATCTTGGGCACGCCAACCTGACGGGCGAGCAGGATGTGCTCACGGGTCTGGGGCATGGGACCATCGGTAGCAGCGACGACCAGGATAGCGCCGTCCATCTGAGCAGCACCGGTGATCATGTTCTTGATGTAGTCAGCGTGGCCCGGGCAGTCAACGTGGGCGTAGTGACGAGTCTCGGTGTGGTACTCAACGTGAGCGGTGTTGATCGTGATACCACGAGCCTTCTCCTCGGGAGCCTTGTCGATGCTGGAGTAATCCATGAAGTCGGCGTCGCCCTTCAGAG
>OGWU01001950.1_pt1 | contig 11072 bp, 10 predicted proteins | sample 1576071 | NCBI WGS metagenome assembly OGWU01 (sample SAMEA3541582, study PRJEB24748) | human gut metagenome | biome: human gut; feature: human-associated habitat; material: faeces | place: China | collected 2012
GTAGAGTTTGCAAAGCAGGATGAAAAGACACTGATGCGCTGGGCGGCAGGTATTCTGGCGAGAGAAGGACGCAAGATCACGACCAGAGATATGGAACTTTTTCTGACAAAAACCGGTACGGATATGGGAAATATCCGTATGGAACTGGAGAAGCTGATCACATATACCATGGGACAGGATATTGTAACGAGAGAAGATATTGAGGAAATCTGTACAACACGGACAGAGAATAAGATCTTCGATATGGTTCGTGCAGTTACGGAGCGAAATCAGAGGAGAGCACTGGATCTGTATAATGATCTTCTGACGCTGCGTGAGCCGCCGATGAGGATACTGTTTCTGCTGTCGAAGCAGTTCCGGCAGATGTGCCTTGCAAAGAAAATGGCAGGGGAAGGGGCATCTCAGAACGAAATTGCAACCAGACTTGGCATACCGTCTTTTGTGGCAAGAAATATACTGGCCTGTGCGAGAGCTTACAGTGTTGAGGAGCTTGAACAGGCAGAAGAGGATTTTGTTGATGCGGAGGAGGCAGTGAAGACCGGAAGACTGCAGGATGTGCTGAGTGTGGAACTGTTGATAGTGAAATATAGTACTGAGAGAAAAAGATAAAAGTGTAACAGATGTGAGTAAATATAGTACCCGGAAACGGCTTCATCGTCCGGTTGTACTAGAATATAACCTGGCTGTTAAGAACGTCAAAATCGTCAGCAAACTCGCTACGCTCAGACAGAGCTTCCGATTTTGCCAACACAGCCCGAACATATTCAAGTACAACGACGAACGATTGCAGATGTTTCCGGGTACTATATTTATCCATCTGTTTTCGCTTTTATTTAATTTCTCTCCCGGGAAGGGGCGAAGGCACGGATAGTGCAACGAATTTCTTTACACCAATATACATAGGTGTCTTGACACCTAACATGTCGGGTAGTATAATCACAAATCAGAAAACATAAAAATACAAAACCCAACAGAAAATCCGGCATCAACCGGTACGAGGAAACAAAAATGAAAGAAAATTACGATGTCATTATCGTAGGAACAGGAGCCGCAGGTCTCTACTGTGCACTGAATCTGCCTTCCAGAATGAAAGTACTGATGCTGACCAAACAGCAGGCGGATCAGTCCGACTCCTTTCTGGCACAGGGCGGTATCTGCATGCTCAGAGGAGAAGAAGATTATAATGATTACTTTGAAGATACCATGCGTGCAGGACATTACGAAAATGACAAAAAAGCAGTTGATCTTATGATCCGCAGCTCCAACAGCATCATCCGTGATCTCCTTCAGCGCAATGTTACATTTGCGAGAACTCCGGACGGAGAACTTGATTTTACAAGAGAAGGTGCACATTCCCAGCCGAGAATCCTTTTTTATGAAGATATTACAGGCAAACAGATCACACAGACACTGCTTGAACAGGCGCGCACCCGAGATAATATCGAAATCTGCGAATACATGACGATGGTCGATCTGATCGCTGACGACAACATCTGCGGCGGTGTGGTCATCATGGATGAGCAGAATGAGGTTTACCTGGTACATGCGTCCAACGTTGTGCTGGCATGCGGTGGACTTGGCGGTCTTTACAAGAATTCTACGAACTTCCCGCATATTGCCGGAGACGGTCTCGGAATTGCGATGAAACATCAGATTGTTCTCGAACATCTTGATTACGTACAGATTCATCCAACAACACTTTATTCTCACAAACCGGGCAGAAGATTTCTGATTTCTGAATCTGTCCGTGGAGAAGGAGCTCTTCTTTATGACAGGAACGGACAGCGTTTTACCAACGAACTGCAGCCGCGAGATCTTCTGAGTGAAAAGATCTTCAGTCAGATGGAAAAAGATGACACAGAATTTGTCTGGGAAGATATGCGTCCGATGGGCGAAGAAACGATTATGAAACATTTTCCGAATATTCTCCACAGATGCCTTGAAGAAGGATTTGACCCGCGCAAAGAGCCGATTCCGGTCGTTCCGGCACAGCACTATTTTATGGGCGGAATCAAAGTAGATCTGGGAAGCCGCACTTCCATGAAAGGCCTGTATGCCTGTGGCGAGACGAGCTGCAATGGCGTTCATGGCAAAAACAGACTGGCAAGTAATTCTCTGCTGGAATCTCTTGTCTTTGCAAGAAGAGCGGCAGATGATATAATTTTTGGAAAGAAGCATGAGCCGTGCAGAACTGCTTCTGTAGATGTGAAACCATATGAAGACAAAGAAGCGGTACTGGATGGTTATCACAAAATGGTATTAAAGGAAATCGAAAGGATGAAAATGAGTCATGAATGAAATTACAATGAAAATGCAGGCGGACCAGCTGATCCGTATGGCATTACAGGAAGATATCACAAGCGAGGATGTTTCTACAAATGCAGTAATGCCGACTGCCACAAAGGGAACCGTTGACCTGATCGCAAAAGAAGATGGTGTGGTTGCCGGACTGGAAATCTACGCGAGAGTATTTACGATCCTTGATGAAAAGACAGAAATTGATCTTCATTGCAAGGACGGAGATGAAGTAAAAAAAGGTGAGCTGATGGCGACTGTAACCGGAGATATCCGCGTACTTCTTTCCGGAGAGCGTGTTGCCCTGAACTATCTGCAGAGAATGAGTGGCATTGCAACTTACACCAGACAGGTAGCAAAGCTTCTTGAAGGAAGTAATGTGACACTTCTTGATACAAGAAAAACAACACCAAACTGCCGTGTATTTGAAAAATATGCAGTAAGAGTCGGGGGCGGACATAACCACAGATACAACCTGTCTGATGGTGTCCTGCTGAAAGACAACCATATCGGAGCTGCGGGCAGTGTTGCAAAAGCAGTCAGGATGGCAAAAGAATATGCCCCATTTGTACGTAAGATTGAGATAGAAGTAGAGACGCTTGATCAGGTAAAAGAAGCAGTTGAAGCAGGTGCGGATATTATCATGCTGGATAATATGACACCGGAGGTTATGAAACAGGCAGTCGAACTGATTGACGGAAGAGCACAGACAGAATGCTCTGGTAACATCACAAAAGAAAATATCCAGAAGATCCGTGAGATCGGCGTTGATTTTGTTTCCAGCGGCGCACTGACGCATTCTGCCCCGATTCTTGACATTTCCATGAAAAACCTTCATGCGGTATAAGGAGAAAATTCTATGAATACAGGAGAACGACGCGGAGAAATATTAAAGATCCTGAAACAGACGGAAGTTCCGATTGCGGCAAGAGAACTGGCAGGACATTTTGGGGTCAGCCGCCAGGTGATCGTACAGGATCTGGCGGTGATCCGTGCATCCACACCGGGAATCCTTTCCACAACAAAAGGCTATGTCATGCAGCAGGACAGCAGCTGTACCCGTGAATTCAAAGTACGTCACAGTCAGGACAAAGCAGCACAGGAGCTAAATCTGATAGTGGATTGCGGTGGACATGTAAAAAATATCAGCATCAGTCACAGGGTTTACGGGCGTGTCAGTGCGGAGATGGATATCCGGTCAAGACAGGATGTCAGTGAATTTATTCAGGCACTGCAACAGCCGTTCTACGGTGCTTAGCAGTGCAACATCAGGATATCATTATCATCTGATTGAAGCATCAAGCGAGGAAAGGCTGGATCTGATCCGGGATCAGTTGGAGAAAGCAGGATTTCTTGCACCACTTCAGCCGTGGGAGCAGCATACAGAGAAAGGAAATATAAAATTATGACAATACAGGAAATTCAGCAGGAGATTCTGCGAATGAAAAAAGAGCAGGATGTCTGTATCCTGGCACATGCGTATCAGGGACAGGAAATTCTGGAAGTTGCAGATTATATGGGGGATTCTTACGGTCTGAGCGTACAGGGAGCAAAAAGTAAATGCAAGGGCATAATTATGTGCGGGGTGCGCTTCATGGCAGAGACATGTAAAGTATTGAGCCCGGAGAAAAAAGTATGGCTTGCAAATCCTTCAGCGGGATGCCCGATGGCAGAGCAGCTTGATCTTGAGGGACTCCGCAAACTGAAGGCAGAGCATCCGGATCATACGGTTGTGGCGTATATCAACACGACTTCCGAGCTGAAAACAGAATGTGATGTTTGTGTGACGTCTTCTTCTGCAGTTCAAATATGCAGTAAGATTGAAAATGATAAGATTCTGTTTATTCCGGATCCGAATCTTGGAAGATTTGTAGCAGAAAAACTTCCGGAGAAATCCTTTGTCTTCTATAAAGGTGGATGTCCGAGACATATTGTTGTCGGCGCAAAAGATGTCGAAAAAGCTCGAAAAACACATCCGAAGGCACTCCTTCTTGTTCATCCGGAATGTCGTCAGGAAGTAGTTGAGCAGGCTGATTATATAGGTTCTACAACAGGCATTATAGATTATGCAAAAAAATCCGATGCAAAAGAATTTATCATCGGTACAGAAAACAGTATTGTTGAACATCTGCAGTTTGCATGTCCGGATAAGCAGTTTTATCCGCTTTCCGTTATGCTTACCTGTATGAATATGAAAATTACGACACTGATGGATATTTATAATTGTCTGAAGGGAACGGGCGGAGAAGTGATTGAACTTCCGCAGAATGTTGTTGATGGGGCAGGACGCTGCATTCATCGTATGGTGGAACTTGGCGGCTGATTTTACGAATACAAAAGAAAAAGGCGGGCAGCTTCGTAAAGAGATCTGCCCGCCTGATTTATAGAAATAAAAAAGACAGTCACTGACGGTTGTGACTGTCTTTTTAATTATAAGCTTATAATTAAAAATGTATATTTCCTGAATTAGCCAATGCTGTTGACAGCTTTAGTAAGACGGGAAATTTTTCTTGCACAGTTGTTTTTGTGATAAACACCTTTGGAAGTTGCTTTGCTGATTGTAGAGATAGCCTCTGTAAGAGCAGCCTGTGCAGCAGCTTTATTGTTTTCCTGAACTGCAGCTTCTACTTTTTTGATAGAAGTTTTAACAGCAGAACGGATAGATTTGTTTCTAGCAGCTTTAGTTCTGTTTACTAAAATTCTTTTCTTTGCAGATTTGATGTTAGCCAATTGGTACACCTCCATTTCAGATTTATAATAATGTGTCGTTGTTACAGAAACAGACACGGGCGCTTCTGTAAACATGCTTATATATATTAGTATATTTGGCAGGGATTGTCAATACATAATTCACGTAAAAATTACAAATAATTCTCATAAACGTTACAGAAAGCAAAAATATGAAAAAACAGGAGGATGCAGATATGTCGGGGAGCAGAAGAATCAGAACAGACCTTGCACTTGAGACAACAGAGCGATTTGCGGAGGAAAATGCGGAAATACGGGGTGTGGAAGTGCATGAAGAATACGATGAGGAAAAAGATGTGCGGACGACGGTCGTAAAAATTGTGACGGAAAATGGAGCAAAATCCATGGGACGGCCGCAGGGAACGTATATTACGATTGAGGCGCCAGAGCTTTCGACACCGGATGAGGATTATCACAGAGAAATATCCGAAGAGATATCGACTCACCTGCGAAAACTGATCGATCTGAAAAAAGAAAAGTCAGTACTTGTCGTTGGGCTGGGCAATGCGGCGATCACTGCTGATGCACTGGGACCTCAGGTAGTGGATAATCTTCTGATGACACGACATATTATAAAAGAATATGGGCTTCGCGGGATCAAACATGAGAAGATGCACCGGATCAGTGGAATTGCACCCGGAGTGATGGCTCAGACCGGAATGGAGACTGCGGAGATCGTGCAGGGAATTGTTTCTGAGACAAAACCAGATGTTGTGGTTGCAATCGATGCGCTTGCAGCACGAAGTGTACGCAGGCTAAGCCGTACGATTCAGATTACGGACACGGGAATCCATCCGGGCTCGGGCGTTGGAAACCATCGAAATGGTCTGACTGAGGAAAATCTGCAGGTGAAAGTAATCGGTATTGGCGTGCCGACAGTGGTAGATGCAGCAACGATCGTTCATGACTCGATGGCACATCTTCTGGATGCACTGGAGGAAACAGAACAGAAAGAGTTTTTAGACGAAATGATTGCGCCTAATCTGTACAGCATGTTTGTTACACCGAAAGATGTGGATGAAACTATAAAATATCTGAGTTTTATGATATCTGAAGGCCTGAACATTGCGTTCAGTCAAGTATAATCCGCAAAAAAATATCATAGGATTATCTGAAAGGGGTGATCCTGTGTCAAAGGTCCGGCAGGTACTTTATCTTGTTTTGGAATGTTGTATATTTGCGATTCTGGCGCTTGTGCCGGGAGTCTTTGTATTGCAGAAAAATGTGTTCCGGCAGTTACCTCTGTACTGTTTTCTGGAAGGACAGGCAGTGGAAGATCAGCAGAGACGGGATCAGGAGACGTATGAAAAGCTGGTGGAGAGCAACACACGGTATCTTGGAAAAATGGTGCGTGAAGAAAATAAAGATGCGAGAGTGACACCGGAAATTACGGAGAAGCCTCAAATTACGGATTTTGCTAAACATGAAGAAAGATCGAAGGTGACAGAAACTCCGAAATCAGAGAAGGATAATGTTCAGACGGTCAGGACAGAAGCTCCTGCGGAAGAGGAGACTGCTACAGCAGCAGCGCAGGTCGTCCCGGTGCCGGAAATCGATCTGGCACCGGAAACGCTGGCGGATTACGATTATCTGATGAATCATTTTTTTATTGTGGATTCCGCTACAGAAACAACGGCAGAACAGATCAATGCAGCACAATTTCTGGCAGAAGATCTTACTTTGCCAAAAGAGGCGGGGCTACCACAGATACTTATTTATCACAGCCATTCGCAGGAGACTTTCTGCGATTCAAGGGAAGGGAAAGAGGAAGACACGATCGTCGGAGTGGGAGATTATCTTACAGAACTTCTTTCAGAAACATATGGCTATCAGGTGATGCATGTGACGGAGAAGTTTGATCTTGCAGGAGGGGAGCTGGATCGAAGCAAAGCATATGATTATGCAAGGGCATGGCTGGAGCCTGTCCTGAAAGAAAATCCATCCATACAGGTAGTTATTGATCTGCATCGGGACGGTGTACCGGATGATCGTCGTCTGGTGACGGAAATCAACGGAAAAGAGACGGCACAGTTGCTTTTTTATAATGGACTCAGCCATACGATAAACAGCGGAGATCTTTCATATCTTCCAAATCCTTATATTCAGGACAATCTGGCGTTTTCATTTCAGCTGGAATATCAGGCGGCGCTTTATTATCCGGAACTTTACAGGGGGATTTATCTTGCGGGACTTCGGTATAATCTGCATCTGCGTCCGAGGGCACTGCTTCTGGAAGCGGGGGCGCAGACAAATACTGTACAGGAGGTAAAAAATGCAATGGAACCGTTTGCGGATATTCTGGATCGGGTGCTGCAGGGAAAATAAAAATGAAATTTAAAAAAGAAAGGCTTGCAAACAAGAACGTATGTTTGTATAATGAAAGCATATAGAGACAGAAGTGGCGGAAGAACTGGACTAAAGGTAAAATTTTATGCTATAATGCCCCATGATACAAATCTTTATTATAGAAAGATTATATAAGAAAGAACTTATTTGAAATGACAGTCAGATACATAAGGAGGAACACCGCAGAATGATAGATCAGAGTAAAATCCGCAATTTCTGCATTATTGCACATATAGACCACGGCAAATCCACACTGGCAGACCGTATTATCGAGCAGACGGGTACATTGACCGAGCGTGAGATGCAGTCTCAGGTTCTTGATAATATGGAACTTGAGAGAGAACGTGGAATCACGATCAAGTCACAGGCCGTACGAATCGTATATAAGGCCAGTGACGGAGAAGAATACATTTTCAACCTGATAGATACTCCCGGACATGTCGATTTTAATTACGAGGTGTCGAGAAGTCTTGCTGCCTGCGACGGCGCAGTACTGGTTGTAGATGCGGCACAGGGTATCGAGGCGCAGACACTTGCGAATGTATATCTTGCGCTGGATCATGATCTGGATGTCCTTCCGGTCATCAATAAGATTGACCTGCCAAGCGCGGATCCTGATCGTGTTGTCAGTGAGATCGAAGATGTGATCGGACTTGAGGCAGAGGATGCTCCACGTATTTCTGCGAAGACCGGACTGAATATCGGTGAAGTGCTTGAGCAGATCGTGACGAAGATCCCGGCACCTCACGGGGATGTAGATGCACCGCTGAAGGCGCTGATCTTTGACTCAATTTATGATGCTTATAAGGGCGTTATTTTATTCTGCCGTATTATGGACGGACGCGTGAAGAAAGGCACACAGATCCGTATGATGGCAACCGGATTTACGACAGAGGTTGTTGAAGTAGGATATTTTGGCGCAGGACAGTTTATTCCGTGTGATGAGCTGACTGCCGGTATGGTTGGATATATTACAGCAAGCATTAAAAATCTTGGTGATACCCGTGTGGGTGATACCGTTACTGATAATGAGAGACCATGTGCTGAGGCACTTCCGGGCTATAAGAAAGTACAGCCGATGGTATACTGTGGTCTGTATCCGGCAGATGGTGCGAAGTATGGCGATCTCCGTGATGCGCTGGAGAAGCTTCAGCTCAATGATGCATCACTGTTTTTTGAGCCTGAGACATCTATTGCTCTTGGATTTGGTTTCCGCTGTGGTTTCCTTGGGCTGCTTCATCTTGAAATCATTCAGGAACGTCTTGAGAGAGAATACAATCTTGACCTTGTGACGACTGCGCCGGGCGTTGTTTATAAAGTCTACAAGACAAATGGTGAAGTGATCGAGCTGACGAACCCGTCGAATCTTCCGGATCCGTCTGAAATTGAATATATGGAAGAGCCGATGGTAAATGCCGAGATCATGGTGACGACAGAATTTATCGGTGCGATCATGGATCTCTGTCAGGAACGCCGTGGACAGTATGAAGGTATGGAATATATGGAAGAAACACGTGCGCTTCTGAAATATAAACTTCCGCTGAATGAGATTATTTACGACTTCTTTGATGCGCTGAAATCCAGATCCAGAGGATATGCTTCTCTTGATTATGAGCTGTGTGGCTATGAGCGCAGTGAGCTTGTGAAGCTAGACATCCTTGTCAATAAAGAAGAAGTCGATGCGCTTTCCTTCATCGTGCATGCAGATACTGCTTATGAGCGTGGACGCAAGATGTGTGAGAAGCTTAAGGAAGAGATTCCGAGACAGCTTTTTGAGATCCCGATCCAGGCTGCCATTGGAAGCAAGATCATTGCCAGAGAGACAGTACGTGCCATGCGTAAGGATGTACTTGCGAAGTGCTATGGTGGTGATATTTCCCGTAAAAAGAAACTTCTGGAGAAACAGAAGGAAGGTAAGAAACGAATGCGGCAGGTAGGTAATGTGGAGATTCCGCAGAAAGCCTTTATGAGCGTATTAAAACTGGATGATAAATAATCGTAACTGTGAGGACACTGAACAGTTACAAATAATCTTTGTTCCCGAAGAAAGGGGAGAGGACTATGAAAAGCAGATTCTTTAAATCGATTATGATGGTATGCATACTGGCTTGCTGTCTGGCTCTTGTCGGATGTGGCTGTGGAAAGAAGAAAAAGACAGATCCGGCATCGGAGCAGGTCCTTAAGATCAGCATTACACCGACACCGTCCCCGACACCTGAACCGGAGACAGTCGATTCCGCAGCAGTAACAACGAACGGTGATGTTACGATGGTGAATATCTATGCGGCAGAAAATCCGGGTGCGGTGACAGTAACGGACAGTACTGCAGGTTCCGGTAATGCAGATAATTCAAACAGTACGGATGATTCTGAGGATATGAGTGAATCTGACAGTTCAGATGAGTATGATAATTCCGAAGATTCATATGACTCCGAAAATCAGGAGGATGATGGTGAAGAATATTAGGCGCAGACCATTAGAACTGTACGTTCATATTCCGTTCTGTGTCCGTAAATGTCAGTACTGTGATTTCCTTTCCGGACCATCGGATGAGGAGACGAAGGAGAGATATATAGAAGCTTTATTGCAGGAAATCCATGCAGTGGAGTATACAGAAGACTATGAGATCGTTTCTGTTTTTATCGGAGGAGGAACTCCTTCTGCACTGAAAGCAGAGGCGATTGCTTCTGTTATGAGGACTTTACAGGAGAAATTTTTCTTCTGTGAGGATGCGGAAGTAACGATTGAAGCCAATCCGGGGACAGTGGATTCGGAGAAACTGATGACTTACCGTAATGCCGGAATTAACCGTCTGAGTCTTGGGCTGCAGTCGACAGATGCAGAGGAATTAAAGATGCTGGGCAGGATTCACAGCTATGAGGAGTTTTTGCAGAGTTATCAGTGGGCGAGAGAAGCCGGATTTTCCAATATTAATATAGATCTGATGTTTGCCATTCCGGGACAGACCGGGGAGGCGTGGCGGCAGCATCTGCGCCAGGTGGCAGAGTTAAATCCCGAACACATTTCGGCATACAGTCTCATTATTGAAGAGGGAACTCCGTTTGCGCAGAGAGAGCTTGATCTTCCGGATGAAGACACAGAGTACCAGATGTATGAGGATACGGCAGAGATTCTTGGAACATACGGATATCAGCAATATGAGATTTCCAATTATGCGAAGCCGGGATATATGTGCCGGCATAATGCAGGATACTGGCAGCGCCGGGAATATCTGGGATTCGGTCTGGGTGCTTCATCTCTGTACAGGGAATTGCGATTTTCTAATACAGGGCGGATGCAGGAATACCTGACAGATAGTGGAAAACTGGAGCAGATCCGTAAAGAAGTGACGGTTTTGTCCCGCAACGAACAGATTGAGGAATTTATGTTTCTCGGACTGCGAATGACAGAAGGTATTTCTGAAAAACTGTTTAAAGAGACATTTGGCGTCCGTATTATGGATATTTATGGAGATATCCTGCAAAAATATGAAGCAATAGGATTTATGGAGCATATAGAGACAAAATGGTGTCTCACACGTAAGGGAATACACGTGAGTAACCATATTCTGGCAGATTTTCTGCTGGATGAGTGACAGAGGAGAGAAAGATGGCAGAACGAACACCGGGGAAAAAATTTATTAAGATCAGAGGGGCAAATGTCAACAATCTTAAGAACTTAAG
>OGWU01001953.1_pt1 | contig 11063 bp, 8 predicted proteins | sample 1576071 | NCBI WGS metagenome assembly OGWU01 (sample SAMEA3541582, study PRJEB24748) | human gut metagenome | biome: human gut; feature: human-associated habitat; material: faeces | place: China | collected 2012
AGTTCTGCGGCCCTGCGCACGCTCCCCGTTTTAGCCACATAATAAAACCCGCGTAACCATTGAAGAAAATCGCCATTCAACTCAGGAATCATCACGCCCTCCAATGTTTGATTTTTTGAAACGATATTTGATTTTTATTGATTTGACAATACAGCCGTTTCGCATGATTTTTTATTCACAAATGCTGGGCCAGCCACTGAGGATTGCCCGACCGGCCCGGCGATGACTGTCCGCTAAAAAATCACAACCAGGATATTGCTATGAAGATGACCAAACACCCTCTCGGCACGTTAGTGGAAACCGACGTGCTCGTGATCGGCTCCGGTGCTTCGGGCTGTGGTGCGGCGCTCGGCGCGCGTGACCAGGGCCTCGACGTAGTGCTGATGGACAAGGGCAAGCTGGAAAGCTCCGGCTGTATCGGCGGCGGCAATGACCACTATATGGCCGTCCTGGATGAGCCCGGTGAAGCCCACGACACCGTGGAAGACCTCATCAAGTTCTACGCCAAGCCCCTCAATGGCTGGTCGCCTGCCATGCTGCAGAACGGCTGGTACGCCCACATGAAATATTTTCTGGATGTGCTGGGCAAGGCTGGTGTGCAGTTCAGCAAGAAGGCTGACGGCACCTACCTGCGCACCCAGGGTTTTGGTCAGCCCGGCCGCTGGTGGGTCCATATCGCCAACGGCATGACCATCAAACGCGCCATGGCCCGCATCGTGCGTGATGCTGGTATCAATACGCTCGACAACGTCATGGCGGTCAAGATCCTCACCGACAACGGCAAGGCCTGCGGTGCGCTGGGTTGGAATGTCCGCACCGGCGAATTCGTGCTGGTTCGCGCCAAGACCGTTGTTTCGGCCCAGGGTCGTTCGGCCACGCGCGGCACGGATAACTCCACCCACAATCCCTTCAACGTCTGGATGTACCCCTATAATACCAGCGCCGGTGTGGTGCTGGGCTATGATGTGGGCGCCGCCGTGACCGAACTGGACACCTATCAGCGTGCCACCATGCTGCCCAAGGGCTACGGCTGCCCCGGCATGAACGGCATCAACAGCTCCGGTGCGCACGAAATCAACGCCCTTGGCGAACGCTTCATGGGCAAGTACGACCCCATGATGGAAAACGGCGTGCGCAACAACCAGATCCAGGGCACCTTCCAGGAACAGATGGAGGGTTCCGGCCCGCCATTCTACATGGATATGCGCCATGTGGACAAGGATGTCGTGCATGAACTGCAGCACGTGCTCATGCCCGGCGACAAGGCCACCTTCGGTGACTGGGCCGACTGCACCGGCACCGACTTCCAGCACAAGCTGCTGGAAGTGGAGATCGGCGAGCTGATCTTCGGCGGTGTTTACCTGAAAACTCACATTTTTAAGGGCAGTTACGGCAGTGTCCCCTTTGCCATATGTTTTTGTCAGATTTCTGACCGTTACCGCCACTCTCTCAGTTCTTACTGTTTCTCTCTGTACAGTCACTCTGAAGGCAGCTTTCTTTTTGCTTGCAAGAATAACTGTCACGGTAGCATTTCCTGTTCTCCTGCCTGCCGTCAGTTTGAAGGTTCCATTGCGCTTTACAGATGATACTTTCACAATGTTTGTGTTAGTGGAAGTCACTTTTGTCACATAATCTCCGGCCGCAAACCCACCTGCTCTGAATGCAGTTTCAGACTGACCTGTCTGCATTTTCAGTGAAGAAGCAGTCAGAGAAATCTTTGGAGTCAGTTTTGCTATAGTTTTCTGTTTCGTAATCACAGTACCACAGACTTTACAGTGTTTTCCCTCCGTTTTTCCTGCTTTAAATACAGTCGCTTTGATTGCATTATCTTTTACTATTGTATGAGATTTCGCCGGAATCTTTTCTGTTTTTGTGGCATCGCATCCGGTACATTTATAAAACTTACTTCCTGCGGTTTTACATGTAGCCTCTTCCAGAACAATTCCTGCATTCCATGTATGGCTGTGCTGCCTGTCAGTTGGATCAATATAATAACTCTTTCTGGCAATCTGCTCCCAGTCACCATCTTCATTTCTCCACAGAGCAGTCAGGGCAATCCAGGTAGAATCCCCTGTCTTTCTGGTCATAAACGGGAGTTCCTGTCCTTCAACATCTTTCAGATCCCATGTCCAGCTGTCATAATCACGTTCTTCACCAGTTTCATCATCCCACCATGAAGCAACTACAATTCTGATATCATCACTGTCTACATCAACTGGTTCTCCCTGTCCATTGATATACCGGACAAGTTTTACCCCAAATCTGGCAACATTAACTGTCTCACCAACCGCCGGATTGATCATATTCCCAGATCCATCATCCAGGATTGACGGCGTCAGTACAAACTCACTGACTTCAAACCATATATCTTTGCGGAATGCTTCTTTATAATCTCCATTCTGATCCGGTACCTGTACAGAAACATAACAGTAGGCGTCTCCTGTAGCATCGCCAGACTCTGCCAGAAGAGTTTTGCCATCTGCTGCAACAGTAACCTTCGCCACTTCTGGCTGTTCCACAATTTCCAGTCTGTAATCTGTCACAGGATTCAGACCACCGGTCTTATCCCGCAGATCCGTTTCGATTGTCAGCTTACTGTTTGGCAACATTGCACCATTGCCTGTTGTGTCCACATAATGGATACTCAACTCGTACGGACTTCTTGATTCACTGTCATCATTATGATCGCCATCACCACCGTTGTCGCCATCATCACCGTCGCCGTTATTGCCTGGCAGCTCCTCAAAAGAATAGTTGCGGCCAGCGACTTCCTTCCATTCACCAGTGTCATCTTTTATCCTGGCAACCAGCCTGATCCATGTAGAATCTCCGGTTGTTCTGGTCAGAACAGGAAGCTCCGCTTCTTCATCCTCACAGCTCCATCCACCTTCTTCATCATACCCATCAAGCACGATTTTGCAGTCCTGTACTGTTTCCTGCTTATCATTCTCATCATAATAGACAAGTGATGGTTTCAGATCTTTGGCAATATCCAACTGCTGTCCTTCTGCAAGATTACTGATTTCTTCCGGAACATTTTCCGGAAAAATAACATACCTGTTAATATCAAAGTGAAGCCTTTCTGTGCATACCACTTTTCCATCTATCAAAACATTTACAGGAAAATCAACCGGTCCTGTCTTATTATGAGCATTCACTATGATCTCTTTTCCGTCTATTTCATAGTCTGCCATATCCTTATACTCTGTATACACCGGCGGGAGTTCCAGCGTGTAATCATCCGAGGTCTCCTCCCAGTTCTCACCATCTACAGATTCAGAAAGATATATATGGATTCTGATTGTACCATTTGGAAGCACGGATTGGGTTCCACCATCACCCTGAAACATTGTGCCAATCACATATTGTTTTTCTGCTGCATCAGCACTGAATGTACTCAGTCCTTCCGAAGAATCGCCAAATACTTCTATACCATCTGTGTACTCTGAAATCTCTTCCTCTGTTACCGGCACAGTCTCATCCTGTGTCTCGTCTGCTTCTTCCTGAATGCTTACTTCTTCCCCGGAAGCAGTTTCTTCATCTACTGTTGTCTCTGCATCACTGTCATCCTGAAATACTTCCTCCTGACCGGCATCAATTTCCAGTTCTTCTGCTGCCACCGGCACAGTCATTCCCACACTCTGCGTAAGAGTAAGCGCCATAGCCAGAAACATTGCAATCTTCTTTTTTCTCATGTAAATCCCCCGTTTCTTTTTCCTATACATTCCATATAAGACATATAGATTGAGTGTAGCATAAGTTCCAATGAAAACCCATTATCTCACAGCATATGATTTTGGATATCTTTTTCAGCACTTTCACGCATATTTATCCGGCACAAAACGAAGCAATTTTCTGTAACGCAAAAAGACTCCTGCAAAATATATTGCAGAAGCCTTAAGCTCTTTCTTAGTTTATTCAAATGTCGCCTTTGCCGTATCAATCGTATGACCTGCTTTGTTTTCAATGTCTGTATCATTTCCGTAAAATGTACTTCCGGCAAAATCAATCACTTCATTACCCGGCAGATTGTCAATGCAGACAGCCGTTCCATTTCCGGTAAATGTATTATTCAGATAATTCGGCGAACTACCGTACGACATAGTGGTATCGAACTTCAGGCCGATTTTGTTATCTGTGAAAGTGCTGTCCGTCGTATTAACCCAGCCTCCACTATGTGAGTAAACTGCTATATCCCAGCCTTCAAAACTACACTCTGAAGCACTTGCAAAGCAGTATGCATCCAGTCCGGTTCCGGAACTTCCTTCAAAACGGATTCCTGATATATCGGCATAATTTCCGTTGAGCCCTTTCAGACTGACTGTTCCGGTAAAGGTGGTCTCCGCATCTCCGTTGGTGCATCCATGAATTCCCCAGGTGTGATCACCAAAAGTAATATCTCCATCATATGTCACCGCCGGAAGGTACAGATATACCGGTGTATCAGAAGATACTTCTTTATCAATAGAATCCAGAAGTTCCTGAAGCTCCTCTGTAGTTTCCATCGGTGTGTCCTCTGCATGATAAGTTACTGCAGGCAGTTTTTCAATAGTAAGACGCGTGCTTAAAGAAATTGTATCACCATTTTTCATTTTCACCGTCCATACAATGTCATTTGTACCACTTTCAGATGTAAAATAAATATCTGATGTGTACGCTGCCTTCGGAAAACTTTCATTATACATCGGCTCTATATATTCCATTTTCCTCGATCCGTCAGCCGGCTTTGTATCTACCCTGCAGGATTCCACTTCTTTTGAAAACTCTTCCCATGCCAGTTTTCCCGTATCCTGATCGAGAACATACAGCTGACACGGCAGAGCACTGTCCAGACCTTCCGCCAGTGTATCTGTACGTTCTCCCTGTGCATGCCCCGTCACACCGTCACCCTCCGAAAAGGTCAGCAGGACTTTATAAGTTTTATCCTTGTCCACATAATCAATCTGTGCGCCACCTTCATATACCTTCGGTCTGTGGTACATTGATACCGCCACCCCGATGATTCCTATGAAAATCAATATTCCCAGAACTGTCAGGGTTGCCCGCTTCCATCGTCTTGGAGTTTTTATCTCCTGTTTTTCCGTCTGAACTGCAGTACAGTGCGGACAGAATGACGCATCATCCGGAAGCGCATGTCCACATTTTATACATTTTTTGCTCATTATTTCCCCCTTATCGTTTATAGTGCCTCCATTAAATGAAGAATATTTTTGTATCTTTTTTCCGGATTCACCATTGTACAGCGCTGTACGATCCTGCCCATCCGTCCACTCGCCAGTTTCCTCGATGGATGTTCTCCGGTCAGCATAATATTCAGTAAGACACCAAGCGCATAAATATCCGCACGTCCGTCTGACTGCGAAAGCCCATACTGCTCCGGTGCCGCAAATCCGGTCGTCCCCAGAATCTGCGTATCTTCCTGATTAGCATTTTTGTATATTCTGGATGCGTCAAAATCAATCAGCACAGCTTCTTTGCCACGTATCATAACATTATCCGGTTTTACATCCCGGTGCACCACCCCCATAGAATGAAGCACCCATAATGCTGAACACAACTGACGACACATCTTTTTTGCCTGCGCAGTTGACACAAGTCCTCCCTGCAAAATTTCACTGAGCGTATCTCCCTGCACATGCTCTTCCAGAAGCACTGTCCTGCCATCTTTTTCCCCGACTTCCATGATCTTTGGCAGATTCGGACACGAAACGGAAAGAAGCTTCCGGTAAACTTCGCTGCTTCCATAAAAATGCCTGAAAATATAACGGGTGCCGCTGTCTCTGTGTCGTACAAGCAAGACTTCGCCCCGTTCGCTTTTTTTGATCAGCGTGATCGTATCATATTCACTACGAACTGCATCTAAAAGACTGTCATAAATATCCATATCCTCATCCCTATCACTATGCGGCCTGCATATTGTTTTTCAGAACCATTTATAGTATATTTTTATTTGAATGCACTATTTAGAATATTATAACTTATTAACAATTATTCAGCAACTATATATACTACAACGTATTTTGACATGTATTTTTTAAAATACGGAAATATATTAAAATAATTATTGTAAAGGCGCGAAATATGGAGAAAAAAAACACAGATGGTTTACAACAAGAACTTATGGATTCACCGGACTTAGAGCAGTTCCTGTCACAAAATCAGGAACAATTTGTAAATAAAAGTGTATCTGAATTATTAAATCATCTGTTTGAAAAAAAGTATATTTCCAAAGCCGCTCTCGCCAAACAATCCGGTATGAGCGAGATCTACCTGCATCAGATTTTTGCAGGCCGCCGAAACCCTTCCAGAAACCGTCTTCTGTGTTTGTGTTATGGGCTGGAAGCAAGTGTTGAAGAAACACAGGAACTGTTGAAACTCTGCGGAATGGCTCAGCTTTATCCGAAATTAAAGCGAGATGCCATTATATATTATGGATTGCTGCACGGACTCAACCTGTTTGAGATCAATGACAAGCTTTTTGATGAAAATGAAGAGACCCTGTTCTGACAGGCAAAAATAAAAGCGATGGTTTCTGATATGATACCATCGCTTTTATCTGTTATATTACTTTAACAACCAGGAGCCTTTTTCCGGAAGTTTCTGTTTATAAACACGGGTAAATTTGAATCTGTTATAGTTTACACCATAATATTCATTTACTCCCCATCTTTTTGCACCAAAGACATCATAAACACGCCCGTTTATTTCTGTCCATGTGTGATAATCATCTTCTCTTGTCCCTGCAGAACATAAATAAACATTTCTGTATCCTATAACCTTTGCCATGTAGGCCATCGCACACGCAAATGGAACACAGTTTCCGATTTTGCGTTCAAAAATCTGATTGGCATTTGCTGCATACCAGACATCTCCGCCATAGCCAAGGCTTCCGCGGGTTCCATATGAATTTCTGCGCACCCACAAAAAGCAGGTTTTTAACTTTTGTTCCTGAGTCATTTTGTTGTTGGTAATCTGCGCTACAATTTTCCGCGCATTCTGATATGCACGAAGCTCGGTCGCCTGATCCTTACCTAATCTTTTTCCATTTGGAGCATAATACTGGGATCCTTTTTTGAGTCCCAAAACACGGCCATTATCTTCTATATAGTATCTGACTCCACGAACAGTTGTATCTTTTTTCATCAGGATTCCGTTTGCATTAAAATAATAATAATTTCTTCCGATTCTCCTGCAGCCTTTGAAATACCTTCCGGATCTATAGTATCTGACCTGTCCACGCTGTACCTTAACCCAGCCTGACAGTTTCTTCTTAACTGTAGTGTTTGATGTTTTCACATTGGCTGCACTTACTGTTTCAGTCATTACTGGACATACCGCCAGTGTCATACACATCAGTATAATAAATATTTTCTTTAGCCTTCCTGTTACTTTACTTTTCATTTTATTTCTCTCCTTTTTGAGCTGCTTATGTTTACTGTCATTACGTACTTCATCCTGCAATTTAGTAAGGTACTCAGAAAATGCAACATTATCATCTCCATAGGTCATATTCCAGCGGAATCCATGTTTCAATATCGGACTCATTTATAATACCATCTTTAGCCAGATTAGGAAAGCCTTATCCGCATATAAACCTCATGATAATATTTTTTATATGAAGTTGCATAAAATCTTCTGAAGCCTCTTCGCTGCGCCCAGTATGTATCATATACAAGTCCATTGATTTCCACCCATCCATGGGAGCCTTCCCATTGTCTCGGTCCATTTGTGCAGATATAAACATTTCTGACTCCACAGGCCTTCGCAAGGTAAGCAAAAGCACCTGCACTTGATAAACAGTTTCCTGATTTTCTTTCAAAAATATCATTGGCAAACGTTGCATACCAGGATTTCCCGCCCTGTGCAAAGAGTCTCCAGTCGGCGCGCGGAAATGGCATTACCCAGCGAAAACATGCTCTCAGTTTCTGCTCCTGCGTCATTTTTTTGTTGGTAATTCTCGATACAACTTTTCTTGCATTCTGATATGCCGTAAATTGCTGTTCCCTGTCACCGCTTAAGCGTCTTCCATTAGAGTTATAATAATTTCTTCCTCTTTTCCAGCCCTCTACAATTCCCTTTTCATTTATGTAATAAAGTACTCTTCTGTATGTCACATTATTCGTTTTCATGACACCTGTTTTGACATCAAAAAAGTACCTGCGATTTGCTATTTTTTGCAATCCTTTAAGACACTTACCATTGCGAAAATATCTTTTCTGCCCGTTTTTTAAAGTATACCATCCTCTTTGAGGCGTTTTTACTGTTTTATTCACTGTTGTCCGGGCTTGCTGCTTCACAGTGGAAGTTGTCCCAGAAGCTGCCAAAGCACTTTCTGCTGGCGCGGCTGCCGTTATAAGCATTGCGCAGGCCAGTAAGACTGCTAATTTTCTTTTCATTTTATTTCCCCCTCATTTAATGCCTGTGCTGCTGCACCAAGTCTGTTATATACTGTAAGCGCATCGTTGATATGTGGAATTCCTGTTCCGGAGGCTCCACCCGTAACCAGAATATATTCTGTACCGTCAATTTCAGCAAAGCTTGCAAGACAGTGCCCCGCTTCTCCGGTATATCCTGTTTTGCCGCCCATAATCTGTCCATCTGTCACAACTGTATCAGACAGGTTCTTGAACATTGTGCTGTAGAATGTAATTCCGTCCGGATGAATATTGGTTGCCGGTGTGGAATGATACGGACTTTTTATGATTTTCCGGAATGTATCATTTCTCAGTGCATATTTTAAAAGTACTGCAATATCTTTCGCTGTACTGTAATGATTTGCATCATGGAGTCCGGTCGTATCGCAGAAATTCGTTCCACTCATACCAAGTTTGGCAGCTTTTTCATTCATCAATGTCACAAAATCTGCTTCAGATCCTGAAATTGTATCTGCAAGTGCAATACAACATTCTGCACCGGAAGGAAGCATCACTCCATAAAGCAGATCTATTGCACGGACAGTCTCGCCCGGCTGAAATCCGGCCTGTGTTGCATCCTGCTCATACAGCCCCTCAAACATCTCATTTGTCAGTGTAATCTCCTGATCCAGATCTTTGAGGTTTTCGATTGCAACAATTGTTGTCATGATCTTTGTCATGGATGCCGGATACATCTGCTGATCTCCGTTGATTTCTCCGATCACCCTGCCTCCGCGAACCTGCATCAGTACCGCATACGGACTGTTGATACCACTGATATCGAGTTCTTTAACAACCGGCTTACGCATCTGCTCAATCCATTCAACCAGCTGCGTCCCCATACCATAATTCCATCCGACGACCAATACAAGTATAAGTACCACGATCATTTCCATCGCAATACAGAAAATCATTCTGCCTTTATTTTGTTTTCTCTGTTTTCGTGACTTCACCTTCGCAGACCGCCGTCTGTTACCTCTGTCGGAAGTCCGCCTTCTTTTTCTATCCGTCATGATGTTCCTTCTTTTTCGCAAAATATATCAGACGTTTTCTTTATTTTAGTTCGATGACCAGGAATATTTTTCCGGAAGTTTTTGTCTGAGGGCACATTGATAATCAAATTTATTATATCTTATACCGTAATATTTATTTACGTTTCGTCTTTTTGCAAAATAGGAATCATATACAATTCCATTTATTTCTGTCCATGTATGCAGGTTTTCCGCTTTCGTTCCTCTTGAACACACATAAACATTCCTGTAACCTATAACCTTCGCCATGTAGGCCAGTGCACACGCGTACGGAACACAATTGCCTCTTCTGCGCTCAAAAATTTCATTGGCATTCGCTGCATACCAGCAGTCTCCACCATAGTCAAGCCATCCTCGCTCTCCATATCCGTTCCGCACCATCCACATAAAACATTTTTTTAATTTTTGTGACTGGCTCATTTTGCTGTTTGTAATCTTATTTACAATTTTTCGTGCGTTCTGATATGCCCGGAGTTCGGTTGCCTGATTTCTGTTGAGCCTTTTACCATTTGGAGCATAATATTGAGATCCTTTTTTGCGCCCCAGAACACGTCCATTACTTTCTATATAATATGTGACTCCACGAACGGTAGTATCTTTTTTGAGTAAAATTCCCCTGGAATCAAAATAGTAATAATAATTTCCTATTCTCTTACAGCCTTTATAATACGTTCCGGCTCTATAGTATCTGACCTGTCCACGCTGTACCGTAACCCATCCTGACAGTCTTTTTTTAGCTGTGGTGTTAGATTTTGAGGTATTAGCTGCACTTACTGTTTCATTCATTACAGGACATACCGCGAGCATTGCACACATCAGTATAATAAATATCCTGTTCAGTCTCCCCTTTACTTTCCCTTTCATTTTATGGACCTCCATTCAGCTCTTCCATTTGATTCAGCTAGACTTCTGCCTTAAGTTTCTGGTCCTATTCTAACACATAAAAACTTAATCCTGTAGTATATTTTATATTAATTTTTAAACATATGATTTCTTTTGCGTGGACGACAAAAAAGACACCCTTAAAAGGATGTCTTTTCTACATTTATTTAGGCTAACTTAGCCGGATTAACCTTTACTCCAGGTCCCATAGTAGGAGTCAGAACAACACTTCTTAAGTACTGTCCTTTCAGAGTACTCGGTCTTGCTTTAACGATAGCCTCAATCAGCGTCTGGAAGTTGTCGCTTAACTGTTCCTCAGTAAAGGAAGCTTTACCGATCGGAACATGAATGATATTGGTTTTATCAAGACGGTATTCAATCTTACCTGCTTTGATATCATTGATCGCTTTTGTAACGTCCATAGTTACTGTTCCAGCTTTCGGGTTTGGCATAAGACCTTTTGGTCCAAGTACACGACCAAGACGTCCTACAACACCCATCATGTCTGGTGTAGCAACAACAACGTCGAAATCCAGCCATCCTTCGTTCTGAATTCTCGGGATGAGATCTTCTGCTCCTACGTAATCAGCTCCAGCTGCTTTAGCTTCTTCAGCTTTAGCGTCTTTTGCGAATACAAGAACACGAACTTTTTTACCAGTTCCATGAGGCAGAACTACTGCACCACGGATCTGCTGATCTGCATGACGTCCATCGCAGCCTGTACGGATGTGAACTT
>OGWU01001955.1_pt1 | contig 11044 bp, 8 predicted proteins | sample 1576071 | NCBI WGS metagenome assembly OGWU01 (sample SAMEA3541582, study PRJEB24748) | human gut metagenome | biome: human gut; feature: human-associated habitat; material: faeces | place: China | collected 2012
GTTATGAATTGTCATAATTGTGGTAATCCAGTCCCTTTTTATAATTATGATTTAAGCCCGCACACTGCGAACTGTCCTGGATTCTCGCCTGCAACACCCAGTTCGGCGAGCTCTCCCGCATGACCCAGTTCAAGGATAAGAGCGCCAAACACCCCGATAACGTCAACGGCGGTCTGTTCACCTACCCGGTGCTGATGGCAGCCGATATCCTGATCTACAACGCCGACCTGGTGCCCGTGGGTCAGGATCAGACCCAGCATCTGGAAATCGCCCGTACCATTGCCAACCGTTTCAACGGTGTCTATGGTGATACCTTCACCCTGCCGGAAGGCTACGTCCCGGCGTCCGGCGCCAAGATCATGTCCCTGTCCGAGCCCACCAAGAAGATGAGCAAGTCCGACACCAACGTGAACTCCTTTGTTCTCATGACGGACGATAAGGATACCATCGTGCGCAAATTCAAGCGTGCGGTCACCGACTCTGATGGTGTGGTCCGCTTTGACCGGGAGAACAAGCCCGGTGTCTCCAACTTGATGGCGATTTACTCGACCTTCACCGGCAAGAGCAACGAGGAAATCGAGGCGGAGTTTGCCGGCAAGGGCTATGGCGACTTCAAGCTGGCGGTGGCCGAAGTGACCGCCGACGCGCTGACGCCCGTGCAGGCAGAGTACAACCGCATTCTGGCCGACAAGGCATATGTGGATGGCGTGCTGAAAAACGGCGCCGAGCGGGCAGCCCGCATTGCCAACCGCACGGTCAGCAAAGTTTACCGCAAGGTGGGCCTGCTGCAGCTGGATAAATAACGCGCTCCCGCGCAAAAGCCTTGACAAATCGGCTTTGAGACGATATAATATTTGAATTGGTGCGGCTCTTTTGCGGGCCGCACAACTTTTACTTTCGCGTAATGTTAGGAGAATCGAGCATGGCTAAAGAAGTCGTCGTTACCCGTGAGGGTTACCAGAAGCTGGAACAGGATCTGAACGAACTGCGCACCGTCAAACGTAAGGAAGTGGCGGATAAGATCAAGGTCGCGCGCGGCTACGGCGACCTGAGCGAAAATGCCGAGTATGATGCTGCCAAGGAGGAGCAGGCCATTGTGGAGGCCCGCATCGCCGACCTGGAAGCTACCCTGAAAGTGGCCCGCATCATCGATGACAGCGAGCTGTCCAACGACACCGTTTCCATCGGTATGCGCGTCAAGATCCTCGCCGAGGGCGATGATCCGGAAGATGCCGAAGAATACGACATCACCGGTTCCACTGAGGCCGATATGAACCTCAACCGCATCAGCGATGAAAGCCCTGTGGGCGCTGCGCTGATCGGCCACAAAGCCGGTGACGAAGTCGACGTTACCCTGCCCAACGGCAACATCATTGTTTACAAGGTGCTGGCCGTTTCGCGCTCGAAGTAAAACAAGGCAGGGGCGGGGAATACCTGCCCCTGTTTGAATTAGGAAAAGAAAGGAAGATCTCCCATGGAGCAGAACAAGCCCCAGACCGAGCAGGATCTGACCCAGCAGGCGGCTGTCCGCCGCCAGAAGCTGGCCGACCTGCGTGCCGCCGGCCATGACCCCTTTGTCATCACCAAGTATCCCCAGGATGCTTACTCGGCCGACCTCAAAGCCGAGTTTGCCGATCTGCCTGCCGAAGCCGAAACCGGTAAGGTCGTCACGCTGGCGGGCCGTATGATGTCCAAGCGTGTTATGGGTAAGGCAAGCTTTGCCCATCTGCGCGATCAGAAGGGCGATATCCAGATTTTCGTCAAGCACGATTTGCTGGGCGATGAGGCGTATGCTGCCTTCAAAAAACTGGACATCGGCGATATCATTGGCTGCAAGGGCGAAGTGTTCCGCACCAAGATGGGTGAGATCTCGGTCCGCGTCAACGAGCTGACGCTGCTCTCCAAGAGCTTGCTGCCCCTGCCCGAAAAGTTCCATGGCCTGACCGACCGAGAAGCCCGCTACCGTCAGCGCTATGTGGACCTTATCGTCAATCCCGACGTCAAGGAAACCTTCGTCAAGCGCAGCGCCATTCTGCGGGAGCTGCGCAGCTTCCTGGACGGCAAGGGCTTCCTGGAAGTGGAAACGCCCATCCTGACGCCGTTTGAGATCGGTGCTTCCGCCCGTCCCTTCCTGACCCACCACAATACGCTGGATATGGATATGGTCCTGCGCATTGAGACGGAGCTTTACCTTAAGCGTTTGATCGTGGGCGGCATGGACCGCGTCTACGAAGTGGGCCGTATCTTCCGCAATGAGGGCATGGACCCCAAGCACAACCCCGAGTTCACCACCATCGAACTGTACCAGGCCTACACCGACTACCACGGTATGATGGACCTCGTCGAAGAGATGATGAAGACCGTGGCCCAGAAGGTCTGCGGCACGTTGCAGATTCCCTACCAGGGCAAAGAGATTGACCTCTCCCACTGGGAGCGCATGACCATGGTGGAAGCGGTCAAGAAGTATTCCGGCGTGGACTTTGACACCGTCAAGACCGACGAGGAAGCCATTGCGCTGGCCAAGGAGCATCATGTGGAACTGCCCGAAATCCCCACCAAGGGGGCGATTGTGGCCGAGTTCTTCGATGCCTTCGTAGAAGAAAACCTGATTCAGCCCACTTTCATCTACGATTACCCCGTAGAGGTCAGCCCGCTGGCCAAGCGCAAGCCCAATGACCCCATGTTCACCGAGCGGTTTGAGTACTTCATCAATGCTACCGAGTTCGGCAACGCCTTCAGCGAGCTGAACGATCCCATCGACCAGAAGGGCCGCTTCGAGCGTCAGGTCGCCGAGCGCAAGCAGCTGGACCCCGCCAGCAAGGCACAGGTGGACTACGACTATGTCACCGCCCTGGAGTACGGCCTGCCTCCCACAGGCGGTCTGGGCTTCGGCGTCGACCGTCTGGTTATGCTGCTCACCGACTCTGCGTCCATCCGTGACGTGCTGCTCTTCCCCACGATGAAGCTGTTGGATAATTAAATGACGTATTAACGCGTTATATTTGGGGCTGCAGATGGGGTTGACACCACGTTGACACCAGTTCTAACAAAAAGGCCTTACAAGCAAATAAAAAGCGAGCGTGCACACTGCATAACCGTGTGTGCAGGCTCGCTTTTTTACAAATGGGTGGCGACATTATTTTCTGCGGAAAGCGGTCATTCTTTTGTTGGTGTTATTACAGTTTACAAAAGTATTAAAATTAAGGCCTTTTGATTTAGTATCAAAAAAGCCTTGCGTTGTATCAAATTGTCGCATATAATAAGTATTAAAGTTAACGAACCTCAAAGGTGATATTGCAATGCAAGTTTTTGGCTACTGTAGAATTTCGACCCCGCATCAAAATATAGAGCGTCAAGTCCGCAACATCTTGGCGGTATATCCCGATGCCCATATCGTCAGAGAGGTCTATACGGGTACGAAGTTTCAGGGACGCAGCGAATTGGACAAACTTTTGAAGCAAGTTCAATCTGGCGACACCATCGTTTTTGATTCAGTTTCGCGCATGAGCCGCAATGCAGATGAGGGGTGCCAGCTGTATGAAGCCCTCTTTTCTCGCGGCGTTGTTCTGCGCTTTTTGAAGGAGCCCCATATCGATACGGAAACCTATAAACAGTCGATAGAAAGGCAAATTCAGGCGTCTCTGAGTACGGGCAGCTTTGCGACCGATAATTTTGTTCAAGCTGTTATTGATGCACTGAACCAATATACGATTGATCTTGCCAAAGAGCAAATCCGTTTAGCTTTCGGACAAGCCCAGAAAGAAGTGGATGACCTGCACCAGCGCACTAAAGAGGGGATGCTCACCGCAAAGCTCAACGGTAAACAAATAGGTCAGATGCCAGGGCGCAAGTTGGTGGTAAAAAAGGCGGCCGGATGCAAGGAAAAAATCAGGAAGTATAGCAAAGTTTTTGATGGAACGTTGAATGATGCCGACTGTATGCGCCTTATTGGCATTGCCCGAAATACCTACTACAAGTACAAGCGCGAGCTCAAAGCCGAGTAAAACGCGGCGGTGGATTGTCCCACCGCCGCGTTATTTTTAGCCTTCGCTATCTTTTTGGCGTCCAAATTCGCACCAACTGCATTTTGCACATTCTGGCTTTTCACCACATGGCACTGGGCCGGTATCGGAATCATACGGGCAGCTATAATAATCGAACATCTTTTTCCCCTTTGAAAGTGCATTTATAAATATTGCCTACTCCCACTCGGCTGGCTTTCTCTGTTGTTTGGTTTATTCGGCTAGTTCCATCTTGACCATGCAATCACCGCACAAAATATTTACGATCTTGGTGGCGCGCACGCTCTGGTGGCAAATGGGGCAGATATATTTGCGGGTGCTGCTGGGCTTTTTCATCGCGCCGGTGCCGCCGCTGGTTGTTCCTTTGGGTAAAGCTCCCATGATGTCCCAAATGCTGATTCCCTCGACCATCATTAGGTCTTGCCAGCCTTGCTGTTCTACAAAATTCAGCAGGTCAAGGCCGGGGCTGGTAATTGTCCAACCGTATTTTTTGTGGTGTGCAATTTCCAGCCCGTGCCGCTCAGCAATCGCTTTGAATCGTTTGTTGTGGTAGCTGTTCCCGCTGCCGCTGGTGTCTTTGATGTCGTGCTCAGCGGCGTACAGATGGCACATCTCGTGCAAAAGCGTGGCACAGGTTTCTTCAATGGGGCGGTTTAGCGTCGCGCTGTTGAGGTTGATTTCGTAGCGGCGGGCGTCCCCGGCCTGCCAAACCTTGTCACAGGTAAAATGTCCATATGCGCCAACGGTCTTTTTAAGGCTGATGACCACCTCTGGCAGTTCGTTGCCAAAGAAATGAGCATTCAGTGCGCGGAACATTTTTTCGAGTTGTCCCGCAACGCGGGAAGTCTTGACGGTCTGTTTCATGGTTCTGTCCTTTCTAAAAATGCGTTTTTAATATCCGCAAGAGCGGTTTGCAGGTTTGACCCCTGCCGGCGAAAAGAAAAAAGTAAAGCCCTTGCCAGATTGTCAGCCAAACATGGAATATCGCAGCATTTGTGCGAGAATATGCCGTGAAAGCTGGTTGACAAGATGGCAAGGGCTTATATACTTTTTTGAGCGGCAGGGTCACGCCTTTTCCCACCGCAGTGGGCCAAATCTTTCCGCTTATTACCGTTTCTTATCGTTGATTGGCGCGCGCAAGAGCAACGATTATCAACGGTATCAACGATATAAGAAACGAATTGATAAACTTATCCGAAATATACGATTTGTATTGTTGACATATATGTATACATATCGTATAATATAAATATATTTAACGTTAAGGAGAACTTTTTGTCATGAAACGCTTTTTTGTGTCGACAAAAGAAAGTGACGACCTTATTTCCGCTGCGGTACAGCATACCGGGCAGAAAATTGGCTCCGTCATCAATAGTGCAATCAGTGAAGCCCATCTGCCGACTTCACCGCCGCTGCTTTTGGAGGCGATATACATTCTTGACCGGCACCTGAAAAAAGAATCCGACCCGTGGGAAATCAAGCAGTCTGTTTCTCGTGGCATTACCTGGCTTGGCAGCCACCCCATCAGTGATAATGCGATTCTGATTGATGTTTTTTCCAAGTACGCGTTTGGGGCAAACGCTCCCTCCGGCCCGCTTGATGGCAATGACCATGTGCGCAGCCTGTTTGACCAGGTGCTCGCTCTTTTGCGTGAGCGCGTTCCTAACTATGTTCCTTCTGCGAATGGATATGACGGTCTGGCTGCAGACATCCTGGATAACTGGTCGAGCCTTTGGCGTGAGAGGGTCGTTTACGAAGTGCTTAGCACCATTGTCTTGACCAAGGATCCTTATGTGCCGTTCGATTGGTTTGAATGTGTGACAATCCTGCGCATTATTGATTGCGTGGCATGGCAGCAGTGGAGTGTTGCATGATGCTGTGCGCGCCCGCTCCGAGGGGAAGCAACGCCGACAAGGCGTTGCACCGGGGGCCGCAGCCCCCGGACTCTGGCGACCGGTAGGTCGTCAGAGATGGGAGTCCAGAGGGGTCACGCCCCTCTGGCAAGGTAAGGTCCTGACGGGGCTGGTGGGAGTTTGCCTTGCAAACTGCCATACCTTGTATGGTGAATCAGGCCGCTGTGAAATGGGGAGCTTCGTTCTGCTGCGCATTTCACTTGGACGGATTTGCCATGACCCGTCCGCAGACGAAAGGAAAGGAGGCCGCCGAAGTGGCAAGTGTAGAAAAGTTCGCGGCCGATGCGGTGCGCAATCAGTTGCGGCACAACCTGCGTGAAATCGAACATTCCAGCAATGCAGACATTGACCCGAGCCGAAGGGGACAAGATTATATTTTGTCCCCTGATCGGGGCATGAGCGATTACGACTACTTCAAAGAAAGGCTCAGTCAGTTGTATGTGTATGGGCGGGATGACGTCAAAGTTATGGCAGGTTGGGTCGTTACCGCACCGCAGGATTTGGCGGCGGAACGACAGGAGGCGTTTTTCGCCGCAACCTACGATTTTCTCGAAAATCGCTACGGCGCAGAAAACGTCGTGCAAGCGGTCGTCCACGATGACGAGAGTGGACAGCCGCACCTGCATTTTTGCTTCATCCCGGTCGTAGAGGACAAAAGGCACGAGCAAGGAGAAAAGGTCTGCGCCAACGATGTCCTTGACCGGCGCGAGCTGCGAAATTTCCATCCTGACCTGCAAAAGTACCTGGATGAGAATGGTTTGGAAGATGCCCGCGTTATGAGTGGCGTTACCCGGCGACAGGGAGGCAACCGTACCGTAACTGAACTTAAAGCCGAACGTGCAGTAGAGCACGAAAAGGCGCATCAGTCCTTGTACTTTGGTGAATCCAGTGAGGACGGACGGCTACACTTTTGAGGTACGCGATGGAACAGGTAACAAAAATAATCAGCGTATACTTGTATGGTGCAATCATTTTGATGCTGGTATTTCTGGTTTTTATCCTTTACTTAAAAGGAAAATCCCAACATTGTCACAATCCGTTTGAACGCAGAGAACTGGCTTACCGCCCAAAAGACCGGGCACATGGCGTAGTGATCGGCAAGAAATTTGGCTTGGTTGCCTACTCGCCTGAACAGAATGAAGGGCACATTCTGGTATTAGGGCCAACTGGCACAGGTAAAACCAGCGCCCTCTTGATTCCAACCTTGCGCAGTTGGCAAGGCACCGCCTTGGTGGTCGATATATCCGGGGATATCGCTTCCCATGTGGATGCACCGAATAAAATCGTTTTTAATCCGACCTCTGATGACTGCATTCCATACGATGTGTTTTTCTCGATAGACGAAGCACCTGACGAAACCGAAAAGCAGGAACGTTTGGAACAACTTGCTTATTTATTACTTCCAGATAAATTGAACGATAGTGAAACTGGTGTTTTCTTCACCACAAACGGGCGGAAGATGTTGTCCGCTGCGTTGATTTGTTATTATGCAATGGGCTGGGACTTCGTAACCATCTGTGAACATTTCCTCTCACACGATTGGCGATCATTGCTGAACGACATTGCCAAGCAGGAAAACAAAGCGGCTAATATGTACATCAGTAGCTTTGTTGGAACGAATGAGAAAAACACTGCGGGCTGTAAACAGTCGGCGGATGACGCCATCAAGCTGTTTGCAATGAACGCCAAAATTAAAAATGCACTTCGGAAAGTGCCAAGCTATGAAAAATCCATCAGTCCGGCGACGTTGGAACACAACAGCATCTATATCTACATCCCCGATGAAAAGCTCAAAATCTACGGCGATCTGCTGCGCATTATCACGGCGCAGTCAATGGAATATTTCTCATCCCGCCCCAAAGAGAACCGGAAAATGATTCTGTTCTGCCTGGATGAGTTCGCGTCCTTCGGCAAACTGCAAATCATCGAGGCGCTGCGCAAACTCCGCAAACGGCATATCCGTATCATGGTGCTGACCCAATCACTGGCTGACCTAGATATGATTTACGGTAAGGATGAGCGCAAGGCCATGATGGGAAATTTCAAATTTACGATACTGCTTGGCTGCAAAGGCACCGAAACACAGGAATACTTTTCTAAAATGATTGGCGAAAAGAAGCCACTGTTGAACGCAGACCCTAGCAAAAAGAATGACCCCATCATCAATCCGGAAGACCTCGCGCATTTGGGGCAAGACCTGTTTGTCCTGAGTGATGATGGGACTGTTCGCTTAAAGAAAAACTACTACTTCAAATGATGGGGCAATTTGGGGCAGCTTTTTTGGTGGTTTCGCGGCTTGTATTGAGCCGGAAATATAGCCTAAAAAGCTGCCCCATTCTGCCCCATAGGTGAGAATTTTGCTCAAGGCAAAGGAAAAAGGTTTCCAAGCAAAAGAAAAGTTTGTATAATAGATATTATATGTATGATTGGGTGTGATATAAATGGCAACGGCAAGCAAGTATTCCCTTAAGTCTTTTGCCGAAAAGGTAAAAATTGCACGATATAATACGCGCTTGAAGGAAATCGGTCTGCTTCCGATGGACGGAACGCCGGAGTATCACATTTGGGATTACGAAGAAGCAACGAACGGTCGTGTTGCACGGTATTCGATTTGCCGTAGTGAAGTTGGGCGCTGCCCCGTGTGCGGTGCACCGTATGCAATAGATGCGGTTGCCGAAGAAAAAGAAGTCGAGCTTACTCATTATCGGCAATATACTGATAGGATGGGAAAAGTACAGTTTGAACCTGTAGCGTTGATACTTACTCGTAACCGTTGGAAATGTCTGAATTGCTACGATAAGATAAAAAAATATAACGCTCGATGGGACGACAACACTTCTCTGGTCGAAGGGCATGACCGCATTACGATTGCTTGTAAAAAGTTTATTGCTGAGCAGTCGTTGCGAATGGAACAAAAGGCTCTGGCTGATATATTTGGCATTTCCGAAGACAAGGTCAAGTCGCTGATGATGAGCGAAATCCAGCGCCTTGATGCACTACGCTATTGGGACAACATCGGTGTGCTTGGGCTTTATAGCATTACTTTGGGCACAAAGGACAAAACCACTTACTGCCTATGTACGGATGTTGAAAAAGAAACATTTATAGAGTTCTTCTCTTGGGCGGATGATAAAGCGTCAAAGGCATTTCTCAAATGCCTTGTTAAAAAGACGGATATTAAACAAGTTTTGACAAGCATCGATGCGACAGCCGTTGATTTTGCAAAAAGCAATTTCCCGGATGCAGAAATACTGGTTGATCAAGTGGATGTAAAAGAGCGCCTGTTAGATGCGCTCCATTGTATTCGGCATGACGAAATTCTCCGCTTGCCAGAACCTATACGGAAGCAGCTACAAGTTTTTTGGCCGTCGCTTGATAAAGACGAACGCCTGTTGCCGGGCGGTAAAGATATGCTCAATGTTCGGCGTGTCAAATCTCATGCGCCGAACATTGGGGTGGCTTACGACCTAAAGGAATCCGGCTACGAGATCTATCGTCAGGCCACGGGTCAAGCGCAACTTGTTGAGTATTGGGTAAGCGCGGACAAGCATGGGTTTCAAGCCTTTGAGACGCTTGAGAACCAGATGCGTGCGGAGAAGCAGCCTGTTATAGATTTTGCGGTTCAAAATTATGGCGCTGATCGCAGTTTGTATGAAGCGTCGCTTAAAAAAGTGCGAGAGCCTGTATGGAATTACCTGCAACTGGAATTCAGTGATGCAGCGAAGCGCTCGGCCAAGGGCTCTCGTGCGGTGTCTGCGGCTACGATGCGCGGTAAAATACTATATGGAGCCGCCACCTACTATAATCAAGAGCAAAAAATGACGCAGAAAGCGAGCCATAGTTTGAGCGATGCAATTGGCGTCATGGACAAAATGTCAGTTATATATGATGCAACACGCACCGTGCGTCAAAAGGCAACCCCGCAAAATTTTGGTATCCCACTTTCGTTTTTGCCGATGGCGTTAGAGCGGCTTACCACATACCGATTCGCTTTGATGGATATGGATGTCCCACTGGCATCGGACGATGATAACACTCCATCAAATATAGAGCCAATATACTTTGATGATGATAGAAAGGAAACACGCTCTATGGAAGGTACTTTCAACACTCTGCTGAACACTTTGCGCGAGGCCAGCAATAGCAAGAGCGAGCAGGGTACCATGCTGGAACGCCTTATCAAGCAGTTCCTGCTTGTCAGCCCGCTGTACAGCCGCATTTACGACAAGGTTTGGCTGTGGCCTGAGTTCCCTTACAACGGCAACCAGCATGACATGGGCATCGACCTGGTAGCTCATCTGCGCGGCGAAGAACAAGATTACTGTGCCATTCAGGTCAAATTTTACGATGAAAGCTACGCCATTCAGAAAAGCGATGTGGATACGTTCCTGTCTGCGTCTGGCAAGCCCTTCTATATTGACGGAACACCGGTCTATTATAAGCAGCGCCTGATTGTATCTACTACTGACAAGTGGAGCAGTACGGCAGAAAACACGATTCTCGGCCAGCGCCCGCCGGTCAACCGTATTCGCTTACAGGATTTGCAAGAAGCTGGTATTGACTGGGATAGCTTCACCCTTTCGTCAATGGACAGCATGAAGGTTGCACCCAAAAAGCAGCCGCGCCCGCATCAAAAAGCAGCGATTCAAAGTGTACTTTCAGGTTTTGAAATGTGCGACCGCGGCAAACTGATTATGGCGTGCGGCACCGGCAAAACCATCACGGGCCTGAAAATTGCCGAAGCAATGACGCAAGGTCAAGGCGCTGTGCTGGTACTTGTTCCTTCGATCAGCCTTCTCAACCAGACATTGGCGGAATGGGCCACGCAGTGCGAGTATCAGTATTCGATTTATGGCATTTGTAGCGACCCCAAGGCCAGTAAAATCACAGAAGACGAAATTGTGGACGCCGTGGTACCTGCAACGACCGATGTGGAAACCCTTTGCTACCAGTATGCCGGAAGCGAAAAGGGCAATTTGCAGCTGTTCTTCTCAACCTATCAGAGCATTAATGTGGTGCATGATTTTCAGAAAAAGAGTAGTTTGCAGTTTGACCTGATCATTTGCGACGAGGCGCACCGAACCACCGGAGTGACCCTGGCGGGTGAAG
>OGWU01001957.1_pt1 | contig 11040 bp, 8 predicted proteins | sample 1576071 | NCBI WGS metagenome assembly OGWU01 (sample SAMEA3541582, study PRJEB24748) | human gut metagenome | biome: human gut; feature: human-associated habitat; material: faeces | place: China | collected 2012
CGCAGGCGCTAACAGCGGTAACCCTGAGGTTATAAGTTCCATGAGTCTCTCTCGCATTGCGCCGGTTTTGGAGGAACTAGCAGTGATCATCAATGGCTTTAACGCCTTGATTGATGAGAATAACGCCGTTGTCGATGCTGGCCCCAAGAAAAAAGCAGAATGCATTGAACAGGCTTTTTCCCTGCTGGCTTTCCGTCTCAAAGACGTGATCGATGCGTATCGGAAGAGCGATGAACAAAGCGGAGCGGAATTGGTTGCTCTTGATGGGGAAATCGCAACATACCGAGCGGCTCTTGATCGCATCAAAGCTGACCTTAAGAGTTTGCGGGGGCAGACGGTCGAAACAGAGACTGCCAAGGATAGCATCAATACCATGCTGCGCGATTCGGGAATGCAGGGCTTTAGTCTCCAGCCGAAAGCCGGTGCTGATCATGCGTATGAGGTGCGCCGCCCTGATGGGTCCATTGCCGACAATTTGAGCGAGGGCGAAAAGAACTTCATTGCTTTCCTGTACTTTTATCATCTGGTATACGGAAGCGATTCTGCAGAAGGCGAAACACGAGATAAAATCGTGGTCATCGATGACCCTGTTTCCAGCATGGACAGCGGCTCCTTGTTCATTGTCAGCTCCCTTGCTCGGGAGATGATTGAGGTTTGCCGGAACAACGCCGATAACAGGGACAGAAAAATAGCCGGGAACTTTATCAAGCAGATATTCATTCTGACACACAACACCTATTTCCACCGGGAAATTACTTACAGTTATCTCACCAAGTACGAGTATGTTTCGTGCTATCTGATTCGGAAGCTGGACTCCCGGTCCACGATCAAGCTGTGCGATGCCGTTAATCCGAATATCCCAACAGAGCGCATGAACGTCAACCCGGTCAAAAACTTCTATGCCGCCCTGTGGGACGAGTACAAAACGGCGCAATCCGCAGTATTACTGATGAACGTCATCCGACGGATTCTGGAGTATTATTTCTTGCAGCTTTGCGGCTACGAAAGCATGAGCCTGCGGCAGACCATTCTGGTTCAGGGCAAAGCTGAGGGAAAATTCAAGGATGCGGACGGTAATGACGACGAAGAAAAATTCCAGCTGGCCGCCGCCATGCTTGCCTATATAAACGCCAGCTCCATGGGGATGCACGATGGAATGGATTTTGTGGAGGATTGCATCGATGCCGAGGAGTGCCGGAATATATTCAAGATGATTTTTGAATCCATGAATCAGAAACAGCACTATGACATGATGATGGGGATTCATTAAGGAGGATATGGTTATGCGTATCAGCTACAACAAATTGTGGAAAATGCTAATCGATAAAAACATGAAAAAAAGTGATCTTCGCGATCTAGCGGGTATTAGTTCTGCTTCTATTGCCAAGCTTGGTAAGGGCGATAACATCACTACGGACGTATTGATGAAAATATGTGAAGCTCTAAACTGCCATTTAGACGATATTATGGAAACGGTCGATAAGTAAGGAGACTTTTGCGATGTGGATTGAGCTTATGATAAACGCTTTGCATAGCTACGATAAGTCTAATGATTTTAGAAAATATATTAGGGAACTAACTTTGATGGTGCAAAACTCGTTGAAAGACTTTCACCCAATGGATAGCGCGTCATATAAAAATAATCCTATTCAACTAATTGACTTTTTCTCTGGCGCCGGTGGGACTTCTTTGGGATTTGCTGCTCTCAATGGAGTGCTTCCAGCAATAAAAATGCTTGGAGGTTGCGATATTAACGAAATATCTGCAACAACATACAGTCATAACTTCGGCACGCCCATTATTCACGAAGATATTACTACTTTGGCTTTTGAAAACGGAAAACTTGATGAATTTTTGACAAAAATCGGATATGATAGCAGCAAGCCAACGATCATGATAGGTTGTGCTCCTTGTCAGGGTTTTTCTTCTCATCGAAAAAAAAATTGGAATGAAGAAGATGATGTTAGAAACAGCCTGATTATGGCTTTTGCAGAAATTGTAAAAAAAGTCCAGCCGGATGTAATTATCATGGAAAATGTTCCTGAATTTCTATCTTCTCGATATTGGAAATACTTTGCTGCCGCAAAAACATGTTATGAGGAAAATGGATATACAATAAAAGCAAATATTTACAATGCTGCTGCTTTTGGAGTTCCACAAGAGCGCTTTCGCTCCATCGTAATTGGAATGAAAAAAGAATTCTTGTTGCCTGAAGGTTATTTGCAGTCTTCTGATTATAGAACAGTGCGGGAGGCTATTGCGTATTTGCCGGCTGTTGCAGCAGGAGTTGCATCTCCAGATGACCCACTGCATAAAAGTGCTTCACATAAGCAAAGCACGATCGATGTTATCAAGCAGGTTCCACACGATGGTGGAAATAGACCGGCCGGAGTAGGTCCAAAGTGTCTAGACAAAATAAAAGGGTTTTCTGATGTGTATGGTCGCCTTTTCTGGGACAAGCCGTCAATCACTATCACCCATTATGCAAGGAATCCGGCCAGCGGACGATACATTCACCCAGAACAAGATCGTGGACTTACTGCGCGAGAAGCTGCAATCCTTCAAAGTTTTCCTTATGGCTTTGAGTTTTGCGGCAAATCCGACGATATATATAGGCAGATTGGAGAGGCGGTTCCCCCTATGCTTTCTTCAGCTATTGCCGCAAGCGTTATAACTGAATTGTTGTCCATGATGCCTACGGATGCTGAATTAGCAGAGAGTCCAAAGTCGATTACCGCTCCGGTAAGTAGTTCATATTCCAGCGTCATCGCAGGCATCAAAACTCGCGGGAGGTCATAAAGGATGGAACAGTATACATGTATTGACAGTTTTTGCGGTGCAGGCGGCCTTGGCCTCGGCCTCAAACGTGCAGGATTCGAAATCTTACTAAGCTTTGATATTGATCAACGCTGCATTGAGACGATCAATAGCAATAAGAAGTATTTTAACCATCCTGCAGTGAGGGCCGATATTGCTAATATGCTCAATGGAGAACTTCTTAAACGTTGCGAACTTAAACGGGGGGAATTATTTTTATTGGCAGGAGGGCCGCCATGCCAGGGGTTTTCAATTCAGAGAAGAGGCAGCGATATTGACGCTAGGAATGAATTAGTGCTTATGTATGGGAAGCTAATCAATGAAATATATCCTAAGTACTTTGTAATGGAAAATGTATCTGGAATCGCTGGGAAGCGGGGAAAAACAATATTGGAACATCTGATTGAGAGCGTTGAGAAAATTGGGTACAACGTACATATAAAGTTGTTGGATGCCCAAGACTATGGTGTTCCACAGAGAAGAAAAAGATACATAGTTGTCGGCGAGAGAAAAGACATAGGGAAGAATTATACTTATCCTGTCCCTAACGGAATACACCATACTGTTCGGGATACGATTGGTTATCTCCCCGTTCCACCAGAAGATGGGTCAGATTATCCAGGCATCACGCTTCATAGACGGGATCATTTATCTGACCGGAATTTACAGAGGATTCGCGCTATTAAAGAGGGACAAGGGCGAGATGATCTTCCCGAGAACTTGTTAGCTGATTGTCATAAGATCGACAGCTCTGTAATTGGTTTTCGTAACGTATATGGGCGTATGGCCTGGGATGATGTTGCACCAACAATAACGGCTAGATTCGATAGTTTTACCCGAGGGAAGTTCGGACATCCCGTTCAGGATAGAAGTATTTCCCTCCGTGAGGGGGCCCTGCTACAGACATTCCCGCTTGACTTTGAATTCGTAGGGAATAAAGTTGAAATTGCTAGGCAAATAGGCAATGCCGTTCCCCCAATTATGGCAGAATATATCGGTAGAAGCATTATTGAGTCTTACGATAAGGTGGGTGAAGGTAGTGGCATTTGATGCTGACGTGAAAAATTATCTGCGCGAATATCAGAGAGAATATAATAATGCTGTTCGCGGCGGGCAACATACTGCCGAAATGTCGTTTCGTGTACCCATGCACACATTGTTTACCCGTATCGCGAAAGATCTAAATCCCCAAGGACATTTTTCTATTGTTCTTGAGCCTAAAAACCAGGGACGCATGGGGAGACCAGACTGGATAATACAAGATTCGGTTTCTCTTGGTGTATATGGATATATTGAAGGCAAGGGGCCATCTGCAGAACCGTTTGATATTTCGCCATATCAAAATCAGATTGATCGGTATTTGACTTTGGGGCATAAGTTGGTAATAACTGATGGCATAGACTTTGTCTTCTGTTTTGCCGATACCACTACAGTCGTCTCTCTTATCGATAAGGGAAAATTGAATACAGCAGACTGGTCTCGGTTGCCTGTAAATCCCTGTTTCCGCTTTTATATGGATCAGTTTTTTTCGAATCCAACAGCGCAAAGAGTGGATGAAGAGAAACTGGTAGAGATGGTTGCAATTCGGACCAGAAATCTTGCCAATGATATTCTGGCACAGGCAGATTTAACGGAAGAAGAGGCTCTAAATGACGATGAGCGTAAAATCATAATTTTGCTTGGTGGATTAAAGGAGCTGGTTTATAATCATAATGATCCATCGCTTCGAACCAGTGCGATTTTTGCTGATTTTACGGCTCAAGTAATTATGTTCTGCTTGTTATATGCACATCGTGTGCTTTGTTCAACCGCTGATTCTCCTGCTGAAAAGGCAGAAAAAATCAGAGAATATGCATTCAATGATGTTGTCGAAGGAGAAGCTTTGCTTCCTTTTCGCAATTTAATGGTGTATCTGAGAGATAACGAGGGAGAAAACTCTTTCATAGGGCAATGGGTTGATGAATGCATATCCTTCTTGTCTTTTGTACAAATGACGGAGCATCAACTTATGAATCCGGATTATCACCATCTGTTTGAAATGTTTTTGAAAAAATTTGACAAACAATCCCGATTTGACTATGGCGCGTACTATACGCCGAAGGTTCTTGCAGACTTTATTGTAAGGCTTACAAACCAAGTGGTAAATGATAATTTTGAGGGGGCCACTATCTATGATTCTGGAAATACCATCATTGATCCATGCTGTGGCACAGGATCGTTTTTAGAGCAAATTATCGCACATGATGACGGTGATGGGGCATATAACCTGTGCGGATTTGAAATATTACCCGCGCCATATATGCTTGCCAACTATCGAATGTCTATTGTAGAACGTCAATATGACAGGAAAAATTTACATACTAGTGTTTTATTGGCGAATACTTTAAACAATTGCCTTCTTGGAGAAACCGCAAACTCAGCATCAATTGAAGGTAGAGAACTTATCCGCGCGAAAGAACTATCATCTCGACCGATAAAATTGATTATTGGTAATCCTCCGTGCTCTGACTCTGCAAGGAATAGCGTATCTGATGATTTTTCTCGCATATTATCATTAATGGAGGATTTTCGCCCCCCGATTGAGAGACGTCAAGGTCGTCAAAATATCCAAAAGCAAATAAACAACCCATTTATGCAGTTCTTGCGTTGGGGGTGTGAAAAACTGGCGAATTCCAGATGTCACTCCGTTTTAGCCTTTATTGTTCCGCTGTCTTTTTTGGAAGCGGAGTCGTACAAATATGCCCGTAAATACCTAGTTGAACGTTTTTCACATATATGGGCTGTGGCTATTGATTCAGATGCTAGAACAGGAATTCGTGGAGATAGCCTCTTCAACACTCTACAAGGACGGGCAGTTATTTTGCTGACACAGAAATATGACGACAACACAGGCATCAAAGAAATCAACTATATCGATATGACCAAGAAAGGACGAAATGAAAAGATCACTGCTCTTGAAGCTGATGTACATACTATTATGACGCTATTCGAAACTTTTCCTGTTTCAGATTCCATGTATTCATTTATGCCATCAAGGCCCTTCAATCAGGAATTATATTCCATGTTCTGGCCAATTAGCAATGATAGCGGTAAATCCGTATTCCTTAATCAATGCTCTGGTGCAAAAATGGCTCCGACAGCACTATTAACGCATGTAAAACAGCCCATGCTAAAAAGACGTAGTCGGGAAATAGCTACCGGGGGCATCGACCGCGCGAATGAATGGATTGGGCGTCAGGACAAACCGGTTGCAGATGAAAAAATAATCGCTTTTCAAAAAGCCTTAAATAGTGTCAATAGGCAGCAATTGGATGTGGTGCTGAATGACAATATATGCCCCTGCTCATTTAGACCCTTTGTCAATTCGAATGCATTTTTATGGGATACTGTATTCGAATATCAGTCTGGTGTTGGCGGTGGCGGCGCTAGAATACGGCCAGAAATTAAAGCTGTTTATGAGCAAACAGATACGATTGGATTCGCCCTAGCTCATGCGCCTAAAGACCTTAATGAATCCCTAGGGCAGTTTGTATCATTTTGCTGGTATTTCCCCGATAATGATCTTTGCCGAAGAGGCAATGGACATATTTATTTGAATCAGTATATTCGGGATTCTAGAACAAATGAGGTAATTAATAATGTGCAAGAAGAAATTGTTGTGCATCTAATCTCTCTTACTGGTTTGAACGCAAGAGAGTGCGCCCGCAAAATGGTTTTCTACTCATATGCTATTTTTTGCTCTCAGGTATATTTGGATGAGTTTTATGGCGCTCTTTATGTTGTGAATCAATCTGAGAGTCGCGCACGAATTCCAATTGTAGCCAATAGAGATGTTTTTTTGAAGCTAGCTGAACTTGGAGAGCAACTTGCTAACCTAGAAAAAAATGGAGCAACCGTAGAAAATCTTCTGGGATTAGATTATGCTGCGCTCATTGATCAACTGCCTGCAGGGTTTCAATTGGAACATAGTAGGGCATCGTCAAGAAATCCTTACGACGAAGAGCATGAACTGTTTATACTCCGGAGTGAAAATTCCGATGCTGAAATAGGAATTTATTGTCCTGTTGCAATTCAAAAATTTACTGTGGCAGGATATAATGTGATTAAAGACTGCTGGTTGAAATTTCACTCCTACAGATTCACGCATTGTGAATTTACAAGAGCAGATTTTAAAGAACTTCTGGATCTATTCAATAAGATCGCGCAACAAATGCAGTATGTTTCCGAGGTTGATGATATAATGCATGGGATCATCAACAAAGAAATCTCTCTTTTGCCTTACTGAAAAAGCAGGATTCCTGTGATTTATGGAATGTATTGACAGAAGGAAGGTGGGTTTATGGCAGATGTCTTTTCAAGAGCAAAGAGATCGGAAATAATGCAGCATGTGAAATCCTCGGGCAATAAGAGCACGGAGATACGACTTATCAGTTACTTTAACACCCACCATATAACCGGTTGGAGACGAAAATACAATGTTAAAGGACATCCAGATTTCGTTTTCCTTAAGAGACGCGTGGCAATATTTGTCGATGGATGTTTTTGGCATGGACACGATTGTAGAAATACACGCCCGAAAGATAATTCCGAATATTGGATGGTAAAACGGAACCGAAATATAGCTCATGATAGAGCGGTGACAGCTCTCTTTCAAGAAAGAGGGTGGACAGTTGTGCGAATATGGGAATGCGAACTAAAAAAGAAGAATCAGGCAATATTAGAGGAAAAATTGAAGCTACTTCAATAATCCATGGAAAGATACGTTTGTATTCGAATAAAAGCCATGTCATCGGTGGGCATTAGCTGTATGGTCTTACTATAAGCTGAAAGGTCTATGTATATTACTAAGGAGGAAAAGTCCATGTCTCTGTCTATAGTGCGCTCTATTCTGAGTTCCTTAAATACAACGCAAGCTTGGATGGTTTCGCTTATTAAAATTCACAACTCAAAGCGAAATGGCACCACATATGCAGCTAGAGGAATAACTTTAGCCCCCAAAGGCGCTCTTATAAGAGTTATTGCTGATCTTTCCAAGGTGTATACAGAGGGCGATTCCGCGCATCTTAATAAATACATATCGGTTAAGGAATATGATGGATCTGCAGAGTCAAATAGAATATATAGGATTCCATCGAATAGTGAATTGATCTCAGATGAGTATTCTCGATTGATTCAGGCTATATCTACCCCTGAAATGACTGGGGACCCTTTTGATTTTGCTGCGACTGCTTATGCATTGAAGGCTACACTCGAAATAGAAGGCGAAGAGAAAAATGTTGTATTGTTTTCTCTTCAAAATCCTATCTGCGTATTGGAAAATAGGTTTCTATATGATGGTAGTACTTTTTCGGAAATCAATAAGAAGGTATTGAATTTAAGACGAAACATTGACGTTATTATTCTAGATGATGCGGTATATTTGCTTACGCTGAATGGTGAAAAGCTATTTAATATGGAGCGCTCATATAAAGCCGTTTGCCAAAAAAAGACAGAGGACATATGCCAGTCTGGCATTATCTCCGATGCAGAGGCATTTCAACAGATTGCTACGCGTGGTCATAACCCTAGACGCTTTGTTGCATTTAATTCGCAAAGATATGCTAGTATGAAAGACATCACAAAGCGTAAAGAGATGGCAGCCAAATTCCATTTGAAATTAGATGATTCTGGGAAAATTGATACATCATCATCAGATATTTCCGAAAAGCTCATAAAAGTTCTTTGCAACAAAGGAATGGTCGATCCATTTGAAGATGTTCCTGTTGAGGTATCAGCGGTAAGCAGGTGGTAAGTATGAAAAAAATATTCAAGTTCAGCACGTTCTTTGCTTCATATACACCCCTGTGGTTATCTATCGCATACATTGACTTGATGAATGTGTTCTATCACCAAACGCCAAATCGCTGGACAGAGATATTGAGTGTCGCCTGTATTGTTATAGGTTATTTGATTTCGATCCCTAACATAGTATTTACGATGAAAGCTCTGAACAAAGAGAACGCTGAACACCTAACTCTTGAAACAGTTCATGAGCAGAAAACGGCATCTTTGGAATATGTGTTATCTTTCGTATTGCCAATGTTCGCATTCGAATTCACGCAATGGGAGAATGTAATTCTTTTCATTCTGTACTTTATAGTTCTTTCATATCTGGTATTAAAACATAATTTGTTGGTGGCCAACATTGTTTTTGAGGTTTTGCATTACCAGTTTTATGATATTACAGCCAAGAACGGATTCTCGGTTACAGTAACGAGGGAAGTTATTAGCAAAAGACGATTAGAAAACAAACAGGCAGATGAAATTTATCTGCGTTCAATGAATAATGGCTTATGGTGTGATGTAACAGATAAGGGATAGCCTGATTCTTGCTAAGTGGATTTGCCTTGGTATATATCCGAACCATGAGCACTCTCCAACGATGCGTCCACTTTCCAACGATACTCCCTGTATCATTTGGGAGTGAAACCACCTGAATGGCATCTGCCTCACAGGTTCATCCCAAACGCCTACGCAGACATCAGAAGCCTCGGGAACCCCTTATTTTCAAGGGATTTCCGGGGCTTTTTTGTATCAAAGTCGAAAGGGTCTTAGACCCGTGCTGTGGCAGCGGTGGCATGTTCGTTCAGTCGGCAAAATTTATTGAAAACCACAGCGGCAACATCAACGATATTTCGGTGTATGGTCAGGATTCCAACCCCACCACATGGAAGCTGGCGCAGATGAATCTGGCCATCCGCGGTATCGACGCCGACCTGGGCCAATACAACGCGGACACCTTCTTCAACGATTGTCACCCGACTATGCGGGCCGACTTCATCATGGCCAATCCGCCCTTCAACCTTTCGGACTGGGGCGCGGACAAGCTGACCGACGATCCGCGCTGGCAGTACGGCATGCCCCCGGCGGGCAACGCCAACTTCGCGTGGCTGCAACACATGATCTACCACCTGGCCCCCAATGGCAGGATCGGCATGGTGCTGGCCAATGGTTCGCTCTCCTCCCAGAGCGGCGGCGAAGGCGAAATCCGTAAGAACATCATCAATGCCGATCTGGTGGACTGCATCGTGGCCATGCCTTCCCAGCTGTTCTACACCACGCAGATTCCCGTCTCCCTGTGGTTTCTCTCCAAGGGAAAAAGGCAGCCGGGAAAGACACTGTTTATCGACGCCCGAAAGATGGGCACCATGGTGACCCGCAAGCTGCGGGAGCTGACCGACGAGGACATAGAAAAGCTGGCGACTACCTACAACGCCTTCGCGGAAGGAACGCTGGAAGACGTCAAGGGCTTCTGCGCCGTGGCAACCACGGAGGACATCGCTAAGCAAGACTACATCCTCACCCCCGGCCGTTATGTGGGCATCGAGGAACAACAGGACGACGGCGAACCCTTCGAGGAGAAAATGGACCGGCTGACCAAGGAGTTGTCGGAGCTGTTCCAGAAGTCCCACGAACTGGAGGCACAGATCAAAGAAAGGCTGGGAGCGATTGGGTATGAAGTATGAAAATAGAATCCAACCATTGAGAGAATTGGCAGATATACAAACCGGTCCTTTCGGAAGCCAGCTTCACAAGGAGGACTATGTGGAAATTGGAACACCGATTGTAACGGTAGAGCACTTGGGGAACAAAACCTTCACAGAACAAAATTTGCCTAAAGTTTCAGGAGACGACAAAAAACGATTAAAAAAATACATACTATTAACAGGAGATATTGTGTTTAGTCGCGTCGGTTCTGTTGACAGATGTTCTTATGTAGATGAGCGACACAATGGCTGGATGTTTTCCGGGCGTTGTTTGAGGGTTCGTCCCACACAAGGTATAGATTCTCTATACTTATATTATTATTTTTGCTTAGAGAGCACCCAGCAATTTGTCCGGAATATTGCAGTTGGAGCAACTATGCCTTCTATTAATACCAAATTACTGGGTGAAGTGCCAATTAATGTTCCAGATATACATACACAAAAGAAAATATCCCGTATTCTTAGTTGTATTGACGATAAAATCGAGCTGAACAACAAGATCAACGATAATTTAGAATATCAAGCACAAGCTTATTTTCAAAAACTGTTTGTTCATAACGCCGATCCCAAATGGGCGTTGGGCACTATTAGCGATCTTGGTATTGTTATTGGTGGTAGTACACCTTCCAAATCCAAGCCCGATAACTGGGCATCGATGGCGAGGACTGTTCGCGCTAAGACTATGAGCCTAAAGAAC
>OGWU01001967.1_pt1 | contig 10998 bp, 7 predicted proteins | sample 1576071 | NCBI WGS metagenome assembly OGWU01 (sample SAMEA3541582, study PRJEB24748) | human gut metagenome | biome: human gut; feature: human-associated habitat; material: faeces | place: China | collected 2012
TGCATGCAGATAACCTAAACAATCTTTTTGCCTTAAAGACTAATACCTATTAAAACCTTAAAGAGGACCTTTGAGAAAAGGTCCTCTTTATGTTTTTAGAGGGTTACTCTTCCGTCTCTTCTATCTTTGACGATATTTTTCCGATCGCATCGTTCAGCCGTTCTTCCGGCGGGATGACATTGAAGTTCCCCCAGAATTTTTCATCGTACGTAAATTCGGTTTCGGCAAACACCGTTCGTGTCGGCAGCGCTTCGTTGCGGGTGAAGCGGCTTACCTGGTCGGTATCAACCTTGCAGGTTACCATTTCGAACCAGGTGTGGAGCGGGAATGTCCCGAACAGTTGCTTTCTTCTCTTTATCTTAAAATACAGGTCGCCCCGGACATGGTTGATATAGTACTGGCCGTTATACGGCTTATAGGTAACGGTGTAGGTCACCCTTTGCGGAGTGATTTTCTGTATCCTCTGCGGCTTTTCTTAGCATAAGAGATATTTGCTCAAGCCCTTCCGATTGTGCTGTAATCATCAGTTTTCTCCCTATACAATCAGTTTTATCTTTCTGCACTTTCCTGAGGAGAACAGGTATCCGAACCCTTCTCCCGCTTCGCTGTCTCTTTCGTTGTATTTCAGATCATTGCTGAAATATGTATGCTGAGCCGGCGTACCGTTCATAGCTATGCCGTTCTGATATGAAACTATCAGCCTTGTAAGCGTTTCAATCTCATTGAACTTTGCTATATCCGCCATTCGTCCCGCCGCTGTCACAATCACGCCGAAGTCAGTCGCCAGCCTGCATATACGTTCCATCCGTGACTTATTGTTATCCGACACGGATTCGACGAATTCCTTGAGATCGTCTATCACTATGAATATAATGTTATATTCCGATATGAACTTTTTCGCATCAAACGAGCCTTCATCTGCCGCTCGTGCTTCCTTCTGTGCCTTGAGTCTGTTGTTCAGCTCGGAAATTATGTATGCAAGCTGTCCGGAAACTTTCTCGTCATCATTGCACACGCAGTATTCTTTAACTGTTTGTTTAAGACCTGACAATGATTCAGAAAGCCCGTCAAACACGAATATCTCGCTGTTTTCGTGCTTCTCGGCGGTCATTTTTGCGATAGCCGAAAGCATCTTGCTTTTACCGCTGCCGATTGTTCCTGTTATCAGCATACAATAATTGTCGGTCATATCCGCAAACGCTGTAACAAGGCTGCTGTTATCTATACCTACTGGTATCAGATAACGATTGTTGTATTCGTTTTTCAAGTTATCTGCGGTTACCGTATCGGGCATTACCGGTATTGGTCTTGGCAAAGGACCGTTCCATTTTTCCGCCATTGTTTTTGCAATCTCAAGCAACGAGGCGTTCATTTCCGCTTCAGTGCTTCCGCTGCTGTACAAGGCAGACTGGAATGTAACCGGAGGGTTGCCTTTGAAGAAAGCACGTCCGGGATTATGAGGTAAAGGCAAGCCGTCAATCTTACCTACGAGCGTTGAATAGTCGCCCTTATCGGTAAGCTCGAATGCAATGGCATTTTTTATGTTCTGTTGTACCTTATAGCGTACTCCCGATGTACTGTTCGCCGTATAGATAAGATATATTCCGAATGAAGCGCCCTCACGGGCGAGCGTCACCAGAAAAGGCTCCATATCGGGATAAAGATAAAACATCGGAACTATATTATCAATAGCGATAATAATAGCGGGAATATCATCAGCAACGTTTTTTCTGTATGCTGTAAGCGTCCCTACGGAATTTTTGGCAAAAAGACTTTTTCGGTGTGAAAGCTCATCACTTATCATTTTCGGAAATTTTTCAAATTTTTCTTCTTCGCTGTCGAGTGCTACACCGCCAACGTGAGGCAGGCATAACAAGCGACCCATGCTCCAGCCGCCGCAATCGAGAATATAGATATTGACATCGGCAGGCGAATAATTAAGACAATAAGAACAGATTATCGTCTTAAGCAAGGTCGTCTTTCCCGTACCTGATGTACCGTAAATGCCGAGATGGCCTTCTTCGGCAAGATCTATGTACTGAATATCCTGCTCCTGCTTTGAAGGTATATCATATATCCCTATCGGCGTACGAAGACCGTCGGAGGCTTCTCCCCATCTGTTTCCGTCAAATGTGCTTTCGGTAAGCATTGCGCCAAGCGATATTTTTTCGGGAAGCTCGGGCTTCCACGGTGAAGCGGGCTTACTTATACCGTTTTTAACGGCTTCAGAGCAGATATAGGCTATGAGTGCCTGCAACTGATCGGTATCGCTTTTTGCGCTTGCAAAGCTGTCGTCTGTAGTCTTGATCCTTCTGCCGCTGTCGTCTATTATACGCACCTCGTTTACATGACGGGCGGATATTTTCGCCTTATCATAATAGGGTGCGCCGCTCCAGAAGGCCTGAAACACGTCGAACAACTCATCCTCGCCTACTCTTACATATGTACGGCCGGATTTGGTTATCATTGCCGCATCAGGTCTTTTCAGCATTTCACGGCTGTCTGCGACAGTCTGCACTTTCATACACAGGCGGAAATTTGTGTTGCTGGATATCTGATCGTCAACGACACCTCCCGGCTTCTGTGTAGCCAGAACAAGATGTATACCCAGACTTCTTCCCTCTCTTGCCACTGAAACCAGTCCCGCCATAAAATCGGGCTCGGCTTTTTTCAGCTCTGCGAATTCATCCGACACAATTATCAGATGCGGCATCGGCTCGCTTACCTTTCCTTCTCTGTACATTTTCTGATACTTATCAATATGGTTAGCGCCGACTTTTTCAAAAATCTTCTGCCTTCTTATGCTTTCGCTTTTCAACGAAAGAAGCGACCTTGTTATATCGGAACCGATATTTGTTATCTTTCCCACGACGTGAGGCAAGGGCTCAAGCAGATTTGCCATTCCTCCGCCTTTATAGTCAATGATTACGAATGTTACCTCGTGAGGATGATAGCATACACACATTGACAATATCCACGTCTGTAAAAGCTCACTTTTTCCGGAGCCTGTCGTACCTGCGACAAGTCCGTGCGGACCGTGGTGCTTATCGTGTATATCAAGGCTGAAAACCTTACTGCCAGCCATTGCTCCTATGGGTGCGGCGAGAGTGTTGTAAGGCTCTGACGTTTTCCATCTGTCCGAAACATTAAGCTCCTCCACCTTTTTAACGCCATATCCCTCAAGGAAGGTTACCGAATCCGGAATTCCAGCTTCAGACGCCAGGATGTCAAGCTCTACCGCTGAAATACTTCTTGAATACTCATCAAATTTTTCTGTGGAAACAGGTAAATCGGGGGTAAAATAAAACTTATTGTTGGATTCGTTCTTTGCATAAGCGTAAGGTCCGTTATCAAGATCGATTATAAATTTGCATTCATTCGGAAGCGAATAAATATCGTCAAACAGGAAAAGTGACGTGAACCCGGCAGAAGCATCGCTCTCAAGCAACTCCTTCACAAAAGGTTCGCTGTCTGCCATTTTCTTCGAGCCGAACAGTACAATATAATACGGTTTTGCGATTATGGGCTTGCTTGTGCAATAGCCTCTTTCCCTGTCTTTTCTGACCTTCATTACATCGGATAAAACATCGCATATTTCGTGCATATTTTTAACGTTATATGCAAGATAACGATACTCTCCGTCTTCGTTCCATATATGAGGAAGCCATCTGAGAGATTCCCAGATTTCTCTTTCTTCTTCATCAAAAAAGCCTACGATCTTAACATCGCTGAAGCAATGCTGTGAAGTCAGCGAAATAAGCATATTTCTTATAAGATTTATTGTTTTGCCTCTGTTTCCCGTAATTCCTATGGTATTGTTGCGTACAAAAGAAATACGGGCGGGTACATTATCAACGATTCTTGTTTCTTCGATGATTTTATCGGTAAGCTCTCTGACTTCATCGCTTTCAAGCTGAAAACCGTTGCTGTCGGTTCTGCTTTTGACGTTGACGCACAGCTTTTCGTATCCCATTCCCACACGCACATCGAGATAATCCCTGTCGGACGGCATACGTTCCCACAAACTACGGTTAAGATGCGCTACGTTTTCAATACATATTTCGGGATCGGGATTTTCTTCTGTCAGAATTTCACGCTGAATGCGTGCGATTGCTTCAATACGGGCTTTCTGCTCATCGATATATGCTCCGTATTTTTCGTGACGCATCGCTTCGTATTGCTCAAAACTTTTCTTTCGCTTTTTGTCATTACTGCCAGATGACGCTGCGCTGCTGATTGGCATAACAAGACTTGCTGCACGGGCGGCAAGTAACGCCGGTGACATAGTGCCTGTCAGCATACTTGCGCCGAACATAGCTCCTGAGCCAAAAAGTGAAGCAATTACGCCTCTGGATTTTTCGTATTTCCTGTGGCTTGCGGGAGGTGCGGCAAGGATAATATCCTCTGAAGGCAGTTTCTGCTGCATCCTGGGGGAACGTTTGTATTTCATTCCGTCACGGGCATGTTCGGCAGAAAACCTGTTTTTATTTTCAATTCGTGCATAATCTATTGAAATCTTATTCCCGGTATTCTCAAAATACAGCTCACCGTTTATAAGCAATATGCTTATGCTGAGTATTGACAGAACATCGCCGGATTTCATCTTTGCCATTTTAATACGCTTACCGTTAAGGTACAAGCCGTTTGCGTTCTCGGTATCCTCAACACGCACTACACCGTCTTCATATCTCAGAATAAAGTGTAATGACGAAACAAACGGGAATTTAAGCATTATATCATTATCCCCGGTTCGTCCGAATTTTAATACGCTTCCGTATTCAAGGCGGATTTTCTTTTCCGATCTGTCTGAAAATGAACTGATATAAAGTATGGTGCATTCATTTTTGTCGAGTATAATCATACTGTCAAGAGGTACATCTGTCATTTCACAATTATATGCTTTTACTGCATTGAGAGTTATTCCCGAAGGCAGATACCTGATAGCAATCTGACTCTGAGAAAATCCTTCCACATATACATTATCCTTTTTGTGAGATCCGAATGTAACACTGTGCCCTTCTTCAAGCCTGTACCGGAAAAGCTCATCTTTTCTCATCAATACTACAGTAACAGCCATGTACTCCCCCGTGTGTGATTTATCTGCAACGCTTATATAGGTATATAGGCAGATATATTTTATACAGAAAATTTGTATATTTTATATTTAAAGTTTAGCATCGGAGCGTTATTTATTCAATATGCCTGACAAAATCTACATCAATAGCGGCAAAATTAACACAGCGGAAATTATGAAAATAGTGAAACTCACCGATTTTTCAAATGCTACAGCAAAAAATGAAACTTCGATACTTTGAATTTAATATATAAAACAAAAAAGCCGTCCGCAAATTAATGCGAACAGCTTTTAAATGTCGAATTATTTGAATTACTCGCCGTATTTTTTCTTCAGCATTTCTTCAATCCTGAATGCGACCTTATACACATCGCCGCAGCCCAGCGTGATTATCATATCGCCGCTTTCGGCGTTGTCTGCAACATAGCGTGCCACTTCTTCAAAGGTGGGGAACCACTTGCAACCGGGAATCTTGGCCGCAAGGTCGGCAGAATAGACGTTGTATGTGTTCTTTTCACGGCTGCCCATTATCTCGGTAAGCACAACCTTATCTGCAATTTCAAGTGCTGAGGCAAAATCATCCATGAGCGTGAAGGTTCTCGAATAGGTGAACGGCTGATGTACAGCCCATACACGCTTGAAATCCTGCATAGCCTTTGCCGTCTTTAACGTTGCGGCTACTTCGGCAGGGTGATGAGCGTAATCGTCAACAACGGTTATGCCTCCGATAGTCGCAAGACGTTCAAATCTTCTTCCGGCACCCCAGAATGTGCTGAGTCCTTTATTGATGTTTTCGGGGGTAACTCCCGTAGCAAGTGCGGCGGCACAGGCGGCTACCGCATTAAGCACATTATGTGCACCGGGAACGTGTATTGAAATACGCTCTATCTTACTGCCGTTTTCCATAAGGTCAAAGTCGGTCTGAAAATCGGATATGCGCTCGATATTTTCCGGGTAATATCTGTTCTTGTCGGTCTTTCCGAATGTGATGATCTGCTTGTCAAAGCCCGATGCCTTAACCGCTCTCATCGTATTTTCATCATCGCCGTTTACGACAAGAATGTCGGTCGTATTATCGCAGAACTTCGTGAATGACGCTCTGAGATTATCCATTGTCTTGAAGAAATCAAGGTGGTCTGCGTCAATGTTCAGTATTATAGAAATATTTGGGAACAGGTGCAGGAACGTATTTGAGAATTCGCACGCCTCGCATACCATAACATCGCTTGAGCCTGCCCTTCCGCTGCCGCCTATAGCTTTCAGCTTTCCGCCGATAACGGTAGACAGGTCAACGTTCTGTGCAAGATACATATGCGTCAGCATTGAAGATGTTGTTGTCTTGCCGTGTGTGCCTGATACGCATACAGCCTTATTGTACCAGCTTGTAACAAGTCCGAGCAGCTCACAGCGTTCTACGGTCTTTACACCGCTTGCTTTAGCGGCGATAAGCTCAGGATTATCGCTCATTATAGCCGCAGTGTATACTATAAGGTCAGCACCCTCTATATTTTCGGCTCTCTGCCCCATATATACGGGTATTCCCATATTGCGTACCGCTTTTAGCGTTTCTGTTTCGTTATTGTCCGAGCCTGTAAGATAAAAGCCCTTGCTGTGAAGTATCTGCGCCAGCGGATACATACCGCTTCCGCCTATGCCGATAAAATGAACGTGCTTTTTTCCTGTAAGGAAATCTTCCATTGTACTCCTGTCCTTTCAGTCAATAGAGTTAATTATATGCTGTCGCTCAGCCGAGTATCATCTTTGCTTTAAGTAAAGCGAGCTGTGTCTTTCCGTCCTCGATTTCGCCGTTCATAACCATTTCAACGGCTTTATCAAGCGGTATTTTTATGACCTCAAGAAATTCGTCATCGTCAAGGTTCTGCTTTCCGCCCTCAAGTCCTGTCGCAAGGTACATATGCGTTATCTCCTGACAGTAGGCCGGTGTAGGAATCATATATCCCATATATCTGAACTGCTTGCAGGTGCAGCCTGTTTCCTCCTGCAGCTCTCTCCTGCCGGCTTCTGCGTGATCTTCGCCTGCGTTGAGCTTTCCTGCGGGAATTTCCATAAGTACCTTCTGGAACGGGTATCTGAACTGCCTTACAAACAGAACATCTCCCTCATCAGTAACAGGAACAACACCCACACCGCCGCTGTGGCGGATAACATCACGGGATACTATCGCACCGTTTTCAAGCTCCGCCTTATCCGAGCATACGGTGAGAATCTTTCCCTCGTACTTTACTTCACTGTCGATTGTCTTTTCAAATAAATGCATATTGTCCTCTTTTCTGCGGTTTATTCTGCTGTATCATCATCGGATATATCCGCATTTTCATTGCTTTCATCACTGTCGTTATCTCCCTTGGACAGTTCATTGCTTTCAAGCTGTTCGTCAACCGTTTTTTCTATCGTTCTGATATATGCGTTATGATTTATAACGGTATCAAGCTGTTGCTGTTCGTACAGATGAACATTGGGGTTCGGCTTATATCTGAATACCTTTTTCAGAACGATGTAATATATAACGATAATAAATGCCGCTCCGACCGTGCAGACAACGCCTGCCTTAAGTCCGGGTGTAACATAATTGAATTCTATATTGCATTCACCTGCAGGTACTTTTATTCCCATCACGCCACGGTTTACCTTTTCTATCTCGGCTTTCTCGCCGTTGATTGTTGCGCTCCAGCCGCTTTCCCACGGTACTGTGAACGTAACGAATCTGTCCTCAGTGAACGAGGAAGTAGCCTTAAAGCCGTTTGCCGTAGGTGTGAACGTATCTACAGCCGTCTTTGCAAGCTCCTGTGCGTCCTTTTCAAATGTATAATAGTTGAAATCGGAATATCTGTCAGGTTCAAGCTCGGGCAGAATATCGCCGTATTTTTCAATCTGTTCATCTGTCAACACGACAGCACGGGCGAGCATATTGTCACGGTTACTCTTAGCAATCTTTTCGTACTCGTCATCTGAAATATAGAAGCTGTTCGAATAACCTATCGGGATATAAGCCTTGTTCTTGAATATAGTAAATCCGTCCTGCTCGTCAATCTTTTCAAAGTTCTTGAGATTTTCAAGCAACGTTACCGTATCGCTGTACTCCAGCTTGTAGCTTTGAATAATGAGATATTTTGTGGAATTTACCGAGCGCATAGCGTAATATGATCCGTCGGGATCGGTATTTACCGAACGGTTGAATCCCATTCCGCTGTAGTACTCAAATGCAGAGCCGGGAAGAATGCTGTGGAAGCTGCGGAAGCCGTACATTCCCCACAGCATATTTGCGTTATTGGTAACTCCGTAGGTTTCTACCCTGTAGAAGCTGTCATCGTCAAGTTCTATCGTAGCGTTTACAATATTGTTGTAATCGCCCACCTTCGGACCTATCGCTCTGCCGTATATCAGCGTGTAGTACGAGAAGCAGAGGCACGCAACCATAGTAAAGCAATAGGATTTTTGCAGGAATTTATTTGTTCTGATCTTCGCTTTGTTTCTTACAAGGAGGAAGCATACTAAAATTGCGGTTATTGCAAGAGCGACGGAAATCCAGAACGGCAGCTTCTCATTAGGCAATTTGAAAAGCTCGGTCACCTTTGTTGTTGTCGTATCTCCCGTGCCGATATCGACTATGTCCTTCGATACCTCAGACGGAAGTATTCCGACCATAGATATAAGCACTACGGCAAATCCACACCACTTAAGGCCGTACTTCATATCTATCTCGCTGTTTTCAAGGGCATAAGCCGTCATAAAGCAAGCGACAAGTATCGGCATATAGAACCAGCGTGTGTAATAGTTGTTGTTGAAAAGCACGAAGCTGGAATTAAGAACGGGGATAAGCGCAAACAGAAGGCATATCGGCATAAGCCACTTTGCCCAGTGTTTTTTCTTGTACTTGATGAACGATATGACACCTGCCATAGAGAAAAGCGGAAGATATGCCGATACGCTTGCCCATCTTGCCGATGAATCGGGGAAGAAGTTCTGTCTTGCAGGAATATCCGCAGGGAAGAACAGGCTCTGGAAAATCAGTCCGTATCTCTGTGCGGGATTATGGAATACGAGATTCCATCCGTTTAAAGTATTGCTTGAACGGGGCGTATCTATACAGGTCAATATTGCAGGAACAAACATTGCGCCGGCAAGCGCAACGCCGATGACCGATTCAAACGCAAGCACAAGGAACGTTTTAACCGTAATCTTGAACTTGGGGTCGGTGAGCCTGCACAGAAAATAAATCACAAGGAAAATACATTCTCCGATAAAGAAGAAGTAGTTTACAAATGCGTTGAGCGCAACAGTAAGCGCAAAGAATACTCTCCTCTTGTTTACTACGGTTTCTTCAAGGGCTATAAGCATAAGAGGGAATACTACCATAGCCTCGTGGAAATGGTTGAAGAACACATTATACATCGAGAAGCCGGAGAATGCGTACAGCAGTCCGCCGATAAGCGCCGACTGCGGCTTTCTTACAAATCTTCTGATATATGCGAAAGCAAACAGCGAACAGCACGATATTTTAAGCACCAGCAATGGTGCCATAAGATATTTTGCAAACTCCGCCGGGAACGGCATACTCAGCCAGAAGAACGGGCTTCCGAGCGTATAGAACGAATATGAACCGATGAAGTTTGCACCGAGATCCGTCTGCCAGCTCCACATAAAGCTGCCGTTTTTAATTGCCTGATTGCAAAGTGTATAAAAAGGTATCTGCTGAGCGTTGTAATCGCCGTAATAGATGAAATATCCGCCGTCTATGAGAACAAACGGCAAAAAGAGTATAACACCCATTATCATTGCCATAAAGAACGCTTTTCGGTAGTATAGCTTTTCAGATTTGTACATTCCGTGTTTCCTTCCGTGATAAAGAATATATCGGCTGTTTAATACAGCACAGCGCCGTATTTTTCAGCCATAGCCTCCAGTTTTTCAGGCTCTATAAGTGATTTTCTGTCTATTATCGCTCTGCCCTGATACAGCATAAGCGCCATCTTGAGCGAGATCTCGTCATCCGATAAAAACGCTACAGGCAGTGTAGCCATGTGCATATTCCTGCCGAAGTCGATAGCGTCATCGGGAGAGTTTATGCTTACTGTCAGGACATCATAGCTTTCGCTGCACATCTGTGCAATGTCGTCCTCCATATAAGGACCGCATTCAACCGCAGGCGAGAACTCCGTTGTTTCAGGGTCTAAGAAGAACATCTGGTTTTCGGTCGCCAGTGCAAGAGAGGTATCCTGCTTTTCAACCGGATTTATCTCGGATGCATCAAGAGATGCAAACATTTCACGCAGTGCAGCGATATGCTCTTTTCCCGTACCGCAGCAACCGCCTGCAATCTCAGCGCCGCTCAGAACCGACTTCTTTACGGCGAATGCGAATTCTTCGGGCGATATGCTCTGCCTTTCGCCGTCCTGTTCATATACGGCGCTCGGCTTTACTATAAGAGGAATTTTCGCATACGGAGCAATCTCGGAAATAATATCAGGGCAAAGATCTGCCGAGGTACAGTTAAGACCGAATGCCGATATACCCATAGCCTGCAATACAAGCAAGGTGCACAGCACATTTGTGCCTATTGCGGTTTCTCCGTCCTCGTCAACTTTCATTGTTGCTATTATCGGCTTGTTTTCCTTCTTGCAGGCAAGCACGGCGGCTCTCATATTCCACAGTGCAGGCACTGTTTCAATTACAAACATATCGCAGTAGGGCGACAAAGCCTTTACCTGCTGTCTGTAGACCGACATTATCTCGGTAAACGTGTAGTCGCCGTAAGGCTCTATGTAAAGTCCCGTTGACGACAGACAGCCTGCAATGAGCGCCTTTTCGTGAAAGCTGTCATAGGTTATCTTTGCGGCGGCGGCATTAAGCTGTTCTGTTTTGTCCTCGACACCGTATGCCTTCAGATTCTCCCAGTTTGCACC
>OGWU01001968.1_pt1 | contig 10986 bp, 10 predicted proteins | sample 1576071 | NCBI WGS metagenome assembly OGWU01 (sample SAMEA3541582, study PRJEB24748) | human gut metagenome | biome: human gut; feature: human-associated habitat; material: faeces | place: China | collected 2012
TCAATGCCAATAGCGATGTATACCGCCTTCTTCACGATCTGGCCCTCGCTGCGGACATGGTAGTGGATCGCGTCCAGAAACACTACGGCGTAGATCCCCTCCAGCGGCCGTTGCTGCCACTCCCGCACGATGGGCAGGATCTTGTCCGTGATCCGGCTCACGGTGCTGTCTGAGACGCAGATGCCGTAGATGTCCTGTATATGGGCCTCAATATCTCCCGTCGTCATCCCCTTGGCGTACATGGACAGGATCTTCTCCTCTATGTCCTGGCTGATGCTGGTCTGGTTCTTCTTCAGCACCTGGGGCTCAAATTCGCCTTTCCGGTCGCGGGGAACGGACACTTCCACATCTCCGAAGCTGGTGCGCAGCGTCTTGCTGCTGTGGCCGTTGCGGCTGTTGTCCGTGGCCTTGTTCCTGTAGTCGTATCTGCTGTAGCCCAGTTCATCCTCCAGCTCCGCCTCCAAGCCGTTCTCCATGAACTCCGCGATGGTCTCCTTGAACAGATTCTGGATGTCGTCCATGCTGCCGATGTTTGCCATCTGCAGCAGCTCCCGGATCTTCTCCCGTCGCGCCTTTTCTTCCGGGGTACGGTTCTTTCTGGCCATGTGTTTTACCTCCTGTGTGATGCTTCTATTCTACACCTCATGGGAGGTTTACACAAAGTTTGGGACGGTCTCTTTTCTTAAGCGCTAAACGCTATATATTGTGGTCATTATGCATTTTGAATGCTATATATAGATTTTCACTGATATGTATCTTATTCCAGTATCTTTTCTTTATGGACGGCCTGTATTGCTTCCACCTTAAGAGCTAACCGATAGTGTGACTCTGCACAGATAAAGCATCGGCTCAACCTTGCCAATAAGCACAGCTTCCATGGCCTATTCTGCAACTATCCCCAAACTCTTTCTGGAAATATCTGAAATATATGGAGGGCACAAAAACGATTGGATGTCTAAAAAACGGTCACCTTCTTGCTTTGTCGGTTTGCTCACCAGCATTCCAACAAGGGGAGAAAGCAACCATGCTTTCCCTCTTAAAGTGCACAGTTGGCTTCAGACATACTGCAGGGCATAAAAAATCCCCGCCTCCCATGGCCAAAGTGCCGCAGGAAACGGGGTGTTATTAACTTGTTTAATTTGTGGCTAGTTCATTTGCGTAATGATCGCGTCTATTTCAGCGCGTGGCGCGGCCACGCTCTTATAGATAATTTCAGTAGGGATGCCGTTTTTGACCATGCTCTGGACGATCAACCGGCGTTCTTCGGTACGTCCTTTTTCCATTCCTTCCACCATGCCTTCATTTCTCGCATTATACACGGCAGAAGCCTGATCTCGCTTCGCGCTCATCTCCAGGTCATACATGCGCTTCAACTCTGGATCGGTCAGGGATACCTTATATCTCTTGGCAAAAGCCTGCATTCCTTCCGTCATTTGTCCGAGCACCTCCATTTCATGATCGCTCTCATAGCCCTTGTCAAGCATGTACAGCCAGCATTTCAGTGGATCGTCCTTCACACTTTCCAGCGTTGGACTCTCCGCGCGATACTTCGGCATCTCAATGTTGTAAATGCGAAATACATCCGTTGCTTCTTCCGGCTGCTTTGCATACAACATCTTAATCGGCTGCAGATAGTCGGGATGCGAATCAAGTTTTCCCGTAAGCTTCCAGGTAGTAGCGCCGCCCAGCCTTTACCCACTCGTCTGCAATCACAGAAATTGTATGCACCCCTCCCATGTGCAGATACATTTTCGCAGATTTCTCCACAACCTGGCAACATATCTTGGCCTCTTCCAGAGAGGCGCCGCAGCAAATCGGCCCGTGGTTGCGTATCAATACTGCGTTTGCTTCACCAAGGGAGGACGTAACAACCTCGCCAAGCTCAACATGCTTTTCCGAAGGTACAAAACGCGACGAAAGGGGTATGCCACCGCCCAGAAGCTGGCACATCTCTTCAGAAATTGGGGGGATGCCTCCCTCAATTGCCGCGGCAGCCATGGCATATGGGGAATGCGAATGGATAATGGCCTGCACGTCCGGTCGCCTGTTCATAATGCCCCTATGCAACTCGCGCTCACTGGTGGGAAGCCTGAAGCCCCGAATGCGCGTTCCATCCGGAGCAAAAACCACCAGGTCTTCCGGCTTCATTACATGGTAGTTGATTCGCGATGGAGTGATAAGTATGTTTCCATCCTCCAAACGCACGCTGACATTTCCCCACGTGCCGATAACAAATCCCTTTTCTTCCATCCATAGGCAACAGTCGATGATGCTTTGCCGCAGTTCCGGCGTATCTTTCATGGGTTTCCGACCTTTCTGTTGATATATGCAATAATTTTTGTTTTCAAGAAAAATATAGCACATATAGTTTGGAAAGTCAACCAATATTTCCAGAAATGCAAAATGGATTTTGTGGGCAATATAATTGAAAACGGAAAAATCCAATAAGTTTGCAAAATTACTTGCTAAATTTACAAAAATACGCTACGATAGCGTGTAGAACGGGGGGATATAATGTCACAAACAAAACTGAAACGCCGGGCGGCGATTGTAAATCTTGTAAAAGCCAAGCGACAGGTGACCATTCTGGAACTGAGCAAAGAATTTGGCGTGACAGAGGAAACGATTCGCAAAGATCTGCAGGAATTGAGCGAAGAGGGAAAACTGCTTAGAACCTTCGGCGGCGCGGCTATTCGCGAATATGGAACGGAACGTCCTCTGGATCAGCGCATTATTCAGAACCTCTCCGAAAAGCAGAAAATTGCCAGGGCAGCCGTAGAGCTTTTGGGAGAAGGCAATATGATTGTGATGGACGCAGGCTCAACGACCTCTGTTTTAGCCAAAAGCCTTCCACACGACAAAAGAATCATCGTCCTGACAAATTCTCTGGAAATCACGAATATACTTGCTACACAACCGGGCATTTCGGTAATCTGTACCGGAGGGCGATTGCGGGAAAAGTCCATGTCACTGCAGGGTGTGCTGGCGGAAAGCTCTATTGAGTCCTTTAACGCGGAGCTGGCTTTCATTTCCTGTGCTGCAGTAGACGTCAAACTCGGCGTTATGGACAGCAACGAGGGAGAAGCACGTATCAAGCAAAAGATGATCGGCATGGCGCGTGAGGTGTATCTGCTGGCAGACAGTATGAAGATTGGCGGCATTGCGCACATCACCACTTGTCCCATCAGCAAGCTTACAGGAATCGTCACCGACGACAGCATCTCTCCAAAAAACGTACAAATGTTAGAAAATTCCGGTATACAGGTAATTATCGGCAAATAATTGCGGCAAAAATTCCAATACAAAAAGCGGTTGCTCGCTCTGGGCAGGCGCTTTTTGTGTGTAAAACAAACCAATACCGTCAGCAGATTCATCTCGCGAATCAGAAAATACCAAAATAAAGAAAAAACCTCCTATAAATACCATAATTCAAAAATAATTCAAGGAAATTTGTTGTGAAATATTGACTCATTGGTTTTAAAATGATATAATCACAGCATGCAAGAGAAAACCAATGAGGAGACAGAAATGAATACTTTACAAGAAAAATATCGTATGCAGCTCGAACAGTTGATCGAGGCATGTCAGCGCTCCAGTATGCTGGGCTATGGCGCCGGTTCCGGTGGAAACGCGTCATATAAGGTAGCAGACGATATCATTTTGCTCACGCCTACGGGGATAGTCAAGCGCAAGATCACCCGCGAAGATATTTGCTTCGTGAATCCGGAGGGGGAGCCTATCTATATCCCGGAGGGGCGCAGGCCCACGGGAGAATATTTCATGCATTTGCATATATACAAAATGCGTCCCGACGTCAACGCAATTATGCATGCCCATCCGCCGCTTTTAATTGGTATGTCCCTGACGGACGAGGGGGCCGAAGCGATGAAGCGTGCAGTGCTGCCAGACGCAGCGACAATGTTCGGCCCTATTCTGACGATTCCCTATGTCCGCCCCAATGGAGACGAACTGGGCTATTCCTTTGATCCCTATATCCTGCATTCAAACGCTTTCATTATGGGAAACCATGGTTGTTTGGTCTGCAGTGAAAATGGCATCACTGGTACGGTAGACGCCTGTCAGGTGATGGAAGCGCAGGCCAAGGCGGCGTTGATCAACAAAATTTTTGCGACCGGCATGCGTGAATTGAATGATGAAAACATGTCAGGCCTGGATAAGCTTTTACAGGTGCGCGGTGAACATATTCCCTGCGCGCAAGGTGGATATCGGGCGATGCGCGAGCTGTTTGCCAATCTGCCTTGACGAAAAGGAGGAATTTCTACGAAGCGCATTCCAAGTGTAACGCTGAAAAACGGCGTTCAGGTTCCGATACTGAGCATAGGCACCTATAAGGTGGAAAATATGCAGGCAGTCCTTGAAGCCGCGTTTGCTTGCGGCCTCTATGCGGTGGATGCCGCGGAACACTATCACAACGAGGCTGAGGTCGGGCGTGTGCTCGCCACTTGTGGTGTACCGCGCAAGGACATCTATCTTTCCACAAAAATCTGGAACACCGACCATGGTTATCAAAAGACGCTGGATGCCTTTGAAAAGAGCGTCGAGCGTCTGCGTACCGAACCAGACATGCTAATGATCCATTGGCCGTGCCCAATGAACGGCCTGTATTGCGAGACTTGGCGCGCCTTGCAAACGTTGCTTGAGCAGGGGCGCGTGCGGGCCATCGGCGTCAGCAATTTCAAACCCGCCCATCTGGAGGCGTTGAAAGCGCTTGGCGGCGTGCAACCCATGGTCGATCAATTTGAAATGCACCTGCGCTATATTGACGAAGGCGTGCTTGCCTATGCGCAGGAAAACGGCATCATCGCCGAAGCTTGGAGCCCATTGCTGCGTGGCCGTAATATCATCTCCGATCCCCTGGTGATGCAGATGGCGCGGGAGTACGGCGTTTCGCCGGCGCAGCTGGCCATCCGCGCGCTTACCCAGTATGGCGCGCGTGTCATCGTCAAATCCGGCGATCCGAAGCATATCGCGGAAAACTGCTCGATTTTCGGCTTTGAGATTTCCCCGGAGGACATGGGACGCCTCAAGGCGCTGAATACACACAAACGAACCTTCCAAGATCCGGATGAATACTATCTGTAAGTACGCGGAGGGCATATGGAACAAAAGGCGATGCTGGCAATAGATATGGGCGCAAGCAACGGTCGCGTGGTCTGGGGAGCATGGGAAAAAAACCGTCTCGTCATGCGGGAACTCCATCGCTTCGAAAACGTGCCTATCCGCAGCGACGGACTGATGTGCTGGGACATTGACCGGCTTTTGCAGGAAATCTCCACCGGCCTGCGCAAGTGTGCAGAGGCGGGCCTGCGCTTTCACAGCTTGGGCCTGTGTTCCTGGGGAAACACGGTCGGCGTGCTGGATGAAGTGGGTCAGTTGCTTCTTCCCCCCTTGCATTACCGTGAACAGGCTACAGACGCCGCGCTTGCGGGGCTGTATCAGCTTTTCAATCGCGAAGCCTTGTTCGCGCGCACGCTGTTCGTGCCGATGACAATCCAGCCCTCGGTTGCGTTGCGCTTTTTGCAAGCGCGCTATCCGCAAGAAATGCAAAAGGCCCGGCGTGTACTGATGATATCCGATCTTTTCAACTACTTGTTGTGCGGCCGCGCCTGTTCAGAACGGACGATGGCGGCGACCTCGGGCATGCTGGATATGCGCACAGGCACGTGGGATCGGGAACTGATGGAAAAAATCGGCCTCTCTCGGAACTGGTTTCCCGATATCGTTGAGAGTGGCACTGTCCTGGGTAGCCTGAAGCAAGCGTTTGCCGGTTACCTCGAACAGGAAGCTTCGCCTACGGTCATTGCGGTAGCGGGACATGACACAGCCTCGGCCGCCAGCGTGCTGCCCGCAGGGCGGTTGGAGGACAGCCTTTATCTGAGCTGCGGCACGTGGAGTTGTATGGGTTGCCGTGTGCATAAACCTGTGGAGGGCGAGGCTATCTTTCGCTCCGGCGCGACGAATGACCTGGGCATCTTTTGCGAGCAGCACCTGCGCTTCAATCACACAGGGTTATGGGTACTGCAGGAATGCCGCCGTTACTGGAACGAACACGGCGATCATTTCAGTCATGCTGCCCTTGCTCGGCTGGCCGCACAAAGCGAGGCATTCTTCGCCTTTATCGACACAGAAGACGCGCGTTTCTTTAGCGGCGGCGATATGCCGCAAAAGATACAAGCCTATTGCCAGGCAACGGGCCAGAAGATTCCTCGTAGCCCCGGCCAAACGGCGCGCGTCATTCTTGAGAGCCTCGCCTTGCGGTACCGTTATTCGTCCGAAGTGCTTTCCCGGCTCTCCGGGGTGCGTTTTAATTCTATGCGCATTCTCAGCGGCGGGGCGCGAAACGAGCTTTTGTGCCAAATGGCTGCGGACGCTCTGTGCGTACGCGTGTATGCCGGCCCGTCCGAAGCCTCTACAATTGGCAATTTTATCCAGCAGGGAATCAGCAACGGCGTTCTGTCCGGACGCGACGAGGCTTGCAGGATTCTCAATGCGCAAGGCGGGATTATCACCTATGCACCGCGTGATACGGCGCGCTGGGACGCACAGTACGCAAAGGCGCTGACGCTCAGCGGTTGGGGCTCCAGCAAATGACAGGAGGATCGTATAATGAACGAATATATAAAACAGTATCAAAACCAAGTGGATGAAATCGTTGAGGTCTGTCACCGCGACGCGGAATTGGGTTTTGGGCCGGCGGTCAGCGGCAACGTTTCCTATCGCGTGGACGGCGACATCGTCCTGATTACCCCGACAAAGACGCCAAAGCGCCTGATTACAGCGGAGGATATCTGTGTGCTGCGTTTAAATGGCGAAGCACTCTACATTCCTAATGGCAAGAAACCGACAGGGGAAACCTTCATGCACCTGCACCTGCTGCGCAAGCGGCCTGACATCAACGCCGTCATGCACGCGCATCCGCCGCTGTCCACAGGGCTGTCCACCAGCGTGGAAGGGCAGAAAGCCTTCCGCCTGCCTCTAATTCCCGAGGCAATGATGCAGCTCGGCCCTGTTATCACAGTTCCCTATGCCAATCCCTGCATGAAGGACCTCGGCTATCAGCTCGACCCAACGATCAACGACAGCAATGGCTTCGTGCTGGAAAGCCACGGCGCTCTGGTATGCAGCCCCAACGGCGTTTTGCAGGCGATTGAATCGTTGCAAATTATGGAATCGCTGGCTGAATCCATCATCGTGGGACGTATCATGGGCAAAAAGCTCAAGGCTCTCACCCGCGAGGATACTCAGGGCATCGACGCGGTAATCCGCGAGCTCGGCTGGAAACTTCCCGGCGCGCCGGGACGCTACAAGAGCATCACGGAAATGTTTTATATGTGACGACGCCGGAATAGAGGTGCGATATGGAGCAAAATGTGTTTATCAGTCTGGAAAACGTCAGTAAGACGTTTCCGGGCGTGCGCGCGCTGGATGGCATCCGCCTGACGGTGATGCACGGCGAAGTTCATGCGCTTGTCGGAGAAAATGGCGCCGGAAAATCTACGTTAATCAAAATTCTGGCCGGCAATTACCGGCCAGACAACGGCGCCAAAATCACCATTGACAGCGAGGAGTTTGCCGCGCTGACGCCAAAACTTTCCCTGAGCAAAGGCATCGTGGTCATTTACCAGGATTTTTCCCTGTTCCCCAACCTGACAGTGGCTGAAAACATTGCCATCACTGAGCAGATGGAGAAAAAAGGCTCCTGCGTCAGTTGGAAGGAAATGCGCCGCATCGCCAAGGCTGCGCTGGAGGCGCTGGGTGTGGATATCTCCGTAGACGTTCAGCTGGGCACCCTTTCCACGGCGAAGCAGCAGCTGGTGGCTATTGCCCGCGCACTCGCCTGCAAGGCCAAGCTCATCATCATGGACGAGCCGACCTCCACCCTATCCGGCAGCGAAGTGCAACTCCTGTTCAAAATTATCCGCGACCTCAAGGCGCAGGGTATCTCCATCCTTTTCGTCAGCCACAAGCTGGAGGAGCTTTTCGAAATCGCCGATACATTTACGGTGATTCGCGACGGCCAGTATATTGCCACACATCCACGCAATGAGATGAATAACGACATTCTCATAAGTCTCATGGTCGGGCGGAAGGTCGAATTTACTCATCAGGGTGCCGCATCCCTGGGCAAGGTAATGCTGGAGGTGCGCGGACTGAGCCGCAAGGGCAGCTTCAAGGACATTTCCTTTCAAGTTCGCAGCGGCGAAATCGTAGGTATCACCGGCCTTGTGGGCGCGGGACGCACAGAGGTGGTTCAGGCCATTTGCGGCCTGGACTGTGCGGACGCGGGGGAAGTGTATATCGAAGGAGAGAAAGTAACCATCCGCAATATGCAGGACGCGGTCAGCCGCGGGATTGGCTATGTGCCGGAAAGCCGCCTGACTGAAGGCCTCGTACTGACTCGCAGCGTAGAGGATAACATGGTCATCACTATTCACGACAGGCTGTGTGGCAAGAGCGGACTGGTGAGCATGACACGCAAGCATGATACAGCCAGAAAGTGGATAGATACTTTGAACATCAAGCCGGGTTATCCGGATATGGCGGTGCAGAAGCTCTCCGGCGGCAACCAGCAGCGTGTGGTCATTGCCAAATGGCTGGCGACAAACCCAAAGATACTCTTTATTGACGAGCCGACCAACGGCATCGACGTTGGTGCAAAGGCGGAAATACACACGCTGATGCGCAACCTGGCCTCACAAGGCATGGCAATTGTAATGGTTTCCAGCGAGATGACAGAGGTTTTGTCCATCTCTGATACCATCCTGGTAATGCGTCGCGGTCGGATCAACGGCATTTTCAAGGGCGCAGACGCCAATCAGGAGGAACTGCTCAATGCAGCGATACTCTCGCAGCCGAAGAAGGAGGCAGTGGGATGAAACGTTTTCTCAAGAGCCGTGAAATGGCTCTGCTCGTCTTGGCAATCGTGCTGATGGCAATCATTTCCCTGAACAACAGCCGCTTTCTGAGCGCAAGCAATCTGATGAACGTGCTCAAAAGCAACATCATCTTGATGATGGTTTCCAGCGGTATGCTGCTGGTGATGATTACCGGCGGTATCGATGCTTCTGTGGGCGCGATTATCTCCACGACAACGCTTATCGTCGGGCATTTTCTCATCGATGTGACAGCAAACCCAATCGCAGCCTATCTGCTGGGTATGCTGGTAGGCTGCGCGTTCGGCTCTATCAACGGCCTGCTTATCGCCTTCCTCTGCCTGCCGCCATTGGTGGTAACGCTTGGCATGTACTCCGTTGCCAGCGGCTTAATGATTTTTATTACCAAGGGCGCATATATCAACAATATTCCCCAGTCTTTCATCGACTTTGGCCTGACGACGTTTCTCAACATCTTTCCCAGGGGCGACGGTACGTTTATCGGGTTGCCAATCCAAGTCGTTCCTCTGTTGGCAATCCTGGCGTTGACCTATTTCGTCCTGCGCCATACAAAAATCGGTCGCGGCGTGTTTGCAATCGGAGGCAACATCGTTTCCGCAGAACGTGTTGGATTCAACGTAAAGCTGGTGCAGGTATTCTCCTATGCGTTTATGGGCTTTGTCTGCGGCATCGCTGGCGTGACGCACATCAGCATCATGCGCCGGGTTGACCCCAACGCCTTCAACGGCTACGAAATGGATGTCATCGCCGCAGTTATTCTTGGTGGCGTCAACGTGCTGGGCGGCGAGGGTTCGCTCCTGGGCACCATATTGGGCGTCGCGCTGTTTGCAATTATCAAAAACGGCCTGACGCTGATGCACATTTCTTCTTACTGGGAAAAAATCGTCCTGGGCGCAGTGATGGTTATCGCCATCTGTGTCGTCGTCATCCAGAAGAATCGCGAGAAGAATAATGTGGCTCGCGTGGACATTGGCGAGGACTGATGGGAGGCAGAGTATGAAAAAATTATCCAAGGAAACGGTGCTCCTCATCATTTTTATCCTTATCTTCGCAATCCTGTCGCTCATGTGGCCCGGCAAGTTTCTGACGATGAGCAACATCCGCTCCATGTGCTTTCAGATTCCTGAATTCGGCCTGTTTGCCATCGCGATGATGTTGACAATTATCACGGGCGGTATCAATCTTTCCGTGGTTACTTCAGGCACGTTGGGCAGCATTATCGGCGCGCTTGTGCTCTCGCGTACATGGGCAAGCGGCGTGGAGCCGGTCTTGTGTATTGCCTTGGCGATTCTTACCGTGTTGGCGGTTTCGGTATTGTGCGGCCTTATTAACGGCCTGGTCGTTTCTTATGTCGGTACGGCAGCAATGATGACTACGCTGGGTACTTCAACGCTCTATGAGGGCATCGGCCTGCTCATTTCCAAAGGCAATTCTATTTCGAAGTTTCCCAGTGAATTCTATTGGTTCGGAAACGGCACACTGTTGGGCATCCCCGTACCGATGTATATTTTCATAATAGTGGCGATAATCATTGCCATACTACTGCAACACACGCCCTGGGGCCTGAATGTCTACATGGTTGGCAGCAATGCCAGAACATCCATGTATTCCGGCATCAATGTGCAAAAGACCACAATGTTTGCCTATATCCTTTCCGGCTTGCTAGGTGGTATCGCGGCCGTAATCATGATGTCGCGTTACAACTCCGCCAGAATCGACTACGGCTCGTCATATCTTATGCAGACGGTTGCCGCCTCTGTGCTCGGCGGCACACTGATTACGGGCGGCTACGGCAAGGTGTATGGCGTAGTCATCGCTGTTGTTACGTTGCAGTGCATTTCCAGCGGCCTAAACATCTTCGGACTGGATACATCGCTAACGAGCATGGTCACCGGCTTGGTGCTCATCCTTACGTTGGCACTCAATTTCTTCAGCGGTCGTCGCAGCGAGCGCGTTCATTCCGCTCGCAACGCAAAGTAAGCGGATGTTCGAGCCGTTGTGGAGGACAATGGCTCAAAAATATGCATCAAACAAATGATTCAAGGAGGAATCGTTATGAAAAAGCTCTTCG
>OGWU01001969.1_pt1 | contig 10982 bp, 7 predicted proteins | sample 1576071 | NCBI WGS metagenome assembly OGWU01 (sample SAMEA3541582, study PRJEB24748) | human gut metagenome | biome: human gut; feature: human-associated habitat; material: faeces | place: China | collected 2012
TCCGCTGCTGTCTTATTTTACGCAGTCCATGAAGTACAATGCGATGATGGCGGACAAACAGCATGCAACCAATCTGGCGCAGGAAGTGCTGGAGGATTTAAAAAACCAAAAAGAGCTGGCTGTGGTGACGACAGGGGCAGGATTTCGTGTTCCCTATCTGGAAGGAAAGGGCTACACCCTGCTCCTTGAGACTCCGGCGGCTGCCCCGGCACCCGCATTTCAGGCGGAGAATGTGTACTACGCGGCGGCAGGCACTTCTGGTAGCACGTATGATGTCGAGGTTTCTGTCAGTACGGCTGCAGCTGAAAATGACACCAATATCCCACAGATCGAAGGGATTGATGACACAAAGGATGTCGTGGCACTGGAACATAACCAGCTGCAGGAAGCAATGACGTATTTTTCGGAAAAAAATATGACATATGCCGCTGCACATCCGGGAACGCTTCCGCTTGGGGACAGCGAACTGCAGGCGAAGATGAAGCGGAAATTTTCGGTTACGGCAGACAGTACGCATCACGATTGCCGCCTTATCCACCTTACCGAGTTCAAATCTCTCAACGATTCTCTGAATTTTGGAAGCGTCCTCTGCACGGGCAATAATATCAATCGGTACATTATCGCCCTTTGTGTTTTTATCCCTGAGTACGCAGTATAGAACGCCGTAGCGTTTTGCCTGCTCGGTAAACTTCTTCAAGTCCTTGTTGGGGATAGAAAACACCTTCAGCTCCTTGCCCGACTTAATCATATTGGTAAGTCGAGCCTTGCCTTTTGTTTTCTGTTCCTGTTTGAGAACAGAGACTAAAAGAACGGCAATATTCTTTGCTGCCGCTCCGCTTAATTTTGCGGCTACTTCAAAGCCCTCAAGCGATAGCCTGACGACCTGTTCTGCCGCATCACCTCCGTTTGTCATTACGGTTCTGCTCCTTTCTTTCTTGTTTTTCTTCGTAAACTCTAACCGTTTCAAGGTTGACTTCAATGACCTTTGACCTTTCGGCTATGTCATCACAAAGACCGACCTCTTTGCGGAGAGTCCACAGTTTGCTCGTGATTGCCGTAATCTGCTCTTTGACATTTGATAGCTCATCGTCACTCAAATTTCTTCTTAACTGTTTTCGCAGGTGCGTTCTATCGTCAGTCAGGGATTTGATTTGCGACAACACGGACTCTTTATATGAGAAAAGCTGCTCGTCGGTAGAAATGTTCTCCCGTGCAAGCAGCCTTGTCTCCTGAGTGATTTTGTCGAGCTTCAGCAAATCTTCTTTCAAAAGATAATGAAGCCTTGCGGTATTCTGTTTTTTGTACTTCGGCAGATAACCCAGCTTATAGCAGTAATGCAGATACAGCCCATACAGTCCGCCGACCTTTTTGACTTTGTGTTCTCTTGTGGGCAATCGGTACTGTGTGACTCTTACCGTTTCCTTTGCAAAAGGAACGATGAGAACCTTTTGATTTTCCGTCAGCCTACGCTTGATTGCTTCCTCGGTATAATTCTCTCCGAGGGATTTAAGTCGTATCGGCTTCTTGTATCCTTTCGGAACAATCGTCCAATACTTTCGGCTGTCGCTGAGACAATGTTCATAACCCATCTGCGTGAGAATATAATCAAAGGTCTTTAAGTTGGTGCTGTGTGCAATCGCTTCATCAATGGCGTCACGGGTCATTGAATATCGGCTCGGCATACCTGCTTGCTCCTGCTTATAGTAATAAGAGGATTGCTTACTGCGGTTTGGGTTTGGATTGTAATACAGTCCGTACTTTTCACAGAGACGGTCGGCAACCAAACGGAACTTGAACCACGCTTTTTCATCGCCCCATAACCGCTTGCCGTCCACAAAGGAAACGGAGTTGATTACATAGTGGCAGTGCAGGTGCTTCGTGTTCAGATGAGTAGTAACCACCACCTGAAATCTTTTGCCCCACACTTCGTTTGCAAATTCCATTCCGATTTTCTGTGCCAGCTCCGGGGATATGTCCTGTTCCTTAAAACTCAGGTATCCGTGATAGGCTTGAATGCCATCGTCTTTGCCGTATGCTTTTTTCACAGATACAAACTGGTCTCTTGCGGTCGCAGGGTTGCAGTTGATACCCTCAACGAAAAATTCACGCTCGGTTTTTTCTTCGTCCTTTGCATAGCTGAGAACATCACGGAGAGCCTGATACTGTTCCTCGGTGTAAATATCTGCCGCAGTCTTTTCGGGATTGGCAGCATAGTCGATTACCTGACCGAGCCTTGATGTGACAGACCACAATTTACTTACTGCCATTTCATATCGCTCTTATCGGGTCTTAAAAAAGTACGCTCCACATCAGCCTGAAACTTGTGCCAACGCTCGGCTTCCTTTTTAAGCTGCGGTGCGTCCACAAATCCGAGGGTGTTTGCTTTTGCCGCAAGCTGATTGATGTTGTTCCCGATAGCAGAAAGCTCACGCATAACATCGTAAAATCTTTCGTCGGGCTTTTCTCTCGGCTCGTATCCTTTGAGAAGCAAACGGATAAGACCGCCTTCGGAAAGACACACCCGTTTTGCTTTTTTCTGCAAATCCTGAGCTTCTGCCTTGTTCATCAGAATGTGCTTTTCAATGTTTCTCTTGCTCATTTTTATCGCTGTCCTTTCTGTAAATATAGTGCCTGTCCCGATTTATCTGAAACAGGCACATTGTTGTTACTCCGAAAAAACCGCCGATGATTAACCCAGCGGCGACCAATACTATCTCCCGCATAGTTTATGCTCCTTTCTTGGGGTATTAGGGGCAACCCCTAACGAGTGTACCGTTTTGGACATTCCTGTCCATAAATGGTCTGCTCGCTAAGATTATGCAGACACTCAGGGTTGCCCCATAGATTGACTTTTATCTTTCCATATCCTTTGAGACAGGCTTGTACGGCTTTGCTTCAATACCGTCCAAAGACTTGTAAAATCTCTCCGGGTATTTGAACTTTTCCTCGTACTTACGAGCCAGTTCTTTCGGCATACTGAGAAACTTTTCCGACTCAATCGGTGCGTATGCAATGAAAAACTTGCCGGCAATAATGTCGAGCATTTCACGGTTGCTGTCGTCTTTCACATAACATTTTTCAATCTTCCAACCGTCCTTGCCGCCGTGTTCATCAGCCATATACGCTTCCAGTCGCACACATTTATCCGAACCGTCAAGGGAAGAAGCATAGATAGAATATCCGCCCATACCCTCAATGAAAGCCTTGTTGTTACTGCTGACAACATAGGTTCTTTGTTCTTCTGTGTAAGGCTTGTCAAAGCTGTCAGCCGTAAAAACAATATATCCGGTCGTGTGGTTTCTTTCTTTTTCTGCCTGCCGGAAATGAGCTTTCAACTGCGGATAACTCATCTCAACATTCTCAGGCTCGGAATAAACCGCCCTGTTCAGCGGCAAGCCGTTCATCTTTCCTTCATCGTTGCAGATGATGGCAACCTCGTCCTCAAAGGGCATATATTCTTCAATATCTCCCTCCACAAGAGACTGCATTGCTTCAAGGGTATCCTCGATTTCAATGAGCTTCGGATACCTGCCCGGCTCAACGAGAATGACGGAAATCTTCTCCGGTGCTTCGACCTTTTCAAAGGTGTCCTCGTGAATATTCAAAGCAAGAGAGCTGCCGTTTTCCCAACTCATATGAATCTGTCCGGCGTCGTCAACAAACTTTACTGTTCCTTTCAGACCGTAGGGCATTTGCCTTTCGCCAGCCATTTCAGTGAGTACAATCTGCGTACCCTCCGGGTACATTTCTCTGATTTCTTTAAGTTTCATCGTGCAAAACTCCTTTCGGTTTTATCTTTTATTCCCAAGCGTTTACAAAGAAAATCGTTGACATCTTTCCCGTATTGAGGAGGGTCGTCAACGACTTCATACTTATCTGAAAGAATCGTCTGCAACGCTTTGGTCGCTTTTCTTCCGGCAATATCATTGTCCAAATGAAGAACAATTCGCCTGATTGTTTTGTCCTTTTCAAGCAGCCTGCCGAGTGTAACAGGCACTTTCGAGTCCTCAATTTTCTGCTTTGGGGAATACACTCCCGCAAGAGAAACAAGGTTAAACTGTCGCCATTCTTTGCCCTCCAGCTTCATCAAGGTTGCATAGGAAAGCAGGTCAATAGCACACTCAAAAAGATGAACCTCTCCGGTGTTTTCGGCAGTCAGGCGGAAAGAATATTGCTTTTTGCTGCCGGTGCAGTCGCCCATAATCCTTGATTGATTTGTTGCTCTGTAAGCGGCGTATTTAGGTTCTTTGCTTTCGTCATAGCCGATAAAAACAGCATTGTGATATGGAAGCGACTCGATGATTAGCTCCTGTTCCAAACAGTGGTTGATGATTTCATAATCAATCCCACGCCCGAAAAGGTAATCAAATACCACATCGGCAGTAGGACTTTTTTCAGGCAGAAGCAAGGGCTGTTCCTCATAGCTTTTGATGTTTTCACAAGTCGGAAAGCTGACTGAACCGTTTCCCATAATGGTCTGAACCGCCTCCACAAAATCCATTCCACGGACTTTGATAAGGTAATCGAGGGCAGATTTGCCCCCGATACCTCTCGACCACCACATCCATTTGCCGTTGGAAATCTTCAAACTGTCGTGGGTTCTTGTGGTGTAGGTGTTGCTTGAAAACTTGACAAGCTCGCCCGGTTCATACTCTCTGAGATAGGTTAATAAATCCATTCGTTTGGCTTCGGTTATGACTTCCGGTGCAATATACGGCATAGGTATCACCGCCTTTTTACATCAGCAAATCGGCAACCGCTTTCTGTATCGGTTCGTTGATACTGAGCTTTGCAATGATAATGAGTATCTTATCAACAGGGCAGCCGATGTCATTCCAAACAGTCCAAGCACCTCCCGCAAGGTCGTCGTTTTCATACAAAGCAATGATTTCTTCCGGCGAAAACACCGTTTCAATGCTCTGTCGAACCAACTCTCCGTAGAAAGAAAGCTTTGCATTTCTAAGGGCAAATTCTGCTTCCTTTGCGGGCGGTTTGCTTCTTTTTAATTCGAGATATGCTTTATCAAGTCTCCTGACCACAACCATCATCATTGCATCAAAAGGGTTAATGATTGCTTTTCTGCAAGGGCAGTTTTCTCTTTCCTTATCGGGTGTCATTTTATCGTTCATAGGTTTTCTCCTTTCGTGTGTTCGGCACTTCGCCCTCATCGGGTTCGCCGCCGACAATTTCGTTATCTCGCTTATCCATATTGAGCAGAATATTCAGCTCGTCCAGTCGGGCAAGCTTTGTTTTCAATTCTTCCTCCCCAATAAATGGTTTTTGAACTTCTTTCTTTGCGGTTTCCAACTGATTTTTGGTGTTCTCAAGGTCATTTTCCGCAAGCGACAAGCTCTCGGCAAATCTCTCAATTCCGTTATCAAGACGGATAATATTGCCGTGTGCGTCATCGCCGAGAGGAACATTTCTGCTTGTCGCACCTTTCAGTCGAACCTCATAATTTCGCTCTGCGGTATTAAAAAGCAGCTCCGTTTCAAACCCTCGGTACTTGCCGAGAGGAATAGGGTCGGGGCTGTTCATCTGCTTACAGGCTTCAATGATTGCTTTACCGGCGTCGGCTTTTTCGGAATAAAAAACACCCTTAACCTCCATACCGACAAATCGGTCGTCCGTTGGTTTCGGGTGCTGTTTCGCAGTTTCTACATCTTGCTTCAATCCTTCAATACGGTTTTCCAAAGCTGTAATTCGCTGCGGATAATATTTGATTATCTTATCTTCCAAAGCATATCTTTCAGAGAGAAAGTTGGATTTTAGGAGCTTCAGCTTTTGGACTTGAATATCCAAATCCATCTTCTCCTTAATATACGGATTGCCGGTTGCAAGCATTTTAATCTCTGCATAGGACAGGGCGGTTTCATCAATATCCTCGGCAGAACGCACCGGGGATTTGCTCGTCATAATCTGACTGGCGAATTTTTGCTTTCCCTCTACAAGCTGATAGAGATATGCGTCAAAGGTCTGCTCCGTTACATAGCGATAAATATCTACATCAGGATTTGAGTTGCCCTGACGGATAATTCGACCGGAACGCTGCTCCAGGTCTGACGGTCTCCACGGGCAATCCACATCGTGAAGTGCGATAAGTCTGTCCTGAACATTCGTGCCGGCTCCCATCTTTTGCGTAGAACCGAGAAGCACTCTGACCTCGCCTTTACGGGTCTTTTGGAACAGTTCTTTTTTCTTCACATCGGTATCTGCTTCGTGGATAAAGCGGACTTCGCTTTCGGGGACACCACGCTCTATGAGCTTCTTTCTGATGTCGTTATACACCGAAAATGTGCCGTCATTCTTTGGCGTTGAGAGGTCGCAGAACACAAGCTGTGCCGATTTTTTGTCGGCTGTTTCCTCCCAAATGCGGTAGATGTTATCGACGCAGGCGTTGATTTTACTGCCCTCAAAATCAGGCAGCATATCATTGAGCATACGCTGGTCGAGAGCCAACTTTCTGCCGTCGTTTGTGATTTTGAGCATATTATCTACACTCGAATCCACACCGCCGCCACGAACTTTCTCGGCTCGCTCCGCAAGGGAAGCAACCATCTCTTTCTGCATTTCCGAAGGCTTGACCGCAACATTGTGGAAGTGTGCTTCCGGCACAGGCAGCTCCAGCATATCTGCCGTCTTAATGTCGGCAACCTCCTTAAACATAGCCATAAGCTCCGGAAGATTGTAGAATTTTGCAAAGCGGGTTTTCGCTCTGTAACCCGTTCCCTCCGGGGTAAGCTCAACCGCAGTTACAGTCTCTCCAAAGGTACTTGCCCACGAGTCGAAGTGCTGCAAGTTGTTTTTGACAAGCGTGTTGTACTGCAAGTATCGCTGAATGGTATAGAGTTCCACCATACTGTTTGAGATAGGAGTACCGGTTGCAAATACCGTTCCTCGACCGCCTGTAAGCTCGTCAAGGTATCGGCACTTCATAAACAGGTCGGAGGATTTCTGTGCTTCCGTCTGAGCAATGCCGCCCACATTACGCATTTTGGTGTAAAGATAGAGGTTCTTGTAATAATGACTCTCGTCAATAAAAAGCCTGTCCACACCAAGTTCTTCAAAGGTAACAACATCGTCCTTTCGGCTTTGGTCGTTGAGCTTTTCCAGCTTTTGCTTCACGGATTTTTTAGACTTTTCAAGCTGTTTAATGGAGAAGTTTTCTCCACGGTTTCGCTTCAAATCCATAATACCGTCTGTCAGTTCTTCAAGCTGTTGCTCAAGAATTGCCCTCTGTCTTTCAATGGACATCGGTATTTTTTCAAACTGAGAATGACCGATGATTACGGCGTCATAATCTCCCGTAGCAATTCGACCGCAGAACTTTTTGCGGTTCTTGGTCTCAAAATCTCGCTTTGTCGCCACAAGAATATTCGCTGCCGGATATAGCTGTAAGAATTCAGCCGCCCATTGTTCGGTTAAGTGGTTCGGGACTACGAACAGCGACTTATTGCAAAGTCCGAGTCGTTTGGACTCCATAGCGGCGGCTACCATTTCAAAGGTCTTGCCCGCACCGACTGCGTGTGCCAACAGCGTATTGCCGCCGTACAGAATGTGTGCAACCGCATTTTTCTGATGTTCACGGAGTTCGATTTCCGGATTCATACCGTTGAAAACAATGTGGCTTCCGTCGTACTCACGGGGTCTTATGCTGTTGAACTTTTCGTTATACATCTTCGTGAGTTTTTCTCGGCGGGTAGGCTCAGCCCATATCCAGTCCTGAAAGCCCTGCTTTATGAGTTCCTGCTTTGCCTGTGCGATTGCCGTTTCTTTTTTATTGAGGACGGCTTTCTTTTTGCCTTCTTCATCTTCGATATAGTCAAAGATACGGACATCTTTCAGGTTCAGTGTTTCCTCAATTATCTTATATGCGTTGATGCGGGAAGTACCGTATGTGCTGTACGCTTTTACATTGGAACGGTCATAGCTCTTTCCCTCAATGTTCCATTCGCCGGTAAACTGGGAGTAGTGAACCTTGATATTCCACTGTGCATAGCGTGGCGTGTCGAGAAACTCAAACATAAACTGTTGGAATATTTCGGGCGGTATCCAAGTCGCACCGAGCCTTACGGAAATCTCGCTTGCCGTCAAATCCTTTGGCTGCACCTTTTCAAGTGCCTGCACATTGACGGTGTAATCTTCGGGATACAATGCCGCAGACCTTTTGGCTGTCGCCAGCTTCTCACGGACATTGCTCGACAGATATTCGTCCGCCATCAGATACTTCGGCTCATAAGAATTACCGTACTCATAAAGAGGATTTAAAAAGATTACACCCTTTAGGTCAGCGAATAATTCCTCCTCGCTTTTGCCGGAAAGCTCCATCATATATTCCATATCAATGGCTGCTTTTTCACCCATAGAGACAGCGAGAGCTTCGTCTGCGGTATCAACCTCCGTTACCGGCTTGTGCGGTTTTATCGTCCTTTTGAAGAACATATCTGCCTTGCGTTCCAGTTCGCCATCTTCGTTGATGACCTCAAGAGCAGAGAGCAGAGCATAGGAACTGTCGTCGGAAAAGGCAGAAGTATTGGCACGGCTGTTAATAAGTCCGTACTTCTTTGTAAAGCTGTCATACAGAGTGTTCAGCTTTTCCTGTGCCTGTTTGATTTCGCTGTCCGGGTAATCCTCGGTTTGCAGTTCAATCAGATTGCGGACGCAATCTCTTATCCCAATCATACCCTTAATGCGGTTCTCGGCGGTTGCCGATACCTCCACCGGGGACATACGGGAGTTCTCACGGAAATAGATTTTGTCGTCCAAAACCGTGTAAGAGAAGTTCCTTACCGTAGGGTCTGCCGGGATAGAATTATCTTCTTCCTCCAGCTCATCGGCTACTTCGTATTCGGAGATTTCTCCGTGAATGTTTGAAACAGCTTCGTTCAAAAGCTCCGAAAGGTCGGCGTTTTCAAACGGCTCACAGGTTGCTTCCGGTCCGAAACGACCGCTTACCATTTTCATTTCGCCGAGTATCATTTCCGGGTGCTGAACAAAATATGAGTTCATCCTTATACCGTTTTCGTCGGTGTCAAGATGAACCCAGTCAGGCTCAATATCTATTAGCCTGTCTCGCTTTTGCAAGAACAGAATATCGGATACAACCTCTGTTCCGGCATTGCCTTTAAAGGTGTCGTTCGGAAGTCTGATTGCTCCAAGAAGCTCCGCCCTCTGTGCGATATATTTACGCACATTGGAGTTTTCCTTATCCATAGTTCCTTTGCTTGTCACAAGAGCCATCACACCGCCGGGGCGTAACTTATCAAGCGATTTTGCAAAGAAATAATCGTGGATTAAGAAATTGTACTTGTCGTATCGTTTATCGGAGACTTTGAAATCTCCGAAAGGCACATTGCCGATAACGCCGTCAAAGAAGCTGTCGGGGACATTTACTTCCTCAAAGCCCTGTGCCGCAATAGAAGATTTCTGATAAAGCTGCTGAGCGATACCGGCTGAAACGGTATCAAGCTCCACGCCGTAAACCTTTGCGTTTTCCATTGACTTAGGCAGCATACCGATGAAGTTACCGATACCGCAGGACGGCTCAAGCAGGTTGCCCTCCTGAAATCCCATCTGTTCCAACACCTTGTAAATGGCAGTAGATACTTCGGGCGGAGTGTAAAAGGCGGTCAAGGTGCTTTCTCTTGCCGACGCATATTCCTCCGGCGTCAGGATATTTTTTAGCATTGCATATTCGGTATGCCAAGCTCCGGCTCGTTCGTCAAATGCTTCGGGAATACCGCCCCAACCGACATATCTCGACAAGATTTTCTGCTCATCGGGTGTTGCAAAACGGTTTTCGTTTTGACAATCCTTCAAGACCTTAATCGCTGCATAGTTTCGGTGGAAGCGTTCTTTCTTGTTCACTTCTTCAACCTGATTATTGGCAAGGTCAAAGTTGTGTCGCTCTGCCATCGGAATATCCGGGTGGAGGTCAAAGCTCTTTACCTTTGACTTTTTCTTTTGCTCCCAAGCGGGGACAATCGGTTCAGGCTCTTTGTCGTAACCGTTGCCGATACGAACACCCTCGTTATACATTTCCTCATAACTGTCAAAACCGTTTTGAGTAGCAACGATTTCTCTGTAATCCTCAATCGGTACATTTCCGATGTTCGTTGCCACCATATCAGTTCTTTCAGCGTTTTCAATGAGTGCTTCCATTGTGGCGGAGGTACAGTCGGTCAAATCCGGTGTCCTGTGAAATTCTCGGTCTACATCCACAAACCATTCCGTACCTACATCGGCAAGCTCCTGATTTGCAATACTGCCAAGGTAGTCAAAGAAATCCTCAGCCGAGTCATACTCCCTTGCAGCTTGCTGTATCTCGTCAAAAGAAAGCGTATTTGTAACATACTGACCTCCGGCATTGCTGTCGGGGTTATAATACATCCAAGTTACGCTTTCATTGTCCCGGTCGATAAAGAAGGCATCGTCATAACCGGTTTTCGGACTGAAATCCTGTACGGTTTCGGTATCGTTTTGAGCTTCGTTTTCGCCTGTAACGGATTTTTCTTCCGACGGTAATACACTGACCTTCAAGTGGTCGTTCATCGGATTTTCACGCACTTTGCGGTCAAATTCTTCCCTTGAAAGCTCCTTGTTGAATAGGGGCATATCGAAGTCATAGAGCATTACACGGTTTTCATCAAAGGACAAAATCTCATACTGCGAAGCTCCGATATATACGCTGTCGCCGAGATGATATTCATACTGTGCTTCCGGTTCGTCCTCTTTGTTTTCAGGCTCAGGCGGTGCAGTAGAGAGTATCTCACGGTTTTTTCTCTGCTCTGCAAGCTCGGCTCGCCTTTCTTCCTGCTTTTCAAGCCATTCCGGGTACTTTTCTTTTTCCTTTCGGTTTAGGTATCTGTCCATACGGATAAGGTCTCCGATACGCTTTTCAACCTGAGACCAAGAAAGCGTAATGTGTGGCTTGTCGCTTCCGATACCTTTTGAAATTGTGATACCTTTTCCGTCGTGCTGTT
>OGWU01001970.1_pt1 | contig 10979 bp, 8 predicted proteins | sample 1576071 | NCBI WGS metagenome assembly OGWU01 (sample SAMEA3541582, study PRJEB24748) | human gut metagenome | biome: human gut; feature: human-associated habitat; material: faeces | place: China | collected 2012
TACAGATTTCGCACAGACCTTGCTTTCAGGGTTAAGCCGCTAAATTATCATTTACAGGAGGAATGACCACAATGAAATGTACCAACTGCGGGAATGATAATCCTGCTACCCTCTGGGATGAGGGAGACACAATTTACTGCTCAGTGTGTACTCACAGAACGCGGAAAACTGACTTTGAAGACGATTCGGTTCAATGTCCATACTGCCACCGCCTGAGAGATAAAAAGGCGATGTATTGCAGATATTGCAATTCCTCTGACTGGACACCAAGTAGTCCGGCAGAGTTTGCCGAAATTGATAAGATATTAAAGGACATGGGCTATTAGAAATTGAAATACTCTCACCAGTGGCGAGAGTTTTACCCTAAGAACTGCCACTGAAAAGTCGTTCTCTGAGAATAATCAAAGGAGATACGACAATGAAAAAACAACTGATTCAAGAAGTGCAGCGTCAGATGCTTCCGTTTCTGAACAACGCACAGTTAAAACAGCTTCAAAGTGTCCTTGAAGGGGTGCTGAGTGGCGTAGAGCTAAGTCACAGCGCTGGCATGGTAGAAAGCGCAAAGGTCGATACGGTTGTCTGTTTCATCAACGCAAAACGTATTGAAGGCTGCTCAGAAAAAACCTTGAGCTATTACCGTCAGACCATTGTGTCAATGCTATCCGGCATTGACAAAGAACCACAAGAGATCGTAACTGAGGACTTGCGAAAGTACCTGACAGAGTATCAGACAAGCCGGAAATCAAGCAAGGTCACGATAGATAATATCCGTCGCATCCTGTCCAGCTACTTTTCGTGGCTTGAAGATGAGGACTACATCGTGAAAAGCCCGGTGCGCCGGATTCACAAAGTAAAAACGGCGAAGGTGATCAAGGAAACCTACACCGATGAGGCATTGGAAATCATGCGGGACAACTGCTGCAATGTCCGCGATCTCGCTATGATTGACCTTCTCGCATCCTCCGGAATGCGTGTCGGTGAGATGATTGCCCTTAACCGCGATGACATCAACTTCAATGAACGGGAATGCGTTGTTTTCGGAAAAGGAAGCAAGGAACGGATCGTTTATTTCGATGCCAGGACAAAAATCCATCTTCAAAACTATCTGGAAAGCCGCACAGACACCTGTTCAGCGTTGTTTGTCTCGCTGACCGCACCGCATGACCGTTTGCAGATTGGCGGCGTAGAAAGACGGCTTCGAGAACTGGGGAAAAGGCTGAATCTGCCTCGTGTCCATCCACATAAGTTCCGAAGAACACTGGCAACGTCTGCCATAGATAAAGGGATGCCCATAGAGCAAGTCCAGCAGCTCTTAGGGCATCAGAAAATAGACACGACCATGCACTATGCTATGGTCAAACAGCAAAATGTCAAGCTGGCACACAGAAAATACATAGGGTGAGGTGTCACAATGAAAGAAGGATATAGGCTACTTGGAGATTTTATTCAACCGGTAGACGAACGAAATAGGGATTTGAAAGTTGACTATTTGCTTGGCGTCAGCATCAGCAAGCAGTTTATTCCCTCCATTGCGAATATTGTTGGAACGGACTTATCGAGCTATAAGATTGTTCGTACTGGGCAATTTGCGTATGGTCCTGTTACATCTCGGAATGGCGAGAAGATTTCGATTGCTCTTCTACAAGATAAGGATTGCATCATTTCGAGTTCATATACCGTTTTTGAGGTTGTGAATAAGAATGAGCTTGATCCAGAATACCTTATGCTTTGGTTTAGCAGACCAGAGTTTGATCGCTACGCAAGATATATGTCTCACGGAAGCGTTAGAGAGATTTTCGGCTGGGATGAACTCTGTAAAGTGGAACTGCCCGTCCCCCCTGTTGACGAACAACGCAGCATTGTGAAGGCGTATCAGACCATCACAGAATGTATCGAACTAAAGCGGCGGATAAATGATAATTTAGCAGCACAAGCGCAAGCAGTTCTTCAGGATAAAATCAAATCAAATGGGGCTGAAACCACCGTTGACAACCTGATAAACTTGTTTGACAGTATGCGTAGACCAATGTCGAGCTTGGACCGTAGCGGAATGGAGCGAATTTATCCGTACTACGGTGCAGCGTCGCTTATGGACTATGTGGATAACTACATCTTCGATGGTATTTACGGTTTGCTCGGTGAAGATGGAACTGTTATGGATGACAAAGGGTATCCAACTATGCAATATGTTTGGGGTAAGTTTTGGGTGAATAATCACGCTCACATTTTTCAAGGAAAAAATGGATATTCAACCGAAATGGTTTACCTCATTCTGAAGAATACCGTTGTTCGTAATGCTGTAACCGGAGCAGTTCAATTAAAAATCAATCAGGAAAACCTCAGAAAACTGCCCGTTGCAGTTCCTTGCGACAATGATCTCACCCAACTTAATACTGTGATTGACAAGATGTTCTTATCTATCCGTGAAAATCAAACTGAGATTGACCTTCTTTCAATTCTCAAAGATATATTGCTTGCAAAAATGTCGGATTAAGCCGCTAAATTATCATTTTCCGCTCTCTTCAAAGCAATGCGATTGGTAATTGCACGGTAGGACTCGACGATCTCACATTGTCTCGCATAGGAGGGGACAGGGAGCTTTATGCGGCAAAGATCATCCCATGTAATTCCGCCTCGAACACTGCCATCCGTCATGAACCAGCATTCACGGTCAAACTCCGGTCTACGAAACCACATCATCAAATACTCTTCATTTAAGACATCGCGGTCAATAATCTCAAACATGAAATACGCCGGAGAAACTATTGCGGCGTTGTCTTTCTCATAGAGCGCAATCGGAAGACGTTCATCGCGTCCAACGTGCATTGGGTTACAGGCAAATAGCCCCTTGCTGATCAGTTTATACCGACTCAAATCTGTGCCAATTACATTTGCGACGGAAGGCATAAACTCTTTGTCGATGCTTATGCCAAGAACAGTGCTGGTGACTTCCTCGGAGTTTCGATAATCAACAAGCCGAATGTGTTTACCAAGAGGTTCATAATTCGATTTCATAGCCCAACTCCTTAAACACAGTCAACAGGTCAGCCTTCGACTTCTCTTCTGCAACAAGCAGCTCACGAAGCTCACTTTGCAGCGTCTTCATTTTCGTATCAAAGTCGATGTTCTCATCGCGGTTTACAAACTCAATGTAACGGCTCGGAACAAGGGTAAAGCCCTTTTCAGCAACCTCATCGAAGGATGCGCTGTAACAAAACTCAGGCACATTCTGATAAGTTTCTTCATAGCCTTCCTGCTGCCATGCGTGGTAGACGCTCGTGACCTTCGCACGGTCTTCTGCTGTCAATTCAATGTACTTCTTTTCATAGGGGCTTCCCATTTGCCGCAAGTCCATGAAAAGGATCTCGCGCTCACGGTTACGGAAGCGTTTTACTTCACCGTTTTCTTCAACCACACGAGCCTTTTTATTCTTGTTCAGAATCCAAAGCGTAACGCTGATGTCGGTTGTGTAGAAGAGGTTGCGGGGAAGGATGATGATTGCTTCGACGAGATTGTTCTCGATGAGCTGACGGCGGATTTTCAGCTCTGTGCCATCGTCAGAAAGTGCGCCGTTTGCAAGCAGGAAACCGGCAACACCGTTCTGAGAGAGCTTTGAAACAATATTCAGAATCCAGCCATAGTTTGCATTACTCGTGGGCGGAACTTCATAGCCGTCCCAGCGCGGATCATCAATCAGCTCATTATCACCACGCCATTCTTTCTGATTAAATGGCGGGTTTGCCATAATGTAATCTGCCTTGAGGTCCTTGTGCTGGTCATTGGTGAATGTGTTCGCTGCCATTTCTCCGAGGTTTGCAGAGATGCCGCGAATAGCCAGATTCATTTTGCACAGCTTGTACGTCGTGTTTGTATATTCCTGACCATAGATAGAGACCTTCTTCTTGTTGCCGTGATGTGCCTCCACGAACTTCATTGACTGCACGAACATTCCGCCAGAACCGCAGCAAGGGTCGTAGAGAATGCCATCATACGGTTCAATCATTTCTGCAATCAAATTGACAATGCACTTCGGCGTATAGAACTCGCCCTTGCCTTTGCCTTCCGCAAGTGCAAACTTGCTCAGGAAGTATTCGTAGACCCGCCCGATAATGTCATTCTCTTTATCGCCCGTGTTGATCTTATCAATCTCGTCCAGCAGTGATGCCAGCTTTGCTGTGTCGATGTGAAGACGTGAGTAGTAGTTGTCCGGCAGTGCGCCTTTCAGCGCGGGATTCGCTTTCTCAATCGTATAGAGGGCGGTGTCGATTTTCAGCGCAATGTCATCCTGTTTCGCATTCTCCATGATGAAAGACCAACGGCTGATCTCAGGCAGGAAGAACACGTTGTCCTTCGTATAGAAGGCAACATTGTCAACAAACTTTTCGCCGTATTTTTCAGCAATGGCTTTTCTTTGCGTCTCAAACTTATCACTGGCAAACTTCAAGAAGAAAAGACTGAGAACGACGTGTTTGTATTCTGCCGGCTCAACTGAACCACGAAGTTTATCTGCGGACTTCCATAGAGCTTCTTCCATAGAAATCTCTTTTTTCGGTTTATTGGCGGCTCGTGCCATATTGATTCCTCCTGATTTTATAACGCTTCAATGCATCCTACTGTAATGGGCGCCGCACTATAGATTCGTATTCTTTCACATTAGAGTGAAATGTGAAAATACTGCTCTAAATGCTCTTTAAAGGCAAGATATAATTTTTTGCTGGCATCTACATGGAATTTTGCCATACGAGGCCAATCAATATCTTTAGAAATATCAACACCGGGCAAAAAAGTATGTATCTTGCTTGCCTTATTGTCGTCCATGCGGCTCCAAATCAATTGTGTTCCTATAACTTCCTCAATATTATCTTTCCTGGCAAATAGGAAACCAAATAGTTCCTTGTTTTTCTCTTTTGATGCCATGCCCAAATAGAGTTCGACACGGGATTCATCGAAGTTTGCAACACAGTCGATATGGATGCCAGGAATACCCACAAAACCGGCAATCCAGTTACTCGTTACAGGGTTCACATTCCCGAAAAGTCCATTTTCGCTAAAAGCATTTTTGAGCTGCGGAAGTGTGTATTCCCAATATTTTTTGCGGATTTCATAACGATTTCCAGCAACTGTCTCAGAATTATCCTCATCTTTGAGGTAAAATACAAGCTCACTCTCGGGAACATCAAATATAGCGAATATCTTTCGCAGATTATTGATTTTGTACTGTGTATCAGTTCCCGTCCACACATACAGATCCGTATCGATTTGCCGGCAGGAATTAAAAGATGTCGGGCTCATACTGAAATGTAGCGACAAATCTACTGCGGGGTCTTGCGATACCGCCAGTTTTGTCAAGACGGCCTTATTCTCAGAATGAAGCATTGTGATGACTTGTTGATACATATCTGCCCAGCTTGCCACTGGCTGTTCGGCACCCTTGAAACTATACTTGGAGAGAACGCGCCCCGTGAGAATGACATCTTCATCCAAAGCGATAGCATCCATCTGCTTTTTCTGAGGGTGGTAATTTGATGTGGGATAGGGCCAAATTCCGATAACCGTATTTTTTAAGAGCTGGTCACGTTCCTCAAGTTCAGGCAACCCCCACTGTTCCTTCCGGCCGACCCACTGATTGATTCGAAGGCCAGAATCTTTAAAGCCATGAGGCATATCGCGCTTCTCTGCAAACGGGCTATTGGAATAGCGCGAATTATACGCAGTTAGGGTTAGATTTGCCAAACGGTGGAGCCAATTTGTGTGAATCGCTTCATAATTATCCCCAAGGCTCACTATCCATGCGGCAGTAAGATGCTGTGGCATAATGTGCTCAATAGAGTACTCTCCACGATCCAAGTGCCCCCAGACATCTTTGGTCTCGCTGGTTTCTGAATTCTCCAAACGCTCAAAGAGGTACAGCTTGTTTTTGGGATTCATCCCATAGATATTGCGCGTAGACATACACTCTGCGAACTCCTCATCAGAGGGAAACCGAGTACGTTCTCTCTTGCTGAGAAGTGCATATTTGAACTTCTCAACATAATGGCTTTCATCTCCATCAAACCGAATGATTTCACGATGAAGCAGAAGAAAGATTTTATTCAACGCATTGGTGGGCAAGTCGCAAATAGCTCGGCGGAACAAGTAGCTTTCTGTGAAATGGAATACTTCAATTAGCTCATCGGCGGTCAAAGCACCACTTTCGCTAAGGCGAATTACTTCCAGCAAAAACGGACGTGTGACCGATGTGGACAGTCGATTGAGACGATAGATACAACTATTGAGCCGCTCGTCAGAATGACCGCCTTTAATGAGAAATGCGTATCGCTTTGCATACTCGAGTAAATCTTTAAGCAAAGGTTCAATATCCGCCACCTCTGCATCCTCGACATATTTCTTAAATGTTGGGTAGACACTATTCATATTAGGGGTGCTCTGCTGTTTGATGCTTAAGTAGTCACGAACAAAGGAACTAACATCATAGTCGGTATAGCTTTCAATGCGATTCCAGTATTTTTCATAGAACTTCGTTTGCTGATCATTTGGAAGTCCCATCAAGATGTAATTGCGTATCTTATCGCCTTCGCTAAGGTTAAGTCCCGTGGAGTTTAAGCTTTCAAAGATAAGCTGTGGATTATCCTCATGGTTAAGCGATATGTTGATGATCTCCAACTTGCAGATAGCATCAAATAGCTCGTCAATATCTAATTCGCCGTGTTGAATACGGTCGTAAAAATATCGATAATTTATCGTAAGATTAGAGTCCGGGATATATTCTTCATCTTGGTCAAAGAGAATACCGAATGCCTTCTGATCATTTTTAATAGGCTTTAATTTAATGCGTTTTTCTTCTGGCTCATATTCATCGATCAGATATTTTTTGAGGATTTTGTCCGTGAGTTGATGATCGCGAGATACCATTTTCCCAGATGAAAGCAAATGATAAATAGCCAAAAGAAGCAAAGATATGGTAGTCAAGCGCTGTTGACCATCAATGATAAGAAACTCCTCCATTGTGCCTGATTCGCTTTGGACAGAGACGATGCTCCCAAAGAAATGGCTCTTTCGATTCTGCCGGATGATCTTTACCAGATCGTCATAGAGCTGCTTGCAGTGTTCCATTTTCCAATCATAATTCCGTTGGTATACCGGAATGATAAATCGTTTAGAAGCGCCATCTAAGTATTTGATTAGTTTTTGTGCGTTACCATTCATACACTTTCTCCCTTAGAATCAAATTACCGCAAATCTTACAAGCACCTTTCTAACGCTTCGATTTCATAAACTGATAGGCATCGATTTATCAATTCCCGGTTTCGTATAATAGCAGCAACTACTTGGTCTTCTGTCAACCCTTTTAGATGATGCCCATATCGATCAAGTATCTTTCTAATTGCAGAACTCGGTATGCCAAATTCAGTCAAAATTTGAATATTAGCGGCAGTAAACTCATTTTCGATTGCTTCAGCAATAAATGAATAGTCACCAGCTTCCATACCTAACTCAGCCGCAATATACTTCTGAAGAGAATCAACAACATTCAGCCACTTAGGAATTTTGTATTGTAGCCAATTTTTCTGAAACTTGAATATAGTTTCGACTGCCTCGTCTGCGAATTGCCGAGCCATTTCAGGATACTCCACCAGGAATTGTTGCGACGAAAAATGCATATCTGCAGAATTTGGTACATTTTTCTTGAGATACTCTTTGGCGCGATAAGCAACACGTTCAACGATCATCTGACGGATATTTTTGCTGTAAATATAGCTTACCGTTTGAGTTGCCATCCATTTTGTGGAGATGAGCACATTTTTATCGTTTCCTTCAACAAAACGGTCTTTTACTAAGTCAAAAATAATACAGAGATGGTTGTACAGATTTCTGTCTCGCAATTCACTCCAAACTATATCACCTCTACGATGAGGATCAATCAGCATTGCACGAATAATTGGCAATAACTCGAGCTGGTCTTTTATTGACACAGCATTGCGCTTTAAAATGATCTTCAATTCTTCAGGCAAATTTTCAAAACGTTGATACCGCTCCATATTAAATGGTTTAACTTCAGCTTTTTCGATATTCACCAGCACTTCGTCATCAATTGGATTTTGGGTATATGCCGGAATATCAACAGACATTTCCTTTGCCTGAGGCGGTTTTTTGAGATTTATTACTCGACCGACGCAGTGTTCCATCAAACGTCCGGCTCGTCCTCGAATATTGGCATAATCAAAATAATCAACATCACGTGTACCAATCTTACTATCATAATAAATCACATTTTTCGCAGAAGTATTGACCCCCTCAATGATGGTATTGGTACAAAACAGGAATTTAAGCTTTTGATCGTTAAAATACTTAATTGTCGATACTGTAATATGCTTCGGCATGGAACCATCATGAATTCCTATTCCGTTAGAAAGACAGTGAGCCAGGGACCACTCGACACCAAGGTTTTCATTAATCCATTGAATCAAAGGAATATCTGTATTTTGCTCGTTTCCTTGTGCTTCTAAATGATTACTATAGGCAAAAGCCAACTTTCGAGCAGTTGAGGGAGACGAGCAAAAAATCAAAGATTGATCTTCAGTCGCATCTAATACCGCAAAAATGTCCTCATATGACACCTTGCCGCCTGGCTTTTTCTTTACAGTATCATAGAGATTCTCTGTTTCAGTATAGACCAACGAGTAGTCGGTTTTATAAAAAACAGCATTGTATTTCTCTAAGAACCCAGGTGAAATATTATCAATATTGGGGCCCAACAAATAAAACCGGCAGGACGGATTCTTCATTAGCCGAAGAAATGCTATATTCAGTATATTTGCTCTGTTGTCTTCTCTTTGCTTGCTGAGCTTATAAAACTCATCAATGATAAGCAGTTCGATGTCTGGCATATCAGGATATTCCAATACTCGCTCTGCTGTAAGCAAAAAGATATTACCTTTTTCAGTGGAAGCGCTTTGCGATGTCCTAACAATTACTTTGTATTGATCAAAATATCGTTTCAACTTGATTCGAGTTTCGTCGAGTAGCGCCAGCGTGGGCTGAATAATAACAATATTTGTGTATATGCCACTGGCAACAATTTCTTCAATCAACAGGCTTTTCCCGAAACTCGTAGGTGCACTCACAACAACATTTTGTTTAGAAAGAATCAAATCGGACAGTTCTTTTTGTTTACTGTGCAGGGTTTTATCAAAGATATATTCTGACCTATGGTATTCCTGACGTATCCGTGCGTCAAGGTCAGTTAAGGTCATTTTATACTTTTCAATATAGGGGTAAAATCCAACTGCCTCAATCAAATCTTCCCACATAGGTTTTAGCGTAGAGGGAACGTCTTCCCATACATCAATAACCTTTATTAGGTGGTTTCTTCCAACTGCCTGAATACCAGAATCCTTTGAATTCAAAGCATTAGAGATAGAGCGAAACAATTCAAAGTGTGCAGCAGGCTCTAACAAAGCAATATTGTCAATTTGCTGAAAGAAATCCATAGATGCCTCCTGTTAGATGTTTTGCATATGCCAAATTTTCTCCAGCATACATTTTACTAACTTCTTCTTTGCTTCAATCGGCATAAGAATTAGTACCGTTTGAACCTGTTCACGATAAGGAAATGTATTAATTGAATTATAATAATCTCGAAGTGTCGCTGTATGGGAAACGATACCCGCATCCTTGACCGCATCGTCGATTGCCTTTAGGTAGTCCAATGCGATATCATCTTCATAAATGCATAAAAGCGGGATGCGAATGTATTGAAACACATCTTTTAGTAGAATAGGTCTGCTTAATTTCTCAATCCACTCTTCCCTTTGTGGGTGTTCCAATTGAGTTTCGAGGCCACGTTTTATTATCACATACTGTTCACTGAGATAATCTTTGGTTATATGTTTCTTTAAGTCTTCAACCAACTCATCAATGCCCCCTTTTACGACCCCCTTGGTCTTCCACGCTTTGTAAAACTTGGTTTCACCCAACCACAATGTCAAGCTGTCCTGACTAACATGAACAGCATCGAATCCTTTTGCTTCTTGAGAAAAGGAATCCTTAAAATACATTTTTGAGATAAGCGGAATCGTGTTCTTGAATTCCTTTAAAAACATGTGTAGTACAATTTCTCCCAATACTCCCTTTTTCTCGTACCACCGTAAAAATGCTGGTTCCCAATCTTCTTCCGGCACATCGTGTTCAAGATAATATCTAAGTTTTTCAATCTCATGTAACTTAAGTAGACTCTGCGCAGCTTCTCTCTGTTTTTTCGTAATTTGATTTCTGGGTATATCAGCGTAGGCAAACGCATACTCCAAGATATTTTCTGAAAAAGCATCCGCAAAATTGTCATATGCGTATTTAAGAGAGCCGTCGTTTTCGATATCCGTATTCATTAATACAGTATTTACATCATCTTCATCGACTTTTAAAACCAAGACACCGCTACGGCCAGTATTGCTTACTGCCTGCACAAGTCAACACCTCGTTTCTCCATTTGCACTATATTTTTCATCCGGCACGATCTCCACGATATCCTCTATCCGGCAATCCAGCGCTGCGCAAATCTTTACGAGTATTTCTGTAGTGACATGTCCGTTCCGTCCCATTTTGGTGACGGATGCTGGGCTGATACCAGCCCTCTCGCACAGGTCTTTTTTCTTCATGTCCTTATCGATGAGCAACTTCCAGAGTTTTTTATAACTCACAGACATAAAATATCTCCTCCGTACCGATATACAAAAAATGCTCTGCCACTTGGCAGAGCACTCGGTCTATTGCAGCCATACTGCCAAGGCCTATTCCAACACTTGACAGCGTTGTTTATAATGATAGCACATTTGGGCAGAAAAAGCAAGAAAATGATAAATCCGCACGAATTCCGACCCTGTTAGATTTCTTTTTAAGCCGCAAAAGAAACGGTTGAACCTCCGGTCAGTCAGAGCTACAATGCCAACACCTCATAACGAGGACAAACTGATTGGAGGTCA
>OGWU01001972.1_pt1 | contig 10976 bp, 9 predicted proteins | sample 1576071 | NCBI WGS metagenome assembly OGWU01 (sample SAMEA3541582, study PRJEB24748) | human gut metagenome | biome: human gut; feature: human-associated habitat; material: faeces | place: China | collected 2012
ACGGCCCGGGGCAAGGGCGCCACAGATGGCCGCGCGCATGGCCGCGCCAATCATTTCGCGGTAGGGATTGGCCAGATAGCCGCTCACTGGCGGATAAATGCCGTTGCGCATGTGGCGAAGGGCGATGTCCTCCGCGGTATAGGCAAAGGGGATCAACCCTACCCACTGGTCGCCAATATCATCGGAAGTCATATCGTACCCTTTTCGCTCAAAGGCGCATAAAAGCGCTAGCTCGAAGGTGATATCGTCGTTCATGGTTTCGGGCGGCTTGACATAGCCGTCGATTTCGCCAAACACTTCAAAAAGCCGGGAGGGCTTGAAGCCTTCCACCGCGGTGCCAAGCGCGGAACCGATGATCTCTCCCAGCCAGCCGGCATGGGTGCGGTCAAAAAGCTCGTCATGCGCGGGCAGCGTGTAATTCGGATATTCCGGCAATGTTACCTTGGCCTTGTATTGCTCGAAGCTTTCATAAATCGTATACGACCAATAGGGATGATCGGGAATCTTGGGCGCTTCCACCAACGCCTTGAACACGCGGGCGTTGAGAATTTGCACATCAATCAGCCGCTCTTCTTCAATGGCGCGAAATACCTGGGGAATGAGCTTTTCCGCTTCGGATACGTCGTAGCCCATGTTCGCCATAGAGCTTATGGCCCCAAGCATTTTCGAATAGGGGGCCTTGGATTCGGGCAGCGGCTTATTCCACCAATCCCGGCCGGCAATGAGCATCTGCCGCGCTTCCTCCAAGAGTTTGCCTTCGAGCAGATTGTCCCATTGAATGTAATCCGTACGGTTTTTGACGGGAACCGCCGCGCAGAATAATTCATAATCATATTCCCACGCTTTTTTCATAACTGCAAAACCTCCTTGCGGAATTTGGGGGAACGGGAAGGATTTCCTTTGTGCATAGCGAATAATTTCTGTATCCCAGGGGTGGAGGATACGTCATGTCTACAACTTGTATTGACCTTATGCCGCTGAAATGTTTTGAGCAGATCCGTCTTGTCGCCGGCCGGCGTGGCCTGTATCGAAAGCTGACTTGGCCATACGTCTGCTTTACGCCGACCATTTCCCAATGGCTGCATGGAGGGGAACTGATCTTCGTCGTGGATTCCGATATGCAGACAGACGAGCAGAGCCTGCTGCGCTTTTTGCGCGAGTGCATTGAACACAATATGGCCGGCATGGTCATTCTTGTAGGAGGAGAGTCCAAGCTTTCCGCATCGGAAGAACTGAAACAGCTTGCCGACGCGCAAAACTTCCCCCCCTCTTTGAAATGCCCTGGTCGTTAAAGATGATCGACGTTACCCAGGAAATCGCGGAGATGATCGTCGCGCGTCGTGAGGCGGTCAGCAAAGTTGAACATTTTTTGGAACAGGCATATTTCATGCCCGACGAGCCGCACAAGATGGAAAAGCTGTGCGTTCTGTGCGATATCAAACTGCGCCCTTATGCATTTACAAGTATTTTGCAAGTGGCGTCCGGCATCTTTACCCAGCGGGGGGCGACATGTTGGCCCGCCTTTCCTATGCCCTCGGCATGCGCGAGCGGGTGCCCAATACGCAACTGTTATATATGAAGCACCTTGGCAACGTGCTTTTGTGCGGCCTTGCCGATTCGCAGGAGGAGGGGCAGGCGCTGTGCATGCAGTTGATAGAGGCGTTTGAGCTGCTTGAGGAAGGAATTCCTGAACAAAAGCTGCGTTTAGCCATCAGCCGCATCCATAAAACGGACATACCGCTGCCTACTTCCTATTCTGAAGCGCACAAGACGCTTGAAGTGATGAACAGCGATTTGACAAGCCGCAATATCCTCCGCTATCAGGAGCTTGGCGTGCTGCGTTTGTTTTACGACGCCCCGCGCGAGGAACTGCGCGCCTATTGCCTGGAAAACCTTGGCCCCCTGGTTGAAGCGGATCGGGCCAATGGTTCCGCCCTGGTTTCTACGCTCAAAGCGTATTTGCACAATAACTGTAACCTTGTAAAAGCCGCCGCAGAGTTATTTATCCATCGCAATACGCTCCTTTACCGCTTGAATACGATCCGGCAGCTGCTTGGCAAAGAGATCAATGATCCGTTTGTCAAAAACGAGTTGTTCAACAGCCTGATGGCGCTGGACCTGCTTGGCATTGAGCAATCTGCCCCACATTGATCCGTTCAACCAGCTTACGCTATTTTTATAACATGTTACCGGCAAAATAATGCATTATTAAATTAAAATTTTGTCGTACATGATGTATTCATTGGCTTTATTATAGCAACGGGGCGTTTGCTTGTCATTGTACTTCCCGTACAATTCAAGGTTTGCATTTTTGTGTTCAAGCATTGTTGAGGGCATATCTGGAGGCCACTATAATGAAACCGTCAAGTAGCTTTAACGAGCGCGTTTGAAAGACGCGGCTGGCCGCTGGACGCGGCGATTTTATCGTAACGAGGAGGAGATATGATGACAGACCGCCTGCATATGACGAAAATGACCTGGATGGATTATGCGCGATGCACAGACAGGCCAATCATCCTTCCAGTCGGCTCCACCGAGCAGCATGGCCCGCATTTACCCCTTGGGGTAGATTCGATTATAGCGGAAAATTTTGCGGCCCTGCTTGCGCAGAGAATTGATGCCGTGGTGGCGCCAACGCTTTCCTATGGATATAAATCAAAGCCCTTCAGCGGCGGCGGCCCCCTCTTTCCGGGCACGATAGATCTGAATGGGAGCACGCTGCAGGCTTTGGCGGCGGACATTCTTCTGGAATTTGCCCGCGATGGCTTTACGCGCATTTTCTTGATGAACGCCCACTTTGAAAACGATCCGTTTTTGATCGAGGCAATGGATTCTGTAAACGAACGCCTGGGGGGAAAGGCAACGATGCTGCTGTCAAACTGGTGGGATCCGCTGCCGGAGGATGTCGGGCAGGGCGTCGTACAGCTCCTGAATGAGCCACATACCGTTGTACTCGATGATGACGCGGCCGCAGCCGGACTTCTTTTCGAGCGCGGTCAGGTTCTCGGCGGTCAGCTCGCTCTTATCCTCGATCTGGGCAACGTGCACGCCGCCGAAGGCGAACTTGGACGGGTCGTACTCGATCTCGCCCTCCTCGCAGACCAGCAGCAGGGTCTTGTCGCCGGAGTCGAAATTGGGGTCTTCAAAGGTCTCCTGAATGAACTTGGTCTTGCCGCTTTCGAGGAAGCCCACAAACAGGTAAACCGGGATCTCGTTTGCCATAATTGGTTTTTCTCCTTACACAACTTGCAGCTCAGCAGCCAAACAGTGCGGCAATGGCCTTTTCGTCCAGCTTGGAGCCGATGACGACCAGCTTGCCGCCCACGTCGGCACCGCGCTGACGCACTTCCCACTCGCCGGGGACGTAATCGAACTCCAGCCAGCCGTCGGCACCGCCGTCCACGATGCCCTTGGAGCGCAGGATCATGCCGTACTTGCCGCCGTCCAGCTCGGTCAGTGCATGCTCGATGTCTGCCTTGCTGAACTTCTTGGCCGTCTCGACACCCCAGCTGGTGAACACCTCATCGGCATCGTGGTCGTGGTGATGGTGGTGGTGATGGCCGCAGCAGCAGTGGCCGTCCTCATCGTGGTGATGATGCTCATGCTCGTCATGGTCATCGTCATCCTCATGGTCGTGGTCGTGATGGTGGTGGCAGCAGTGCTCCTCGTGGTCATCCTCTTCGTGGTCGTGGTGATGCTCGTGCTCGTCCTCATCATCGTCGTCATCGTCATCGTGATCATGGTGGTGATGGCCGCAGCTGCACACACCGTTCTCATCGTAATGATGGTGATGATGCTCGTGCTCTTCTTCCTCGTCCTCCTCGGCGTGCTTCTCATTGGCCTTGGCAGCCATGGCGATCAGCTCTGCCTTGAAATCGTCCTTGGAGGACATGGCCTTCAGGATCTGCTCACCAGTCAGGGAATCCCATGCGGTGGTCACGATGGTAGCGGTGGGGTTCTTCTCGCGCAGCATGGCGACCGCAGCGGCGATCTTCTCCTCGCTGGCGGTCTGGGTGCGGCTCAGGATGATGCAGCTTGCGTGGCTGATCTGATCATCATAGAACTCACCGAAGTTCTTCATATACATCTTGACCTTGTTGACATCGGCCACGGTGACAAAGCTGTTCAGCTTCACATCCAGATGCTCAGCCACACCCTCCACAGCGCGGGTAACATCGCTCAGCTTGCCCACACCGGAGGGCTCAATGACGATGCGGTCGGGGTGGTACTGCTCCACCACCTGCTGCAGAGCGGCACGGAAATCGCCCACCAGAGAGCAGCAGATGCAGCCTGCGTTCAGCTCGTTGATCTGGATGCCGGACTCCTTCAGGAAGCCGCCGTCGATGCCGATCTCACCAAACTCGTTTTCGATCAGGACCACCTTCTGGCCCGCAAAGGATTCCTTGATGAGCTTCTTGATCAGAGTCGTCTTGCCGGCACCCAGGAAGCCGGAGAAAATATCGATATTCGTCATAATGCTGTATGCCTCTTTCTTTTTCCAAAAGCCCGCAAGGGCCGTTCAGCAATCAGAGCCGCAGAGTGCTGGCTCAAAAATCTTACACTCCTATTATAACAAGGCTGTCAATGGGAAACCGCCTTTTTTGATGAGAAAATTGTAACTTTTTTTGCAGTTTGGCTGCGTTTTCAGAAAACGCTGCCTCCCGGACACAAAAAAGCCCCCGGAACGGGGGCAGAACGCATAGAACCCATACAAAAACACAGCCCCGCTTTGGTGAAGAAGGATCCAAAGCGGGGCTGTGCTTTAATGAAGGAGAAATGAAGGGAATATCAGGTTACAGATTCAGTTCAAACTGTTCTGCCGTGATTGTTGCTTTGCCATCGGCAGCAAAGGTGATGCCGTCGGCAGACTGGGGGGTGTAGATCCATGCGGTCATGGTCTGCTCGCCATCGTTGGCGAAAACTTCGATGCTGTTCTTATCCAGCAGGATGCGGAGTTTCAGGGCACCGTTCTGGCGGCGCACCTTGCAGCTGCGGGTATGCACGATGTCGGCACGGGAACCGGCATAGCTGCGATCCAGCGTCAGCTGCGAGGTGTAGGGGTCATAAGACAGGCTGGTGTGATGGTCTGCGTCAGCAGCCAGCTTCAGGGTAAAGGAACGGTATTCGCCGGGCTGCACCGTGACGGTCAGGTCGGCTACACGGCCCTTGATGCCCTCCAGCGTTGTTTCGCCTTGCACCGTCACATTTTCATGGAAGGTGCGCTTGCCGTGGACGGCATCCAGCTCCCGCACGGGGGTCTGAAGAATGCGGCCGTCCTTGATGTGCAGCTCGCGGGGGCAGATGGTCTGCCCGAACCACTTGCAGCCCTGGGGCTTATCCTCGGTGTCCGACCATGTCTGCAGCCATGCGGTCATGATGCGGCGGCCATCCGGGGCAAGGGTGGTCTGGGTGGCGTAGAAGTCGATGCCGCCGTCCATCAGCTGCACGTTTTCCTTGGTGAAGGTGTGGGTGGCTTCGTCGTAGCTGCCGATGAAGGCAATCACGTTGTGACCGTTGTGGAACTCGCCCTTGGGCAGCATCTCCATGGGGCCGAGCATCAAGACCTGTTTGCCGTCCAGCGGGAAGAAGTCCGGGCACTCCCACATTTTGCCGTACTGTTTGTTGCAGCGTTCCAGCACCGTGACAAAGTGCCAGTCGAAGCCGTCCTTGCTCTGGAACAGTGCCGCTGCGCCGCTGCCGTCCTCGGCCAGGCAGACGGTGACGACAGAGTAGGTGCCATCGGCCTCACGCCAGATCTTGGGGTCCCGGAAATCAAACTTACTGAAGCCTTCCGGCAGATCCTTCTGGGTCAGCACCGGGTTGCAGGCAGGCTTTTCGTAGTTGAGACCGTCACCAATGGCAATGCTCTGGGTCTGGATATCCCGCATCTCCCCATTGGGCTGCTTTTCTGCAATCACGCTGGTGTACATCAGCAGCTGCTTGCCGTCATCCATCTCGGTGGCAGAGCCGGAGAAACAGCCGGGGCCATTGTCTGCCGGGGAATCCGGTGCGAGCGCACAGGGCAGATACTCCCAGTGCAGCAGGTCTGTGCTGACGGCATGACCCCAGTGCATGGGCGCCCACCGCACATCGTAGGGGTTATACTGATAAAACTGGTGATACTTCCCTTTATAATAAGAGAAGCCGTTGGGGTCGTTGAGCCAGCCCACATAGGGGGTCATGTGGTAGGCAGGGCGTTCCGCCGGGGAAATGGCTGAGCCGTGCTCGGCCTCGTAGGCACGGGCTTTGTTCAAAATTTCACTTGGCATCGCGGATGCCTCCTTGCGTCTTAGAATCAGGCGTTCGCCTTGTAGCGGTCGTATGCGCCCTGGTAAGCTGCCAGCAGCTTATCCATGCCGCAGCTATTGGTCAGGGTGTCCAGATAGGCTGCCCACTCGCTGTCGGAGGGGCCACCGTCCTTCAGCCACAGACCTTCCTGCTCAGAGACTGCGTTCTCAAAATCCGCACGGTAGCGGTCGATGGTGTCCAGTTCCTCGCTGGTGAACACGCAGTCGATGGGGTAGGTGGTGGTGTCGTCCACAAAGGGCATCCAGAAGTCCTTCAGGTCGGTCAGACGCTCGATGGCGCGGTCCTCCATGTAGAAGTACTTGTCGTAGTACTCGCTGAGGATCAGCTTGGGCCCCCAGACCTCGTAGGTGGATTTCAGCTCACCGGCACCCTTGTTGTACTTTGCCTTGGCTTCTTCCTCGGTGATAGATTTCCACTTGCCGTTGGCATCCTGCTCGGTGAAGAACACGCCAATGGGGCCGTACTGCAGCTGCATCACGGTCTCGCCGTCATACCACTGGTCAAAGAACTTCAGCAGGTTGGCAGGGCTCTGGCACTTGTTGGTCACGTTCAGGTTGCCGCTGTTGGTACCGCCGCCGGTACGCACGGTGACGTTGTGAGTGCCGTCCGGGCCGTCCAGCACGGGCAGGAACACATAGTCCTTGGCGTAATCGCCCATCAGTTCCTCGATGTACCACCAGGTGGAAACGCCCAGATAGCCCTGTGCGCCCTTAGCCAGCAGCTGGTTGGTATCCTGACTGAACATCTCCACGTCCATCAGACCCTCGGCGTACCAGTCGTGGAAGTAGGTGACCGCCTTGCGGTAGTTGTCCTCGGCGCAGACAAAGCGGCACTTGCCGTCCTTCTGCAGCACCAGGTCGTTGCATACATCGTTGGGCCAGTTGGTAAAGCCGAAGCCTGCGTAGAAGATGTTCTGACCCCAGCACCACTCGTCAAAGCCGGTGGACATGGGGATGGTGCTGCCGGGTGCATTACCGTAGACCTTGGCAGACATATCGTTGTCCTTGAAGGCCTTCAGGGCGGTGTACAGCTCGTCCAGCGTGGTGGGCACTGCCAGCCCCAGCTCGTCCAGCCAGCGCTTGTTGATCATGGAGAACTGCGGAATGGTGAAGATGCTGTAATCTTCGTCGTCACCGATGCCGGCAGTGCCCATCTGCTCGGCAGCGGGCAGACCGTAGATGCAGCCGTCGCTCATGGTGATAGCTGCACGGATGTTGGGGTGCTCGTCCAGGATCTTGGTCAGGTTGGGCATGATCTCGGCGTTGATATAGGGGGTCAGGTCCAGGAAGGTGCCGTCTGCACCATAGTTGGCGATATCGTAGTTGGAGAAGCCCACACCCATAAAGGCGTCCGGCAGCTGGTCGCCTGCAATGCGGATGTTCACCTGCTCGCTGAGGGAGTCGCTCATGGTCTCGTAGTTGAGTTTAACGCCCACGTTATCTGCCAGCTTCTTCAGCACCTCGTTGTCGTTGTAGCCGGGGCTCAGGGCGGACTGACCGCCCACGATGTCAAAGCTGGTCTGGTCGGTGTTGGAAGGATCGGGTGCAGCGGCCTTTTTGCTGCCGCCGCAGGCAGACAGTGCCACGGCAGAACCGGCAACGGCACAAACCTTCAGGAAATTGCGGCGAGAGATCATCTTTTTCATGGTTGTTCTCCTTTTCTGTAATGTTATATCAGGTTCTTTTCGTTTTCTGGAATGGGCTGCGGTCGTTTAAAACCTCTTGCGGTGCCCTGCATCCGCTTCGTGCCTTGGGCGGCACTTGCGTCTTGCAGACCGCTGCGCCAAAAATTGCTCCCTGTTTCGGCCGCAGGCCGCGGTCGCAATTTTAGCCCTTGACCGCACCTGCCATGAAGCCTTTTTCAAAATATTTCTGTACAAAGGGGTAAACGATCAGCATGGGGGCAGCTGCCACGATGATGGAAGCAAACTTGATCATTTCGGTCAGCTTATTCAGCTCCGCAAAGCCGCCCGCTACCATAGAGGACTGGCTGGCACTGGTGGAGCTCTTGATCAGGATATTGCGCAGCACCAGCGGCAACGGAGCCTGATCGGCTCTCAGGTAGATCAGAGCGGTGAACCAGTCGTTCCAGTAGGCCACCATGCTGTACACCACCATAACGGCCATGATGGAGCGGCTCAGGGGGATGACCATTTTGACGAACACCGTCCATTTGGATGCGCCGTCGATCTCGGCGGCTTCCAGCAGTTCCCGGGGGATGTTGTTTTCAAAGAAGTTGCGGACGATGATGACATTGCCCACCGCCACGACACCGGGCAGGAACAGCGCCCACATACTGCCCAGCAGACCGGTCTGCTTGACGATCAGGTAGGTAGGCACCAGACCGCCGCCGAAATACATGGTGATGACGAAGAACAGGCTGATGTACTTGCGCCCGGGCAGATCCTTCACGCTCAGCGGGTAAGCCACAAGATAGATCATGACCACCGAATAAATCGTGCCGATGACGGTGTATTTGATGCTGTTGACAAAACCGGAGAACAGCGCACTGTCTGCAAACACAGCCTGATAGCCCTTCAGGGTGAACTGGCTGGGCAGCAGGAAGGTCTTGCCGGCGTACACATCGTAGGGATCTGAGAAGGATGCCACCAGAACGTAGTACAGCGGGTAAGCCACAATGAGCATGACGGCGGCGCAGATGACCACCAGAACGATGTCGCTGACCTTATCGGACAGACCGCTGGGCTTCTTTTGACGGGATGCTGCAATGTTTTTTGCCATAACGGTTCGCCCCCTTTACACAAAGCTGACGTCTGCCGCCTTCTTGGCGATGCGGTTGACGATGATGAGCAGGATGATGTTGACCACCGTGTTGAACAGACCCACAGCGGTGGAATAGCTGTACTTGGCGTTGATGATGCCCTGCTCATACACATACACGGCGATGATATCGCTGGTCGCCTTGTTCAGCTCGGTCTGCAGCAGCAGCACCTTTTCAAAGCCCACGTTCATCAGGTTGCCTACACTCATAATGAGCTGCAAAACGATCATAGGTACCAGTTCCGGGATATCAATGTGCAGGATACGCTGGAACATGGACGCGCCATCGATCTTAGCGGCTTCGTACAGGCTGGTATCCACAGCGGCGAGGCACGCCATATAAATGATCGTGCCCCAGCCGGCTTCCTGCCAGATGCCGGAGGCCACATAAATGGTACGGAAGGCGGCGCTCTCCGAGAGGAAGTCCACGCTGGTGCCCAGGATCAGGTTCAGCAGACCACCCGAGGGGCTGAGGAAGATCTTGATCATACCACAGATGACCATGGTAGAAATGAAGTGGGGTGCGTACAGCACCGTCTGCACCACCCGCTTGAACTTTGCAAAGCGCAGCTGGTTGATGCACAGGGACAAGATGATGGGGATGGGGAAGCTCCACAGCAGGCTGTACAGGCTCAGCAGCACGGTGTTCTTGATCATGCGCACACAGTTGGGTGCGGTGAAGAACCGTTCAAACCAGTACAGGCCAACCCACTCGCTGCCGGTGATGCCGCGGCTTGCCTTGAAATCGCGGAAGGCGATTTGGATGCCGTACATGGGCCAGTACTTATAAACGATGGTCAGCACCACCGGGATCAGCAGCATCACATAGAGCTGCCAGTTTTCCCGCAGCCGTTGGCTGAGGCTTTTGCGGTGGACCGGGATAGCGTCCAGCTGACGTGCAGCAGCTGGCGAGGTCTGCGTCATAAAAACTCCTCCTTCTTGTTTTTACGCTGCCCACAGGCCCGTGGGCGGGGTCCCCTGCCGTTCGGGGATCGTTCTTGCCGTTTCTCGTGAAACGTTACACGACTTACAACACAAAGATAGCACGCCAGCGTTTTTATGTCAACAGGTTTTTACGCAAAAAATGCCTTGTATCCATGTTTTCAATGTTTTGTACACTTGCTGTAGGATGTTTTTGTGCAAAATGCGTCATCATGTGTTCGTGAAACGATTCATGAAATTTCACGAAAAAGCCTTTACATTCTGAAAAAACCATGCTATACTGAAGCTGCAAGAACCTCAGAGTTAGCAGGAATACAGCAAGATTTCCTTTGATATATATCCACTTGAAATAGAAACGTTTCACGAACAAAGGAGTGGCCCGCATGGCAAAACAGAACACCGCCCCTACTATGAAGGATGTGGCCAAGGAGGCAGGCGTGTCCCTCGGCACCGTGTCCAAGGTCATCAACGGCATCCCGGTGGGCGAGGAATACCGCAAAAAGGTGGAGCAGGCCATCAAGGAACTGGACTACCACCTGAACGCCTATGCGCGCGGCCTGAAAAGCAACCGCACCAATACCATCGCCGTCGTCCTGCCCACCATCGCACATCCCTATTTCGGCATGATCGCTCATTGCATCAACAGCTCGCTGCAAAAGCGCGGCTACCGGATGCTGCTCTGCGATACCGACTATGACAATGAAAAAGAGCAGGAAATGATCCGCATGGCCGAGCAGAACAAGGTGGACGGCATCATTGCCCTGACCTATGACCCGAAGCTGGAAGTACCCTCGGAGATCAACTCCGTCTCCATCGACCGGTATCTCGGCGTTTCCCTCCGCTCCCTGCCGGGGATGGCGGAAGCGCTGGAAGCGGCGGCGGATTGCCTCAAGGAAGGCGGGCTCGAGCCGGAACGGCTGCGATTTTTTGATATGATTATATAGC
>OGWU01001979.1_pt1 | contig 10943 bp, 7 predicted proteins | sample 1576071 | NCBI WGS metagenome assembly OGWU01 (sample SAMEA3541582, study PRJEB24748) | human gut metagenome | biome: human gut; feature: human-associated habitat; material: faeces | place: China | collected 2012
GGGTGCCTCTGCCTTGGCGGCAGGTTCGGCTTTCTTGGCCGCGGTTTTTGCTGCCTTGGCGGCAGGTTCAGCCTTCTTGGCCGCGGGTTTCTCTGCCTTGGCGGCAGGTTCAGCCTTCTTGGCCGCGGGTTCTTCTGCCTTGGCGGCAGGTTCAACTTTCTGGGCGGCAGGTGCTTCTGCCTTTACAGCGGGTGCCGCAGGCTTGCCGGCAGCAGCCGGTGCAGCCTTTGTTTCAGCCGCCTGCTTTTTGGCAGGGGCCGTCTTTTTCCGTGCCATAAACGACGCTTCCTTTCGATTCCTCTCTCCCCGGCATCACAAATTGCGGGCCGCCCCGCGGGGCCTGCCCAAACCGTGCCCGGTTTCAGGATTGCTGGTATCCGGGGGATTGGATGCCGCGCAAAACCGCGACGGCTCCAATGTCCCATGATTCCATGGAAAATAGTAACATATTCCCGTTAAAATTTCAATCGGTATCTGTCGCATACGGGCGCAGTAAAAGGCAGCCGCCCCCGCTGGTGTACGGGGACGGCTGTCCAATCATCTTACAGGTCCTCGCCCTGGGAAGCGATGACCTTTTTATACCAGTAGAAACTGTCCTTGCGGCTGCGGGCAAAGGTTCCGCCGCCGTTGTCGTCGGCATCCACGTAGATAAAGCCATATCGCTTGGCCATCTCGCCGGTAGAGGCCGAAACCAGATCAATGCAGCCCCAGGGTGTATAGCCCATCAGGTCCACACCGTCAAGGCAGACGGCGTTTTCCATTTCCTGGATATGGCGGCGCAGATACTCAATGCGGTAATCGTCATGGATGGAGCCATCGGCTTCCACCTTGTCCACCGCCCCCAGACCGTTCTCCACTACCATCAGGGGGATCTGGTAGCGGTTGTACAGTTCGTTAAGAGTATACCGCAGTCCAACCGGGTCGATCTGCCACCCCCAGTCGCTGGCATCCAGATACGGGTTCTTGATGCCGCCGAAGAGGTTGCCCTGGGTCTTTTGCAGTGTCTTGTCGGTAGAAACGCAGTTGCTCATGTAGTAAGAGAAGCTGAAGAAGTCCACCGTGCCGTTGCGCAGGGCTTCGGCATCGCCGTCTGCCCACTGAATCTCCACGCCGTACTGGTTCCACAGCCGCCGAGCAAAGGCCGGATACGCACCGCGCACCTGGACGTCGCCGCAATAGTAGTTGCAGTCTTGCCAGGATTGCTGGCAGAGGATCTGATCCCGAGGATTGGCGGTATAGGCATAGTTGGCAGTCATGGCCACCATGCAGCCGATCTTGTTTTCGGGGTCGATCTCATGGCCCAGCGCAACGGCCCGCGCACTGGCCACAAACTGGTGATGCAGGGCCTGGAAGCGAAGCTGGGGAATATCCACCTGATTGCCGGTATTGGTGGTACCGGCATTGAGGATGCCCAGCCCCGAGTATATACCGAAAGGATACATGCCGGCGTTGATCTCGTTGAAAGTGAGCCAGTAGTGGACCTTACCCTTGTAGCGTGTAAAAATGGTACGGCAGTAGTGCAGATAGAAGTCGATGAGTTCCCGGCTGGCCCAGCCATTGTACTTTTGGGTCAGATAGAAGGGCGACTCGTAGTGCGAGATGGTCACCAGCGGTTCAATACCTGCCGCATGCAGGGCATCAAAGACCTTGTCATAAAACGCCAGGCCTTCCTCGTTGGGTTCGGTCTCGGTTCCCGTGGGGAAGATGCGGCTCCAGGAAATGCTCATGCGGAATACCTTGAAGCCCATTTCCTGCATAAGGGCGATATCCTCCTTATAGTGATGGTAGAAATCACTGGCCTTATGGTTGGGGTAGTACAGGGTGGGATCGATTTCCGGCGTAATGCGGCGGGGCTCGGTCTTGGTACCGCCGGTCATGTGGTCGGCCACACTGGGGCCGCGGCCGCCTTCATTCCAGCCGCCTTCAAATTGATTGGCGGCAGTGGCGCCGCCCCACAGGAAGGTTTCAGGCAATTTCATAACAAGGTCCTTTCCGCAGGAATCAGGCATCCTGCTCGTCTTTGTAGGTCACGAAGGAAATCACGAAGGTCACAACCATCGCCAGTACGGTGCCGATGATGTAGTGTACCAGGTTCATCATATCGCTGCTGATGAAGCCGGCCAGGGCAAAGACGCCCAGGCCGCTCATGGCCACAAGTTTGCAGCCCATGAGGCCTACATAGCAGCCGCCCACAAAACCGCCGATGACCGAAGCAATAAGAGGTTTGCGGTACCGGAAGGTAACACCGAACAGAGCGGGCTCGGTGACGCCGGCCAGGAAAGCGGTCAGCGCAGAGGAGGCTGCAATGCCCTTGGTATCGGCTTTCTTGGACTTGACGGCCACGCCAAAAGCGGCAGCCGCCTGGCCGAAGTTGGCAATGTAGCAGGCGGGGATGATCAGCGGGTCAAAGCTGTACTTGGCAAAGTAAGCCATGCAGACCGGCGCCATGGTAGAGTGCATACCGGTGATGATGAGCAGCGGGTAAAGACCGGCCAGGATGCCGACGCCCAGGAAGCCGATGTTGTTATAGATAGCTTCCACAACCCAGGTAACGCCGTTGCCGAGGAAAACACCCGCCGGGGCGATGAGGCACAGGGAAAGGGGCAGCATGACCAGGAAGGTGAGCAGCGGTACCAGCATAACGCGCAGGATCTCCGGCACGTACTTTTTAAAGAAGCGTTCCACATATCCCATTACAAAGACCACCATGATGGAAGGGAACATCATGTTGCTGTAAGTAGCGGAATAGACGGGGATACCGAACAGCGTGACCGGCGTTTCTCCGGTAAGGGCGGTGGCAAAGTTGGGGTACACCAGCAGTGCGCACAGGCCCATAGCCAGGCTGGGATCGGCGCCGAATTTTTTGGCGGCCGTGTAGCCGATGATGACAGGCAGGAAATACAGCGCCGCATCGCTGGCATAGGTAAGAACCGTATAGGTAGAGGAATCCGAAGGCAGCAGCCCCACAAGATTTGCCAGTACCAGTACCACTTTGATCAGGCCGCTGGCCATAAACAGCGGGATCAGCGGTACGATACAGCCACTGATACCCTCGCAGACCGTCAGCAGTGTGACCTTTTTCTTTTTGCCTGCGTCGAGGTTTTCCTCAATGCTGGCTTCTTTTTGCAGACCGCCGGCCTCACAGATGGCATCATACGCCTTATCTACCGACTGCCCAATGATGACCTGCAGCTGATCGTTTGCCCATTGGGTACCCATGCAGCCCGGCAGTTTGTCAATCTTATCGGTATCCACAAGGCCTTTATCCTTGACGTTGAAGCGCAAGCGCGTCATACAGTGCGCAAAAGTGCGGATATTTTCCTTGCCGCCCACCAGATCAAGGATCTGGCCGGCCATGGCCTGGTATTTGTTGATCTTGGTTGCCATGATTGGTTTCCTCCTGTAACTTGGTTGCTTTTGACATATATAGGCAAGCGGTGCAGGCGCGCTTCTGCGCCGCCGGTCTCCAATAAAAAACCCAGGCGCGCCAAAGCCAGGCCCGCCGGATGGCAGGCAGCAAACTTCGGCGCCCTGGGGTAAAGCCCTCCAAAAAACGTTCCGTTTTTTATCGGTCACAATCCTCACGGGCACACAGCCGGTTGATATGCAGCATCAGATACAATACTTCTTCGTCGGTGAGTTCCTTGTGCAGTGTTTGCTGCATCAGGGTTTTGATTTTCAGCGCACACCGATGGATATCGGGGAATTCGGTGCACAGCGATTCAAAAATATCGCGGTTTTGGGATGCGATCATTTGATCGGCCTCGGTACGCTTCATCATATAGTGCATATGGGTGACAAAGCGGTAATAGTTGAAGCCATCCTTGTCGATATCCACCCGCAGTTCCCGCTCGATGGTCTGGGTGACCTGCTGGATGACGGCACCGTAATCCACAGGGTCCTGCCTGGCGTTTTCCTCTTGATAGTTGACAAAATGCAGGGCAATGGCAGCAGCCTCCTCCCGCGGGAGTTCGACCTGCAGCCTGTCATGGATGATCCGCAGGGCCTCGCGGCCAATCTCGGATTCCCGGGGGTAAAGCTGGCGTACCTCATAAAAAAGGGGCAGCTTGATGTTGAGTTTCTTTTTGCGCCGCTGCAAACAGAAATCAATATGATCTGCCAGCGTAAACACGACATTTTCCCGGAACGGCTCTGCCGCCCGCTCGTTGGCCAGATCCACAATCTCTGCCGCAGTCTCCATGACTTCCTCCGGAATACGGGTCAGCAACCCCAGTTGTTCCGGACTTACATCATAAAAGGTTCGGTCGATTTTGCTCAAAGGCACATCGTAAGGCGGCTTCATAAAGCCGATGCCCTTGCCGAAAGCGACGACTTCGTTGTTGTGGCTGTCCAGACACAGGGAAATGTTGTTATTGATATTTTTGACCACACGCATTTCCAAACTCCCCACAACAAAAAAATCCAGAGAATTTCCCCATACCCAAATGGTAAGGGAAAGCCTCCGGAGAGTAACAAACCTTACTGTTTCAACGGTTTGAGTATAACGGATTTGCTACGGGCTGTCAATCCACAGTCTTTACAAAAATACAACTTCCGTTTTGGGCAGTTTGACTTCCGCTGTTCCTTCTGCGGATACGAAAACGCCACATCCATACAACTGCGCCCCCGGGCGGCTTTGCCGGTGCCATTCTGTAAGTGTGGCGGTCCCCTGCCGGATTGACGCCCATTTTGGCTGTATGCTATACTGATGCGCAGACAGAACCTCTGCTTTCCGGCAGCCTGCCCAGCCCGGTGCAGGCTGCTTTTTTCTGCCATTTGCGGTCCCGCGGCGCCCCCGGCGCAAAAAATGACAGTAAACGCCAAAAAAGAATAGCCTGGCGCGATATTTCATCGTGCTATACTGGGGATATATAAAAGGAGACGTGTGTGCTATGACCATCCGCCGGAAGCTGTTTTTCCTCTGTACCATTCTGGCTTTTCTGGCCCTTCTGGTAACCGGGGTGTGGTACCAGGCCGCCAGGGATATCACCTCCATCTATCTGAACAGCCTTTCCAAAAGTGCCATGCGGGATGCCTACAACGCCTTCGACTACATCCTCACCGATACCAAACACATGTGCACGATGATCGCACTGAACGAGGAAAATGTCGTCGAGCCCCTGGCCGCCATCGAGAACAACCAGGTGGAACAAAACGGCGTGCTCAACAGCATCTACCTGCAAAACCAACGCAAGATCAAGGAATACATCAGCTCGATGAACGGGTACAAGTACTACATCGTGGGCATCGACATTGTATCCTCCAAGGGCTACCGGTTTTCCAGCGGGCACATTGTGCAGAATTACGACGAGCTCAGCCGGATGATTGCCGAGACCAACGACCAGGTACTCAGCCAGTCGATGGTCATGATGAGCCCGCTGCATGTGGACAGCACCTGGCTGTGCCTTTCCTCGGACTTTGTGGTGCCCTCGGTGCGGGCCATTCTGGATGTCAACCGGCAGATCGTCGGCTACGCGGTGCTGTATTTCGACTACAGCGTCATTGAGCAGATGTTCACCGACAACCTGCCCCTGGGCAGCCTGTTCCAGGTGCAGAACGACCGCCGGGAGATGATCTTTACCAACTGCGGGGACACGCCGATGCAGCTGTACGAAACCGACAAGGACTATGTGTACAGCACTTACTCGGCCCCCGCCGCCGGCTGGACGCTGCACATGATGATTCCCTCCGCAGCTTACACGCAGGAAATCGAGCACAGCCTGTATTGCAGCCTGGCCCTGACCCTGGCGGTCTTTGTGCTGACCTTCGGCGTGGCCACCGCCATTTCCCGGCAGATCTCCGGCGAGATCGCCGGTTTCCGCAACGCCATGCACCGGCTGGGCCAGGGCGATCTGGACGTGCGGTACCAGGTATCCACCCGGGATGAGATCGCCGTAATGGCCTCCACCTTCAACCACATGGTGGCGCGGCTGAAAAAACTGATGAACGAAGTGGCCGCCTACGAGCGCCAGAAACAGGAAATGCAGCTGAAACTGCTGCAGGCGCAGATCAACCCCCATTTTGTTTCCAACACGCTGAACGTTGTGGCCTGGATGGCCAAGGTACAGCACGCCGACAACATCGTGCCGCTGACCAACGCCCTTTCGCGGCTGCTGCGCAGCGTCATGCACCAGCACGAGAACTTTGTGCCCCTTTCCTCCGAGCTGGAATATGTAAAAAGCTACCTCGAGATCATGGAATACAGCGGAAACTATCTGTTTGAGGTGGACTACGCCGTGGAGGAAGAAAGCCTGCAGCTGTTCATTCCCCGCTTTATTTTGCAGCCGGTGGTGGAAAATGCGCTGGTACACGGTTTTTCCCGCAGTTTGTCCAGCAACAATCTGCTGCGCATCGCCACCAGCGTGCAGGAGGACCGCCTTTGCATCACCATTGAGGACAACGGCTCCGGCATGACCGAGGCGCAGATCCGGGCGCTGCTTACCGAGGGCGGCCGCACCGAAGTTTCGGTAAGCAGCATCGGGGTACCCAACGTGGTGCAGCGCATCCGGATGTACTGCACCGAGCCCTACGGGCTGCAATATACCAGCGAACCGGGCTGCTATACCCGGGCCACCTTTACCCTGCCCATTCTGCACCAGGCCGAAGCCCCCGAATCTGCTGCCCTGCAGCAAGAAAGGATGAGCCATGACGAACAAGATTCAAATCGTAATCGTGGATGATGATCTGGCAGCACGCAACTCCATCAAGCTGTATCTGCAGCACCACCCCCTCTACGAGGTGGCGGCGGATTTCCAGGACGGCCAGGCCGCGCTGCGCTGGCTGCAGGAAAACGAGGTGGACATTCTGCTGTGCGATATGCAGATGCCCGCCATGGACGGCCTGGAACTGCTGCGCCTGGTGCGGATGCATTCGCCGGACATTGCCACGGTGGCGATCTCCAGCTTTGACGATTTCCGCTACACCCGCGGCTGCATTGTGGAGGGCGTGGGGGATTACCTGCTCAAGCACGACCTGACCCAGCAGCGGCTGCTGGAGGTGCTGGACGCCGTGCGCCTGCGCTACCACATCCAGCCGGACACCCGGACCCTGAAAAACGTAACAGGCTACTGCTTTGAGAGCCCCGAGCGCTTTACCGCCGAGCAGATCGAAGCGATGATCGACCGGCACGAGATCTGCTTTGACAAGAGCGGTCTGTGCCCGCTGGTCATCAGCCCCGACTACCGCTGTGCCGCCGGTGTCAGCTGGCTGGAAGTGCGCCAGGATATGTGCAAGGCGGTCTGCGATATTATCGCCCAGATTTTGGGTTCGGAATACCGCTACATTTTCTGCCTGACCAAACAGCAGCATATTCTGCTGCTCCTCTCCTTTTTCGACCAGAACAGCCTGCTGTTTGTCATGAACAGCGTCAACAACTTCTGCTCCCGCCTCAAGCGCACCACCCTGCGCCTGCTGGACATCACCCTCACCATCGGTGTGGGCACGCCGCAGCTGGCCCTGCCCCAGGCCCTGGAGCAGGCCCGCACCATGGAACGCAGCATGGAAACCAAGCTCTATCTGGGCGGGGACCGGCTGTTTTCCTCCGAGCGCTGCCCCGTTGTTTCGGAGCAGCCGGTTTCGCTGCCCCGCAACCTTTGGTCGGCCTTTTCCTTTGCCGTGGAGCAGAAGGACGCCCACAACGCCCTGGAAGCGCTGCAGGAGATCTTCACCTTCCTTCGCCAGCAAAAGGCCTGCCGCAAAAGCGTGAATACGGCCCTGCGGCGGATCACCGAACAGTTTTTCACCTGCCATCTGCTGGACGAGGCCGGCCGCGACGAACTGTACCGCCGCCTGGCCCAGTTCGAGATCCTGGACCAGACCGCCCTGGACCTGAAAGAGCAGGCTTTTGCGCTGCTGCGCAGCGAACCGCCCCAGGCGCCGCTGTCGTCGGTGGTAAGCCGCGCCCAGGAATTTGTGCGGGAACACTATGCCCAGGACATCTCCCTGCAGGACTGTGCCGATTTTGCCGGGGTCAGCTACACCCACCTGAGCCGCGCCTTCAAGAACGAAACCGGCAAGCGGTTTGTGGAGTTCCTCAACGAGGTGCGCCTGCACGCCGCCAAGGCGCTGCTGATCCGGCAGAATCTTTCCATGAAGGAGATCGTGGACCGCACCGGATTCCGCAGTTACAACTATTTCTTCAAGGTTTTCCGGGAAAGCGAGGGCATGACCCCGTCCGAGTTCGTAGCAAAAAATTGTAGTAAAAACTAAATATTTAGCATCTTCCTGCGCCAACTGTAATGGTATGATAACGACACAAACGGAGGTGTCGCTATGCGAATGATCAGTAAAAACAGTTGGCGCAATTATTTGTATCTTGTGCCCATCCTTGTCCTTTCCCTGGCCTTTATCTACTTCTGCATCGGCTTTACCGCCGTGATCAGCTTCACGGACTGGAACGGCATTTCCGACAGCTGGAACTGGGTCGGATTTGACAACTACAAAGAGATGCTTACCGACAGTACCTTCTGGCTGGCGGTGCGCAACAATGTCATCTTCTTCTTCGGCACGGTGTTCCCCCAGGCTCTACTGGGCTTTCTTTTGGCAGTGCTGCTGAAATACCGCTTCAAGGGCAGCAACCTCTACAAGACCATCTTCTTCCTGCCCATCGCCCTGGCCACGTCCATCACCACGGCGATCTTCCGCATCATCCTCAACCCCGCCACCGGCGACCTGAACAACCTCTTCCGTGCCCTGGGCATGGACTGGGCCGCACAGTCCTGGCTGGGTGACAAAAAATGGGCACTGTTCTCCATCATCATGGTCAACATCTTCCAGTGGATGGGCTTCTCGATGATTACTTACTACGCCGCCCTCATGAGCCTGCCCGACGATGTTTACGAATCCGCCATGCTGGACGGTGCCGGGTTCTGGCGCACCACCTTCAGCATCACGCTGCCCATGGTACGCGGCACCACCAACGTGCTTATCATCCTGGGCATCGTAGGCTCCCTCAAGACCTTCGACCTGGTCAAACTGCTGACCAACGGCGGCCCCGGCCGCGCCACGGCCTTCCTTAACACCTATCTGTACGAGAAGGCCTTCAAGGACTTCAATGCCGGTGAGAGTGCTTCCATCGGTGTGGCCATCCTGATCATCGCCCTTATCATGGCGGTCCTTCAGGTACGTCTGAGCAAGGAGGACTGACGACCATGAGAGAACAGCGCAGAAAACTGATGATCCCCACCTATGTGGTGCTGACCTTCTTTGCCGTGATCTGGATCACGCCGATGCTGCTGGCACTGGCCAAGTCCTTCCAGGTCAACGGTCTGGACAACTACGTCTACGTACTGACCTACGAAAAGATCCCCTACTTCAACGTTATCTTCAACAGTTTCTTCATCTCGGCTTCCACGGCGCTCATCGTCTGCCTCATCGCCTCGCTGGCCGGCTACGCCTTCAGCAAGCTGCGCATCAAGGGCGGCAAGATCATCTACGGCGCCCTGCTGGCCTGCCTGGCCCTGCCTTCCGCCGCCGTCGTCACGCCGATGTTCTCCACCATCAACAAGATGGGCCTCATCGACACCCATCTGGGCTGCATCATCCCCATGGTGGCCTTCAACGCTCCCATGATGCTGATGATGACCAAGAACTACTTTGACACCATCCCCAACGAACTGGTGGAAAGCGCCACCATCGACGGTGCCAGCACCCTGCGCATCTGGGCCCAGCTCATGATGCCCCTGAGCGTGCCCATCATCGCCAACGTGCTGGTACTCACCTTCATCTACTCCTGGAACGACTATCTGATCCCCCTGCTGATGGTCCGCAGCGATGCAAACTACACCGTCACCCTGGCGGCCCAGTACTTTGTGTCCGGCACCTTCCAGAGCCCGTCGGAAGTCGCCCGTATCTACGCTGTCATGATCCTGTTGACGCTGCCTTCCATCGTGGTCTACCTGACCAGCCAGAAGTGGCTGGTGTCCGGCATCACGGCGGGCGCCGTCAAGGGCTGAGGAGGACTGTATGCAGAATCTGTTCCACAACCCCGTACCTTTTTCCGACGGGGCACACCACACCAACCCCGACCCCTATGTGCTGCGCTGGTGCGGCCGCTACTACTGCTACGCCACCGACGCCGACGGCGTGAAGGTGAGCAGCTCGGAGGATATGGTCCACTGGACCTGGCACGGCTACGCCATCCAGCAGGCCGGGCGGCATGATTTCTGGGCGCCCGCGGTGATCTACCGCAACGGCACCTTCTATATGTATTACTCCTCCAACCCGGTGGGCGAGGACGACGGCAACGGCGAAAAGATGCAGCTGGCCACCGCCCGCGATCCCCTGGGCCCCTTCACTTGGCAGAAAACCCTGTTCCCCACCTTCTCCATCGACGCGCACCCGGTGGTATGGAACAACGAGGTATACCTGTTCTACTCGGTGAACAACTGGGTGGGCAACACCCGGGAAGCCCCCGGCACCTGCATCCTGGTGGACAAGCTCATCGCCCCCGACCGGCTGGAAGGCCGCCCCGCCCCGGTGGTGCTGCCCAGCCTGCCGCAGGAGATCTACGAAAAGAACCGTTTCGGCGACGGCCGCGACTGGTATACCATCGAGGGTGCCTGCTTCGTGCCCGGCCCCGAGCGCAGCTTCCTGCTCTACTCGGCCAACTGCTACACCGACGTGAACTACTACGTGGGCTATTCCTGGGCCGAAAACAAGGCCGACCTGCGGGATATGGACTGGCACAAGCACACCCTTGACGGCTCCTGGGCGCCGCTGATCCGCAAAAACGACCAGGTGGAGGGCACCGGCCACAACACCGTGGCGTTTGCCCCCAACCTGACCGACCTGTGGATGGTGTACCATGGCCGGGATGCCTCCCAGCCCATCCGCCACGGCGAGGAACAGCGGGAGATGCACATTGCCCCGCTGGAACAGGGCATGCGCGGGCTGTACATGGCCCCGCCCACCATTGACGAACAGCCTGTCCCGGCTGCGGCGGG
>OGWU01001980.1_pt1 | contig 10936 bp, 15 predicted proteins | sample 1576071 | NCBI WGS metagenome assembly OGWU01 (sample SAMEA3541582, study PRJEB24748) | human gut metagenome | biome: human gut; feature: human-associated habitat; material: faeces | place: China | collected 2012
ACAGGCAGAAATATAAAAAATCCATCAGACATAATAATGCCTGATGGACCAAAATATTTTAATTATTTTGTGTGTCTACTTGACACAAGCTGATCACTCTTTCTTCTTTTGCGCTTTTTCTTCTGTACAGAAAACCCAAATTTACCAATTTTCTTTCCTAATCGATAATATTCACCATGACTATAGGCAATAAGATCCGCTTTTTGTAGATCCAATCTTCCGTTTTCATCCAAATAGGCATCATCTACCGATGTACAAACAACTTCTCCAATAAACATATCATGTGTTCCTAGTTCAATGATATCTTTCACCTTGCACTCCAAACAAACTGGACTTTCCAAGATTGAAGGAGCTTTTACACATTTGGATGGTTGTTTTGTCAGCTTTAGATCTCCTTCCAAGGCAAATTTATCAATATCCCTGCCAGAACGTACGCCAACATAGTCAGTTGCCTTGGCTAGAGAAGCCGTTGTTAAATTGATCACGAACTCTTTTGTATCTTTGATGATTTGATGTGAATAACGCTCTTTGCGAATTGAAACAGAGACCATAACCGGATCTGAACAGATTGTCCCTGCCCAGGCAGCTGTCATCACATTCGCTCTACCTTCTTTATCTGCACACGAAACCATAACGGCCGGTACCGGATTTAACATATTTGAAGCTCGCCAATATTGTCTTGTCATTTTTTATCTTGTCTCCTCGTTTTTAAACACGCCCATATTATACATATTATTTTTTGTCTTGCCAAAAAAATGTATAATGTATTCAATTGGAGGAACACATGAAAGAAAGACTAAAAAAACAAATTAAATTTATAAAAGAAATTGATAAAGAAAAGATGATCAAACGCCAGACCTTATTGACAAACGGCATGCAAAAAGAAGATGATGCCCAACATGCATGGCATATGGCCATAATGACACTGCTTTTAAGTGAGTATGCCAACGAGGAAATTGATATCTTAAAAACCATTTCCATGTTATTGATCCATGATATCGTTGAAATTGATGCTGGAGATACATATGCTTATGATCAAGAAGAAATCAAAACACAAAGAGTCCGTGAAACAAAAGCAGCTGATCGCATCTTTGGATTGCTTCCTGAAGATCAAAAAGAGAAATTTAGAATGCTTTGGGAAGAATTTGAAAATAACGAAACACCAGAAGCCCATTTTGCCCACACAATGGACAACTTTCAACCAGTGATGTTAAATGATGCAACAAATGGAAAGATGTGGGAAGAAAATAAGGTTCGTCTTTCACAAATCTTAAAACGAAACGAAAAAACGAAGCTAGGTTCCAAGATCCTATGGGAGTATTCTTATAAAAATTTTATTGAACCAAATGTTAAGAAGAAAAAAATTATCGACGATACAAATTTGTAAAATCTATGATAAATCCATCAAACAAAACTCGCAAAGACATTATTTTTCTTATACAATAAGGCTCGAGGTGAAAGAAATGATCAAGGCAATTTTCTTTGATATAGATGGAACACTGCTATCCAGTACAGATGGCTCCTTTGCCGACAGCGCTAGATTTGCTTTAACTAAGCTGCAGGAAAAAGGGATCAAAATCTTTATCGCATCTGGAAGACATGTATGCGAAATTGAAGAACAACTAATTCGAGATATCCCCTTTGATGGATACGCCTGTTTAAATGGACAGCTAATCTTCAACAAAGATAAAGAAATCATTCAATCCTATCCGTTTAATAAAAAAGATACAGAAAATACATTAAAACTCTTCAAACAAAAAGAAATCCCAATGGTACTTGTTCAAGACAAAGAGCTCTACATTAATTTTGTGAATGAATACGTAAAACATGCACAAGACGCAATCGCAACCGATTTACCACCTATTAAAGAATACCAAGGTGGAAACATCTATCAAGTCACTGCATTTTCAAATGAGAAAGAATCACAGTTGATCATGAATAGACTTAACAATTGTAAATTAACACGTTGGAATCCTTATGGTGTAGATATCATTTCCAACACAGGAGGAAAATCAATTGGTATCAAAGATATCCTTTCCTACTACAATATCAAGCAGGAAGAAACAATGGCATTTGGTGATGGAGAAAATGATATCGACATGCTAAGATTTGTTCAAATAGGTGTTGCCATGCAGAATGCCGAAGACTGTGTAAAAGAAGCGGCTGATTATATTACTGACACTTCCAAAAACGACGGTATTTACAAAGCCTTAAAACATTTTAATATCTTATAATTAAGATGAGGATCGACCTGATGATGTCTTTCCTCTTTTTTATCCCTACATAAAAAAGGATGCTTTTTAAGCATCCTAGCTGTCATTATAACTTCTTCACATTTAATGTACGAATTGCATTTAATACCGCAATCACCATCACACCAACATCAGCAAAAATAGCTAACCACATATTTCCAATACCAAAGGCACTTAAGATCAAACAGATGATTTTTACCCCAATCGCAAAATAAATATTTTCATATACGATACGTAAACATTTTTTTGCTATCTTAATTGCTTTGGCAATCTTTAATGGATCATCATCCATCAAAACAATATCTGCAGCTTCAATAGCAGCATCGCTGCCTAAAGCGCCCATGGCGATTCCTACATCCACTCTAGACAATACAGGAGCATCATTGATACCATCTCCAACAAAGGCCAACTTTTCTTTTTCTTGTTTCTTTTCCAACAATTCTTCTACTTTATTTACTTTATCCTGTGGTAATAGTTCACTATACACTTTATCAATATTCAAATCAGAGGCTACTTTATTGGCAACGGTTCTAACATCTCCTGTTAACATGATCGTTTCTTTAACGCCAACTTCTTTCAATCTTGCGATAGCTTCTTTAGCATGAGGTTTGATCTTATCTGAAATTAAAATATGTCCTACATATTTTTGATCGATCGCAATATGTACGATTGTTCCTACATCATGACAAGGCTTATATTCAATGCCATACTTTTTCATTAACTTATCATTACCTACAAGAACTTCTTTATCATCGATCTGCGCAATAACTCCATGTCCACTGATCTCTTCTACATTTTTGATTCGCTCTTTATCCACTGGTTTTCCATATGCCTGTAATAAAGATTTGCTGATAGGATGTGTGGAATAACTTTCTGCCATTGCAGCTAACTCTAATAATTTGTCTTTTTCAATACTTGCATGATGGATACCACTCACTTCAAAAACACCTTGTGTCATTGTTCCAGTCTTATCAAAGACTACATATTTTGTCGATGCCAATGCCTCTAGATAGTTAGATCCTTTAACCAATACCCCGGCATTGCTTGCACCACCAATTCCAGCAAAGAAACTTAATGGAATACTGATGACCAAAGCACAAGGACAACTGATAACCAAGAATGTTAAAGCTCGATAGATCCATTCTGACCAATTCGAATCTATCCCCATCAAAAGAGACACGATTGGAGGAAGAATAGCTAAGGCTAAAGCACTATATACAACGGCTGGTGTATAGTAATGGGCAAAACGTGAGATGAAGGCTTCAGATCTTGATTTCTTAGAGCTGGCATTTTCTACCATATCCAAGATCTTAGAAACCGTGGACTCTCCAAATTCATGAGTTGTCTTAATTTTTAATAAACCAGTTAGATTGATACATCCACTGATTACTTCATCATTTATTGAGGCATCCCTTGGTAAGCTTTCTCCCGTTAATGCACTTGTATTTAAAGTAGAATTTCCTTCCACAACAATTCCATCAATGGGAATTTTTTCTCCGGGCTTTACAATTATAATCGTTCCGATTTCAACTTCATCAGGATCCACCTGTACAAGTTCACCATTCTCATTTTCAATATTGGCATAGTCAGGACGAATATCCATTAATTCGCTAATATTCTTTCTAGATTTACCGACCGCATAACTTTGGAACCATTCTCCAATCTGATAAAACAACATAACGGCGGTCCCTTCACTATAATCTCCAAGAGCTATAGCTCCAACTGTCGCAACAGCCATTAGAAAGTTTTCATCAAAAACCTGTTTTTTCAATATCCCTTTTACTGCTTTGGTTAAAATATCATACCCAATCAGAAAATAAGTTGCTAAAGAAAGAATAACATTAACCATTTCAGGTAGATGAACTAATTTTAAACCAATAAATAAAATCGATGCGATAATAATTCGAGTCAGCATTTTCTTTTGTTTCTTGTTCATAATATCTCTTCCTTTTCTTATTCAAACAATTGAACAAATATTCAACTTTATACATATTATAGTGTATCGATTGTTCAACTGTCAATATAAAAGCATCTCTTTTTTGACAATTGTTCAATCTTTCAACTATAATGTCAATAAAAGGGGGAATTCTATGTTAGAAAATCGTTGTGATTGTGCGCCTCAAAACCAAGATCTTGTAGATACAGTAAAAAACAGCCTTCCTAATTTTGATGAAATCATGGATCTATCCGATTTCTTTAAGGTTATGTCTGATAGTACCCGACTTCAATTACTAATTTCTTTACAACACTCAGAAATGTGCGTATCCGATTTAGCCAATGTTTTAAATATGACCAAATCTGCGATTTCTCATCAATTAAAGGCATTACGTATATCAAAGCTCGTTAAATCTAGAAAAGACGGAAAAACAGTTTATTATTCACTGGATGATGAACACGTTGAAGAAATTCTAGCTATGGCTGCACATCATCTTAAAGAAAAATAAGGAAATAAACTTCCTTATTTTTTTAGTCCTCATCAATATGTTCCATTCCCTGACCAATAATTGTTCGAACGTGTTGATCAGCCAATGAATAGAACACAGATTTCCCTTCTCGACGACTCTTCACCAACTTATTTTGTTTTAAAATTCTTAATTGATGAGAGATTGCCGATTGTTTCATATTCAAAGCCTGCGCTAAATCACAGACACATACTTCGGCTTCAAATAATACAAATAAAATACGAATCCTTGTAGAATCTCCAAAGATCTTAAATAATTCTGCCAGATCATAAAGTTTCACTTCATCTGGCATTTTTTCTTGAACGATTTTTAATAATTCTTCATGAACCTCGATCTTTTCGCAACATTCTATATTATTCTTTTCCATTAAAATCTCCTAGAAAAAGATTTCGCAGTCATCTTCAACAATTTTACAATTGTCTAAAACACGACCCATAACTTCTTTTGCGTTAACGCCATCTTCAAATTCCACGATCATTTTTAATGTCATGAAATTTACAACTGCGTTTTTAACACCTTCTGTTTTATTGGCAGCTTCTTCCATCTTGTTTGCACAATTTGCACAATCTACATCAATTTTATACGTCTTTTTCATAACTGTTCTCCTTTATATATGAACGATTGTTCATATGTTAATTTAATTGTAACAATTATTTCCATAACGTCAAGATAAAAAGTTAAAAAAAAACTGCCACAATATTGTGACAGTCATCTTTCTTTGATCATTAAGTTTAGTTAGGTTAGGTATAGTTAAGTTAAAAAGGAAAAAGTTTTAAACGAGCTGTTCGATTCGTACACCGTTTTCTATTGCATAGATAAACTGGTCACGAACATGATCAAAGAGTTTAAACAATGATTTAAAATATTCAGCCTTTTTAGGACTATATACTTTCCATGCTCCTATGCAGCAGCATGGTTCATTGTTTATAAAACCCAGGACATCGCTTAAAGGATATCCTAAGAAAATACCAATTTCATGAGGAAAATCTGTTTCTTCCATCCGCTTATCTAAATGATCCAAACAGGCAGAAAGAGAGTGTATAGGATAATCGTATTGTTCTAGGAAGGTTCTAATTTCTGGATCTAGTAATACATTTTCGAGAATTTCAAATGAATACAAATAAATTGTTATACGAGGTTTATCTGCCTGCAGGATCCGAAAAGTCAAATGCTTATCTGCAAATTTTTCATTATACTCACGAATCAAGTTATCTACACAAGGTATCGCAGTGCGTGGAATATGAAACATATTTGCTAGTTTATATTTCTTTAATGCCGGCGCACAATGATACGCAAGGTATTCTTCAAATAATTTTTGTTCTTTAGACATTGCCTAAAATCTTACTTATTTCCGCAATATCCTCTTCTGTTCCTGCATTTTCTACTTTGTACAAACAATCTACGCCATATTCTTCGCTAATCTTATCACCCGCTTTACAATAAGCGTCTCCATATCCAAGATCACCAGAGACAATAACACCTTTTAATTTTGTTCCATTTGTCATCAAGAATGATTCTACTTCCATGGGAACATCTCCAAAGCCATCTGTATACGTAAACAAGATAAAATCATCATCCATCGTTTCACTGCCACTTTCAATAACTGTGGCGTCTAATCCAAGAGCATTTACAATGGATTCTACATTGCCTGTTCTTGAAGCATATGCATATTTCATATTATTCACACCTCCTTAGTTAGTTTTATCTAACTTTATAGTTAGTATAGACTAACTTTTGTGTTATGTCAACTTCTTTTATATTTTTTCTTGCTTGTGACGCAACGTCATAAATTATAATTAAGCCAGGAGGTATTTAACCATGCATGATAAAAAATATATGAGTGTTGGTGAACTAGCTAAAAAGATGCACACAACTGTAAGAACACTTCAATATTATGACAAAGAAAAATTACTTTGCCCTTCTAGCCAAAGCGAAGGCGGAAGACGATTATATACACATAAAGATATGATTAAATTGCATCAAATTCAATCTTTAAAATCTCTTGGTTTTTCATTGGAAGAAATCAAAAACAAACTAATGCCATTAGATACACCCGAAGAAATTGCTGCCATTTTAAGTAAACAAGCTTTAACGATCCAGGACCAAATACAACAATTATCTAAATCTTTACAGGAAATCGAATTATTAAAAGAAGAAGTTCTTCAAATGCAACAAGTCGATTTCAAGAAATACGCCGATATAATCGTTAACCTACAAATGAACAATCAATATTATTGGCTTATTAAACATTTTGATGATTCGACTCTCGACCATATTCGACATCATTTTAACAAGGATACTGGTTTAAGTTTCATACATCGTTTCAATCAATTAATTGAAGAAATATCGATTCTTAAAGACAATAATGTTTCACCAGATAATATAGAAGCTCAAAAAGCAGCACAAAAATTTTGGAATATTGTCATGGAATTCACAAATGGTGATATGAGCCTGTTACCAGAACTAATGAAATTTAATGATCAATTGGACGAACAAAATGAATGGACAAAAAAACAGAAAATTGCCAATGACTATATACAACCTGCATTAGAAATCTATTTTCAGAATGCCGGTGTAGATCCATTTAAGGAGCAATAAATATGTCTCAAGTTATAACGATATCCAATCTAAAGAAAAACTATGGAAATCATGAAGTACTTCAAGGAGTTGACTTAAACATTGAGAAAGGAGAAATCTTTGGTATTTTAGGCATCAATGGAGCTGGGAAAACTACATTGTTAGAGTGCATGGAAGGATTTCGTCATTATCATTCAGGAAACATCAAAATCTCAGGAAAAATAGGAATCCAACTTCAGTCTGCATCCTTACCTTCCTATATGCGCGTTGATGAAGCAATTCAATTATTTTCCAAATGGAAAAACAAGAATTTAGATCCTTCTCTATTTACTGCGCTAAATATTACCGAAATAAACAAAAAATTATATTATCAATTATCTGCTGGTCAAAAAAGAAAACTCCATCTAGCTCTGGCTTTAATAGGAGAACCAGACATTTTAATTTTAGATGAACCTACAACAGAATTAGATGTTGAAGCTAAGCAGGCTCTTCATCAAGAAATCAAAAAACTCAGCCAAAAAGGAACGACCATTCTTCTTTCCAGTCATGATATGGCTGAAGTTGAATCTTTATGTACACGTATCGCCATTCTGAATCAAGGCAAGATTATCTTTGTAGGAACTACAGAGCAATTAGCTAAAAAGGTGAACAAAAAATATTCAATAAAAATCATTGATGAAAATGAAGAGAAAGAATATTTTACTTCAGATATCATTGATACTTTATCCACTATCCTTGAACAATATAAACTCAAAAATAAACCTATTCTCGATATCAAAATCAATCGAGGCACATTAGAAGATCACTTTATTGAGCTCTCCAAGGAGGTTAGATCATGAAAGCTATTCTTTATGGAATTGGTTTACAATTTAAATTAGATATTCGCAGCAAAACTCTATTAGTAACATGTTATCTTGTCCCACTTTTATTTTTCATGATCATGTCTGGAATCTTTACCTCACTTATGCCAGATGCAACCCAAACACTAATCCAATCTATGACAATTATGGGTGTTTCCATGGGAGCTCTTATAGGAGTTCCTCCTTCTATGGTTGAAATTTATAGTACAAACATCAAAAAAATGTATAGCGCAAATAATGTTCCGCTTTATTTTGGAATATTTACTATTGTGATCTCAGCCTTTATCCATCTCATGATCATGAGTTTCATAATTTTTATTGCAGCACCAATTATTTTCCATGCTTCGGCGCCAGAAAATATCCCACTTTATTTTTTCACACTCGCACTATTTATTATCGTATCTTTATCCATTTCTTGCGTATTAGGTCTTGCGATAAAAAATCAAGCAAAACTCACCATGTTTAGCCAAATTGTTTTCCTGCCTTCTATTATGTTATCTGGAATTATGTTTCCGGCATCCTTTCTTCCAGATTTACTTGAAACTATAGGTAAGATATTTCCAGCTACATGGGGATACACCTTATTATGCCAACTAGACATAAATTTCTTTACATTCATCCCTTTATTGATTATTTTCTCTATCTCATTCATATTAATCTTACTTCTTTTAAAGAAAGCACAATCTGAATCTTAAAAGCCCAGTTTCCTGGGCTTTTTACTTCGTTCGCGTGTTATCAATTTTTGGATACATCAAGCCATACTTGTCTGCAACTTCCTTTCCATGCGTTCGCATAAAGCTATAAAATCCATCTTCAATATTCTCAAACTTCTCTAGTGTTTTTATTACCTTCATCAAATCATGGATCGTTATATCCTTATTCTTTAACACTTCATAAAGATCTACTACTTCTTTATGGCTTAAAGTACACAACTCATAACTTCTTTGATCTTTACATTTCAAATACACATCAATATAACAAGCATTCTCTGGCAATCCTCGATAACTGGTTCGTTTAAATATGAACGATAATTCAACATAGTCTAATTCTTCATAACCTACTTTTAGATTCTCTTCTTTAAAATGAATAGTCAATCCCTCTTCTGAATAAATCAATGTTCCATTTAATGCGTTGTTATAGGCGCCATAAAAAAGAGGTGGAACATGAAGTTGTTTTTCATCTTCTCTTTGAATTTCTACATTCAAAATATTAAGCTTTAAATATTCTTTCATGATGTCTCTCCTTTGATTCATTTTCTTGATAATTTCTTATACAAAGATGTGTTATGCCAAGGACGCTTGTTCCAATAATATTGATTCAGTATGTTATATGCCTTTTCATTTGGCATTTCCAGTAATTGAGCCAAATGTTTTGGGTCAATCCATTTTGGTGCTTTTTCATGTAAAATTCGTAACGTCATTAAGAAGTGTTGCCCGTTAAAAAATAAATCCGAATCTAGTCGTACAGCTCTATCATCTTTGGTAAAAATCACTAGATAAAATTTAAACAAATAATCTCCACCCATGATCATACCAGCTTCCTGTACACCAGCTTTTACAGCCTCAATATCATCATAATCAATGAATTCCATATCTTCTAAATATGTATCTTTTAATACATGCCAAAAATATTTAAAAGAATTAATAGTCGTATTGGTATTTATGAAATAAACACCATCTTCATGTAATTCAAAATGATTATCTTTAACTAGATTAACTCCAATCGTCAGCGTTCCAAACAAAATTGTGAATACCATAACCAAATTATATGCTAAAGAATAGACTTGTATAATTTCGTATTGACTCAAAATAATCAGAAAGAAATTTACCGTTAAAGTCGACATAAACAAAGTAATTAACAAGGAAAATAAGAATTTCTTACGAATTGTTTTTCGAATATCCTCACTTCCCCATTCACTTGTCAACAATTTGCCATATCTTTTCTTTTCGTGGCGATTTCGAGCATCCAGTACATGATCAATATTATTTGTCGTGTATTCTGTTAAAGGAAGATCTTGTTTTTCAATACTTTCACAGATTTCCAACAAGGACTGAACATCTTCTTTTTGAGTTCTTAATTCTTCTTTACGCTTTTTCATCAATTCATTCAAGGAAACTTGTTTTCTAAAGTATGATCGAATGTCTTCAATACCAATGCCCAGTTCTCTTAAAACTCGAATTTGTTTTAAACGTATGATATCCTGATCGTTATATTCTCGATATCCATTTTCTTCTCTTCCGACACCTATAAGTCCACTCTCTTCATAAAATCGAATATTTCTTGGAGTTAATCCCGATTTTTCAGCTGCTTGTTTAATTTTCATTTGTAAATACCTTCTTTCTATCATTTTAATACACCTTACAGTATCTAGAAGGTCAATAATTATTTAGAAAATAAATTCATTTTATTAATTTTATCATGACATCATATTTTTTCTTATATACTTTTATAAAAAATTGCTTTACTTCCATCAAATTAACAAATACGAATATATTCACTACAATAAATAAGGCATTTCTATGAATTTCAGTACCATTTCAAATTTGATGGATATTTACCAAATATTTTGTGTATAGATAGATTCATTGAATGACAAAAAAGGAAAGTTTTAATAGACTTTCCCTTTAACATTCTAATTCAATGTTTGTTTAGCTTTCATCAATAACTCCGAAGAAACTCCAGTGATTTCTAAGATATAAGAATCTGACATTCCTTTCTTTAATAAGTTTTTTAAAATCATTAAAATACCATCTTCTTTTCCAATTTGTATACCTTCGGTTTTACC
>OGWU01001983.1_pt1 | contig 10893 bp, 10 predicted proteins | sample 1576071 | NCBI WGS metagenome assembly OGWU01 (sample SAMEA3541582, study PRJEB24748) | human gut metagenome | biome: human gut; feature: human-associated habitat; material: faeces | place: China | collected 2012
GTATCTGTATCTCCACTTTCGTATCTACCACGCTGTCCGATAAGAAGATCGGCACGGATACCAGCATGTGATAACTCTTATAGCCGCTCGGTTTCGGATTTTTAATATAGTCCTTTACCGACAACACTTTAAGATCGCTCTGATTTCCAATCATCTCTGCCAAACGATAAATATCTGACGTAAAAGAACAGATCAGCCTGACTCCCGCAATATCATTGACATACTTGACCATATTCTCTATGGAAGTCTCGTATCCATATTTGCGAAGCTTCTTAACGATACTTTCCGGTGTCTTCACTCTTGTCTTGATATGTTCAATCGGATTGTACTGATGTACATGCTGAAATTCATCATTTAGAATTTCAAGCTTGGTTCCGACTTCTTTTAATGCTGAATTATAGAGGAACATAATTGTCTTCCAGCTGTCCACATCCTCATAATTCCTAATTGCATGTTCCATCTCCTCTCATACCGAAGAGTTAAATTCTGTACGGATATTATACCATACCCGACTGCCTTCTGTCACAGATTTCACAGTTATTTAAGAAAGAGGCTTTGATCTTAATGTTGCCTTAATCTCTTCCCTTTTCGTTCTTAATACTCGATTCCTTCTCTCGCCAAATGTCCCTCATCATACGGATGTCGAACCTTGCACATCTCTGTCACATAATCCGCCTCCGCAATCAATTCATCCGATACCATATGACCTGTCAGAATAATCTCCAGTCCATGCGGCTTATGCTGCAGGAAGCTGATGACCTTCTTCTCACTCAACACCCTGTTCTCAATGGCGCACAGAGCTTCATCAAGCCACAATACATCGAATGGACCACAGAATTTCACAATTTCATCCAATGCTTTATTGTTGTAATGATTCAATTCCGCCTTCTCTTCCCCATTCATCTGATTCATGAATTTCACATTCTCTCGCCCCGGCAGGCAAGTGACATTAGGAAGCTGTTCCAGAATCGCCCGCTCTCCAGATGAATTATCCTTCATAAACTGGAATACCAGAACCTTCAGCCCGTGCCCTGCTGCCCTCACAACCTGACCTACCGCCGCTGTTGTCTTTCCTTTACCATTTCCATAATAAATGTGAATTCTTCCTTTGCCCATCATCTGTTTCGTTCCCTGCCTCTCCTGTTATCCACCGTTCTGTACATTGACATTATAATCGTTCCGGCTAAAAAAATCTAGTTTCTTATTTCTTCTTTATGGCACTTTACATCCCGGCCAAAAGCAGATATACTTTTAAATACTTTTAGATATTTACAGACCGACAGGAGGGAATACCATGTTTCGATTATGGGGAAAAGAATTCAAAGACAACAGAATGATCCGGGACACCGTTGTGTGCGATGACACAGACGATACCCGGACCTATAAAATTTTTCATGCATTAGATACAATCTGCTATGAATTTGATCTTAGCAAGCCTATTTGGCTTGATTCCAATATTGAGGAATTCAAGCGTCACTACAAAACTCGATTTTATCAGGACAACTTTGTGGATTCCATCGACTTTGACTATCTGGAAATCCATATCATCGAAGAATAATTTTAGGAGAATAATTTTCCTATTCGCTTCGGATTGCTGCCAACGGGCTTAGACGCATCGCTCTTCTTGCAGGGAAGTACCCGGCTGTCACACCTACCAGCAGCGCAAATCCCATAGATAAAAGCACCAGCCACCATGGGATGTAGGAAATATTTCCGTCAAAGCCCATCGCCGCTCCGCTTCCGGTAATAAAGTTAATCACGCCGGACATTCCAAAGCTTAAGAGGTTGCCGACGGCTCCGCCAATCAAACCAATGGCCGCCGCTTCCACCAGAAACATCGTGCGGATATTGCTAAGCCTGCAACCTAACACTTTCATAACGCCAATCTCTTTGGTTCGTTCATAGATCGACATCATCATCGTATTGGCGATTCCGATAGCCGCTACCAATAGAGAGACTGCGCCGATTCCTCCAAGTACCGCCTGTACAATGGCAAACTGGCTCTTCATCGTTTCCAGATATTCTGCATTGGTCTCCACTTCATAACCCATCCCCCGGATCATCTCTGCTACTGCATTCACCTGATCCAGTTCATCTACTTTCACCTGTGCATAAGAATAGCAGAACTCTTTATATGGCTTTCCAGACTTGGTCGTTGGCTGCCCTGGAATGGCGCGCCCTGCAAATTCTTTCTTTAACATCTGCTTTAACGTATCCAGATCGCAATAAATATTGTAGTAATTTGCATTGTAGGTATCCACATCTCCCGCCACAATTCCGCTGGCCATCACCACATGCTTTTCCACCGTCTTCGCCTGCGCCTCACGCCCGGATCCCCCGAAACTCTCTCCTGTATCTGCTCCGGATCCTCCCAAAGCGCCTCCGGCGCTGTTCTCCTGCTGATTCATATAACCTTCCTGATCCAGAATCATAAAAATCGGATCTTTGGCAAAGTCAATCTCAGGAAGTTCTCCCGTGTCATAATATCCCTTCCCGCTTCCTTTTTCATAGAACATGGTGGGAATCCCATTTCCATAAACCAAATCAAGATGGCTGGTATTGGTTTTCGGAAGACTTCCGCTTGCCAGCTCGATATTCTGCGCCTTCAATCCTTCTGGATTCATAGCCACCAGTTCCCCATATCCTTCGTATTTTCCTTTCAAAAACATTACCTGTGTAGAATATACCGGTGTTACAAAGGTCACGTGAGGAAGTTTTTCTAGTTCCTCAATGGTGTCGTCTTTCACATATTTTTCCGACTCTTTCTCCTGATCCCCAGTATACATCATGGTGTCTCCGGCCTGTTTGCCGCGTACCTTTACCATCGTAAGGCCGCCCGACTGCTCTACCTCCCTGTATAGGGATTCCTGCATACCAAGCCCCAACGAAATCATAACAACAATGGACGCTGTTCCGATTACCACGCCCAAAACCGTAAGAAAAGTCCGAAGCTTTCTTCGGCGAAGATTGCTAATGCTCATCCTCAGAAGGTCTATCCAACTCATCCAGCAATCCCTCCTCTTCCATCATAAGGTGCGCCTTCTTTTTCTTCTTGATTACAAACACCACTGCCAGAATCACGACCAAAGCCGCCAACAGTACAACCGGAAGAACCGGGAATCCCGAAGACGTCTCTTCCGGCATCATAGCCTCGGCCGGCATCTCTTCTTCCACAGCGTCTAACACCTCCAACTGAAAGTCTTTCGTAGTCTTAGAAATATTTCCAGACTCGTCCTCGTAGCTGACTGTCATGGTCACCTTGCCGGGACCCTTGCCCGCCTTCTTTCCTTCCAGCATCGCATCGATTGATGCTGTCGCTCCGGATTCTACATTGCCAATAAAGACTTCTTCCTTTTCAATGCCGGCTCCTTCAAATACCGCCTTCAGATTGTAAAGCTTAATCCGTCCCAGATTATAAAGGCTGCACATGACGTTGGCTTCCTCGCCAACCGCAATGCTCTCCGGGCTGATCTCGAAGTCGCTAAATTCAAACCGCGCATCCTGTTTCACCGGAATCGATACGGACGACGCCGCTTCAATCTGCTGCGCATTGGCATCTTCATACTTCATATTCAGTTCCATGCTGTACGGCTTCTGCAGAAGATCCGCTTTGGCATTCAGCTGAATGGAAATGTCTGCCATCCCGCCCGCTGCAATTCCTTCCAAGTAGACAGAGCTTGATCCGGAAGTGGGAAGAAATGCCGGCGCTGTACTCTGCTCATCTTTGCCTTCGGTCGGCGCCTCCATATCAAAGAGCATATTGCTGACTCTCATGGTCTTGGATGTATTTTTCAAATGAATCGTCAGAGTAAAGTCACTCCCCGCACGAACCTCTGCCGGATCCGTGGTAAATCCTGTCACAATTACCCGCGGTACAGAACCATTTCCACCGGCACCGCCACTGTAGGATGCACCTCCATTACTGAATCCTCCTGCATCAGCAAATAAAAGATCATAGTCTGCGCCTCCCTGGCTTCCTCCGCCAATACTCTGCTGCTCATTTCCAGAACCATCCTGTCCGCCGGATGGCTTTTCTGCTTCCGGTTTCGCCGTCGTATTAACATAAAATTTCTTCTCTGTCAGCACACCGTCCGCCGAAGCAACCAAAAAACGAATCGTATATCTCGCTGTCGGCACGTCTTCCCTTTGAACAAATGTAAATGCAACATCCCTGGCCTCTCCCGGCTGCAGACTTCCAATCTCCTGTCGGTAATCCTGCACCTGGGTCTGGAACGGCCAATCCTGTCCGCCTTCTCCAAGGTCTGGAGCTACTGCTATCTGTTCAATCGGGGCAGACGTCTCATTGGTCACCGTCAACACCCACTCACGGCTCTCTCCCGCCTGATAAGTCGGTACCGTATTTTCCTTGGAAACAATACTTACCTTTCCCGCCTTCTTCCCCGTCTCTGCTGCATGAGACGCAAGTCCCGGCATTAGCGCGCTTCCTGCCAGCACTGCCACAAATAATACTGCTGCTGCCTTCTTCCATGTTTTCATCTCTACTCTTCCTCCGTCCTGATTCTGTTGTCGTCAATCTTCAATATTTTCCCATCGCGAATATGGAATACCCGGTCTGCATATTCCGCCAAGTGCGCATCATGTGTAACCATTACGAGCGTTCGTTTCTGTTCCCGAACTACCTGCTGCATCAGACTCATCACCTCTTCGGATGTGTGAGAATCTAAGTTCCCGGTAGGCTCGTCAGCAAAAATGATCTTCGGATCCACCACAAGCGCTCTGGCCACACCAACTCTTTGCTGTTGCCCGCCTGACATCTGTTTTGGCAAATGTTTTTTATGCTTTCCAAGCTTAACCAGATCCAGCATTGCATCCGCTTTTTTCATCCGCACATTCCTGGGCACCCCACGAAAGCTAAGCGGGAGTGCAACATTTTCCACTGCGTTCATCGTCCCCATCAGATGAAACGACTGAAAAATAAAGCCAATATTCTCCCGCCGGAATGCAACCAGCTGCTCCTCATTTAACTTCTCGATATGGCGGTCTGCGATAACCACTTCGCCTTTGGTGGGCTTCTCCAGCCCCGCCAGCATGTTTAGGAGTGTGGATTTCCCAGAACCGGAAGTACCGACAATGGCACAGAATTCCCCCTCGTAAATCTGAAAGTCCAAACCGTCCAGCGCATGCACCACTTCATCGCCGACCCGGTACAGCTTATATAAATCTTTTACTTTGATTACCGTCTTCATGGCGCCCTCCTCTCGTCTTTTCATCATAGAGGATAAAAGGAAATTCTTTTGGTAGAGATTATGAAGTTTTTCTTAAAATTATGAAAGGCCGCTTACGCGGTTGAAAATGCAATTTCCCAGGATTGCAAAAAGAATTGGATCATTCTGCAAGACAATCCATACATGTATTTAATATGACCTATTAACCAATAGGGTGTAATTGACCTATTCTATAAATAATAGAGAAACACTATTAGAAAATGGAGGAATTATAATGAAGAAAAGAATTAGTATAATTTTACTTATGATGTGTATAGGGATAAGTGGTTGTGGAAATAAACAAGACAAAACTAATATATCGGCATCAGAAACTGTGAAAAAAAATACTGAAAACGAAAAGAAACTTAAAAGGATATTAGAAAAAGGCGCAAAAGAAGCAGAAACAATATCTGCTTCTTCTGCCGGTTATAGCAAAGTCCTGCATTTAACATTTCGTCATCTTCAATCACTAACACTTTGCTCATACGTCTCTCCTTAGATGTCCACGGGGATTCTTATCGTATTTCCTATTATACCATTCATCCCCTTACTCCGCAAACCGGACTCTGTCGATCAGACTCTGCTTTTTGAAATTGGAGTTTACCAGATACGTAATCAAAAGCTGTACAAGAAGTACCACCACCGTCAGCACAATCGCCGGTACCACCGGATACTCATAGTACTTGATGGAGAACATTCCGTCTGCCTTCATCTTCAAGAATAATCCGTACCCTGCAAGGCTTCCGATTCCAAGAGAAAGCGCCAATGTTCCAAAGGTATAGAACAGCCCTTCCATTTGCAGCATCCTTATCATCTGCCGATCCGACATACCGATCGCCTGCAGCATGCCAAGCTCTTTCTTGCGCGCATAGACGCTGTTGATCATGGTATTGATCAGATTTAAAATTCCGATCATCCCGAATATAACCAATGCTCCGTACCCCGCGTATACGAACAGGCCAATTGCATTCTTCGCTTCCTCATAAGCCTGCTCATACGTTTTCATCTCTAGAAATTCTTCTTCCTGCACCAGAGATTTCACCGCTTCCGTCACGTCTTTGATCTTACTTTTTTCCACATAAATGTCAAAATCGTCTGTCAGATCTGTTTCACAAAAGCCCTGCAGCACGTCCGCCGGAAGACCAAAGCTATTGCCTAGAAGACTCTGGGGCGTATCTACCACCGCCACAATTTCAAACTCTTTTTCAATCGTTCGATCTCCATCCAGGATTTCCAGTTCTACCGTATCTCCCAGCGTCAGATCTGAATTTCTTGTGACGTATCCATCGCCAAGGATAACTCCCGTTCCTTGTGAGAGCTTCGGATCCTTGACACTGCCTTTTTGCACATATGCTTCACATTCTTTCAACTCCTCTTCATTCAGCCCTGAAATACCCGTATAAAGATCCGAACCGTCGTCTTCTTTTAATTCTTCGACGTTCAGAAGATAAGCTCCTGCATACCAGCCCACTTCCAGGTTCTCTACGCCGTCCATCGCTAAAATCTGTTCTTTTCGTTCCTCGGTCAGCGGGTTATTCTTCTGGATATTCTGAATTTCCCGTTCCGGATGCATCATATCGCCCACCCAGGCATCAATACTGACATGGATATCACTTCGGATCTCATCTTCTACCATGACCTTCTCATTCATACAGTTCAAAACCGTCGCCACCGTCATAAAGAAAATTCCAGTCATTCCTAGCGTCAGGATCGTAATCGCTGTGCGCCTTTGATTTCGCTTTAAATTCGTAATGGTCAGCCTTCGGATATTGAGTTCCCGGTATCCTTTGCGCTCTTTTTTCTTCTTTTTTTCCTGATCTCCCTGATAGCGGATCGCTTCCACCGCCGTGATCTTCCCTGCAATCTTCATCGGCTTAAGAAGTGACAGATACACCGTCAGGAATGCAACCACCGCTGCAAGCCCCAGAATCCAGGGCTGGACAAGTGAGATTCTTCCCTCTCTTAAGATCGTCTTGATGGTATCCGTCAATATATGATCTACAGGAATCATCTGATAAATCATGCGACGCAGAATCCAGACACCCAGTCCTGTACCAAGGAGCACTCCAGACGGAACGGCAAATACTGCAACAGCAAACCCTTCCCGGAATACCAGACTTCTAATCTGTCGTCTGGTTGCTCCAATCGCACGAAGTTTCCCATATTCCTGTACCTTTCCGAGCATAGACACATAATAAATACTATAGATCGTAAGAATTCCGGCCAGGACAATCACAATCATAAATGTGGCAAATCCAAAATACGCGGTGCTGTCTGTATAAATAGCGCTAAGCATTTCCGTATTCGGCACAATGTTCGTCTCCAGGACATCATATTCTCTGCCGATTGCTTTTAATTCTTCTGTTATCTGCTCCGTCGACTTCCCATCTACTTCGGCGAGACAGCCGTAGAATCGAAACCGGTGCTTTCCCTCCGGCAAAAGACTTCTGGCAAAACGTTCCGACACCATGGCAGAATACTTTCCACTTTCTTTCACCTCTTCTGAGTCCACCGTAAATCCCGTGATCACAAATTCCTGCTCTTTAGGAAGGCTAAGCTCTCCGCCTTGTTCCGTCTGAAACGAAAGGGAAATCTGATCCCCGATCTCTCCTGTCATTCCCATAGTTTCCAGGAAATCTCTGGAGACTACGATCTCATCTTTTTCTCTTGGCATGTTCCCCTCGGAAAGCTCGACCCGGTTCAGCCAGCAGGCGGTCTCATCTACTGCCACCATCCCACACACGATATCAGGATCCGTCGTCACAACATAGGCAGGATCTTCCCGAAGTCCGGCATCCGTAAACCGGTCGTCTTTCATAAGCTTTCCGGCCGTCTCTTCTGACACATTCCGAAACATCACATGATACGTCGGATAAATCTCCCGAACAGCTGCATTTTCTAAACGGAATGTTCCGAAAAATATGGTCGGCACAGTCGTCAGAAGCACGGAAGTCAATAGAATGGCAATTCCAATCAAAACATTTCTGCTCTTATTCTTCCGAAAATTTGCTAATGCTGTCTTTGTAAGAATACTCATCTAGCTCACCACCTTACCATCTGCAATCATGATAACGCGGTCTGCCATCTGCGCAATCGTCTCATCATGGGTAATCATCACCAGCGTCTGCCCATATTTATGCACACATTTTTTCTCATTACTTGTGTACCATGTACCTATATTGTCATGCAATCCTACTGTATATACGCTATGTACAGTAAGCACATGGGGTTCAGTTTACATCTGCCAGGATCATAGCCGGGCGCGACGCCAGCGCTCTTGCAATCGCAACTCTTTGCTTCTGCCCTCCGGAAAGCTAGTTTGGCATCGCATGAAGCTTCTCCTCCATCCCAATACTCTTCACAATATCCATGACAAACTCTCGATTTACCTTCTTGCCGTCAAGACCGATCGGGAGCACAATATTCTCCCATACATTTAACGCCGGCATCAAGTTATAATCCTGAAAGATAAATCCAATCTTTCTTCTGCGAAACACCGCCAGCTGCTCATCCTTTAATGAGAAAATATCCCGCCCTTCAATCCATACCTTTCCACTGTCCGGCCGATCTAAACCTCCCAGCATATGAAGGAGCGTGCTCTTTCCGGAACCGGAAAATCTTTCGTCTCCAAAATCAGTTTCATGATAAAACTCCTTTCTCCATCTAGTCTTCCCTTCGTTGATAGTTCCATCATAAACCAGAAGTCTTACAGGAAGCTTGCAAGAACGATAACAAAATTGTTATCTTAGAGAATCAGCAATAGCCTCCGGTGACAACAACAACTTCCCGGCCTCTCCCATCTGGCCTACTTAGGCAGCATCATCTGGAACACACTTCCGCCTTTCCTTGACGGCTGTACTCTCACACTTCCGCCCTGCCCTTCTAGGATCTTTCTCACCAGGTAAAGACCAACTCCGGCTCCTTCCTGCGTCTCCACTTCTGCTCTCTTTCCCCGGTAGAATCTTTTGAAGATTTCGGTATACTCAGATCTTGCCACACCGATCCCCTCATCTTCCACCTCCACAGAGACATAGGACTGATACGGTATCACGCGGATTTCTACCCTGGAACCTTCCGGAGAATATTTTACCGCATTGTCCAGTACATTGGAAAATGCTTCCGCTGTCCACTTTACATCGTGATATAGCCTAAGATCTGTAAATTCTGTCATCTCTATTTCAATCTGTTTGTCATTCGCCTTCAAATATACGCCGTTTACCGCACGCAGAAGCGTTTCTTTCAGACTCGCATATTGCGGATGAAGCTGTATCATTGCCTGTTCCATACGGGATAAATTCGTAAGCGTTCCCATCAGATAATTTAACTTCTTCACTTCTCCTTTTCCACGCTCCAGAAACTCCTGCTTTTCTTCCGTTGTCGTTTCTTCATCTTCCATCAGCTCCAGACTCATACTAAGGGCTGCAACCGGCGTCTTGATCTGATGAGAGATATCTGTAATCAACGCTTTCGTCCCTTCTTTTTCTTTGACCATCTGTTCCTTCATAATATAGAATGCCCTCCCCAGCCGTTCCAGTTGTTCCAAAAGCTGAGAATGAATCCCCGTCCTCATATACGCCTCATCTGAGCGGAACTCATAGTCTCCATTTTCAAACGCCTCCAGATAATCCGAGATTTCCCGATAACTTTTATATTCTCTCCGATATTCCAGAAAGCACCACGCTCCATTTACCAGAAATGCCAGCCCGCATACAGCCCACATAGCGCCGGAAAAACACCTGTCCGAAAGCAGATATATGATAAGAAAAAATGCAGCAACTACCATAGTAGTAACTGCAAGATTAATTCTCAGTTTCCGTTCCAGCCAGATGTATCGCCTCTCTCTTTGATCCATTATTTTTTCGATACTTTTGTCGTCCATAGATACCCAAGCCCCCTGACATTCTTAATGTATTCCCCTTCTTCCTTAGAAGAAAGTCTCTTTTTCAGACGGCTGATGGTCACCGGAACGGTGTTATCGTCCACAAACTGTCCATCAAGCCCCCAAACTGCCTCCAAGATCTGTTCTTTGGAAATAATCTGCCCCGGATGTTCCAGGAAATAATGCAGAAGCTGAATTTCTTTCTTGCTCAAGTTCAGTTCTTCTCCGCCTTTGTATACCTTCATCTGTACACTCTGCATACAGATATCTTCCGCATAAAGTTCCCCGGTCTCCTCAGATCCGTTCTGCCGGCTTTCAATTCGCCGCATAATGGCATTGACCTTAGAAATCAGCACCATCAGGCTGAACGGCTTGGTAATATAATCGTCCGCACCCACGTCATAACCATTTACAATATCCACTTCCTGATCTAACGCGGTAAGGAACAGAATGTGCACATCACTTTTCTTTCGCACCTCTCTGGCAAAATCCAGTCCATTCCCATCATTCATGGTAATATCGCTGATAATTAAATCTATCTGATTCGTACGAAATACTTCTTCTGCTTCCGTCACCCCGAATGCACTTAAGACTTCATACCCTTCCTTTTGTAATTTTAAACTGATGCCACGGTTCAGGCTTTTATCGTCTTCCAGCAGTAAAATTTTTAACATCCTATCATTCCTCTCATGCTACTGGTTGAATCACTTCTTCCGTCTTCTAGCTTCACCGAAAAATTCTATAGGAATTATAACACATATTTGCACAAAATAAATTCATTTTGCATTG